>ERZ1645187.3087-NODE-3087-length-14185-cov-8.735810_pt1 | contig 14185 bp, 13 predicted proteins | sample MGYA00575352_ERZ1645187 | MGnify/ENA primary metagenome ERZ1645187 (study PRJEB40837, sample SAMN11349314) | freshwater sediment metagenome | isolation source: river sediment | host: Sediment | place: India: Wazaribad , New Delhi | collected 2017-02-21 ...
GACAGCAGCGAAGTGCTGCTCGGCGTCAACTACACCGAAGCGAACGGCAACCTGATCAACGTTGGCGGCGCAGCTGTCGGCGCTCCGGTCAATGCCACGCTTCCGGTCTTCGGAGACTTCGGCAAGTACAAGGCGCTGGCGATCGAAGCCGGCTATCGCCAGTATTTCGGCACGGGCGGCGGCATTACCCCGTTCGTTACGGCCAAGGCTGGCGCGACCCGCATCAGCGCCATTGCCGCTGACTTCGCCGTGCCGGATGGCGACATCACGCTGAGCAACGTTGCCTTCTCCAAGGGCAGCTGGGCCTTCTCCGGCGGTCTGGACCTCGGCGTGTCGATCCCGCTGGGCGAGCGCGCCTCGCTCGCTCCGGAGGTGGGCATCCACTACACCGGCGGCGCCAAGGGTGACGACACGGTACTCGGCGGCCTCGGCCTTGGCGTGATCAACGACAAGGGTGAGCGCTGGTCCGTGCCGGTCCGCGTCCGCCTGAAGTTCTCGCTCTGATTTGTCCCCGGAACGCGGCTGCCCTTGGGTGGCCGCGTTCCCCCTTACCTTGCGACAGAGGCAAGGCGAAGCAAGCACACACCGCGTCAGCCTCGACAGGGCAAAGCGGAACGATTAGCCTCCTCAGCCATGAAGCTGATCCTCGGCAACAAGAACTATTCCAGCTGGTCGCTGCGCGGCTGGCTGGCAGCCAAGCAATCCGGCCTTGCCTTTGAAGAGATCACTGTCCCGCTCTATGGCGAGGACTGGGACGAGCGCAAGAAACACACCGATGGGATCGAGCCGAGTTCCGGCAAGGTGCCGGTGCTGTGGGATGGCGAAGCCGTCGTCTGGGACAGTCTGGCGATCATCGAATATCTGGCCGACAAGGTCGGGCGCGACCGGTTCTGGCCCAAGGCCGACGATGCCCGCGCCTTTGCCCGCTCGATGGTGGCGGAAATGCACGCAGGCTATCCGGCGCTGCGCAGCGAATGCCCGATGAATGTCCGGCTTGAGGTCGAAGGCTTTGACCTGAGCGAGGATGCCCGCGCCGACGTGGTCCGCATCCTGACCCTCTGGGCCGAAGCCCGCGCCCGGTTTGGTCAGGGCGGTCCATACCTGTTCGGCACCTTCTGCGCTGCCGACATCTTCTACGCCCCGGTGGTCAGCCGCTTCTTCACCTATGGCATTGTCGTGCCGGGCTTTGCCATGGCCTATATGGAAGCGATCTGGACCCACGAATGGATGCAGGACTGGGTCGACGCGGCAGAGGATGAGGAATGGGTGATCGAACAGTTCGACACCGGCGCAAAGCAGAGCCGAAGCTGAACGTGCGCCGCTTGCAGGGCAGCGCCATTGGCCATATGCGCGGCCTACGATGACCAGCACCGTTCTGAAACTCGCCCAGGATCTGATGGCCTGCCCCAGCGTCACCCCCGCCACCGGCGCGGTGTTCGATTGCCTTGAGGCACAGCTCAAACCGCTCGGATTCGAAGTGCATCGCGCCCTTTCGGGCGAGGCACCGCACGGTCCGGTCGAAAACCTCTTTGCGATCCGCAAGGGACCGGAAGGGTCACGCCACCTCGCCTTTGCCGGGCACCTTGACGTGGTTCCGCCGGGCGAGGGCTGGGTCAGCGGTGCGTTTGAACCGGAAGTGCGCGGCGAACTGCTCTATGGGCGCGGTGCGGTCGACATGAAGGGCGCAATTGCCGCCATGGTCGCCGCCGTGGCCGAAGTGCCGCAGGATGCCGGCACGATCAGCTTCATCATCACCGGGGACGAGGAAGGGCCGGCAGTTTACGGCACCCTCGCCCTGATCGACCACATGCGCGGCGTGGGCGCGATCCCGGACCTGTGCCTGGTGGGCGAACCGACCAGCGTGAACCGCCTGGGCGACATGATGAAGATCGGACGGCGCGGCTCGGTCAACATCTGGCTGGAAGTTGAAGGCAAGGAAGGCCACGTCGCCTATCCGCATCTTGCCGACAATCCGATCACCCGTCTGGTTGCCATGCTGGCCGAACTGAAGGCAATCAAGCTGGACGATGGCAACGACTGGTTCCAGCCGAGCAATCTGGAAGTGACCGACCTGACGGTCGGCAATCCGGCCACCAATGTCATTCCGGCCAAGGCCCAGGCCCGCATCTCGATCCGGTTCAACGATCAGCATACTGGGCAGGAACTGGCCGACCGCGTTGCCGCCATTGCCGCAAAGCACGGCGGCACCGCGCGGGCGATGATCTCTGGCGAGGCGTTCCTGACCCCGCCGGGCGAATTCTCCGCCATGATCGCGGCTGCGGTAGAGGCGGAAACCGGCCTCTCCCCCGAAGCCAGCACGACCGGCGGGACCAGCGATGCGCGCTTTCTGCGGGCGCTGTGTCCGGTGATCGAATTCGGCCTGTGCAACGCCACCATGCACAAGCGGGACGAGGCCGTTGCCGTGCCTGATCTGGATGCCTTGGCCCGGATCTATGCGCGGGTAGTGCGCTCGGCACTGGCTGGCTGATTGCGGTCTTTGCGACAGCCTGTTAGTCTCTGCCGCAACAATCTTACTTTCGGGGGCAACACACCATGGACCGGCGGCTGACACTCTACATCCTGATCGGCATGGTGCTGGGCGTTGTCGTGGGGCAGGCATTGCACCTCTCGCTTGATCCGACAGTGATCAAGGAAAGCATTGCGCCCTGGCTCAAGCTGCTGTCCGACATCTTCCTCAACCTGATCAAGCTGCTGGTTGCGCCGCTGGTCCTGTCCACCATCGTCGTCGGCATTGCGCATATGGGCGATTCCACCGCGCTGGGCCGCATCGGTTTTCGCGCCATAACCTGGTTCATCACCGCCAGCCTGATTTCGATCGGTCTGGGGCTGGTGATGGTCAATCTGTTCCAGCCCGGTGTCGGCGCACCGATCCCGGATGCCGCCGCTGCGGCCAAGGCCGTGGGCGAGGTGAAGCACCTTTCCGCGCCGGAATTCATCCTCTCGATCTTCCCCAAGAACGCCTTCGAAGCGCTGGCAACCAACAATATCCTGCAGATTCTGGTCTTCTCGATCTTTGCCGGGGTCGCCCTCTCCGCGATTGGTGAAAAGGGTGCGGCGCTGGTCCGCGGGGCCGATGCCCTGGCCGAAATGATGCTGCAGATCACCGGCTACGTCATGCGCTACGCCCCGGTCGCCGTGTTCGGCGCGCTGGCCAATGTGGTGGCTGCCAGCGGCCTCGACATCCTCAAGACCTATCTTGAGCTATTGTTCGAATTCTACCTCAGCCTGGTCCTGCTCTGGGCAATCCTGCTGGCCATCGGCGCGGTATTCCTGGGCAAGCGGATCGTGACGCTGATCAAATATATCCGCCAGCCGCTAATGATCGCCTTTTCGACCGCCAGCAGCGAAGCCGCCCTGCCCAAGATGTTCGAGCAGCTGGACCGCTTTGGCGTGCCGCGCCGCATTTCCGGCTTCATGCTGCCGCTGGGCTACAGCTTCAACCTTGACGGTTCGATGATGTACATGAGCTTTGCGACGATCTTCATCGCGCAGGCCTATGGCATCGACCTGTCGATCACGACCCAGATCATGATCCTGCTGACACTGATGATCAGTTCCAAGGGCATTGCCGCCGTGCCGCGCGCCAGCCTGGTGGTCATCACCGGCACGCTCGCCATGTTCGGCCTGCCGGTCGAAGGCGTGGCGATCATCCTGGCCATCGACCAGTTCCTCGACATGGGGCGCACGGCCACCAACGTGGTCGGCAATGCGGTTGCCACTTCGGTCATCACCAAGTGGGAAGGCATGCTGGAAGTGGAAGAGCCGGAATTTGTCGAACACCCGCACGCCCCGGCCCACACCGTGGCCGCCGGCCGCGCCGGGCTGGAACTGGACGAATCGAACTTCGAAGACGAAACGAAGAAGGGCTGATCCAGCCTACTTCCGCTTCGGCTCCAGCACCTTTGGCTTGAAGGCGCAAAGATCCGCCACCGGACAGCGCCAGCATTCCGGCGTGCGCGCCTTGCAGATGTAGCGGCCGTGCAGGATCAGCCAGTGGTGCGCGCCGACGCGGAAAGGTGCGGGGACTTTCTTTTCCAGCCCCTTTTCCACCGCCAGCGTGGTCTTGCCCTTGGCCAGGCCCGTGCGGTTGCCAACGCGAAAGATGTGGGTGTCGACGGCAAAGGTCTCTGCCCCGAAGGCGCAGTTCATCACCACGTTGGCGGTCTTGCGCCCCACCCCCGGCAGGCTGGTCAGCACGTCGCGGTCGGCAGGAACCTCGCCGCCAAAATCGCGGACGAGGATTTCCGACAGGGCAATCACGTTCTTCGCCTTGGAATTGAACAGGCCGATAGTCTTGATGTGCTCTTTCAGCCCGTCCTCGCCCAGTGCGACCATCTCCGCCGGGGTCTTCACGGTCTGGAACAGCGCCCGCGTCGCCTTGTTCACGCCCACATCGGTGGACTGGGCCGAAAGGACAACGGCGACGAGCAACTGATAGGTATTGCCGAATTCCAGCTCCGTCTCTGGTGAGGGGTTATCCTCGGCCAGACGGCGGAAGAATTCGAAAATATCCGCCTTCTTCAAAGCCCCAGAACCTCTGGCATGGTATAGCGTCCGGCAGGCTTGCCCAGCAGCCACTGCGCCGCGCGGATAGCGCCCTTGGCAAAGATGCGGCGATTTTCAGCTAGGTGCGAAAAGGAAAGCCGCTCATCATCGGCCAGGAAGTGGACCGTGTGATCCCCGGCCACGCTGCCGCCGCGCAGGGCGGCAAAGCCGATGTCGCCCGCCTTGCGCGCGCCAGTGATCCCGTCACGCCCGCGCGCCGAATGGCTGGCCAGATCGATGCGGCGACCGGCCGCAGCCGCTTCACCCAGCAGCAGGGCCGTGCCGGACGGGGCATCAACCTTCATCCGGTGGTGTGTTTCGACCACTTCAATGTCCCAGTCCTCACCCAGACGGCTCGCCGCTTCGCGAACGAGGTGCGCCAGCAGGGTTACGCCCAGCGAGGTATTGCCGGTTTGCAGCACGGCGATCTGTTCGGCGGCATTGTCGCACAGCCAGTGGTGGCGTTCTTCCAGTCCGGTGGTGCCGACCACGATCGGCACGCCCGCCTCCATGGCTGCATCCAGATTGCCTTCCAGCGCGGCGGGAGCGGAGAAATCGACCAGCACATCGCTGACCCGCGCCAGGGCCAGAACGTCATCGCCCTTGTCCACGCCGCCAGCATGAACCTCGCCCGCCGCAGCAATCGCGTCAGCCAAAGCCTGCCCCATGCGTCCCGCGCTGCCGATTATCCCGATTCTGGCCAAGCCAACCTCCACTATACAAACACGCTCGGGCTGAGCCTGTCGAAGCCCCTGTTTGCCTCAGGGCCCGCTTGAAGGAAAACCAGTCCTTCGACAAGCTCAGGACGAGCGGTTAAAGAACCGGGATGAGCCAAATCCGCAACATCGTGATCCTGACCGGAGCCGGAATCTCCGCCGAAAGCGGCATCGACACTTTTCGCGACGGTGGCGGCCTGTGGGAACGGCACCGGGTGGAAGATGTCGCCACGCCCGAAGCCTTCGCCCGCGACCCCGATCTGGTCCTGCGCTTTTACGACATGCGCCGTGCCGCGATTCAAGAGAAAGGGCCGAATGCAGCCCATACCGCGCTGGCGCGACTGGAGGCCGAATGGCCCGGCAATCTGCTGCTGGTGACGCAGAACGTGGATGACCTGCACGAACGCGGTGGATCGCGCCGGGTGGTGCACATGCATGGCGAGCATCTTAACGCCTGGTGCACCAGTTGCGACATTCGCAGCCGCTGGACCGCGCCGCTGATTGACCGCCCCGCCTGCCCGGCCTGCGGGGTGCAGGCGCTACGGCCCGACGTCGTGTGGTTTGGCGAAATGCCCTATCGCATGGGCGAGATTTATGCCGCGCTGCGCGACGCGGACCTGTTCGTTTCGATCGGCACTTCGGGCGCGGTCTATCCGGCGGCAGGCTTTGTCCAGAACGCGCGGGAACTGGGGGCGCAGACGCTGGAGCTCAACCTTGAGCGCAGCCAAGGCTCCCACTGGTTCCACGAATCGCGGCTTGGTCCGGCTACCGAAGTGGTTCCGGCCTGGGTCGAGGAGCTATTGGCCCGCGGCTGAACAGCCCTTGCAGTCCGGGTCCTTGGCAATCTTCATCGTCCGCAGGCTGGGGACCAGCCCTTCGAACAGGTGGAGCCGGCCCCATTGCGGATCGCCCAGTTCGGTCTTGCCGTTCAGGATCACCCGAATCGCCTGCATCGCGGCAAAGGCGCCCATCATGCCAACCAGCGCGCCCAGCACACCGTCAGACGCGCAAGTATCGCAATCCTCGGCATCGAAGGCATCGCCGACAAAGCAGCGATAGCAGGACTGCCCTTCCAGATGGCCGGCGAAGTTCGCGACCTGCCCCTGAAACCGCCCGACCGCCGCGCTGGTCAGCGGAATGCCCAGCCGCACGCAGGCATCGGAAACGGCAAGGCGCGTGGCAAAGTTATCGCAGCCGTCCAGCACCACATCCGCGCCAGAGAGAATCGCATCAGCATTGTCCGCCGTGATTCGGGTCACATGGACGGTGCAGCGCAAGGCAGGATCGAATCGCCCCACCCAGGCAGCAGCCGCTTCGGCCTTCATCTGGCCCACATCGGCCGGCGCAAAGATCGTCTGGCGTTGCAGGTTCGACAGGTCGACCGTGTCATCATCTACCAGCGTCAGGCGGCCCACGCCTGCGGCGGCAAGATACTGCAAGGCCGGGCTACCAATCCCGCCGCAGCCGATCAGCACGACATGGGCCTGATCCAGTGCAACCTGCCCCACCCCGCCCACTTCGGGCAGCACGATGTGGCGGGCAAAACGGTCCAGTCGGTCAGGTGAAAGCGCCATGTTTTGCGCTTTAGGCGAAATGCGCCGCGCCGCAAACGAAGTGTCTTGCCCAGACCCGGCCAATGCGGCACTTAATCGGACAATTAAAACAAATGGGAAGAGCGATGCATTACGCACAACTGCGCCAAGTACGCGAGGAATTGACCGGCCCGGGCGGGCAGTTCGAAATCGTCGAGATCGAAGCGCTCGGGCGCAAGATGCGCGGTTTCAAGAACGCGCCACCCTCGGTGCGCGAATTCTGGCTTTCCACCGCTGCCTGGGGTGACCGGCCCTATCTGATCTACGAAAACGATGTCCTGACCTATACCCAGGCTCATGCCCATGCCGCCTCGATCGCCAACTGGCTGACGAATCGCGGCGTGCGCGCGGGCGACCGGATCGCGATTGCGATGCGCAACTATCCGGAATGGATGGTGATCTACTGGGCCTGCACTTCCATCGGCATAACCGTCGCCGGCCTGAACGCGTGGTGGACTTCCGAAGAACTGGACTACGCCCTGAAGGACGCGGAGCCCAAGGTGATCTTCGTCGACAAGGAACGCCTCGCCCGCCTGCGCGAGTGTGAATATGCCGGTGAAATGGCCGTGGTCGGCGTGCGGCTGGACGACTATCCGGCTGACGTGATCCCCTATGCGGAGGTCATCGCCCACGGCGGAACCATGCCGCAGGCCACGATCGATCCCGATGCGGATGCCTGCATCTTCTACACCAGCGGCACGACGGGCTTTCCCAAGGGCGCGCAGCTGACCCACCGGGGCTGCATCGCCAACCTGATGAACATGCTCTATTCGACCGTGGCCCAGGCCACTGCGATTGAGCGGGCCACGGGTGAGGCTCCTCCAGCCGATCCGCCGCCGCCGGTTACGCTGCTCACCACCCCGCTGTTCCACGTCACTGCCAACAATTGCGGCGCCTATCTGACCAGCGCAGCGGGTGGCGCCATGGTGCTCATGTACAAGTGGGATGCGGGCGAGGCGCTGAAGCTGGTCGAACGCTACAAGATCACCAGCATCAGCGGCGTGCCGGTGATGAGCCGCGAACTGATCAACCACCCGGACTTTGCCAAGACCGATACTTCGACCCTGACCGGCCTCAGCGGCGGCGGGGCGCAGGTTCCGCCCGATCTGGTGCTCAAGATCGACGAAGCGGTGAAGACCGCCCGCCCGACCACCGGCTATGGCATGACCGAGACCTGCGGCATCATCACTTCGGTTTCGGGCGACTTCTTCGTCGACCGTCCGGACAGCGCCGGCCCGGCCATGCCCAGCTTTGAAGTGAAGGTCGTCGATGATGACGGTAACGAACTGCCGCTGGGCGAAGCGGGCGAACTGTGGGTCAAGGGCACCCCGGTCATCAAGGGCTATATCAACCGCCCCGACGCCACAGCCCAGACCATCACCGACGGCTGGCTCCACACCGGCGACGTTGCCCGGATCGACGAGGACGGCTTCATCTACATCGTCGACCGCAAGAAGGACCTGGTGATTCGCGGCGGTGAGAACATTTCCTGCACCGAAGTCGAAGCCTGCGTCTATCGCATGCCGGGCGTCGCCGAATGCTGCGTCTTCGGCGTGCCGGACCAGCGGCTGGGCGAAGAAACCGGCATCGCGATCTATATGAAGCCGGGCGAAACCGCTTCGGCCGAGGACGTGATCGCCCACTGCACCGAGCACATGAGCAAGCACAAGGTGCCGCGCTATGTCTGGTTCATGGACCAGCCCCTGCCGCGCAATGCCAGCGGCAAGTTCCTGCGCCGCGAACTGCGTGACGAACTGAGCAAACAAGTGGTGGAGGCCTGAGCCATGGCTGATCTCGATGGACGCATTGCGCTGGTAACCGGAGCGGCCAAGGGGCTGGGCGCGGCAACGGCGCGCGCCCTTGCCGCAGCCGGGGCCAAGGTTGCCGTTACCGACCTGACCGCGCCGGACGACCTCGCCGCAGAAATTGGCGGCGTGGCGCGCAGTCTGGACGTAACCAGCGAATCGGGCTGGGCCGAAACCATGGATTGGGTCCGGGCCGAACTGGGCGGGCTCGACATTCTGGTCAACAATGCCGGGCTGTGGCTGTTCAAGCCGATCCTGGAGACCACGCTGGATGACTGGCGGCGCCTGCATGCCGTCAACTGCGAAGGCGTGTTCCTGGGCACCCGCGCGGCGATCCCGCTGCTGGCCGAGCGTGCGCACCTGTGGCGCGGCGGCACGGCCATTGTGAACCTGTCCTCCGTGGCGGGGATCGAGGGCGCAGCAGGCGGAACCTGTTACAACAGCACCAAGGGCGCGGTCCGCCTGTTCACCAAGGGCTGCGCCAAGGAACTGGCCTCTGCGCGCATCCGCGTCAATTCGGTCCACCCGGCGGTGATCGACACCGACATGGGCCGCAAGCTGGTCGACGATTTCGCCCTGGCCCAGGGCGCGGGCAACAACGAGATGCTGGCCAATGTCTCGGCCATGCACCCACTGGGTCATCTGGGTGAGCCGCAGAACGTGGCCGATGCCGTGGTGTTCCTGGCCAGCGATCGCGCTGCTTTCTCCACCGGTAGCGAGCTGGTGGTCGACGGCGGCCTTAGCGCCTGAACATAACCAAACGGCCTGTGCACAACTCTGTGCACAGGCCGTGGGTTAACAGTCGATTGGCTGTGGACCGCGCTTAGCTTTCCAGCTGGCGCAGCAGGCTGCGCACATCGCCATCCATGTCGGCATCGCGGGTGCGCAGGTCCTCGATCAGGCGCACGGCGTGGATCACGGTGGAATGGTCACGCCCGCCAAACTTGCGGCCGATTTCCGGGTAGGAACGCGGCGTCAGCACCTTGGCCAGATACATTGCCACCTGACGCGGACGAACCACAGCGCGGGCCCGGCGCTTGCTGGCCATTTCGGTCCGGTCGACCCGGTAGAACTGGCAGACGGTCCGCTGGATCTCGTCAATCGTGATGCGGCGGCGGTTGGCCGACAGGATGTCGGTCAGCTGCTCTTCGGCCAGTTGCAGCGACACGGCCTGACCGGTCAGCTGGGCATAGGCGATCAGCTTGTTCAGGCCGCCAACCAGTTCGCGGACATTGCGATTGATTGTGCGGGCCAGAAACTCGACCACGTCAGCCGGAACGTGAGTCGGGCTGAAACGCTGCAGGCGGTGCTCCAGAATCGCACGGCGCAGTTCGATGTCGGCCGGCTGGATATCCGCCACCAGACCCATCGACAGGCGCGAGAGCAGGCGCTGTTCGACGCCGTCGAGCGCCTGGGGCGCACGGTCGGCGGCAAAGACCAGCCGCTTGCCTTCAGCCAGCAGGGCATCGATCGTGTAAAGCAGCTCTTCCTGGGCGCTTGCCTTGCCGATGATGAACTGGATGTCGTCCACCAGCAGCAGGTCAAAGCCGCGCAGGCGAGCCTTGAATTCGATGGTCTGGTTCTGGCGCAGGGCCTGAACGAATTCGACCATGAAGCGCTCAGCCGAGCAGTAGAATATCCGCGCCCGCGGATGGGCCGCCAGATAGGCATGGCCAATCGCGTGCAGCAGGTGCGTCTTGCCCTGCCCGGTCGCGGCCTTGAGATAGAGCGGCGCGAACTGCGGGGTTTCCACCGCCGCCATGCGCTGCGCCGCATTGCTGGCCAGCACGTTGGCCGCGCCGGATACGAAAGTGGCAAAGGTCAGCGACGGGTCCAGCCCGATCGAACCCTGCCCCAGCGTGCCCAGTTCAGCAGCGCCCATGCCCAGCGCATCGCCCGGCTGCGGCATCGGTGCCTCGCGGCGCGCGCCTTCGCCATTGCCGAAGCGCAGGCCCTGCGGGGCGCGGCGATTCGGCGCTACCGAAATGCGCACGTTGCGAATGTCCGGGCGCGCGATCTTCCACGCCAGCGAAAGCCGGTCAGCGAACCGATCCGCCACCCAGTTGGCGCTGAATTCAGTCGGCAGGAACAGGTCCAGCGTTCCGGTTTCCTTGCAGAAGGTGCCCAGCTGGATCGGCTTGATCCACTGGCTGTGCAGCTGCTGACCAAGATCCTTGCGCAGGCCCTGGCTGATGTCAGCCCAGTCCGCAGCAAGGTCTAGTGCTTCCTGTTGCTCACGCATCCGTTCTTCATCTGTGTTTGAAGCAGCGGAAGGCTTGCCTTGCGCTCCGCTCATACCTGTTCCGGTCACTCAGTTACGCCCCCGTGCGAAACACCACTAAACAGCGCGCGGAAACCGCACGCAACCCCACACCGGACGCCCGTTGCCGATGCATAAATCCTGTATTTTTGCTGTGATGTCCCGGTGAGCCAGTGGCCGCCGAGACATGCCCTTTTTATGGACGGTTCAGCGGCGAGAGCAAGGCGCGGGAGGTAAAAAAACTGAAATAAACCGCCTTGACTCTAACCGACCCAAGGGAATCTCCGGAGCGAAGTACAAAGACTTAAAAATCATGGGTTTGTACTTCGACTTCGCTGCGAATCGGCGGAATTGTTCGGCTTAATGCGGCGCAGCAATTTAAGGTGCAGCGCACAAGCAAAAGGGCCCACCGGAGCACCGGGGGCCCTTAACCTAGGTTACGTTCTGTGTTCGTCCCGCGAATCACTCGCGGTGAGCGAATCAGAGCGAAGCCACTCGCTTGGTCAGACGCGACAGCTTGCGAGCAGCCGTGTTCTTGTGCAGCACGCCGCGAGCAACACCGCGAGCCAGTTCCGGCTGAGCAGCCTTCAGAGCTTCGGCGGCAGCAGTCTTGTCACCACCGTCCAGCGCGCTTTCGACCTTCTTCACGAAGGTACGGATGCGGCTCATGCGGTTGCCGTTGATTTCGGCCCGACGTTCGTTGCGGCGGATGCGCTTCTTGGCTTGCGGCGTATTGGCCATGTTCGTCCTTAAGAATCTCGTGCAAAGCGGGGCGCCGACATGGAATCGGCCCCACGGGAAGCGCGGCCCTTAACCCTGCCCCCCCGAATCGTCAAGCATTCCTCTTACTTTTGACACTTTGCACAGTGCCAGGTGCTGCGCCCGCCCTGCACGATCCGCTTGATCGGCGCGCCGCAACGCACGCACGACTGCCCTTCGCGGTCGTAAACGTCGAACCGCTTTGAAAAATAACCCAGTTCTCCGTCGGGCTGGGCATAATCGCGCAGGGTAGAGCCGCCCGCCTCGATGGCTTCGCGCAGGACAGATTGGATCTCCGGAACCAGCCGTTCCAGCGCCGCACCGGAAACCTTGCCCGCCGCCTTTGCAGGGGCGATTCCCGCCCGGAACAGCGCCTCACAGACGTAAATGTTGCCCAGCCCCGCTACGATTCGCTGATCGAGCAGCATCAGCTTGATCGCCGCGCTACGCCCCTTGAGCGCCTCTTTCAGATAAGGCGCGGTCAGATCCTGCCCCAGCGGCTCCGGCCCCATTGCCGCAAAAGGCGGCCATGCCTCCAGCCGCTCCGTATCGACCAGATCGACCGAGCCGAAGCGGCGCGGATCGCAAAGCGCCAATGTGTGACCGCTGCCTGTTTCCAGCACCAGATGATCGTGCTTGCCGATTTCTTCCGGCTCGATTCGCCAGCGGCCCGACATGCCCAGGTGAAAGACCACCGTCTGGCCCCGGTCGGTATGGACCAGGCCATATTTCGCCCGCCGCCCCAGACTGGTGACGGTGGCGCCGGTCAGGACCTGAACCAGATCGGGCGGAAAGGGGCGGCGCAGGTCGGCCCGCCGCGTCTCGACGCGGGCCAGCCGCTCGCCATCAAGATAGCGCGCCAGACCGCGAACGGTCGTTTCAACTTCAGGCAACTCTGGCATGGCGCGGTGGTTAGGCACTTCATGATGCGGCGACAATCCGATTCTGACGCTTTCCGCACGCCAATCAGGCACGCTTTCGCTGGCACCGCGCCTGCCTTGACGCTAAGGCGCGGGCCATGAGCGAAAAGGTATCCTTCGGCTACGAAGAGGTCTCTCCCGAGGAGAAGACCGAAAAGGTTGGCGCCGTATTTTCATCGGTCGCGCGCAAGTACGACGTGATGAACGATGCAATGTCGGTGGGCATGCACCGCCTGTGGAAGGACAAGTTCGTCCGCCGCGTAAAACCGCAACCGGGCGAACAGATCCTCGACATGGCGGGCGGCACGGGCGACATCGCCTTTCGCATGGCGGCAAAGGGCGCGACCATCACCGTGTCCGACATCAATCAGGACATGCTGGACGTCGGCATCGAACGGGCGATGGAACGCGGGCTGGATACCCTGGTCTGGTCACGCCAGAACGCGGAAGTCCTTACTTTCCCGGACCGCTTCTTTGATGCCTACACGATTGCATTCGGCATTCGCAACGTCACTCACATCGACAAGGCCCTGGCCGAAGCCTACCGCGTGCTGAAGCATGGCGGGCGCTTCTTCTGCCTGGAATTCTCGACCACGGAATGGCCTGGCTTCAAGGAAGTCTACGACGCCTATTCGCACCATCTGGTGCCGAAGCTTGGCTCTGCCATTGCTGGTGACGCGGACAGCTATCGCTACCTGATCGAATCGATCCGCCGTTTCCCGACCATGCCGGAGTTCGAAGGCATGATCCGGTCGGCAGGCTTTGTGAATACCCGGGTCGAACCGATCCTTGGCGGGCTGGTGGCCATCCATTCGGGGTGGAAGATCTAAGGTGACTCGCCCCGCCACGCACATTCTGCGCCTGCTGCGCTGGGGCCGCATTCTGGCCCGCCACGGCGCGCTGCGCGGGATCGAGCAGGACCCGAACGCCCCGGCACAGGTCCAGCGCCTGTGCCGCCTTGCCCGGCTCGGCACGTTCCAGCCGCGCACGCCGGACTATGCCGGTGCCTTTCAGGCCATCGGACCCGCCGCGATCAAGCTGGGGCAAACGCTGGCCACTCGCCCGGACATCGTGGGAGAGGAAGCGGCGCAGAACCTGCTCAGCCTGCAGGACAGCCTGCCCCCGGTGCCCTTCGCGGCAATCCGGCACGAGATCGAATCGAGCTTTGCCAAGCCGCTGGAGGCCCTGTTCGCCTCGATTGAGGAAGAGCCGGTCGGCGCCGCCTCCATCGCGCAGGTCCACCGCGCGGTTACCACAGACGGGCGCACCGTCGCGGTAAAGGTGCTGCGCCCCGGCATTCGGGAAAAGTTCGCCGAAGACATCCAGACCTACGAATGGGCCGCCGCCCATCTGGAGGCTCTGGGCGGAGAGGCTGCGCGCCTGCGCCCGCGCCTCGTCATCGCCAATTTCAAGCGCTGGACCCTGCGCGAACTCGACCTGCGGCGTGAAGCTGCCTCGGCCTCGGAACTGGCCGAGCGCATGGCTTCGACCGAGGGCTACCGTGTCCCCGGGATCGACTGGGACCGCACCAATGGCCGGGTGATGACGATCGACTGGATCGACGGCA
>ERZ1645187.3088-NODE-3088-length-14185-cov-7.541331_pt1 | contig 14185 bp, 13 predicted proteins | sample MGYA00575352_ERZ1645187 | MGnify/ENA primary metagenome ERZ1645187 (study PRJEB40837, sample SAMN11349314) | freshwater sediment metagenome | isolation source: river sediment | host: Sediment | place: India: Wazaribad , New Delhi | collected 2017-02-21 ...
GCGCCGGGCGCTTCCGAAAGGTGTCGATGAGCTTCTTCCCGCCGCATAATCCGGCCAATCCCAACCCCGGCTCGTGGTATCCGCGCCACATCGGCTTTCTGGGGGCGGCTTCTCCGGCGGTGCCGGGGCTGAAGAATGTCGCCTTCTCGATCGCCCCCGCCGAAGCGATCACCTTCTCGGGCGAGTTCGCCCAGTTCGGTGATCCCGGGTTCGAGCGGTCGGCGTCGCTGTTCCGGCGCCTGCGCGACTTCTTCATCGAGAAGCATGGCCTCGAGGAGGCGGACAAGGCGCTGCCGGCCTATGAGATCGAATGGCTGGGCGAGATCGAAACGTCCCACAAGCCCACCGACCTCAGCGATGGTCCGGGCTTCGCGGCCGGTGGCTTCGTGTCCGGAGACCGGCTGCCCCGGATCTCTGGCATCATTGTGAAACCCGAAAAGGAGGCCCCCGTGCCCGAAGAGAAACCCGCCGACTTCGCCGCGCGCGAAGCGGAGCTGACCGAACGCGAGCGCAAGCTCGCCGCGCGCGAGAGCGCCGCCGCCCATTCCGAAAATGCCTCCTTCGCGGAGCGCATGGTGGATGAGGGCCGCCTGTTGCCGGTTCTGAAGGACAAGGTCGTCGCGCTGATGGATGCGCTGCCGAGCAATGCCTCGGTATCCTTCGCCGCCGGGGATACGCCGATTTCGCCCGTCGCCGCGCTGCGCGAGGTGCTCGAAGCCCAGCCGGTGGTGGTCACCCTGGGCCGTCATGACCTCGGTCAGATGCCGGACGATACCTCCGCTGCGTCCTTTGCCGCGGACGGCAAGCCCGTCGATTCCGAAGAGATCGCGCTGCACCACAAGGCCGAGGCCTATATGCGCGAGCATCCCGACACCGCCTATCTCGACGCCGTCGCGGCCGTTGCCCGCTGAGAGGATCCAACATGCAGTACCATCACGACGTTCTCGCCTGGACGGCCATCTCGAGCGGCCTGTTTGACGCCAATGATCTCGTGGGCTTCGATGGCGCCAAGGTGGCCGCCGACGACGCCCCGGTCATGGGCGCCGCCAAGCATCCCTGCACCGTGATCGGCGACCCCGTGGGGCTGACCCTGATCGGCATCGCCCGGGTCAAGGCGGCGGGCGCGATCACCGCGGGCAGCCGCGTCGTTTCCGCTGCCGCCGGCGGCGTCAAGGCTGCGGGCGCCTCCCCGGTCAACGATTTCGCCACCGCGCTGACCTCCGCCGCCGACGGCGAATTCGTCGACATCCTCATCAATCGCTGAAGGACCTGAACATGCCCCAGACCATCCTCAACACGCGCACGGCCCAGGTGATCAGCCCGATCCTGTCGAACCATGCGCGCGGTTATCGCAACCCCTCCTTCGTGTCGCACGTTCTCTTCCCGCGGGTCTCGATCCCCAACCGCTCGATGTCGGTCCTGAAGTTCGGCAAGGAAGCGTTTCGCAAGCTCAACACCCGCCGTGCGCCGGGCACCAACGTCAAGCGCGTGCAATACGGCTTCGACGCCGGCACCGTGTCGCTCGTCCAGGACGCGCTCGAGGGCGTGGTGCCGATCGAGCACCAGCAGGAAGCCGAGAAGGTTCCGGGGATCGACCTCGGCTCGAATGCGGTCAACATGGTCCTCGACGTGGTCGATCTCGGCCTCGAATACGAGGCCGCGCAGATCGCGCGCAGCGCGGCGAACTATGACGCCAACCACAAGCTGGCGCTGGCTGGCCCGGACCGCTGGACCGGCGAAACCAGCGATCCGGGCGTTGACGTTGGCGATGCGTCCGAAATGATCCGGCGGTCCACCGGGCGCCGGCCGAACACGCTGATGCTCGGCCCCACGGCTGCGAAGGCGCTGAAGAACCACCCCAAGATCAAGGAGCAGTTCAAATACGTCTCCAAAGACTCGATCACGCTTGAGATGCTGGCTGCCTATTTCCAGCTCGAGCGGGTGGTCACCGGCGACGCGGTCTACCTGCCGGAGACGGCCGACGACAGCGTGGCTGCTACCGATGTGTGGGGCGACGATGCGATTCTGGCCTGGGTGCCCACCACTGGCGGCAACTACATGGTGCCGTCCTACGGCTACACCTACGAGCTGATGGGCTATCCGCAGGTCGAGCAGCCCTATTACGACCGGCCGTCGAAGTCGTGGATCTATCCGACCACGACCGAGCGCAAACCCTATCTGGTCGGCGCCGATGCCGGCTTCCTGTTCCAGAACGCGGGCGCTGCCGCGGCGTAAAACCGCCAAGGCAGTCGGTTTTCAGAGCGGGCGGTTCACCGCCCGCTTCATCAAACCGACAGGAGATCGATATGGACGTCACCGAAGTCACCCTTGCGTCCGCGGCCAAGATCCGCGGCAAGATCGAGCCCGCAGGCAAGATCGTGGTCGTCGACCAGACCGTTTACCGCCATCTCAAGGAAAGCGGCGCCATCGGCGCCACCGCGCCCCAGTCGGTGGCAGAGGTCGTGCTCGAAGATCGCGCGATGCTCGAACAGACGATTGCCGAGCAGGACAGCGTGATCGGTGTGCTCACCGATGAGCTGAAGGCGATGGAAGCCCGTGCGGTCGAGGCCGAGGCGCAACGTGACCTGCTGCAGGGCCGGGTGCTCGAGCTTCAGGCTCAGACCGCCCCGGGCGCGAAGAATGCGCCCGCTTCGCAGGCTGCCAAGGCTACGAAAAGCACGCCGCCGAAGAAGGCGCCGGGCGCCTGATGCTGGTGGGCTGAGCGATGTATGCGAGCCTCGATGACCTGATCGAACGCGCAGGCGAGACGGAGATCCTGCAGATCGCCGATCGCGACGGTGACGGCATCGCCGATCCCGAGGTGATCGAGGCCGCGCTCGTGCACGCCGAGAACAAGATCAACTCGTGGGTCGGCGTCAAATACCGCATCCCCTTGACGGTGGTGCCCGATCTCGTGCGCAGCTGGGCGGTGTCGATCGCACGCTATTACCTGCACCGCTATGAGCGGCCGGAGTATGTGGCCAATGACTACAAGGACGCGATCTCCGACCTGAAATCCGTCGCCGAGGGCAAGGCGGCCGTGCCGGGCGCGGCAGGGCTGACGCCGGCGGCGAGCGATCAGGCCGGCACGGTTCTGGCGGTTCACCCGGCGCCGCATTTTGACCTGCGGGGCTGGCGGTGACCGATCTTCTGGATCTCGTGAAGGAGCGCCTCGAGGCGCTGGCCCCGGCACTCACCTCGGTCGAGGTGATCGAGGACATCGAGGCGATCGCGAAGGGAACGCCGGCGGCATCCGGCGCCGCCTTCGTCGCTCCATATCGTGAGCGCGGCGGTGATAACCAGCTCGCCACGGGCTTTCGCCAGCTGGTCTGGGTCGAGTTTCTCGTCGCCTTCCAGATCCGCATTGCCGATGACAGCAAGGGCACGGCCCGGGTCGCGGCCTTTCGCACCATCAAAGGCCAGATCGAGACGGTCCTCGCGGGCTGGCAGCCCACGCCCGAGGCCGAGCCGGTCTCGCTGATCGGTGGTCAGGGCGGGCGGCTGACGACCGGGGTCAGCACCTATGTGCAAACCTGGGAGACGACCCGCTTCCTCATGGGTTGACGCGCGCCGGCGAGCGGCCCCATTGTGACGTCGATCCAATGTCTAATCCCCCCCCCGGACAACGTCCGGGGGTTTTGCATTTCAGATCATGCGAGACCCGGATGTGACGCGGCCCATGTGTGGCCAGCGCAGATCATCGAGGTTTGACATGACCCAGCCCAACCACGGCGGCCGCTGGCTGCGCGATCCCGAAACTGGCGCGCTCGCGCGCGAAGCCGCTGTCGATCTCCCTGTGGCCGAAGCGCAGCCCTCGCGCGGCGATGGCTTTGGCGCGGACGCGACCTTGGTGGACGCCATCGCCGCTCTCTCTCCCGCCGATAAGCCCAAAGCGCAAACGAAAGGACGCTGACCATGACCTCCCGCCGCTGGCGCAAACTCGCGATCCTCGCGAAAATCGAGGCGACCTATGGCTCGGACGCCGCGCCCACCGCGCCGAATGCGATCATCGCCACCAATGTGAACTTCACGCCGATCGAGGGGGATGAGGTGTCGCGCGACCTGATCCTGCCCTACCTCGGCAACCAGGGCGTCGTCCTCGCTGGCGTTTACGGCAAGATCGCTTTTGACGTCGAGGTCGCGGGCGCGGGCGCCGCGGGCGATGTGCCGCAATATGGGGTGCTGCTGCGGGCTTGCGGGATGGCGGAGACCGTCACCCCCGCGACCTCGGTCATCTATTCGATCGTCGAGGCCGGCGTCGAAGCGGCCTCGATCTACTTCGAGAGCGACGGCGTGCGCCATGTGTTGCTCGGCGCGCGTGGCAACATGTCGGTCAGCGTCACCCCGAAAGGGATCCCGCGGTTCACCTTCACGATGACCGGGCTGCTCGGGCAGATCACCGACATCACGGCGATGAGTGCGGTCATGACCGCCGGCCTCGTCACCCCGGTCACGGTCTCGAAGGCCAACACCCAGATGACGCTGCACGGCTGGTCCGCTGTTGCCGAGAGCCTCGCGCTCGATCTCGGCAACACGGTGACCCCGCGGTTCCTCATCGGCGATGAGCTGGTGATGATCGCGAACCGCTCGACGACCGGCACCGCGGTGGTGGAAGCGCGGTCGCTCGCGACGGTCAACTGGTTCGCGCGTGCCCTGGATCGCACGCGGGGCGGCCTCACCCTCAGCCATGGGGTCGCCACCGGCAATATCGTGGAGTTCAACGCCCCCGCGGTCGAGATCGGCAAGGTGACCCAGGGCAATACCGACAATATCTCGAATTACTCGCTCCCGCTCTCGCTTTGCCCGGTCACGGGCCTCGACGAGCTGTCGATCACTGTGCGCTGACCCCTGACCGGGCGCCGCACGCGCCTGGTCTCCCCCACCTTCTGGAGACCTGCTCATGAAATTCACCCTCGTTGAGGCGCCGACCTTCTGGTGGCCCGTTACCGTCCGCGTGCCCGACCCGGAGACGCCGGGCAAGACCATCTCGCAGACCCTGCAGGTCCAGTTCAGCCCGAAGACGCGCGACGCCGAGCTCGCGCTCAATGAGGCTTTCGCGCGCCTGAAAACCGATCGCGAGCGCGCCGAAGCCGAGATCGAGAACTGGCTCGACATCATCAAGGGCTGGGACGGCGTCGTCGATGGCAACGGCAACCCGGTTGCCTTCTCGCAAGAGGCCCTGCGCGCAGCGCTGCAATGGCAGTGGTTCCGCTCGGGGCTTGCGAAGGCCTTCTCAGACAGCGCGTTCGGCCTCGAGGCCGAGCGGGGAAACTGATCGAGGCCGCGCGGGCCTGGGCGTTCGCGCGGCTCGGCAAGGTCGATGATCGCACCCCTGCGAGCCTCGATCAGGAGATTGCCGACCAGTTCGCCCGCATGGGTGTGCCGGTCCCCAGGGATGCGATCAAGGACGACGACGACATGTGTGAGGTCTGGGCCAGCAACTGGAGTGCGCTGACGGCGTTTCTCGCAGTCGAGACCCAGTGGCGCATCATCACCAGCGGCGCCGGCGCGGCGATCTGGCTCGGGCTGGACTATGCGGCGGTCGACGTCGCGCTCAAACGTCGCGGGTTCGACGATGACGCGTTTATCGCGGTTCAGGAGATGGAGCGGGCCGCGCTCGACGTCTTCGCGAGGGCTGGCTGATGGCCCAGAACACGGCATTCAACGTCTCGATCGTTTTCAAGTCGGAAATCGAAGCGGCCAAGGCCGGCATCGAGGCGATCAAGCGCGAGCTGGGGACGGTCGGCGCGGCAACGGCACAGATGACCAAGGCCGCCGAGCAAAACGCCGCGGCGATCGACCGCGAAGCCGCGGCGACGGAAAAGGCTGCCCGCGCGCAGGAGGGCTATGCCACTGCGGTCGCCCGCTCCGAATCCGCGCGGCGCTCGGCACAGAGCGCGCCGATGCTGCGCCCGGTGCCCCAATCTCTGCCCGGCAATCTCTCCGGGATCGAAGCCTCCTCCGGGCTTGCGGGCACCAGCTCGGCTGCAACGATTGCGAATGCTCATCTCGCATCCTCGTTCCGCTCCGTTGGCGCCGACGCTGCGGCCGCGCATGACGAGATGCTCCTCTATCGGCAGGAAGTTGACGCCGTGCGGGCGCGCTACAACCCGCTTTTCGCGGCGTCTCGGCAATATGAGCAGGAGCTGCAGCACATCGCCGAGGCCGAGAAAATCGGCTGGATCAGCGCGCGAGAGGCCTCGACCGCCCGCGAAGCAGCTGCGGCTCGTCTGGCGCCGGTGACGGCCGGGATGTCCAAGCTCGGGGCTGCGACGAAGCTCACGTCCTGGGAAATGCGCGGGCTGACCATCCAGGCGAGCGACACGCTTCAGTCGCTGGCCCTCGGGATGCCGGCCTTGCAGGTGCTGCTGCAACAAGGGCCGCAAGCGATCGACCAGATCGGCGGAATCGGGCGGGCTCTGACGCTGCTCAAATCGGCGCTGACACTGCCCCGGGTGGCCGCGGGCGCGGCGACCGTGGTCGGTCTGCTCGGGGCGAAGTCGTGGAACGACTATCTCAAATCGACGAAGGAAGTGGCGACGGCGGCGTCGGGCCTTGGCCGCGCGGTCGCAGGTAGCGCCGGCGAGATGGAAGCCGCCGCCCAGACCGGGGCGCAGGCCGCAGGGATCTCGGTTGGTGCAGCGCGCTCGATGGAAGCGGCATTCCTGCGCACCGGCAAGATCGGGCATGAGAACTTCGCCCAGCTGATCGGGATCACCAAGGACTTCGGCGCCACGATGGGGATCAGCGCCTCGGCCGCCGGGGATGCGCTGGCCGAGATGATGCGCGACCCCGCCAAGGCCGCCGACCAGCTGAGCCAGCAATATGGCCTGATCGATGCCAAGACCGCAGAGCACGCCCGGAACCTCGCGGCCCAGAACCGCTTGACCGAGGCTCAGTCTACGCTGCTCGATGGCCTGCGCGGTAATCTCGCCTCGGCGACCGAGGCGACAACCGGCTGGGCGCGTGCCTGGGAAACGGTCGGCACCGCCGCCGCCAATGCCTGGGACAAGGTCGGTGGCGCGATCGACGGCGTGATCAGCGGCCAGACGCCCGAGGAGCGGATCGCACAGCTGCAGTCGATCCTCTCGCGCAGCCGGGTGCGCGGGCGGGATGCCTATCAGGCCGAGCTCGATCGGCTGCTGGCGGAGCAAGCCCGGAAGCAGGACGAGTCGGAGCAGGCGCGGGCAAACGTCCGCGGCACGGTGGCGTCCGCCGCCGCTGATGCCTCCCCTGTCAACGCGACCGCCAAGCGCATGCAGGAGCTGCGCAACCAGATTGCGCTCCTGAGCCGAGGTCTCGAAGGAGACACCGGCATCAGCGATGGGCAGCGCGCGCGGATCACCGCCGATCTCGACGCCAGGACGCGGATCCTCGGCGCCCTCGAAAACCGTCAGGAGCGGCAGGCCGATCTCGACCGGCTCGATATCCAGATCCAGACCGAGCGCAATCCGCTGCTGCGGGCGGAGCTCGAGGCGCGCCGCACGCGCCTTGAGATGGCCGATCAAGAGATCGCGACGAGCGAAATCGGCACGGCGGCGGATCGCGCGCGCAATCAGGTCATTGCGCAGACGATTGCCGCTGCGGGCAGCCAAGCCAGTGCGCTGTCGACAGAGGCCGCGATCCGCGAGCAGCTGACTGCAAAGATCGCAGCCGGCGTCGTCGCGGCGACGCAGGCCGATGCATGGATGACCCGCGAGCTCACGATGCGGCCTCTGATCGCCGCCGCTGCTCTCGCGGAGGGCGCCGAAAAAGCCGATCTTGAGGCGCAGATCCGGAAGCTCGGGGCGGCCTATGATGGCCTCGCCAAGGCCCGCAGAGAGGCCGCGATCGACAGCGACGCCCGGGCGAGCAAGGACCGGATCGCCGATCTGGCCCTCGAAACCGCCTTGATCGGTCAAAGCTCGGCCGCGCGGATCAGAGCGCAGGCCGCGGCGGCCGCCGAACGCTGGATCCGCGACCAAGGGCTTTCGCCCAGCAGCGCCGAGGCCGACGCCAAACGTGCCCGCGCCGCTGCGGAAGCCGACGCCCAGATCCGACGCGACAGCGAGCAGCGCGCACGCGAGCTGCGCCAGGCACAACTCGATGCCGAAAGCGAAGCCTCGGCGCGGCTGGCGGCCACCCCGCTCGCCCGCGCCGATATCGAGGCCGAGCGGGAATATGCCCGAGTGCTCGCAGAGAGCGGCGATGCGCAGGAGGCGGCCGCGCGGGCAGATCTCATTCGCAGCCAGGCCCTGAGCGAGCTGCGCGGGGCGCTGGTGGATTATGCGCGCACCCAGCAGGAGCAGATCGCGCGCACGCGCCTCGAAGCCGCGCTCGCGGGCCAATCCGCATCCGTGCAGGCGCAGGCCCTCGCGGCGTACGAGGCCGAGCTGTTCATCCGCCGGCAAGGCCTCGACATCGGCAGCGCGGAAGCCGCGCAGCTGCGTGAGCGCGCCCGGCTGAGTGCCGAGGTGCAGCTCGAGACGGCGCGCGTGACTGAGGCCTGGGAAGCTGTCGGCAAGGCTGGCGAGACCGCCATCGACGGGATCGTCGGCGCGTTGCGAAAAGGCGATCTCGGCGGGGCGGTGCAGGCCATCACCGATCAGATCAGCGGTATTCTGAGCGAACTCGCGATCACGAACCCGCTCAAGAACGCGCTTCTGGGCACGAGTTACGGGACGCTCGATGACGTCGGGGGCCTCGGTGGCATCTGGGATCGCCTGACCGGCAAGGCGCGTGCACTCGACCCTGCCTCGGCCGCGTCGAGTGCCGCAGCGCAGGCGATGAGCTCGGTTGCCACCATGCAAGTCTCGGCCGCGACGGTCATCCTTGGCGGCGCGGGTGTGGCGCAGCTGGTCGGGTCTTCCGGGGCCGATGGCCTGGCGGCCGCCAACCTCGGCGCCGCGCCTCTCGCCGCGAATTCCGGCGGTTTGCCGCTCGGTGGCGGGGGCGCGGTGCAATCGCAAATCTGGCAATTCTTCGCGGGCAAGGGGCTCCAGCCGCACCAGATCTCCGGGATCATGGGCAATATCGCGGCGGAGAGCGGGTTCAATCCGGTCGCGGTCGGAGATGCGGGGCAAGCCTTCGGGCTCGCCCAATGGAACGACCGCAAGGGCAAGCTCTTCGATGCGATCGGTGGACGCGCGAACCTCGGGGATGTGCAGGCGCAGCTCGAGTATCTCTGGTCGGAGCTGAACTCGACCGAAGGAGCGGCGTTCAAAAAACTGCTCGCCTCGACCGATGTGCGCAGCGCCACCGAAGCCTTCGTCGGCTTCGAGCGGCCCTCTGGCTGGAGCGCCGCGAACCCGGCAGGCGCGATGCATTTCGACCGCCGCCTCGCCGCTGCCGAAGCGGCGCTGACGAAGTTTACCGCCTCCACGGCGACGGCCGCGACCGATCTGGGCGCGCTTGGCCAGGGCTTCGACAGTTTTGGCGCGGCGCTGGCGAACGGGATTGGTGGGCTCGCATCCGGGGGCGCGACCGGCGGGATGACGAGCTTCTTCGGCACGCTCGGCACGGCGCTCGCCTCGGCCTGGGGGTTGCCGGGGTTTGCGACCGGCGGCGCGACCGGCGGCTCTGATCCGTCAAAAATCGCGGGCGTCGTCCATGAGCGGGAATACGTTTTTGACGCGGCGTCGACCGCCCGGATCGGGGTCGCAAACCTCGAGGCGATGCGCCGGGGCGCGCTGCGAGGTTACGCGAGCGGTGGCTATGTCGTGCCGGCCAACGCGGCCGCGCCGATCAGCCCGATGTTTGCGACCGGCGCCGCCCGCCCGGAGGCCGCCAGCCCGATGCGCGTGGTGATCAACAACTACGGCAAGGACCAGGTCTCCGCCGAAGAAACGACCGATGCGCGCGGTGAGCGGCAGCTCACGATGACGATTGGCGAGCAATTCGCCGCCGCGGCCATGCAGCGCGGCAACCCCGCCCGGCAAGCGCTCGATCAGGCCTGGGCCACCAAGAACAGGATGGTTCGCAGATGAGCACCCCGATTTGGCCCTCGTCGTTGCCACGCCCGGAGCGGCAGACCTGGCAAGCCCAGCTTCAGGATGCCCGCCAGAAGCGGCAATCCGAAGCCGGCCCGCCCGCGTATCGTCGCCGCTTCAGCTCGGTCGCGCGGCTGGTCCAGCTGTCGGTTCTGCTCGATCGCACACAGAAGACGGTGTTCGACCGCTTCTACGAGGACACCTGCGCCTTCGGCTCGACGCTCTTCTACATGCCTGATCCGACCACGGATGGCTGGCCGCTGACCACCGGGGCGGGCGAGCCGTTGCTCACCGGCGCGGGCGAGCCGCTCCTCGCCGCGGCGCAATGGCTGTGCATGTGGGGCGATAGCGTGCCGGTCGAGAGCCTCGTGGGCCTCGAGTTCCGCAAGACCTTTTCGATCGTGGTGATGCCATGAGCCAGCGCGTCTCCCTCAATGCCCGGCTGATGCAGGATGCCGATGTGACCGGCGAGATCTATGTCGTGCTCGTCGAGATCACGCATCCGGATCTCGACGCCCCGGTGCGGCTGTCGACCGACAACACCGAGCGCCTCTCGGAGCCGCCCGAGATCAGCTATGGCACGCGCTCGAGCTGGCGCGGCGCGAACCCGGCAACGGAGCCGTTTTTGTGGATCCTCGCCTCGGCCGTGTTGCCGGGCGATCAGGAGGATGCCCCTGCGACCGCCACGCTCGTGCTCGAGAACCTCGACGCCGGGATGGTGCGTGTGCTGCGCTCCTTCATCGAGCCGCCCACCGTGGCGATGGCGGTGGTGCTGGCTGCGAGCCCCGATGTGATCGAGGCCGAGTTCACCGAGCTCAAGATCGTCTCCATGTCGGCCAATGCCGGTGAGATCGTGCTGAGCCTGTCGCGCGAGCTCGTGGAAGACGAGCCGTTCCCGTCTGCGCGCATGTCGTGGCAGCGCTTTCCGGGGTTGCACTGATGAGTTGGTCCAATCGCTATATCGGCACGCCCTGGCGCGAGTTTGGCCGCTCGGCGGCAGGTTGCGACTGCTGGGGGCTCGCCTGCCTCGTCTATGCCTGCGAACTCGGCATCGCGCTGCCGGACTATCTCGGCGCCTATGTCTCGGCCGAGGAACATGCCGAGATCGCTGCGCTGATCGAGGACGGCGGCCGCTCGCCGCTCTGGACCGCGGTCACCGCGCCGGCGGCCTATGATCTCGCGGTGTTTCGCCGCGGCCGTTGGGCCTCGCATATCGGCATCATCGTGCGCCCCGGAGTGATGCTGCACATGGCCGGCGAGGACGCGGCCAAGCTCGAGGATTACCGCGCCGGCCAATGGGCCTCCCGGCTCGTCGGGATCTGGCGGCATGCGGAGAGGATCGGAGGCGCCCATGACTGAGCCGCTCGACACCGAAGTGCTGGCAATGCCGCAGTTTGACCCCGGCGATGGCCGGATCAAACTCACGATGCCTGCAGGCAAGACGCTGGCCGAGATCGCTCAGGCGGCGCTCCCCGAGCTCTCGGGCGAGGATCGGCTGCGCCTGCGCATCGTGCTGGTGAGCGCCACCGGCTCCGAGGCGATCGAGCCGCGGTTCTGGGGCTGCGTGCGTCCACGGCCTGGTGTGCGCGTGGTCATCCGCGCGGTGCCCGGCAAGAATGTGCTCAAGTCGGTGCTGACGGTCGTGGTCTCGATCGCGGCGATCGCGCTCGGGCAGATCTATGGGTTGAGCCTGGGCACCTTTCTCGGCTTTTCGGGTACGACGGCGCAGATGGTCGGCGGTGCCCTGATCGGCCTCGCCGTCACGGCAATCGGCACGCTCGCAATCAACGCGCTGATCCCGGTGGACGATCTCGAAGCCGAGAATCGCTATGCGATCTCAGGCTGGCGCAACCAGGCGCGCCCGGACGGCGCGGTGCCGATCGTGATGGGCGAGCGCCGCTGGGCGCCGCCCTTCGCCGCGATGAGCTGGACCGAGATCGTCGGCGATTTCCAATATGTTCGCGCGGTGTTTTGCCTCGGATATGGCGAGCTCGAGATCTCCGACCTCTGGATCGGCGAGACCGCGATCGAGGATTACGACGAGGTCACCGTCGAGATCCGCACCGGCGTCGAGGGCGATGCACCGATCAGCCTCTATCCGCAGCAGGTCGTCGAGCAGGCCGTGGGCGTCGAGATCCTGCGGCCGCTCAACCGCGATGATCTCGGCGAGATCACCAGCGGCTCGACGCTCGATCCGGTCATCCGCACCACCAGCGACGACGCCTCGGGGGCGTCGCTCGTTTTTTGCTGGCCGAGCGGGCTCGTCCGGGTCAACGATGATGGCGAGAAAAAGCCCGTCACCGTCGAGATCAGGATCGAATATCGCCGCGACGATGGTGTCTCCGACTGGATCGAGGACAGCACGCTGACGGTCACCTCGGCCAAGCTCGAGATGTTCTGGCGCCAATACACGCTCACCTTCCCCGTGCGCGGCCGCTACGACATCCGTGTCACCATGCTGACCGAGGAAACGACGAGCACCCAGATCCAGTGCCGCACCTCATGGGTCGCGCTGCAGACGCTGCGCCCCGAATATCCGATCAACATGACCGGCCTCGCGCTGATCGGCGTCAGGATCAAGGCCACCTATCAGCTGCAGGGCACGCTCGACACCCTGACGGCGCGGGTGGCGCGGGTCTGCCTCGATTGGGATGCCGCGAGCGGCAGCTGGATCCGGCGCGCAACGCGCAACCCGGCGAGCCTGTTTCGCTACATCTTGCAAAGCCAGGCGAACGCCAAGGCCTGCGCCAACGATCTGATCGACCTCGAGGCTCTGCAGGACTGGCACACGTTCTGCGCCCTGCACGGGCTCGAGTTCAACGATGTGTTCGAGGACACCACGCTCAGCGTCGGTGCGGCGCTGCAGCGCGTGGCGGCCGCCGGGCGCGCCGCGGTGCGCTGGACGGGCACTCGATGGACCGTTGTCATCGACCGGCCGCGGGATCTGATCGTCGATCATATCGGGCCGCGCAACTCCTGGGGGTTCAAGGTCTCGCGCAAATACTTCACGCCGCCGGATGGCCAGCGGGTCAAGTTCCTCGACGAGACCAATGATTACAAGGCCGCCGAGCGCTATATCCCGTGGCCAGGCAACGAGACCGGCGCGATGGATACCGTCGAGGAGGTCTCGCGCCCCGGCAAGACCTCGCCGGTCGAGATCTGGCGCGAGACGCGCCGGCGCATGTATGAGACGATCCACCGGCCCGACATCTATCAGGTCACCCAGGACGGCGCGGTGCGCGTCGCGACGCGGGGCGACCTCGTGGCGCTCAGCCATTACGTCCTCGACGGGAAGATGACCGTCGCGCGGGTGCGCGCGGCCTCGGGCGATCTGATCGAGATCGACGAGGCGATCTCGCCCGAGGTGGGCGTCAATTACGGGATCCGCTTCCGGGTTCTTGACGCCGAAGACACGATCGGCACCTCCGAGCACCGCGCCGTCGAGGTCATTCAGGCGGCCCGCCCGGCGCTGCTGCGGCTGATCGGCCGTGGCGCGCGCCCCGTCGCGGGCGACCTTGTCCATGTCGGGGCGCTTGGCGAGGAGAGCATCGACGCGATCGTCACCGGGGTCGAGGCCGGGCAGAACATGACCGTGATCCTGACGCTTGCCGATGCCGCGCCGCAGATCGATGCGCTGATCGAGGCCGAAACCGTGCCCGAATGGTCTGGCCGCACCGGCGTGATCCTTGACCCGGCGACGACCGCGCCGCCGATCCCGGTGATCACCTCGATCAGCTCGGATCTCGACCCGACGCATCCATATTTCTCCGCGCTCGAGACGAGCTACACCGTCACGGTCGCGCTCAAGCCGGGGGCGGGCTCGGCGGTGATCAGCGCGCGCTACGAGATCGACTGGCGCATCGAGGGGGAGGCAGGCTGGACGACGATCGCGCTGCCCGCCCCCTCCGGGGGGGCAAGCTTCGAGGCCGAGCGCGACACCGTGCTCCAGATCCAGGCGCGGGCGATCAGCGCCACCGGCCAGGCCAGCGCCGCCACGGCCATCGTCACCGTCATCGTCGGCGCGGCCGACCCGGTGCTGCCCGAGCCGCTCGATCTTGACGCGATCGAGGTGACCGAGCTCCTGGGCGGGATGACCGTCGCCTTCGCCGTATCCGACCCCGATACGCAGGCGGTGCAGATCTATCGCTCGAGATCCGGTGCTCTAGACCGCGCTACCGACGCGGTCGGCAAGCCCGTCGCCGTCGAAGCCGGTCAGA
>ERZ1645187.3090-NODE-3090-length-14175-cov-131.355099_pt1 | contig 14175 bp, 11 predicted proteins | sample MGYA00575352_ERZ1645187 | MGnify/ENA primary metagenome ERZ1645187 (study PRJEB40837, sample SAMN11349314) | freshwater sediment metagenome | isolation source: river sediment | host: Sediment | place: India: Wazaribad , New Delhi | collected 2017-02-21 ...
GGTGGTGAAGTCCTTCTCGACCTCGACGATCAGATCGGTGTCGGCGAGCCGCACCCGGTCGCCGACGGTCGGGCCGAACATGTCGGCATAGGCCGAACGAGAGATCTTGATGGCCATGGGTTCGGTCTCACCTGGGATCACGGGAACGAAGCCGGCACTCGTCGGCGCGCGGCCCGGAGATACGGGACGGGTTCACAGCTTCCCCTGGACGTCGCCGCGGAAGCCGAAGACCTCGCGCTTGCCCCGGAACGGCACCAGCCGCACCGACCGCGACTGACCCGGCTCGAAGCGCACCGCGGTGCCGGCGGGGATGTCGAGGCGCTTGCCGCGCGCCGCGGCGCGGTCGAAGGCGAGGCCGGGGTTGGTCTCGGCGAAATGGTAGTGCGAGCCCACCTGCACCGGCCGGTCGCCGGTGTTGGAAACTTCGATCTCGGTCGGCTCGAGCCCGGCATTGAGCTCGATGTCGCCGTCCGCGCAGATCACTTCACCGGGGATCATCGCTCTGTCCTCCTCCTGCCGAAACCGTCTCAGCGGATCGGATGATGCACGGTGACGAGCTTCGTCCCGTCCGGGAAGGTCGCCTCGACCTGGATGTCGTAGATCATCTCGGGCACGCCGGGCATGACCTGATCGCGGCCGATCACATGGGCGCCGGCCTCCATCAGCTCGGCGACGGTGCGGCCGTCGCGGGCGCCCTCGACGACGAAGTCGGTGATCAGCGCCACCGCTTCCGGATGGTTGAGTTTCACGCCGCGCTCCAGACGGCGGCGCGCCACCATCGCCGCCATGGAGATCAGCAGCTTGTCCTTCTCGCGGGGCGTGAGGTTCATCGGCGCTCTCGTTCGTGGGCACGCGACGCCCGCGGCCGACGACGGCGGGGCGATCGGGTGACGCTGTGTTCTCGAGCACAATGTGACGCCGGCGCGTCCTCAGCAAGACCAGACACGCGGCAGATCTGCCTGCCGAATGTGCAACAGGATGCGGACGAGGTCGTCGCGCAGGGTCCGCGCCGAGGCATGCAGCAGCCGCAGGCAGACGAGGCCGTCCCAGGCGCTCGCCCCGGCCTCGCTGTCGAGCCCGGCGAGCAACGCCCGCAACGCCTCGAGCCGCCCCTCCGCCTCGGGCGCCACCCACAGCACCGTCGCCGTCGCCGCCGCGCCGCCGCCGGTGGCGGAGCCGGCGAGGATCTCCCCGGCCCGCCCGTCGAGGCGCAGCGTGTCGGCAAAGATCAGCCGGCCGCCGCGCCGGATGCGGAAGCGGTCGACGAGCCGGCAGGTCTCGACGCGCTCGCCCATGGCGGCACGGCCGAGGACGATGCTCTCGGTGAGCAACAGCCGCGCATCGCTCGCCATTTCCACCTCGAGCCGCCGGTCGAGCGCCGCACGATCGAAGAGGATCGTCTCCTGCGGCAGCCATTCGGCGAAGGCCCCGGCCTCGACCTCGAGCCGGGTCGAGACCTCGCCGGCGAGCGACCCGTCGGTGGTGCTCGACCGATAGACCCGTTCGGCCGCCTGCGAGGTGACGACGGCCCGCGTCCCCGCCCCGAACCGGGCGCCGTAGACCAGCCGGTCGCCCCCGGCGATGCCGCCGGCGGTGTTGATCAGCACCGCCGTGGCGGGATCGCCGCCGTGGCTCTTCGGCAGACGGATCTTGGCCTGACCCTCCTGGAACAGCCGATCGAGCACCGTCAGCCCGTCACGGCTCTTGAAGCCGACCTCGGCGCGGCCGCGCGCCCGCTCCAGCCGCAGCGGCGGAAGCGGGGTCGTGTCCGGTGTCGACGGCGCGATCATGACGGTCTCCGGATCGTGGAACGGCGGTTCGTTCTGGAGCGCCGCCGGGCCCGACGCAAGCCCCGCACCCGCCGTGCCCCGATTTCGGCTCATTCTCGAGCAAGCTGGCGAACGCCGGACGGCCCGCCGCCGTCGCGGATGGTCGCGGGCCGCGATGCCCTTGGCCGACACCCTGCAAATCGGCTATCGAAACCAGATCCGACGTCAGGACACCCGCTCGCGTCTCGCCCCCGGCGAGCCGTGCCGAACGGAGAGACGACCGCCCGTGAACCGCCCGCGTCCGACGCCCGCGCGCCCCCTTCGCCGTCTCGGCGTCGCGCTCCTCCTCGCCCTCGCCGGCCACACCGCCCTCGCCGAGGCGGCCGTCGCCGCGCCGAGCGCCGGCGCCTATCTCGTCTTCGACGCCCGCACCGGCGAGGTCGTCGCCCGGCAGAACGCCGATCAGGCGTGGTATCCCGCCTCCGTCACCAAGCTGATGACCGTCTGGGTGACGCTGCAGGCGATCCGCGCCGGCCGCATCCGCCCCTCGTCGCCGGTGCCGATGACCGCCACCGCCTCGCGTCAGCCGCCGAGCAAGATGGGCTTCAAGGTCGGCGAGGTGGTCACCGTCGACAATGCCCTCAAGATCATCATGGTGAAGTCGGCCAACGACGTCGCCTGGGCGCTCGCCGAGGCGGTCGGCGGCTCCAAGGAGGCGTTCGTCGGCGAGATGAACCGCCAAGCCCGCCTGCTGGGCATGCGCTCGACCCATTGGGGCAATCCCAACGGCCTGCCCGATCCGACCCAGGTCACCACCGCCCGCGATCTCGGCCTCCTCGCCCGCGCGCTGCTGCGCGAGTTTCCCGAGGCCTCCGGCCTCTGGCATCTGCCGGCGATCCAGATCGGCGACACCGTCATCCACAACCACAATCACCTCCTCGACCGCTTCCCCGGCGCCGACGGCATGAAGACCGGCTTCATCTGCTCGTCCGGCTTCAACGTGGTCGCCTCGGCCACGCGCGGCGACCGCCGGCTCGTCGCCGTGGTCCTCGGTTCGCGCTCCGCCCGGACCCGCGCCGAACTCGCCGCCGAGCTCTTCACCAAAGGCTTCGAGGGCCCCTCCGCCGGCAACATCTTCGGTCGCTTCTCCGCTCCCGAAACCCTCGATCAGATGGCACGCGGCCCCGAATCCACCGCGCCCGTCCGCGACATGAAGCCGGAGATCTGCGGCAAGAAGCGCGAGCGCACCCCCGACGTCGACGACATCGGCGAGACCGCCCAGATGGAGAGCTCCCGCGATCCCGGCGCCGTGATCCGGCCGGGCGAACCGGGTTGGGCGCCGGCCAAGCCCGCCTCCTACCTCACCCAGCGCTTCGACATCGGCCCGCCGGTGCGCGTCTGGGTCGGCGGCGCCGATACCGCCCCGAACGATGCGGGTTCGACCTTGGCACTGGCCCCGGCGGCCGGCCCCGCGCTCGGTGCCACGCCGACCTTCGCCACCGCCGGTCTGCCGGCGACGCCGCAACCCGCCGCCCCGGGCGCCATCCGCCCTGCCACCCCGCCGCCCGGCTCGACCGGCTGGGGCGCGACGCTCGCCCCGGCGAACGGCGGACCGATGGTCATCGCCGCCCCCGGCCTCGCCGCGACCGCGGCGCCGAAGCCGGCACCGGCGGCGACCGCCCGCGTCCAGGCGCCGACCAAACCGGCCAAGCCCGGCGCTCCGGTCGCCAAGACCGCCGCCGCACCCGCCAAGCCGTCCACCCTCGCCGGGAAGCCGGTGGCGGCCCGCCCGGGCGGGAAGCCGGTCGCCGTGCCGATGCCGGCCGCCAAGCCGAAGAAGAAGGCCGGCGGCTGACCGGCCGCCGTCGCGCCGCCCTCCCCACCCCCCGCGTCGGCCGGATCGGTTCGACCGTCAGGATCCGACGATGACCGAGCCGACCACCCCCCTCCCGCCCGAACCGATCCCGCTCACCGTCATCACCGGCTTCCTCGGCGCCGGCAAGACGACCCTGCTCAACCGCCTGCTGCACGACCCGGCGATGGCCGACGCGGCGGTGATCATCAACGAGTTCGGCGAGGTCGGCATCGACCACGTCCTGGTCGAGCGCGCCGACGACGGCGTGGTCGAACTGTCGTCGGGATGTCTGTGCTGCACCATCCGCGGCGATCTCGTCGCCACCCTGGAAGACCTGTTGAAGCGGCTCGACAACGGCCGGCTGAAGGCGTTGCGGCGCGTCGTCGTCGAGACCACCGGCCTCGCCGATCCCGCCCCGATCCTCCACACCGTGATGCGCCACCCCTATCTGGTGCGCCGCTACCGGCTCGACGGCGTGGTGACGCTCGTCGACGCGGTCAACGGCATGGCGACGCTCGACGCCCAGGAGGAGGCGGTGAAGCAGGCCGCCGTCGCCGACCGGCTGGTCGTCACCAAGACCGACCTCTGCGACACGGCCGAGCGGGCGCGCGGCCTCGTCGCCCTGCGCACCCGCCTCAGGGTGCTGAACCCCGCCGCACCGCTGCTCGATGCCGCCGGCGGCGAGGCGAGCCCGGCGACGCTCCTCGACAGCGGCCTCTGGCGCCCCGAGACCAAGACCGCCGACGTCGGCCGCTGGCTCGCCGAGGAAGCCTACCGCGACCGCGAGGCGGAACGGCGGCGGGAGGCGGCGAAGGGCCACGGTCCCCATCACCACGGCCACGGGCACCATGGCCACCACCACGATCACGGCCACGACTGCGCCCCGGGATGCGACCATCCCGACCACGATCATGATCACGGCGACGGGCACGTCCACGATCCCAATCGCCACGACGCCCACATCCGCGCCTTCTGCCTCTCCACCGACCGGCCGATCGCCGCCGCGACGCTCGATCTCTTCCTCGACCTGCTGCGCTCGGCCCATGGGCCGAAGCTCCTGCGCGTCAAGGGCGTGGTGCGGCTCGCCGAAGATCCCGAGCGGCCGTTGGTGCTGCACGTCGTCCAGCACGTCGTCCACCCGGTCGCGCAGCTCGAGCGCTGGCCCGACGCCGACCGTCGCACCCGGCTGGTGTTCATCACCCGCGATCTCGACGAGGGCTTCGTCAAGCGCATGTTCGACGCCTTCGTCGGCACCCTCGCCCCGGACACGCCGGATCGCGCCGCGATGACCGACAACCCGCTTCAGGTCTCCGGCTTCTCCGGCCGCTTCTCCTGATCCGGTCCACGCTCGATCAGGAACACCGCGGCGGCCCCCTCGCGCCGCTGCTCGACCAGCCGATGCCCGTCCTCGGCACACATGTGCGGAATGTCGATCTCCGACATCGGGTCGGACGCCGTGACCTCGAGACGCGCGCCCGGCGCCATCCCGGCGAGGGCGCGCCGGCTCTTCAGAACCGGAAGCGGGCAATTGAGCCCGACGAGATCGAGTCGCTTCCGGTCGTCCTGCGTCACGTCCGCCTCCCTGCGCGTCCGGACCCATGCCCGATCGCCGGGGCCTCGACAAGAGCGGCGACGTCTGATCAGGAAGACCGCTGAGGAGAAAGGACGACACGCATGGCCCTGGGCGGACGCCTCACCGATCGCATCGCCGCGATCACCACCCGCCGTGCCGTCGCCCGACGCCTCGCCGACCTCGATACGACGCCCGGGCTCACCCTGCGCGACGAGATCGAGGAATGGCTCGCCGCCCATCCCGACCGTCTCGCCCTCGCCGCCGAGGTCGGCGCCGAGCGCCTGACCTTCGCCGAACTCGCCGGCCGCACCCACCGCTGGGCCCGCTGGGCGATCCTCCACGGCATCGCCCGAGGCGATCGCCTCGTCCTCCTCATGGCAAATCGACCGGAGCGGGTCGCCGCGTGGCTCGGCCTCGCCGAAGTCGGTGCCGTCGCGGCGCTGGTCGACCCGACCCTCGGCCCCGAGGCCCTCGCCGCCGCGATCGGCGCGGCGGGCGCCGCCCATCTGGTGGTCGACGCGCCCCTCCTCCCCCGCTTCGAGGCGGCCGCCCCGCATCTCTCGGCGATGGCCGCCGTCTGGGTCTTCGGCCCTCACCCGATGGCCTATCTACGGATCGACGAAGCCCTCGACGAACTCTCGGCCGAGCGTCTGCGTCCCGCCGACCGCCGCCCCGTCGCCCCCGCCGACGAGGCGATCCGGGTACTCGGCCCCACCGGTCCGGCGAGCCTCGACCATCGCGCCGTCCTGCGCACCATGCATGCCGCCTCCGCCGCCGCCCGGGTCGGCGCGGGCGACCGCCTGTTCGTCGCCGACCTCGCCCTCGACGACGTCGCAGCCCCCCTCGCCCCCGGCCTCACCCTCACCGTCGGCGGCACCGCCGTCCTCCGCTCGGAGCCGGCGACGCGCCCTCTCGCCGACGCCTGCGCCGCGAACCGCGCCACGCTGCTCGTCGCCGACGCCGCCGGAGCCGAGACCCTCGCCGCCCTGCCGGCGGACCTGCGCGTCACGTTGGTGACCGGCACGCCCGCGACGACGAGCGCGCGTTCCCGCACCCTGTCGTGGTGCGGCGAGGCCCTCCGCAGCGCGGCGGGAACGAGCCTGCGGCCCGATCTCTGAGACCCGGCTCACGCGTCCGCTGGCGGCGGCAAGGCTTCCTTGATGATCGGCGTGCTAAGGCTGCCGCCATGCTTCCGATACACGGCGGTCCGACGGATCCCGCCGACATTCGACGAGGACCGCTCCCCATGTTCCCGATTCCCGAACAGCTCCTCCTTCCCAATACGCTGGCCTACGAGAGCCGGCCGATGGTCAAGCGCACCGGGTTCCGCGAGTACGACGCGCGGTGGATCTTCGGGCGCGAGATCAATCCCCTCGGCGTCCAGGCGCTGGGCATGGGGCTCGGCACGCTGCTCGGCGAGTTGGGCGTGAAGCGCGAGATCGTCGTCGGCCACGACTACCGCTCCTATTCGGCGTCGATCAAACACGCGCTCACCGTCGGGCTGATGGCGGCCGGCTGCACCGTCCACGACATCGGCCTCGCCGTCACGCCGATGGCCTATTTCGCCCAATTCGCCCTCGACGTGCCCGCCGTCGCCATGGTCACCGCCTCGCACAACGAGAACGGCTGGACCGGCGTCAAGATGGGCTGCGACCGGCCGTTGACCTTCGGCCCCGACGAGATGAGTCGCCTGAAGGAGATCGTCCTCGGCGCCGCCTTCGATCTGCCCGGCGGCGGCTCCTACCGCTTCGTCGCCGATCTCGCCGACCGCTACATCGCCGATCTGATCGACCGACCGAAGCTGACGCGCCCGATCAAGGTGGTCGCCGCCTGCGGCAACGGCACCGCCGGCGCCTTCGCCGAACGCATTCTCAGGGGCATCGGCGCCGAGGTGATCCCGCTCGACACCGTGCTCGACCATTCCTTCCCGCGCTACAATCCCAACCCCGAGGACATGGAGATGCTCCATGCCATCCGCGACGAGGTGCTGAAGACCGGCGCCGAGGTCGGCCTCGGCTTCGACGGCGATGGTGACCGCTGCGGCGTCGTCGACGACCAGGGCGAGGAGATCTTCGCCGACAAGGTCGGCGTGCTGCTCGCCCGCGATCTCGCCTGCGTCTACCCGAAGCCGACCTTCGTCGTCGACGTCAAGTCGACCGGGCTCTATCACACCGATCCGGTGCTGAAAGAGCTGGGCGTCACCACCGACTACTGGAAGACCGGCCACAGCTACATCAAGCGCCGCGTCAACCAGCTCGGGGCGCTCGCCGGCTTCGAGAAGTCGGGCCACTACTTCTTCAACGCGCCGATCGGCCGGGGCTACGACGATGGCTTCGTCTCGGCCATCGCCATCCTCGACATGCTCGACCGCAACCCGGGCAAACACATGTCCGACCTCGAGAAGCAGCTGCCCAAGACCTGGTCCTCGCCGACCATGTCGCCGCACTGCGACGACGAGAAGAAATACGGCGTCTGCGACCGGGTGATCGCCCGTCTGCTCGCCATGAAGGACGCGGGCCAGCCGCTCGCCGGCCATCCGATCGTGGAGGTCAACACCGTCAACGGCATCCGCGTCACCACCGACGACGGCACCTGGGGCCTGATCCGCGTCTCCTCCAACAAGCCGGAACTGGTGGTGGTCATCGAGAGCCCGGTCTCCGAGGCCCGCTACCGCGACATGTTCCACGCCATGGACGCCATCCTGCGCGAGAACCCCGAAGTCGGCGCCTACAATCAGACGATCTGAGCATCGGCGGACCTCCGCGGGAACGACGGCGGGGGATCGGCGTCGTGTCTTCTGCGACGGCGCTGCCGCGATTTCGCCGTCTCTTCCGGATCTGACTCGGAAGAACGACGCGAACGGAGAACGACGATGACGAGATGCGACGACCGGATCGACCGAGACGACGCCCCGCGGCGGCTCACCCGCCGGGCGGCTCTCCTCGGCCTGCCGCTGCTCCTCGCCGGCTGCACCGCGACCACCCGCTTCGAAACCATCCACCTCTCGACCGACATCCGCCGCGCCTTCCGCGCCGGCGACGTCGCCGCCGACTGGGATCGCATCTACGCCGGCGGTTTCGACGGCGGCTTCGAGATCGAGCCGCTCGACTTCTCGCAGATCGACGATCAGTACCTGCGCCATTGGGTCTGGTACGACGGCCGCGAGGCCCCCGGCACCATCGTCGTCGACCCCGAGGACCGTTTCCTCTATCTGGTGCAGGAAGGCGGCCGGGCGATCCGCTACGGCGTCGGCGTCGGCCGCGAGGGCTTCGGCTGGTCGGGACGCGCCACCGTCGGGCGCAAGTCGGTGTGGCCGACCTGGACGCCGCCGCGCGAGATGACGCTGCGCGACGCCGAGGCGGCGAAATGGGCCGGCGGCATGCCCGGCGGCCCGGAGAACCCGCTCGGCGCCCGCGCCCTCTATCTGTTCCAGGGCAGCCGCGACACGCTCTACCGCATCCACGGCAACAACGATCCGTCGAGCATCGGCACCGCCGTGTCGAGCGGCTGCATCCGCATGCTGAACCAGGACGTCATCGACCTGCACCGCCGCGTGCCCATCGGTACGCCGGTGATCGTCCTCGGCTGAGCCGCTCACGCCGCCGGCGGTTCGACCAGCCGGCGGTAGAGATGCCACGTGGTGTGGCCGAGGATCGGCAGCACCACGACGAGCCCGAGGAAGGCCGGCAGGATGGCGAGCCCGGTCAGGGCCACCACGATCGCCGCCCAGACGATCATCGTCTTGGGATTGGTCAGCACCGCCTTCACCGAGGTGATCATCGCGGTGATGAAGTCGACGTCGCGGTCGAGCAGCAGCGGGAACGACACCACCGTCAGCGTGAAGGTGACGAACGACAGGACCGCCCCGTCGAGGTGACCGAGGGCCAGGAAGAGCAACCCCTCCGGCGTGGTGGTCACCACCCTCAGGAACTCTTCCGCCGTGACGAAGTTCTTGAAGCCGAGGCACAGCACCAGGAGGATCCGCACCTGGTACATCCACAGGATGAAGACGAAGAGCGTGACGAAGGCCATCCAACCGAGCTCGCGCCGGCTCTGGTCGAAGACCACCCCGAAGACGCCGCGCGGATCGAGCGGCAACCCGGCCTCCCGCCGCCGGCTGACTTCGTAACAACCCACCGCGACGAAGGGCCCGATCAGGGCGAAGCCGGCGGCGAACGGATAGGTCAGATAGCCGAGCCCGGTCCAGAACGTCAGCCACACCAGGAACAGGCCGCCCACCGCATAGACCCCACCGAAGAACAGGCCGTAGAGCGGAGCGGCGCGGAAATCGGCGAGACCGGCCGCCAAGGCCTCGGCGATGTCTCGGCCGTCGATGTTCCGCACCCTCGGTTGCCGCCCGAGATGCGCCGCCGCCGCCGCGGCACTGCGTCCGGGATCCCCGGACATCGACTCGACGTCGTTCATGGTCGCCCTCCTCGCGGTCCGGCTCCACGCTCGATCGAGGTCGATCGATGGGCGATCGTCCGAACGTCTCTTTGGATCGATTAGATCCGCTCTTTCCGGAGAAGCGCAAGGGAAATCACGTATGGCGGCGATACGGCGTCGTGCGCCGTCAGCCGACTGCGGCGGAAAGGCTCGGTGCGGTCGCGGACGAGGACTTCTCCGTCCCGTTCGGACCCTGCGTCTTCGCCGCTGCGGCGACCGCGGCCGGCTCCGCGACCTCGGCCACGTCGACGGCGACCGACAGCCCCTGAGTGCCCGACGACAGGACGATGCCGGTGACCGGCGAGACGTCGGTGTAGTCGCGGCCGTGGCCGACGACGATGTGATCGCTGCCGGCGACGATGGCGTTGGTCGGATCGAAGCCGATCCAGCCGAGGATCGGCCCGCACCACACCTCGACCCAGGCATGCATGGCGTCGGCCCCTTCGAGCCGCTTCTCCCCCGGAGGCGGCACCGTCCGGAGGTAGCCCGAGACGTAGGCCGCCGGTAGGCCGAGGCCGCGCAGGCCCGCGATCATCACGTGGGCGAAGTCCTGGCAGACCCCGCGCCGGGTCTGGAACGCCCGGGCGAGCGGGGTGGCCACGTCGGTGGCGCCGGGATCGTAGGTGAAGTCGCGATGGATGCGCTTCGTCAGATCGAGCGCCCCGGCGACGATCGATCGCCCCGCCGGGAAGGACTGCGCCGCCCAGTCCGTCACCGCCGGGGTGAGCGGCACCCAGCGCGAGGGAAACAGGAACTGCACCGGATCGTCCGGCAGCAGCGACGCCGAGCGGACCACCAGTTCCCGGACCTCTTCGTGACGCGGGCTCGGATCGGGGTCGAGGAGCGGCGGCGGATCCACCGTGACCCGCGCCGTGGCGCGGATGGTGAGCCGGCGGTGCGACTGACGGAAGCCGACGCGGGTGACGCGATTGCCCCAATGGTCGAGCCCGTCGACCATCGACGTCGCCGGCGGTTCCAACACCATCGCCGAGGCGTGGACCCTCTGTCCGCGCCGCTCGATCGGAAGCAGCCGCAGCACGCAGTCGGCGAAGGGCACAGCCGCGCCCCAGTCGTAGACGGTCACCTGGGTGACGTCGTAGCGCATCGCCCTCATGCCGCGGCCTCGTCGTCGGCGAGAGGGACGACTCGACCGAACCAGTGGGCGGTGACCGTGTCGGAGACCTCCATCAGCTCGACCTCGACCGCCGCGACGTGCTCGGCGTCGAAGACGCCGGCGTCGGTGGTCTCGAGCGTCGTGGCGAGGCGTTGGGCGAGGCGTTCGGCCGGCTCCAACAGATCGCCCTCGCGCCGCCCGGTGAGCTTGGCCAGATGCTCGCCGATACGCGCCACCTGATAGGCGACGGCGCGCGGATGTCCCTCGTCGAGCAGCACCAGATCGAGCACCGGCCGCCGCGCCGTCCCGGAGATGTAGCGGGTGCGATAGGTGACGCGGGCGTCGGCGAGGTCGAGCAACAGGTCGAGGGCGTCGACGCCCGCCCCCACCTCACCGAAGGCCCGGGCCGCCCGAGCCAGCCCGATGCCGCGCTCGATGCGTCGGCCGAGATCGAAGAACCGCCACCCCTCGCGCCGGTTCATCGTCTCGTGGGCGAGACCGACCACCGCGGCGAGCGTCCTCAGCGCCCGCTCCACCTCGACGAACACCGCTGTCGGCTTGAAGTCCGCCTCGGCGCGCACCCGCAGCCGGTCGCGCAGATCCCCCACCGCTCGCCAGCAATCCGGCGACAGCCGCTCGCGCACGACTTGTCCCGTGCGGTGCGCCTCCCCGACCAGCGTCGTGACCGATCCCGTCGCCGGCCCCCACAGCACCGCCGCCGCGGTCTCCTCCGCCGACGCCGTCTCCTCCGGAGCCGCGCCCCAGACGGCGAGCAACGCCGCGATCCGTCGCGGCAGGTCGCGCGACGATTCGGCCACGCCGTCGTCGCCGTGGCCGTCGAGGCCGCGCAGCAGCCTGAGCGTCGTCTCCGCCCGCTCGAGATAGCGGCCGAACCAGAACAGATTGTCGGCGACGCGCGCCGGCAGACTGCCGTTGTCGCGGCGGATCTCGACCGCGTCCGGCTCCGGCATCAGCCGGACCTCCGGTCGCGACGCCGGCCCCTCGCCGAGCACCCAGACGTCGGCCGAGCGCCCGCCGCGCTGCATCGACAGGGTGCGCACGTCCTCCCGCTCGGAAAGGCGAGCGAGACCGCCCGGCATCACCGTCCAGCCGTTGGCGGTGCGCGCCACGAAGACGCGCACGGCGAACGGCCGCGGCACCAACCGCCCCTTGTCCCACACCGGCGCGGTGGAGAGCCTCAGCGGCTCGCGCCCGACGAAATCGACGCCGCGCCGTTCGAGCAGCGTGGCGATGCGCCCCTTCTCCGCCGCCGACAGACGCGACCCGAGCACGCCGGTCGAATCGAGGATGCCGTGCAGCGAGCGTCCGAAGGCCGGCGACAGCATCAGTCGGTCGAGGTTCGCCGTCACCGTCTCGCGCGCCGCCGCCTCGCCGCACCACCACGTCGCGACGTTGGGAAGCCGTAGGTCCTCCCCGATCAGCCGCCGGGCGAGCCCCGGCAGATAGCCGGTGAGCGCCGGAGCCTCCACCAACCCCGAGCCGAGCGAATTGGCCACCACCACACCGCCGCGCCGCACCGCCTCCACCAGCCCGGGCACGCCGAGACGGGACGAAGGATCGAGCTCGAGCGGATCGGCCCAATCGGCATCGATGCGCCGCACCAGCACGTCGATGCGGCCGAGCCCCTCGACGGTGCGCACCGCGATCCCGTTGCCGGTGGCGACCAGATCGCCGCCCTCCACCAGTTGGAAGCCGAGGACGCGGGAGAGATAGGCGTGTTCGAAATGGGTCTCGTTCCACGGACCGGGCGTCAGCAGCCCGATGCGCACGTCGTCACGACCGCTCGCCGCGGCGAGACCGGAGCGCATGCCCTGGAAGAACGGACCGAGCCGTTCCACCCCGAGCCCGTCGAAGAGCTCCGGCAGCGCCCGCGACACGGCGATGCGGTTCTCGATCGCATAGCCCGCCCCCGACGGCGCCTGCGTCCGATCGGCGAGCACCCACCACCGCCCGTCGGGGGCGCGGGTGACGTCGGCGGCATAGAGATGGAGATGCGACCCACCGGCCGGCCCGATGCCGGCGAGCGGGCGCAGGAACTCCGGATTGCCGGCGATCAACGCCGCCGGCAGGATGCCGTCGTGGACGAGCCTCGCCGGCCCCATCAGGTCGGCGAGAATCGCTTCGAACAACCGCGCCCGCTGCAACACGCCCTCGGCGAGCACCGCCCAGTCGGCCGCGTCGATCACGATCGGCAGATGGGCGAGCGGCCACGGTCGGTCGGCGTCGGCCTCGTCGCCGTAGACGCGGTAGACCACCCCCGACTCGGCCAGATGCCGATCGGCCCCGGCGAAGCGCCGTTCGATCTCGGCGCGGCCGAGCCCGGCCAGCCGCCCGAGCAGCGTCGCCCAGCGCGGCCGGATCCGCCCCGCGGCGTCGACCATTTCGTCGTGGACGCCCGGCACCGGACGATAGCCGGCGACGAGCGGGGCGAGATCGCCTCCGATCTCGCCCTTCCATCGCATCGCCAGTTCGAGCTGCGTCGACGACACGTCGTCCCCCGGTCACTCGTCGCGTCAGCCCCGAAGGGGGGGCCGTCTGAGATCCAGTGTCAAGGGATATTCCCCGGTCCGTTCCGGCGGAGGCACCGCGACGAAGCCCGGCGTGTGGCCGTGATCGATGAAGCGGGCGAGCCGCCGCGCCTCCGCCTCGTAGGAGTTGACCGGATAGGTCTCGTAGTTGCGCCCACCGGGATGGGCGACGTGATAGACGCACCCACCGATCGAACGGCCGGTCCACTTGTCGAGGATGTCGAAGGTGATCGGCGCCTGCGGCGGGATCGTCGGATGGAAACCGGAGGCCGGCTGCCACGCCTTGAAGCGCACGCCGGCCACCGCCTCGCCGATCGTCCCGGTCGAGGCGAGCGGCACCGGCCGGCCGTTGGCCGTGACGAGGTGGCGGGTCGGATTGAAGCCTTCGACCTTGACCTGGAGGCGTTCGACGGAACTGTCGACGAAGCGCACCGTACCGCCGACCGCGCCCTCCTCACCGGTGACGTGCCAGGGCTCCAGAGCCTGCCGGATCTCGAGCTTCACCCCGCCGTGCTCCACCGTGCCGTAGTAGGGGAAGCGGAACTCGAACTGCGCCTTGAACCACAGCGGATCGAAGGCGTAGCCGGAGCGCTTCAGGTCGTCGAGCACGCCGAGAAAGTCCTCCCAGACGAAGTGTCCGAGCATGAAGCGGTCGTGCAGAGCGGTCCCCCAGCGGACGAGTTCGCCGGTCTGCGGCTCGCGCCAGAGCTTGGCGATGAGCGCACGCAGGAGAAGCTGCTGAGCGAGCGACATGCGCGCATCCGGCGGCATCTCGAACGAACGGAACTCGACGAGGCCGAGCCGGCCGGTCGGACCGTCGGGCGAATAGAGCTTGTCGATGCAGATCTCGGTGCGATGGGTGTTGCCCG
>ERZ1645187.3092-NODE-3092-length-14174-cov-8.387067_pt1 | contig 14174 bp, 12 predicted proteins | sample MGYA00575352_ERZ1645187 | MGnify/ENA primary metagenome ERZ1645187 (study PRJEB40837, sample SAMN11349314) | freshwater sediment metagenome | isolation source: river sediment | host: Sediment | place: India: Wazaribad , New Delhi | collected 2017-02-21 ...
CATGCGGGCCGACCAGCTGGGCCATGTCCTTGTCGCCGGTCGAGATCAGCACTTCATGCTGGTGAGCCCTTGCTTGCATGGCCAGGGTGCCGATCACGTCATCGGCCTCGACGCCGTCGATGATCAGCAGCGGCAGGCCCATGGCCCGGATGATGTCGTGCAGCGGCTGTACCTGGCGGCGCAGGTCGTCCGGCATCGGCGGGCGGTGCGCCTTGTAGTCCGGGTAAAGTTCATCGCGGAACGTCTTGCCCTTGGCATCGAACACCACCACCAGGCTGCTGTGGGGGTAATCCTTGCGCAGGCTGCGCAGCATGCTGACGACACCCTTGATCGCGCCGGTCGGCTGCCCCTTTGAGGTAGTCAGCGGCGGCAGGGCGTGGAAGGCGCGGTACAGATAGGAGGAGCCGTCGACGAGGATGCAGTCAGCGTGGGTCATTGTCTGGGCGGGTCCGGGCTGCAAAGCCGCAAGGATACCATTGCCTTGCAACAGCCGTTTTGTGACCTGCTTCATGAATGTGGGTGGTGCAGGCGCAGCAATCGCGACGGTCGGTGTTATCCTTGATTAGTGAATATTTTGACTGTTGTGATCGTGAAACGCTGATGTCGTCGGTAGAAATCCTGCTGGAGCAGGCCCTGCGCGAGGGTCTCTTTTCCACGTCGGCCAGCCCGGACGCGGGAGCGGCTGGCCGTGCGACGCTACTGTCCCGGCTGACCGGGTTACAGAATGTCGATGTGCCGGTGTGGGAAGCGCTGGAACAGGCCGTGCGGCGGCCCGGCGAACTGCCCCTGTCGCAGCAGGATGCCAACCTGCTCTACTTCTGCGACCAGGTGTTCGAACAGTGCCAGCAACAGGCTGACCTGGAGCCGGATTTGCTCACGGCCTTCCTGCACCTGCGCCCGCTACTGGCCGGTGTACTGCTGCGTGAACCGGCGGTGGTGCGCTCACTGCATCACCCGCTGATCGAACTGCTGGACCTGCTGTGGGACGCCGCCCGCTACTGGAGCCCGGAACTCGGCCGTCCCGGGGAGAAATACCGCGCCCGCCTCGACGAGATGCTGGCTCGCCTGCGCACGGCGGATCCCGCCACGGCACCGTTTGCCGACTGGGCGGCCGAGCTGTCCGCCCAGCTCGACAAGGATTTCCAGCGCGCGGCGACGCTCACCAGCCGTATCTGCCAGACCGAGCGCGGCGCGCTGGCCGGCAAACAGGCCGAGATTTTCGTGCGGCAGACGGTGGCAGCCCTGCTGGCCAAGGCCCTGATGCCCGAGGCGGTGGAGGAGCTGTTCAAGGGGCCGCTGCGCAACTCGCTGCAAGTGGTCTACCTGCGCGATGGCGTGGACAGCGATGCCTGGCGCCAGTTGCTGCGAACGGCCGACCTGTTGCTGTCGTCGATGCAGACGGTCGAGGCGCAGGAAGACAAGCAGCAACAGTACCAGGTGATTGGCGCCATGCCAGGCCTGCTCGGCAAGCAGCTGATCAGTATCACCGACCCTGCGGAAATGGAGGACTGGCTGGCACGCATCGAGCAGTTGCATATGCAGATCCTGCTCGGCAACACCGTGGAGCTGCGGCCGGCGCGGCCGTTGTCGCAGCTGGCGGCGGATTCCGGGGTACAGGCCAATGTGAGCGCCGCCTTGCTGGAACAGGTGGCACGGATACCGGAAGGGCAATGGCTGGTGTACCGGCGCGAGGGTGCAGACAACCTGCGCTGCCGGCTGGCGCTGAACCTGCAGGAAACCGGGCAGCTGATTTTCGTCAATGTGCTGGGCGCCAAGTGCCTGGAAAAATCGCTGGAGGACTTTGCCTACCTGCTGGCAGCGCGGCATGTGATGTTGCTCGATGCGGACAGCAATTTCTCGCAGATCCTGCGTGATACGGTGGCGCATTTCCTGCAACTGTTCCAGCGCCAGTCGATGTTGCGGGCTGAAGCGGCCGAACGCCAGCGGCAGGAACAGGATCGCCGCCGCCTGGCGCGCGAGAAGGCACAACGCGAGGCCGAGAAAATCGCCCAGGAGCGCCTGTTGGCGCAGGCGCGGGCCGAGGAAGAAGCCCGGCAGCAGCTGGAAGAGCAGGCACGCCGCGCCGAGGAAAAAGCCCGCAAGGCGGCCGAGGAAGCCCGTATGGCAGCCGAGGAGGCGCAGAAGGCGATAGAAGAGGCGGCCCGGTTTGCCCGCGCCAAGGCGGCGCAGGATGCCATCGTCAATGCCGAGCGGCAGCGTGAACTGGAAGCGGCAGAAAAGGAGCGCCAGCTGCTGGCTGAGAAGCAGGCCCGGCTGCAGGAATGGGAGGCGGTGCAGCAGGGGGTGCGTTCGCTCGGCGTCGGTGCCTGGGTGGATATCGAGATCAATGGCGAGCGGCAGCGCTGCAAGCTGGCGGCTGTCATCAACTCCACCGACAAGCTGATCTTTGTCGGTCGCGACGGGCGCAAGCTCACCGAGCCGCGCCGCGACGAGCTCATCAAGCTGATCCTGGACAACAAGGCCCGCATTATCGAGAAGGGCGACCAGTTCGAAAGCTCGCTTGCCAAGGTGATCCAGACGCTGCGCAAGGATTGAGTTGCTGCCAGTAGGGGGGGGCTGGTGCAAGGGGCGCCGGTAAAATATGATCACTATCACCAGCCCACTGTGATGGTGTTCGCATGAATAACAATAATTACGCGTCCAATCCCGAATCTTGCCAGCGTTCCGAACTCCGCCTTGGCAAGGAACTGGCCATCTTTGTCGAAACCTGGTCCGCCCCCGATGGCGAAACCGAGAAAGCCAATATCGTGGTCTCGAAGACGATTGATGTCTCGGCCAATGGCCTGCAGATCGTCATGGACAAGCCATTGGTGCCTGGCAGCATCCTGCAGGTCTGTATCGAGTTTATCGGCCAGCCGCCGCGCTACCACCTCAGCGGTGAGGTGAAATGGGTGGCCAATGCCGGAAGGGAGAAGGATTACCTGGTCGGCTTCCAGTTGCTCGACTCGGAATTCACCGACATCGAGGCCTGGAAACAATGCATCGCGCTCATGCTGGAAGATCCCGCGAACCCGGTGCGCTGATCCGCAGCGCCCGCACCACCCAGCCCAGGCAGAACAGGCCAAGGCCGCCGCAAGTGAGGAAGAACAGCGGCGCACCGAGCAGTTCGGCCAGCACGCCACCAGCGAGCCCCACGCTGCCCGACACCAGCATGAACAGCGACATCTGCAGCGTGTAATCACCGCCTTCATGCCCGGTGCGGCAAAAGCCCATCATGCCGGCAAACAACGCCACGGTGGACATGGCATCCGCCATCTGCTCGAACACCGCAATACCGTAGACCGCGCTGTCGCTGTGCCAGCCGAGCGGCACCAGTGACCACGCGGCCAGCCCTGCCGCCTGCAACAGCCCGAACCAGAACAGCGCACGCCAGCCGCCGAGCCAGCGCTCGCACAGGCCGCCGCCGAAAGCGGCCAGCAGCCCGGCGATAGAGGCGGCCATGCCCACCTGGCCGACCCGCTCCAGCGTGAAGCCGGCATCGACCAGCAGCGGGCGGATCATGCCGGAAGCCAGCGAGTCCGCAACCTTGTAACTCAGCAGCACCGGCAGCCACAGGCGCATGCCGGGCAGTGCCAGCAGCGGTTGCCATTCACGCCACAGGGGGCGCTGGCGGGGTTTTGTGTCCGGTAGGGGTGTTGATGGCGGCTCACGGAACAGCAGCACCGGGATCATCAGCAACAGCAGCCCAGCCGCGAGCCAGCGGAAACCCTCCTGCAGACCGATGCTGGCCATCAGGATAAGCAGGCCATTGCCGCCCGCCAGCATGCCGAGCTTGTAACCGGCCACCTGCAAGCTGTTGCCCAGCCCGCGCTGCGCGACCGGCAACAGCTTGACCGCCAGTGCGTCGGTGGCGATGTCCTGCGTCGCGAGGCAGGTGTTGACCAGCAGCGCCGCCAGCAGGAACCACAGCAGGTGTTCGCTGAACCAGTGTGCCGGCTGCAGCAGCGACCAGCTGGCCAGGACCAGCAGGCCGACCGACTGCAGCGCGAGGATCCAGCTGCGGTAGTGGTTCGGGCGACCGCTGCCGAGGCGGTCGACATAAGGCGCCCAAAGGAACTTGAAGAACCACGGCAGGGCGAGCAGCTTGGCGAGGCTGACCAGGGCCAGCGACACGCCCTCCTGGCGCAACAGCACCGGCAGGGCGTGCGCAAAGAAACCGGAGGGCAGGCCCTGGGCAATGTAAAGGCTGCCGAGCAGCAGGGCCAGGCGTGGGTTCATCGCCGGGCGTGTTGGGCCAGCGCGTCGAGCCAGCCGGCAGGGAAATAATGCTCGACGGCATCGGCGAGCCGGTCGATATCCGCTTCCTGGCGCGCGCGGTAATCGAATGCTTCGGCCTGCTGCAAGCCAGCCCAGGCCAGCAGGCTGGCCAACGAGTCCGCAGCGTCAAAGATGCCGTGCACATAGCTGCCGAGGATCGCGTCATCCGTTGAGCGCGCGCCGTCGCGATGGTCGCCGAGATCCAGCGCCGGCCGGTCCAGTGCCGGGCCGCTGCTCACGCCGCAGTGGATCTCGTAGCCACACACACTGGCACCCGATGACAGCAGCTTGCCGCTGACGCGCAGCAACTGCTTTTCCGGCTCCAGCACCGTGTTGAAATCGAGCAGGCCCAGGCCGTCGCGCACACCGGCTTCGCCTTCGAGGCCGTGCGGGTCGGCAATGGTGTGGCCCAGCATCTGGAAGCCACCGCAAATGCCCATCAGCTTGCCGCCGTAGCGAAGGTGTTTCTGCAGGTAAGGTTCCCAGCCCTGTTCGCGCAGGAAGCCGAGGTCGGCGCGCACGCTCTTGCTGCCGGGCAGGATGACGAGGTCTGCCGGCGGTTTCGGTTCGTTCGCCCAGACAAAGCGCAGGTCGACTTGCGGGTGCAGGCGCAGCGCATCGAAATCGGTGTGGTTGCTGATGCGCGGTGTGACAGGCACCACCACGCGCAAGGTTTCGCCGCTATGTGCCGTGTCCTGTTGCTCGGCAATCGCATCTTCCGCTTCGAGGTGCAGGCCGTGCAGGTAGGGCATCACCGCCAGCACCGGTTTGCCTGTGCGCTGTTCGAGCCACTCAATGCCCGGTTGCAGCAGCGACACATCGCCGCGGAACTTGTTGATGACGAAACCGGTGATGCGCCGCTGTTCGGACTCACTGAGCAGGTCCAGTGTGCCGCACAGATGGGCGAACACGCCGCCGCGGTCGATGTCGGCGACGAGGATCACCGGGCAGTCGACCGCTTCGGCAAAACCCATATTGGCGACATCGCGGTCGCGCAAATTGATTTCCGCCGGGCTGCCGGCGCCTTCGGTGATGACCAGGCCATATTGCGCCGATAACCGCGCGAACGATTGCAGCACGTACTGCATCGCCTCGGCCTTGTAGTTGTGGTAACCCCAGGCCTCCATGTTGCCGATGGCCTTGCCGTGCACGATGACCTGCGCGCCGCAATCCGTGTTCGGTTTCAGCAGGATCGGGTTCATGTCAGTGTGCGGTTCGAGGTAACAGGCCTGTGCCTGTACGGCCTGGGCGCGGCCGATCTCGCCGCCATCGACGGTCACTGCGCTGTTCAATGCCATGTTCTGCGGCTTGAATGGTGCGACTTTCACACCTCGCCGTGCGAGTGCGCGGCAGAGGCCAGCGACCAGGGTGCTCTTGCCGGCATCGGACGTGCAGCCCTGCACCATCAGGCAATGCGGTGCGCGAAAATTGTCACGCATCGGACTTGCCGGATACGCCGGCATCGGCGAACGATGCCATCTCGTTGAGGAAACGCACGGCGGATTCAACGAGTGGGTAGGTCACTGCCACGCCACTGCCCTCGCCGAGGCGCAGGCCGAGCGATACCAGTGGCTGCACCTGTAGGTAATCCAGCATCTTGCGATGGCCGCTCTCGTTCGACAGGTGCGAGAACAGGCAGTAATCGCGCGCATGCGGTTCCAGGGCAAAGGCCAGTGCGGCCGCACTGCTGGCGATGAAGCCGTCGACCAGCACCAACATGCCCTGTTCACAGGCAGCGAGGAGCGCGCCGGCCATCATCGCGATCTCGAAGCCGCCAAACGTGCAGAGGATGTCGAACGGGTCGGTCAAAGCGCCGTGCCGCGCCAGCGCCTTTTCCAGCACGCGTGTCTTGTGCATCACACCGGCGTCGTCGAGGCCGGTGCCGCGCCCGACACAATCGGCCACGGGCACGCCGGACAGTGCGGCAAACAGTGCCGTGGCCGAGGAGGTGTTGCCGATGCCCATCTCGCCGAAGCCGATCACGTTGCAGCCGCTTTCGGCGGTGGCGCGGGCCAGTGCCGCACCGCGCGCGATGGCCTGCTCGCATTCAGTGACGGTCATGGCCGGTTCGTGCAGGAAATTGCGCGTGCCGGGCGCGACTTTCGCGTGCGTCACCGGCAGCCCGGACAGGTCGCCGTTGACACCGGCATCGATGACATCGATGGCAATGCCGTGCTGGCGACAGAAAACATTGATCGCGGCGCCGCCGTCGGCGAAATTGCGCACCATCTGTTGTGTGACGACCTGCGGGAACGGGCTCACGCCCTCGGCAACAATGCCGTGGTCGCCGGCGAACAGCAGCAGGTGCGGTTTCTGCAGTGTCGGTGTGAGGCTTTGCTGGACCAGTGCCACCTGCAACGCGACGGTTTCCAGGATGCCGAGCGCGCCGGGAGGCTTGGTTTTCTGGTCGATTTTTTGCTGGATCGCGGCCTGCAATGCGCGATCGACGGCAGGCACGGTGAACAGCTTGCGCGCGTCAAACATGCTTGCCGGCCTCCTGTTCAGCGTCAGCGACAATCTGTGTCATCTTCAGCACGCTGTCGGGATTGAGCGCAATCGAACCGATGCCCTGTTGCACCAGCCAGCGCGTGATCTCGGGGAAGTCACTCGGCGCCTGGCCGCAGATGCCGATGTACTTGCCGTGCTTGTTGCAGGCGGTGATCGCCATGCCCATCAGCACGGCGACAGCGGGATTGCGCTCGTCGAACTGCGGCAGCAGGCCCGAATCGCGGTCGACACCGAGGGTGAGCTGGGTGAGGTCGTTCGAGCCGATCGAGAAGCCGTCGCAATACTCGAGGAACTGTTCTGCCAGCAGTGCGTTGGCGGGGATCTCGCACATCAGGATGAGGCGCAGGCCATTGTCGCCGCGCTTCAGCCCGTGCTCGGCCATGATCGCCGACACTTTCTGCACTTCCTCCACGGTGCGCACGAACGGCAGCATCACTTCCAGGTTGGTGAGGCCCATCGTCTCGCGCACGGTGCGGATGGCGCGGCACTCCAGGGCGAAACAGTCGCGAAAACTGTCGGCATAGTAGCGCGAGCAGCCGCGGAAACCGATCATCGGGTTTTCTTCCTGCGGTTCGAAGGCGCTGCCGCCAATGAGCTGCGCATATTCGTTCGACTTGAAGTCGCTCGTGCGGATGATCACCGGCTTCGGGTAAAAAGCGGCCGTGATCGTCGCGATGCCTTCCGCGAGTTTCTCGACATAGAAATCCACCGGGCTGGCATAGCCGTGCGTGTGTTCGCGGATCTCCGCCTGCAGCGCCGGCGGCAGCGTGTCGAATTCGAGCAGCGCGCGCGGATGCACGCCGATGTGGTTGCTGATGATGAACTCCATGCGGGCGAGGCCGACACCACTGTTCGGCAGCTGCGATACGCTGAAGGCCTGGCCGGGGTTGCCGGCGATCAGCATTACATGAGTCTGTGGTTTCGGCAGGGCGCCAAGGTCGACCTGTTCGCGCACGAACGGCAACAGGCTCTCGTAGACGATGCCTTTCTCTCCGTCAGCGCAGCTCACGGTCACGCTGCTGCCTTCAGCCAGCACCTCGGTCGCATTGCCCGTGCCGACCACCGCGGGAATGCCGAGTTCGCGGGCAATGATCGCCGCGTGGCAGGTGCGGCCGCCGCGGTTGGTGACAATCGCGCTCGCGGTTTTCATTACCGGTTCCCAGTCAGGGTCTGTGATGTCGGCCACCAGCACATCACCGGGCTGGATCGTGTGCATCTGCGACTTGTCGCGGATCACGCGCACGGTGCCAGCACCGATTTTCTGGCCGACGCTCTTGCCTTTCGCCAGCACCTTGCCTTTCTGGTCGAGGCGGTAGATATCCTGCAGCAGCAGGTTGCGACTTGCCTGCACGGTTTCCGGCCGCGCCTGCACGATGAACAGCTGCTGCGTGATGCCGTCGCGTGCCCACTCGATATCCATCGGGCAGCCGTAATGTTCCTCGATCACCAGCGCCTGCCTCGCCAGCTCGAGCACTTCGTCGTCGCTGATCGCGAAACGCTGCCGGTCTTGCTGGCTGACGCTTTCATTGCGCGTGGCATTGCCGTTGGCGTGGTCATACACCATGCGCAGCGCTTTCGATCCGAGCTGGCGCTTGAGGATCGGGCGGAAGCCTGCGCGCAACGTCGGCTTGTGTACTGTGAATTCGTCCGGGTTCACCGCGCCTTGCACCACGTTCTCGCCGAGGCCATAAGCTGCGGTGATGCTGATGGCATCTCGGAAGCCGGACTCGGTGTCGAGTGTGAACATGACGCCGGAGGCGCCGATGTCCGAGCGCACCATCTTCTGCACGCCGATCGACAGCGCCACTTTCATGTGGGCGAAGCCCTTGTGTACGCGGTAGGCAATCGCGCGGTCTGTAAACAGCGAGGCGAACACGCGTTTGCAGGTGGCGAGCAGCTGCTCGCGGCCGCGGATGTTCAGGTAGGTTTCCTGTTGGCCGGCGAACGAGGCGTCGGGCAGGTCCTCGGCCGTTGCCGAGCTGCGCACCGCCACATCGGTTTGTGCGCCGTACTGCTGCTCCAGTTCGGCATAGGCTGCCGTGATGGCAGCTTCCAGCCCGGGCGGGATCTCGCCGGCGAGCAACCAGTCGCGGATCTCGCTGCCGGCCTGTTGCAAAGCCGCTACGTCGTTGGTGTCCAGCGCGGTGAGCTTGTCGGTGATTTTCTCGCGCAGCCTGTTGTGGTCCAGGTAGAGCCAGTAGGCCGCAGCAGTGGTGGCGAAGCCGTTCGGCACCTGTACGCCGCGCGGTGCCAGTGTGCTGACCATCTCGCCCAGCGAGGCATTCTTGCCGCCAACCAGCGGCACATCGTGGCGGTTCAGTTCAGCGAAGCGGCGGATCAGTGTGGCAGTCATGCGGGGTTTCCCTGTTGCGGATCGGGGACAATCAAATCGGGGACAGTATAGGTGCGTTTGCGGTTGGCCAGCGGGCACAGGTATTCGATGCGGCAGGCTTCCAGCGCGATGGCGGCGCTGCCATCGGCCTGGCCATAACGCGCATCGCCGATGACCGGATGGCCGAGGCTGGCCAGGTGGCGGCGGATCTGGTGCTTGCGGCCGGTGTCGATGCGGACCTGCAAATGGGTGCAGTCGTTGCCGGCATCGTAGGTCGCCTTGTCGACCCACGTGACGGCATGCTTGCCATCGATGTCGCTATCGATTTTGTGTGGCAAGCTGTCCGGCTGCCAGTGGCCGGCGACGCGCGCCCGGTAGTGCTTGGTGATGCGGTTCTGCTGGAACAGCGCCGACAATGCCGCCGCCGCTTTCTCGCTGTGTGCGACGATCATCAGCCCGCTCGCCTCGCGGTCAAGCCTGTGCACGAGGAAAGTCTTGCGTTGCGTCAGTTGCTCGGCGATACGCAACAGCGAACAGTGGTCGCCGTACAGCGAGCCTTGCGACAGCAGGCCGGACGGCTTGTACCAGACACTGTAACTGCGTTCGTCGGCGACCAGTGTCGGCACTGGTGGCTTCAGCGCGAGGATCCCGGCATCGTAATGCAGATGCAGTGTGCTGCCGGCGGGCAGTTCGCGCGTGGCACGGCGCAGTCGTTCCTGTTTCTTGCCGGTCTGCAACCACACGGCGCCATTGGCCAGCGCCTTTTTCAGTTGCATGCGGGAAACGGGTGTGTTCTCGGCCAGCCAGTCGATGGCGCGCTTACCGTTGGCAGCGACGGCAATGCTTTTGTCGAATGTCTGTGTGGCGGTGTCGGACATGTCGGGCAATCAGTGAGCGTTGAGGCTGGCCAGGATGTGGCGATAGCTCGCCATCCTTTCGGGAAATACCTTGCCGTCAGCTTCTGCGGCGAGCAAGGCGCATCCGGGTTCCTGCTGGTGGCGGCAATCGCGGAAGCGGCAGCCATCGGTGTGTGCGCGCAAATCGACGAAATGTGACAGCAACTCGTTCGCCGGCAAGTGCTGTAGCGTGAATTCGCGGATGCCGGGTGAGTCGATCAGGTCGCCGCCGGCAGGCAAGTGATAGAGGCGTGCCGTGGTGGTGGTGTGCTTGCCCTTGTCGACGGCTTCCGACAGTTCGCCCACGGCGATCTCCACACCAGGCAGCAGCGCGCGGATCAGCGAGGATTTGCCGACACCGGACTGCCCGACCACCACGGCCGTGCGATCCGAGAGGTAATTGGCCAGCACCGGCAGTCCCTCGCCGTTATGCGACGAAATCGCGAACACCGGATAGCCGATGCTGCGGTAGATGTCGAGCAGGCGGTTGATTGCGGCGTCGTTGCTGTCGTCAAGCAGGTCAGTCTTGTTGCAGACGATCACCGCATCGATGCCGTGCAGGTCGGCGGCAACAAGGTAGCGGTCGATGAGGAAAGGGAACGGCTCCGGTTTCGGTGCGATCGTCACCAGCATCGCCTCGATATTGGCCGCAACCGGGCGCAGCAGGCCGCGGCTGTCCGGGCGCGACAACAAGGTACGGCGCTCGCAGCCAGCCACTACCACCCCGCGGGCCTCTGCATCGCTGCCCTCCACGGGCAAACGGGCAATGACATGGTCGCCGGTCACCAGCTGCTCGATATTGGCGCGCAGCGCGCAGCGAGCCAGGCGGGGTGTGTCGTCAAGTGTCTCCACGTCCAGCTGGCGGCCGTAGTGAGCAATGACCAGCACCTCCTGCTCATTGCCCAGCCCGGAATCATCCGCGATAGCGACATCATCAACGGCGTCGCGTTTGCGTGCCTGGTGCAGGGCAATGCGGCGACGTTGTTGTTCGGTCAGGCGTCTGGCCATCAGGTTTGCTTCACATCCGGGGGAATAGCGGTAAGAATGGGGCACACGATACCACCCAGAACATTGCAGAGACAAAGAAAATGCCCGCGCAACCGGCCGTCAGCAAGGACAACCTGATCTGGATCGACCTCGAGATGACCGGGCTCAATCCCGACACCGATGTCATCATCGAGATCGCCACCATCGTCACCGACAGCGACCTCAAGGTGCTGGCCGAGGGTCCGGTACTCGCCGTGCGCCAGCCGCAGGCCGTGATGGATGCGATGGATGACTGGAACACGCGCCAGCACGGCGGCAGCGGGCTCACCGCGCGGGTGCTGGCCAGTGATGTCGATGCAGCCGAAGCGGAGCGCCAGACCATTGCTTTCCTCGAACAGTGGGTGCCGAAAGGCGCCTCGCCGATGTGTGGCAACAGCATCTGCCAGGATCGCCGTTTCCTGTGGCGCGGCATGCCGCAGCTGGAAGCCTATTTCCACTACCGCAACCTCGATGTCAGCACGATCAAGGAACTGGCGAAGCGCTGGCGGCCCGATATCGCCGACGGCGTGAAAAAATCCAGCTCGCACCTGGCGCTGGACGATATCCGCGATTCGATTGCGGAATTGCAGCACTACCGTAAATATTTCTTCATCCTCTGAATCCGTCCACGCGGGAGGCGGCCATGCGCAAACTCGGCAACACCGGCATCGCCATCAGTGCGTTGGGGCTCGGCACCTGGCAGTTTTCCAACGGCGGCAACTTTATTGGTGGCTACTGGGATGCACTGCCCGCCGAGCGCATGCGCGACATTGTCGCCGCCGCGCTCGACAGCGGCATCAACTGGTTTGATACCGCACAGGCCTACGGTAACGGCACCTCCGAACGCAACCTGGCGCGTGCATTGCTGGACGCCGGTCGCCAACCGGGCGATGCGCTGGTCGCCACCAAATGGTGGCCGGTGCTGAAAACAGCCAGCCACTTGCGCGCCACCATTGATGAGCGCATCGCCTGCCTGCAGCCGTTTGCGGTCGACCTGCACCAGGTGCACCAGCCGTTGTCGCTGTCGTCGGTCGAGAAGCAGATGCACACGATGGCTGACCTGCTGGAAGCCGGCAAGATCCGCTCTATCGGCGTCAGCAACTTCACGGCGAAAGCGATGGCGAAGGCTGACGATGTTCTGCGTGCACGCGGCCATGCACTGGCGGCCAACCAGGTGCGCTACAACCTGCTGGCGCGCCAGATCGAGCGCAATGGCATCCTGCAGGAAGCGAAAGCGCGCGGCATCACCATCATCGCCTGGTCGCCGCTGGAGCAAGGCATGCTGACAGGGCGCTTCCACCGCGACCCGGCCAGCATGGCAAAATTGCCGTGGATGCGGCGCCAGGCGCTGGCATTCCAGAAGTCCCGGCTGGTGAAAAGCCTGCCGCTGATTGAGACGCTGGAGCAGGTGGCGGCGAGCCATGACGCCAGCGTGAGCCAGGTGGCGCTGGCCTGGTTGGTACACTCCCACGGCGACACGGTGGTGGCTATCCCCGGTGCCAGCAGTGTGGCCCAGGTGCAGCAGAATGCCGGTGCCTTGCACTTGCGGCTCAGCGATGCCGAACGCAATGCCATTGACGAAGCGGCTTCCGCTTTCTGAGAAGTCGCGCTATAAGGGGAAACTGTTTACAGGAGAGCAACATGGCCGAGACCATCTTTATCAAGAAACCGACACCAGAGCAGATGGGCCAGGCGCTCGCTGCCGCCCAGGCCTTGCGCGAGGGCGAGGATCCCGATTCGATGGGGCACGCATTCCTGTACCTGTTCAACCGTAACAAGCACCTGGAAGAGGTGTACGAGCACGTCTACCACTACCTGCATTCCGGCCAGGCCTCGCGTGAACACGCGATGCTGGTCCGCGCCATCGAGCGCGCCGAGAAGGCCGCTCATCCGCACGAGGATTCCCCGGCCGTATTCCCGGGCGCCTGACCGGGCATTGCTCGGCAGGCGCTCAGTCCAGCGTCTGCCGCATTTCCAGCGCGGGGGTGCCGCAATCGGTCTGGCCGATTTGCACCGCAGGCACCCCGGCCATCACCGCGCAATCCGGTACCGGCTTCAGGATCACGCTGCCGGCAGCGATCTGCGCGCAGCGGCCTACGCGGATATTGCCAAGGATCTTGCTGCCGGGGCCGATCAGCACGCCGGGGCCGATTTTCGGGTGCCGGTCACCGGTCTCCTTGCCTGTGCCGCCGAGGGTTACGTCCTGCAGGATCGACACGTCGTCGCCCACGCTCGCTGTTTCGCCGATAACGATGCCGGTGGCGTGATCCAGCAGCACGCCGCTGCCAATGGTCGCTGCCGGGTGGATGTCCACGGCAAACAGGACCGAGATGCGGTTTTGCAGGAAATAGGCCAGCGCGCGACGCTGCTGCTGCCACAGCCAGTGGGCCACGCGCCACGCGGACAGGGCGTGGAAACCCTTGTAGAACAGCAGCGCATGCAGCTGCGACTGGCAGACCGGGTCGCGCGTCTGGATGGCCTCGATGTCGCGCGCCATGGCGATAGCGATGCCCGGGTCAGCGGCAAAGGCCTCCGCAAACACTTCCTGCAGGCACAGTGCCGGCAATGCCTGGCAACCGAGTTTGTCGGCGAGCAGGAAACTGATGGCTTCCGGCAGCGCGGCATGGCGCAGCACAGTGTTGTGCAGGAAGCTGGCCAGTGCCGGTTCGCGGCCGGCTTCGAGCTGCGCGGTGTCGCGCAGGGCTTGCCACAGCAGTGTGGTCATCGGGTGCTTGCCTCGCCGTAGAACAATCGCTCAAACGTTGCTTCATTGAAGCCGTCCATGCGTTGCCTGCCGACCAGGATCACGGGAACCCCGCTGGCCGACAGTTGCTGGTATTCCTCCCAGGCCTCACGGTCCTGCTCGATGTTGCGCTCGGTGAATGCAATGCCGCGCTGCTGGAAATAGCGCCGCGCCTTCTTGCAGTAACCGCAGCGTTCCGTGCTGTACATCACCACGTTCTTCAGGCCCGGCTTGCGTTCCGGCTGGTAGAAACCTTGCCAGCCCGGTGCCTCGCTGATCGACACGTCGGTGAAGGTATTGATGTTGTCCAGTGCCACTGTGGCAGCAGCCTGCGCTGCCGGCTTGCTGTCGCTGAAATGCACCTTGCCGTTGCTGTCGGTCCATTGGTAGA
>ERZ1645187.3093-NODE-3093-length-14171-cov-9.022315_pt1 | contig 14171 bp, 9 predicted proteins | sample MGYA00575352_ERZ1645187 | MGnify/ENA primary metagenome ERZ1645187 (study PRJEB40837, sample SAMN11349314) | freshwater sediment metagenome | isolation source: river sediment | host: Sediment | place: India: Wazaribad , New Delhi | collected 2017-02-21 ...
GGCGATGTGCTGCTGGTCAATGGCCTGCCGATTGCGTTGACAGCGCACGATTCGCTCGAAGCACTCAGCTGGCATCCACATGAAGTGGATGTAGTGCTGGAGTGCAGTGGCAGGTTTTCCTCGCGGTCGCTCGCGCAGCGACATATTACGGGCGGTGCAAAAAAAGTGCTGTTTTCCCAGCCGGCTGAAAATGACATTGATGCAGCTATCGTTTGCGGCGTCAATGACGGCGCGCTGAAGCCCGGGTACACCATCGTCTCGGCTGCTTCCTGCACCACCAATGCCATTGTGCCGGTGATCCAGGTGCTCGATGAGACATTCGGCGTGGTCAACGGCGTCATCACGACAATCCATTCGGCGATGAATGACCAGCCGGTGCTGGATGCTTACCACCACACTGATTTGCGCAAGACGCGCGCGGCACTGCATTCGCTGATCCCGATCGATACGCAATTGGCGCGCGGCATCGAACGCATCCTGCCGCACCTGCACGGGCGCTTTGAGGCGCAGGCCTTGCGCGTGCCGACGCAGAATGTCTCGGCGATGGATCTCTCCGTGTTGTTACACAAGCCGGTAGATGTGCAGTCAGTCAATGCGGCGTTGCAGGCGGCTGCCAGTGGTGCATTGCGCGGCATACTTGGCTACACGGAAGAGCCGCTGGCTTCCTGCGATTTCAACCATGACAGCCATTCGGGGATTGTCGATGCCAGCCAGACCCGCGCCAGCGGCCAGTTGGTCAAAGTGCTGGTGTGGTTCGATAACGAATGGGCTTACGCCAACCGCATGCTGGATATCCTGTTGCGCTGGCAATAACTCTCAGTACCGGGCATTGCGCTGCATCTGTTCCTGCGTGCTGGCCCAGGGCTGGTAGTGGTTAACAGCATCGATAAATCGCTGTTCGTACCCCGCCACATTGTCCAGCGTAATACGGTGCCGGCCTGCTGCCATCGATTCGATTAAATAGTGTTGTACATCGCCGTAGAAATGGCGCAGGTCGCGGTAATGGGCCAGGTCGCCGGCAATCCATTGCTCGTCATTGAAGGCGAATACACGCATGTTGTGGCAATGGGCCACTTTTCCTGTGACGTAACGCAGCATGTACAAGTGGTAGTGGAGCTCCGGTGCGGCTTGCTCGGCAAACCACAGGTAGGACAGTGGCGGGAAAAACAGGTCAACGCGCATCGCTATGTTGCAGTAAGGCAGCAGGGTCTCCAGCAGCCGCTCGTCCACGGCGCGGTAATCCAGTGCTGCGATGCCAGTACCGTCCAGCAATGCATGTGCCGGCGCCTGGAATGTTTTGCGCAGCTCGGCAATGTCTTCTGCGGTATGAAACGGCTTGCAACGGCGTGCGGTCGGACAGCCGTGGTCCCACAGGCCCATGCTGTCGATGGAAGGGATGTTGACGTAATCTGCCTGCTGCAAAACGCTGATGGCCTGGCCAAGGATTCCCAGGTTGAAGACATAGCGGTAATCGTCCAGTCGGCTGTTGTTGTACAGGTAAGCGGGGAAAATCGTGGAATCCTTGAGTGCTGCGCGCGTGACATTACGGTAGCGGAGGTATTGCTGCGGCAGGATTTCCCAGATAACGAGCTTGAGCGGCCTCGTTAGCAGCGCCCTTTCCATCGTCACTTGCTGTTCTGCCGGTTTTCCATCCGGCAGGAACAGTTTCAGTGCGCGCTGCAGCTGGTAGGCGTTGGCGATGTCCGCGCCAATGAAACTGCCGCTGAGTGATGTCCCCATCAGTGCGGCGTCGTAACCTTCCGTGTCATCTGCGAGGTACTGGTTGACCAGGCCGGCATTCTGGCAGCGCTGGTTGTCATTGAATCCGTGGTGGAAGATGCCCGGCAGCGCCTTGTGAAAAACATGGCAGGGGTCGGCCAGCAGCACCAGGCATGCTGGCGGCAGGATGAACAGCGCAAAGGCCAGGGTGAGCGCGGCCAGTACTGTGGCACTGTGACCGGTTTGCTGCCTGGTCATGGACATGGTTCAGCGCTGCTCCAGCCTGCTGCCAAACGGGCGGTAGGTATTCATGTTGTCGACAGCCTCTTGCTCGAAGCGATCAATATTGTCCGGCGTCAGCTGGTGGCGGCCTTGTGCCATGGCATCCACCAGTCGGTCATGCACATCGCCGTAGAAGTGGCGCGGGTCATGGTAGTTGGAGAGGTCGGCCGTGACCGGCAGGTCGTTCATGAAGGCAAAGACGCGCACATTGCTGCAGTGGGCGGTTTGTTCCAGCACATGACGTGGCATGTACAACTCGTAATCGAAATCTTCTGGCGACAGTCTCGTGTACCACAGCAGCGAGATTGGCGGAAAGAAAAGGTCAAAGTGCACATCACTGTTGCAATGGTCTTCGATAATGTCCATGACGAAGCGGTCAAAATCGCTGTAGTCATGCTTTTGCTTTTCTTCTGCTGGTTTCAGTGATCGTGTCACCGGCTGGTAAGCGTTGCGGATGGCAGCGATATCATCAGGATGGTAGAACTGGTTGCAGATGCCGTGTGACTGGCACTGGTTCTCCCAGTAGCCGAGGCGGTCGATCGATTCGATCTGCCCCCAGGTGTTGCCCTTGAGGATTTCCAGCGATGCCGAAAAGCTGGAGCTATTGAAGATGTAGCGGTAGTCGTCGAGCCTGCCCTCATTGTAGAGATAGGGCGGGAAGCGGCCTTTTTTTTCCATGTCGTCAAAACTGCGGATGTCCTGCATGTGGAAAAAATGCGGCGAGATCTCCCAGAAAACATGCTTGACCCTGCCGGTGCGCAAGGCATGCAGCGCCACGGCATGCATTTCCCTCGGCACGATGCCGACCATGCTCAGCTTGAGCGTGCGCGACAACCCGGTTTTTTGCGGCACATATTCCGGGCGGAAATTCTCGCTCAGCGAAGTCCCGAGAATGATGGAATCGAAATGCTCGGCTTCATCGGCCAGGTAGCTGTTGATGAGGCCGGCGAGCTGGCAGCTGGTCAGCGCAGAAAAGCCGTGTGGCAGCAGGCGTTGGAATGGCTTGTGGAAAACATGGCAGGGATCGGCGAGGTAGACCAGGGCAGCCGGCGCGCTGACGCAGGCCAGCAGTACCAGGAGGAGTGCGGCGATGGCAGTGCGGCGGTGGCTCATCGTCGGTTCAGAAGTAGAAGTAGATGAAGGTGGCGATGCCGTTGGTCATGAACAGCGTGTAGAACAGACCGACGCCGAGGGTCAGCCCGATCGCCAGGGTGGCCGGCCAGCCCGGGTTGGCGATGTTGCCGCTGCCGGCGAGCCTGGCGCAGTTCGGTGCCAGCCAGGCGAGCAACAGGCAGGGCAACAGCACCAGCCACTGGCGCGCGGGGAAATAGGCGGCCTCCTCGAACGGATCCCAGGTTTGCGGCTCGAGCAGGCCGTTGGCCAGTGCGCGCAGCGTGTCGGCATCGGCAAAGCCGTGCAGGCCGGCCATTCCGCGCAGCACGGCCAGCGCCTGTGGCAGCGTTTCGGCGCGGAAGAACACCCAGGCGGCATTGGCAAACAGGAAGGTCAGCAACCAGCCGGCCAGCGCCGGCAGGCGCAGGCCCAGTGATTGCCACAGCTTGTGCAGCACGGCAGCAGCACCGTGCAGTGCGCCCCAGATGACGAAGGTCCAGCTGGCGCCGTGCCAAAGGCCGCCGAGCAGGAAAGTGGTGAACAGCGCACAGTACATGCGTGCCGGACCGAAGCGGTTACCGCCGAGCGGGATATAGAGGTAGTCGCGCAGCCAGCGCGACAGCGTCATGTGCCAGCGACGCCAGAAATCCTGGATGTTGGTGGCCCGGTAGGGTGAATTGAAGTTTTCCGGCAGGCGGATGTTGAACAGCAGCGAGGCGCCGATCGCCATGTCGGTGTAACCGGAGAAGTCGAAGTACAGCTGCAGGGTGTAGCTCAGGCTGGCCAGCCAGGCCTGGTGGAACAGCAACGGCTCCGTACTGTTGAAGCCCTGATCGGCACCCACGGCCAGCGAGTCGGCCAGGATCACTTTCTTGCACAGGCCGACGCCGAGGATGAACAGGCCAAGCTGGATATTGCCCCAGTTGGCCCGCCGCGCCTCACTGGCGGCGAACTGCGGCATCATCTCGCCATGGTGCAGGATAGGGCCGGCAATCAGGTGCGGGAAATAGGTGACGAATAGCGCGTAGTGCACCGGGTTGACCTCGCGCGCCTTGCCGCGATACACATCGACCAGGAACGCGATCTGGGTAAAGGTGAAGAAGCTGATGCCCAGCGGCAGCGCCAGTTGCAGTAGTGGCAGCGGCGGCTCGACCCAGTGGTTCAGGTTGCCAATAAAAAAGTCGGCGTATTTGTAGTAGCCGAGCAGTAACAGGTTGCCGGCGATGGCGGCCGTGAGCACGGTGCGGGCCGGCCTGCCCTGCAGGCGACCCAGCCAGCGCGCGAGGCTGTAGTTGAACAGCATCGAGATGCCGATCAGCCACAGGTAGCTGATGCTCCACCAGCCATAGAAGAACAGCGAGGCGGCCACCAGCCACAGCTTGCCCGGGAAATCATTGCCGCGCCGGTTCAGCCAGAAATAGCCCAATACAACCAGCGGCAGGAACAGCAGCAGGTACTCGAACGAGTTGAACAGCATGGCGCCCGGGCCGGGGATGAAGTCAGGCAGGCGGTCAGGGTAGGCTGCAGGCATGGTTGTTGTCGTTAGCGGGCCGGTGGCGAGACTTTAGCAGCCCACACCGCCAGCGGCCAGAATCCCCACCTTGAAGCCGGCCTTTCCATCCCCATATAGGTTAGCCAGTCCATTTTGCAGGAGGCCGCTGTGTCCGAACCCGAAAACCAGACTAACCCGGAGCAGGCTACGACCCCGGCGCCAGAGGGTGCCGAGCAACAGCTGGAGGCCTTGCAGGCCGACCTGGCCGCCGCGCGTGACCAGGCCCTGCGCACGGCTGCCGAGATGCAGAACCTGCGCCGGCGCACCGAGCAGGAAGTGGAGAAAGCGCACAAGTTCGCGCTGGAGCGCTTTGCCGGTGAACTGTTGCCGGTCGTGGACAACCTCGAACGCGCCCTGGCGGCGATCCCCGCCGACGAGGCCGCCAACCGCGAGGGCGTCGAGCTGACCCTCAAGTCGCTGCTCGCAGCACTGGAAAAGCACGGCGTCAGCCTGATCGACCCGCATGGCGAACACTTCAACCCGGATCATCACCAGGCGATCGCGATGCTGGAGGCCCCGCACGCAGCGCCGAACACGGTGGTGGATGTCATGCAGAAGGGTTACAGCCTCAACGGCCGCCTGCTGCGCCCGGCTATGGTCGCGGTGGCCAAGCCCGCCTCTTGAAAACGCCGCCGCCAGACCAATATACGAACCAACTGCATTGATAGCCGCCACGGCGGCACGAACGGAGAGACACCATGGGCAAGATTATCGGCATCGACCTCGGCACCACCAACTCCTGTGTGGCGATCCTCGAGGGTGACAAGGTCAAGGTTATCGAGAACGCTGAGGGCGACCGCACCACGCCGTCTATTGTCGCGTTCACGGATGACAGCGAAGTGCTGGTCGGCCAGAGCGCCAAGCGCCAGGCGGTCACCAACCCCACCAATACCCTGTTTGCGGTCAAGCGCCTGATCGGCCGCCGCTTCAAGGATGATGTGGTGCAGAAAGACATCAGCATGGTGCCGTACAAGATCGTCGCGGCCGATAACGGCGATGCGTGGGTCGAGGTGAAGGGTGACAAGAAAGCCCCGCCGCAGATATCGGCCGAAGTGCTGAAGAAAATGAAGAAGACCGCCGAGGATTACCTCGGTGAGAAAGTCACCGAGGCGGTCATCACCGTCCCGGCGTACTTCAATGACTCGCAGCGCCAGGCCACCAAGGATGCTGGTCGCATCGCAGGCCTGGAAGTGAAGCGCATCATCAACGAGCCGACGGCTGCTGCGCTGGCTTTCGGCATGGACAAGAAGGAAGGTGACCGCAAGATCGCCGTGTATGACCTTGGTGGCGGTACCTTCGATATTTCCATTATCGAGATCGCGGAAGTCGATGGCGAGCACCAGTTCGAGGTATTGTCGACCAATGGCGATACCTTCCTCGGCGGTGAGGATTTCGACCTCGCGCTGATCGACTACCTCGCCGAAGAGTTCAAGAAAACCAACGGCATCAACCTGAAGGGCGATCCGCTGGCGATGCAGCGCCTGAAGGAAGCGGCCGAGAAGGCGAAGATCGAATTGTCTTCCGCGCAACAGACGGAAGTGAACCTGCCGTACATCACGGCTGATGCCACCGGCCCGAAACACCTGGTTGTCAAGCTGTCGCGTGCCAAGCTCGAGGCGCTGGTGGAGAATCTGGTCGACCGTTCGATGGAGCCGGTGAAAATCGCGCTGAATGATGCCGGCCTCAAAGTCTCCGATATCGAGGACGTGATCCTCGTCGGTGGCCAGACGCGCATGCCGCTGGTACAGAAAAAAGTGGCCGACTTCTTTGGCAAGGAGCCGCGCAAGGACGTCAACCCGGATGAAGCCGTGGCCATGGGCGCCGCGATCCAGGGTGCGGTACTGTCCGGCGACGTGAAAGACGTGCTGCTGCTCGACGTCACGCCGCTGACGCTTGGCATCGAGACCATGGGTGGCGTGGCTACCCCGCTGATCGAGAAGAACACCACGATCCCGACCAAGAAGTCGCAGGTGTTCTCGACGGCTGACGACAACCAGACGGCGGTGACGATTCATGTCGTGCAGGGCGAGCGCAAGCAGGCTTCGCAGAACAAGTCGCTGGGCCGTTTCGATCTGTCGGATATCCCGCCGGCGCCGCGCGGCATGCCGCAGATCGAGGTGACCTTCGACATCGACGCCAACGGTATCCTGAACGTCAGCGCGAAAGACAAGGCGACCGGCAAGCAACAGTCGATTGTCATCAAGGCCTCGTCCGGCCTGAGCGATGCCGAGATCCAGCAGATGGTGCGCGACGCCGAAGCCAATGCCGAAGCTGACAAGAAGTTCGAAGAGCTCGTGACTGCGCGCAACATGGCCGAGGGCCTGGCGCACGCTGCACGCAAGACGCTGGCCGAGGCCGGTGACAAGGCCACGGCGGAAGAGCGTGAAGCGATTGAGGCAGCAGCGAAGGAAGTGGACGAGGCCGTGAAAACTGATGACAAGGATCGCATCGAAGCCGCGACACAGAAACTGTCCGAAGCCTCCGGTAACCTGGCGCAGAAAATGTATGCCGATGCCGCAGCGCAGCAGCCTGGCAGTGAAGCCGGCCAGCAGGGCGGCGGTGACGATGTCGTCGATGCCGAGTTCGAGGAAGTGAAGGACAAGTAATGCCTGTCCGTTGAAGACGAACAACACAGAGCGCGGTTCGTCCGCGCTTTTGTGTTTCATGACGGTGGTTGAAGAGACAGCACTATGGCCAAGCGGGATTACTACGAAGTACTGGGCGTCAAGCGCGATGCGGACGAGGCTGAGATCAAGAAAGCCTACCGCCGCATCGCGATGAAATTCCATCCGGACCGCAACCCGGACGACAAGGATGCCGAGGAAAAATTCAAGGAAGCCTCGGAAGCCTACGAGATCCTCAGCGACGAACAGAAGCGCGCGGCATACGACCGCATGGGCCATGCGGCTTTCGAGCAGGGTGGTGGTGCCGGCCCTGGTGGCTTCAGTGGCGGTGGCTTCGGCAATTTCAGCGATATTTTCGGCGATGTGTTCGGCGACATCTTCGGTGGCGGCGGTGGCCGTGCGCGCGGTGGCCCGAGCCGCGGCTCCGACCTGCGCTACAACCTTGAAATCGACCTCGAAGAAGCCGTGCGCGGCACCACCACCCGCATCCGGGTACCGACGCTGGTCGCCTGCAAGCCCTGCGATGCCAGCGGTGCCAAGCCGGGTTCCAAGCCGGTGACCTGCAAGACCTGTAACGGCATGGGCCAGGTGCGGATGCAGCAGGGCTTCTTTGCGGTGCAGCAGGCCTGCCCGACCTGTCGCGGGCGGGGCACGACGATCAGCGACCCGTGCACCAGCTGTCGCGGCCAGGGGCGGGTCGAGGAAGAAAAGACGCTGTCGGTGAAGATCCCGCCCGGGGTCGACAATGGTGACCGCATCCGCCTCGCCGGTGAGGGTGAGGCTGGCATGGACGGCGGCCCGAGTGGTGACCTGTATGTGCAGATCAATGTACGGCCGCACGCCATCTTCGAGCGCGACGGCAAGAACCTGTATTGCGAGGTGCCGATCAGCATTGTCGATGCCGCCCTCGGCGGTGAGCTGGAGGTGCCGACGCTGGATGGCAAGGTGATGCTGAAAGTGCCGGAGGAAACCCAGACCGGCAAGCTTTTCCGCCTGCGCGGCAAGGGTGTCGTGCCGGTGCGCGGGGGCCAGCCGGGCGACCTGATCTGCAAGGTCACGGTCGAGACTCCGGTCAACCTGAGCAAGCAGCAGAAAGACATCCTGCGCCAGTTCCAGGAGAGTATCGAGGGCACACGCCATTCGCCCAAAAAGTCATCCTGGTTCGATGGTGTGAAGGCGTTTTTCGAAGACCACTGAGGCTCCCGGACGGCATGTTTGCGGCAAATCGTCACTGTCTTGAAGTGGGTGAGCTGGCTATAATCACGCTGCTTACCCGTTTGTCCGAGGAGACAACCCGTGAAAACACTCGTGAAGACCCTTTCTGTCCTGGTCGCCAGCGCAGCCCTGGCCGGTGCCTTTTCTGTGCAGGCCGAAGACAAGGCCGCGGCGAACACTGCCCCGGTCGGGCAAGTGTGCAAGCAAGGTGAGCCTTGCGCCTCGGCGGCTGCAGCCGCTGCCGGCGGTGGCGGAGCCAAGAGCGGTGAGCAGGTGTTCAACACGGCGTGCACCAGCTGCCACTCCACCGGCGCTGCCGGTGCCCCGAAAGTGGGTGATGCCGCAGCCTGGAGTGCACGCCTGGCCGAGCGCGGCAAGGATGGCCTCCACCACAGCGCGATTGCCGGCTTCAAGGGCATGCCCGCCAAGGGCCTGTGCTTCGCCTGCTCGGATGACGAGCTGAAAGGCGCGGTGGATTACATGCTCGACAAGAGCAAGTAAGCCGAGGCTCCCCTGTAAACGCCCCGCACTTGCGGGGCGTTTCTGTTTTGGGGCTACAATCGGCAGAAACACGCCAACGGATGCCCCATGAACAGTACTGCCCGCCCGCCGGAACGCCTGCTCGACCTGCGCAATACCCTCGACGACCTGGTGGCGGACGGTTTGCTGGACCGGCGTGATGCGAATTTTCTGGCCGGCACCCCGCGCTCGCGCGAGAACGCCCTGCTGCACCCGCTGACCTACATTGCCAAGATGAACCTGCAGGACCAGCAGCGGCCTGGCAAGTTGCTGGATGAGGATCGCCTGACCCTGTGGCTGGCCGAGAAAGCCGGCCAGCCCTACTACCACATCGACCCACTGAAGATTGATGTCACCAAGACTGCAGCGGTGATGTCGTTTGCCTTTGCCAAGCGTCACCAGATCCTCTGTGTGCAGGTGGGCAAGGACGAGATGGTGGTCGCCAGTTCGCAGCCCTGGGTTTATGCCTGGGAAGCCGATCTCAAGCAGACGTCCCGCCGCGACATCCGGCGCGTGGTGGCCAAGCCCAGCGACCTGATGCGCTACACAGTCGAGTTCTATTCGTTGTCGCAATCGGTGTCCGATGCCAGCGAAACGGATTACGGCAATTCGGTGAATTTCGGTAACTTCGAGCAGTTGCTGAAATTGTCTGAACTGAAAGACCCGGAAGCGAATGACCAGCACATCATCAATATCGTGGACTGGATGCTGCAGTACGCGTTTGCCCAGCGCGCCAGCGATATCCATATCGAGCCGCGCCGTGAACTTGGCAAGGTGCGTTTCCGCATTGATGGCGTGTTGCACCAGGTTTACGAATTACCTGCGCGGGTCATGATCGCCGTCACCAGTCGCCTGAAGATCCTTGGTCGCATGAATATTGCCGAGAAACGCAAGCCGCAGGATGGGCGGATCAAGACACAGAAGCCCGACGGCAGTGAAGTCGAACTGCGTATGTCGACTCTGCCGACGGCATTCGGTGAAAAGCTGGTGATGCGGATTTTCGATCCGGAAATCCTCGTCAAGACTTTCCCCGAGCTCGGCCTGATCAACGAGGACCTGAAGCGCTGGACGCACATGATCAACCAGCCGAACGGTATCCTGCTGGTCACCGGCCCCACCGGCTCGGGCAAGACGACGACGCTTTATTCGACACTGAAACAGATCGCCACGCCGGAAGTGAATGTCTCGACCATCGAGGACCCGATCGAGATGGTCGAGGAAAACTTCAACCAGATGCAGGTAAACCGGCAGATCGAACTGGATTTCGCCACCGGCATCCGCACGCTGATGCGCCAGGATCCCGACATCATCATGGTTGGCGAGATCCGCGACCAGGAGACGGCCGACATGGCGGTGCAGGCAGCGATGACCGGCCACCTCGTGTTGTCGACCCTGCACACGAACGATGCACCAACTGCGATCACCCGCCTGATGGATCTCGGTGTGCCCTCCTACCTGTTGCGTTCGACGTTGTTGGGTGTGATGGCCCAGCGTCTCGTGCGCAGATTGTGCATCCACTGCAAGGAAGCTGCGCCGGTCAATGAGGAGGCGTGGAAGTCGCTGACGCAGCCGTGGAAAGTGGCGCTGCCAGCGCAAGGCTACAAGCCTGTCGGTTGCCTGGAATGCCGTAACACCGGTTACCGTGGCCGCGAAGGCATTTACGAGATCATGCAGTTCACCGACAGCATCAAGGAATTGATCAGTGACAAGACCGACCTCAACCAGGTGCGCCACCAGGCGATGCGCGAGGGCATGCGCACCTTGCGCCTGTCCGGGGCGCAGAAAGTCGCGGCAGGCCTCACTACTGTGGAAGAAGTGATGCGGGTTGCGCCGGCACTCGACAGGTTCAACTGATGCAAATGCCAACCTCTGTGCCTGGTGTGCTCCAGGCAGAATTCGAACGCCTGCAGCAGCAGTTCACCGACAAACTCGACAATGAGCAGCTGGCCTGGTTTGTCGCACAGCAACGGGATGCCGTGTTCATGCAGCGGCTCGCCTGTGTCTGGCTGGGCAGCCAGTATGTGTTTGACTGGTGTTGCCGTGAGCCGCAGTGGCTGCAGGAGATTGCGGTGGAGCAGCAGCCCGGTACTGCACAGCTGGCGGCGCAACTGGCAGATAGGCTGGCTGGCGTGGATAGCGAAGACCGGCTGATGCAGGAGCTGCGCCGTTTCCGCCAGCGGCAGATGCTCGGCATCATCTGGCGCGATATCACGCGGGAAGTCGACACGCTGGAGACCACGGCAACACTGACCGCGCTGGCGGACACCTGTATCCGAGCTGCGGTCGATTTTCTCTACCCGCGCCTGTGTGCCGAAGTCGGCACGCCGTGCAGCGAAGCCGGTGTTGCGCAATCGCTGATCGTGCTCGGCATGGGCAAGCTCGGCGCTTTCGAGCTGAACCTGTCGTCCGATATCGACCTGATTTTCGCCTATGACGAAAGCGGCGAAACCAGGGGTGCCCGTATGCCGCTGGCCAACCGGGATTTCTTCAAGCGCCTTGGCCAGAAGCTGATCACCGTGCTGGACAAACTGACCGTTGACGGTTTTGTTTTCCGTGTCGACATGCGCTTGCGCCCTTACGGTGACAGCGGTGCGCTGGCGCTGAACTACGATGCCATGGAGCAGTATTACCAGCAGCAGGGTCGCGACTGGGAACGTTACGCGATGATCAAGGTGCGGCTGATCTGCGGCGAAGGCAAACAGGCAGCGCCGCTGCTGGACATGCTGCGGCGCTTCACGTTCCGCCGCTATCTCGATTTTGCCTCGATCGCCTCGCTGCGCGACCTGAAAAGGCAGATCGAGCGCGAAGTGAACAAGAAGGGCATGAATGACAATGTGAAGCTCGGCAAGGGCGGCATCCGCGAGATCGAGTTCATCGTGCAGTCTTTCCAGCTGATCCACGGCGGCCGTGACCGCGACTTGCAGCCGGCGCCGGTGATACCGATGCTGGCGACGCTGGCAGGCAAACAGCTGCTGGCTGAAGAGGATGCAGCGGTCCTGCACGATGCCTATTTCTTCCTGCGTAATGTCGAGCACCTGCTGCAGGCGTGGCGCGACGAGCAGACGCAGATGTTGCCGCGCGACGAGTCGCACAGGCTACGCCTGGCCTGGCTGGCCGGTTTTGACAGCTGGGACACGTTCTACACGCAGTTACAGCAGCATCGTGAGCAGGTGCAACGTATTTTTGCCGCCGTTGTGGCGCCGCCGCCGGAGGAAGTGGCGGTGCAGGATGCCGGGCCGTGGCAAGCGCTTTGGGAAGGTAGCGGTGAAGCAGAAGCGGAGCTGCATGACCTGCAGCAGGCAGGCTTTGCCAGTGCCGGGCGCCTGCAGGGATTGCTGCACGAGTGGCGCAGCGACAGGGCGCTACTGGCCTTGCCGAGTGAGGGCCGTGAACGCCTCAACCGTTTCATGCCACTGCTGCTGAAAGCTTTGCAGGGTTATCCACAACCTGACATGGTTTTCGAGCGGCTGCTGCCCTTGTTGCGTGCCGTGTTGCGCCGTTCGGCCTATCTTGTGCTGTTGATCGAGAACCCGCAGGCATTGCAGCAACTGGTACTGTTGGTGGATGCCAGCAGCTGGATTGCTGAACAGCTCGCTGCGGCGCCGGTGTTGCTCGACGAGCTCATCGACCCGCGCAACCTCTACCGTGATGTCGCGCCGTCGCGTGACGAACTTGCCAGCCTGTTGCGCCAGCAGATGTTGCGCATCCCGGAAGGTGATCTTGAAGCGCAGATGGAAGCATTGCGCCTCTTCAAGCGCGCGCATGGCCTGCGCGCGGCGGCCTGCGAAGTGACCGGTCGTTTGCCGCTGATGAAAGTGAGTGACTACCTCACCTTCATGGCCGAGGCGATGCTGGATTATGTGTTGCAGATGGCGTGGAAGCCGCTGGTGGGGAAACATGGCACACCGCGGCGCGAGGATGGCAGCCTGTGCGAGCCCGGCTTCATCATTGTCGGCTATGGCAAGCTCGGCGGGCTGGAGCTCGGCCATGGCTCTGACCTCGATCTCGTTTTCATCCACGATGCCGGTAGCGGCGAAACAGCAGTCGATGCTGCGTCCGGGCAGGCGCCAATCGAGAACAGCGTATTTTTTGCGCGGCTGGGCCAGAAAATCATCCACATCCTCAACACGCGCACGGTGAACGGCATCCTGTATGAGGTCGACATGCGCTTGCGGCCTTCCGGCAACTCCGGCCTGCTGGTTGCCTCACTGAAAAGTTTCGAGCGCTACCAGGAAAAGGATGCCTGGACCTGGGAGCACCAGGCACTGGTGCGCGCGCGCGTGGTGGCCGGCTGCCCGTTGCTGGCGGAAAAATTTGCTGCCGTGCGCGCAGCTGTGCTCGGCCGCCAGCGCGATGAGGCAACACTGCGGCAGGCTGTGCTCGACATGCGGCAGAAAATGCGTGACCAGCTCGACAAGAGCGATGCCGCGAATTTCGACCTCAAGCAGGGCAGTGGTGGCATCGTCGACCTGGAATTCCTCGTGCAGTTCGCGGTGCTTGCCTGGAGCCACAGTCACCCGAACCTGCTCACCTGGCCGGACAATATCCGCATCCTCGAGCAGCTCGCTGCCAGTGGCCTGCTGCCAGCCGAAAGGGCGGAGGCACTGATGGAGGCTTATCGCCGCCTGCGTGCTCGCGGCCACCGCCGCACCCTGCTCGGAGAGCCGACCCTGCTGGCAGCCGATGAGTTGCAGGGCGAACGCCGGGCCATCCGCGAGGCCTGGCAAGCCGTCCTGGGCAACTGAAATGCCCCTATAATGTCGCCCCTGAATTCCTGACTGTACCCCTGGAGTGACCGATATGAGCATGGCAGATCGCGATGGCCTGATCTGGTTTGACGGCAAGCTGGTGCCCTGGCGCGACGCAAAAGTGCACGTCCTGACCCATACCCTGCATTACGGCATGGGTGTGTTCGAGGGTGTGCGCGCCTATGAAACCGAATCGCGTGGCACCTGCATCTTCCGCCTGCAGGAACATACCGACCGCCTGTTCGATTCCGCCAAGATCATGAACATGACGATCCCGTTCACGAAGGACGAGATCAACGAGGCGCAGCGCGCCGCCGTGCGCGAGAACAAGCTGCCGTCGGCCTACCTGCGCCCGATGGTGTTCTACGGATCCGAAGCCATGGGCCTGCGCGCCAAGGG
>ERZ1645187.3094-NODE-3094-length-14169-cov-9.198314_pt1 | contig 14169 bp, 14 predicted proteins | sample MGYA00575352_ERZ1645187 | MGnify/ENA primary metagenome ERZ1645187 (study PRJEB40837, sample SAMN11349314) | freshwater sediment metagenome | isolation source: river sediment | host: Sediment | place: India: Wazaribad , New Delhi | collected 2017-02-21 ...
GTTCGCGCGACCGTCGGGCGTTCCGTGGGCGGGGCGGACGGTTTCCCGTGGAACCAGTCGGTCTTGACGCCCAGGGCGGCGAGGACAGCCAGGGCGATGGAGGCGAGGATACCGGTCAGGGTCTTGGGGAAGGCGCGGGAAGTACGGGAGCGGGGGCGTCGAGCCATGGCGGCGGTCCGGTCGGAGTGGAAGGGGCTTACACTGTAGCAAAACCCGACCGCGACCCTGATGAGGCTCCCCCGATGCGCCCGCTTCCCCGTTATCGCCGCACCCCGTTCGGCGCCGCAATCGCGGCGTTCCTGCAGCGAGCGGTGGCGCTGGCCCGTGAATGTGGAGGCGGCTGAATGGCTGCGGGTGACGCGCGGGCGGCGCTGGGCGAGGCGTCGATGACTTCGCCCGAACCCTTCCCGCCGCCGCTGCCCCCCCAAGCCCCCGGTCGAGGGCGAGTGCTGCGGGCGGGGCTGCGAGTATTGCGTGTGGGTGTACTACGACCAGGCGCGGCGGCGCTACGAAGCGGCGCTGGCGCAGTGGCGGGAGCGGTACGGAGGCCCGGCCTGACGAGCGGCGAGGTCAGCGACCGTTACAACGATCCTTGCCGATACCGTTGTGCCCGTTGCCGCGCTTGCTGTAACTCCGCGTCGCTCAATTCGGCCTGGAGGCTGGGCTGCAACTCCAGCGCCTCCCGTTCGCCCTGTTCGGCGGCCAGACCGAGCCAGGCGTAGGCTTCGATCCGATCCACGGGCACGCCCGCGCCGGTCAGGTACAGCAGCGCCAGGCTGGATTGGGCCGGGGCGAAACCTTGCAGGGCGGACTGGCGCAGCAGGTCGGCGGCCCGCTTGAAATCCTGGTGTGGTTCCAGGGTGTAATAGCTGCCCAGCTCGAACTGGGCGGCGGCGTTTCCTTGAGCGGCGGCGTTCCCGATCCAGCGCAACGCGGCCCGTTCGTCGGGCGCGATGCCCGTGCCGGTGACGTAGCGCAGCCCCAGGTCCAGTTGGGCGGCGGAGTCACCCCCAGCGGCCCGCTGGTGGAGTTCGGCCAGGGCGGGCGGGATGGCCTCGTCCCGCTCTCCGCAGCCGGTGAGGGTCAGGCCGAGCAGTAGGAGAGCGGCGAGATAACGGGGGTTCAATGCACGCTCCGGGTATTGCCCGGCGCGTTCTCGATGCGGTCGATCAGCGCGGCCACGGCGTAGGCCACGTCCCCGACGGTCATCTTGCCGCCCAAAATGACATCGGCCAGGGCGCGCATCTGCTGGGGCAGATGGGTGAGCAGTTGCTCCCCAGTTTCGTAGGGAATGCCCTGGCGGTTGGCATGGGCGGCGGCCACCAGGTCTTCGGTGGTGAGGAGTGGTTCGGCGCGGTTGGTCGGGCCAGCGCGGTATCGTTCGCGTTCTTCGGTCATGACCACCTCCCGTCAAGCGATCAGGTATACCTTGGCGCGGACCATTTCCCACACCGTGCCGTCCGGGTCGGCCTCCCACACTTCGCCGGCCAGCGTCGCGCCCTGGCGCAACAACCGGCTGAGATGCCGGTTGTCGCTGCGGGGCACATAGCCGAGCTTGTATTCGCCATGCCAGATTTCCACCGCAAACTCGTCGTGGGGGTTGGTCGGCTCCGCCACCAGGCGCAGCGGATCGCCGGCGTGCATCCGATGGATCGCCGTTTCCACGTCGTAATAGGCCAAGCCCGCGACCCGAAACTGGTTCATCAGCAGCTTGCGAGGGGTGGGTCGAGCGAGGGCGGGCCGGGCGAGCACGCCCAGCAGCGGCAGGGAGGGCAGCCACCGCAAAAAGAGACGGCGCGTGGCAAACATGGTGGATTCCCGGTGGGGCTATTTCATGATGATTTCAAGGAAGAGTCTGATAACATATTACCATTGTCACTATAGGTTAGCCCATGGCCTCGCGCAACGCCGAGAAGCAACGCCGCTATCGCCAGCGCCTGAGCGCGCGGGGGCTGGTGCATGTGCAGGGCTGGGTCACTCCTGCACAGGCCGAGGCCATCCGCCGAATCCTGGCGGAGCGGGATGGGGATGCGCCCCACGAGCCGCTGGTCCAACAGCGGGAACCCAAACCGGCTTCAGTCAGAAGCCGGCCTGAGCGCGCCAGTTAGCCCCAACGGGTGCAGTGGTGCCTTCGATCTACTTGGTGCGGCGCGAGCCGGCCCGCAACCGGCAGCGGTTCCAGGCCCTCACCGTCACCCGGACCCGGTTGGGCTCGTGGGCGATGGTCCGGGAGTGGGGGCGGATCGGGCAGGCGGGCACGGTGCGGGAAGCGTGGTTTGAGACGGAAGACGAGGCCTGGGCGGCGGGGGAGCAGTGGCGCGAACGGAAGGAGAAACGGGGCTATCGGGCCGTGGGCGGGTAACGCGGCCTGTAGATTCATCCGGCTTTGTAGGCTGAAAAAAAATGAAAAAAGGCATAGGGGGATAAATGCCCCTTGAAGACCTTTGGGATGACGTGGGTTTCACGCCAAACTCCAAGCAAGAACAGGCGATCCATCACATCGCCGGCCCCCTGCATCTTCCGGCCGGTCCCGGTTCCGGCAAGACCCGCGTGTTGTTGTGGCGCACGGTCAACCTCATCGTCTTTCACGGCGTCAAGCCCGACGAGATTTTCCTGTCCACCTTCACTGAAAAAGCCGCCCTGCAACTCAAGGAAGGCTTGCGCGCCCTGCTGGCTGTCGCCAGCCGCCACACCGGCCAGCACTATGACCTGGCCGGCCTGTACGTCGGCACCGTGCATTCCCTGTGTCGCCGCCTGTTGCTGGATCGCCGCCTGCACCCCGAGCGCGAGCGCGGCCAAGTCCCCGCCTTGCGCGACGAACTCAGCCAATACCTATCCTTGTACCGGCCCGCCCGCTGGGACGCCCTGACCGCACCGCTGGGCCTGAACAAGCCCATTGAGCTGATCAACGAACTCTTCATCAACAAGCCGAACCCCTCGCGTCATCTGGCGGTCACCCATTGCCTGACCCTGTTCAACCGGCTTTCCGAGGAGTGCCTGGAACCCAAAACCCTGGTGAAGCAAATTACCAGCGACCCCAAACTCAACGCCGCCTGTCTCCTCTACCAGAACTACCGGGCGCAGTTGGCCGCGGACCAGGCCACCGACCTGTCCCTACTCCAGCAACACGCCCTCGATCTGGTGCGGAGCCACGCCGGCGCCGGCCAGATTTTCCGCCACGTCATCATTGACGAATACCAGGACACCAACACCATCCAGGAGCGGCTGTTTTTCGCCCTGGCGGACGGCCATCGCAACCTGTGCGTCGTCGGCGACGACGACCAGGCCCTGTATCGCTTTCGCGGGGCGACCGTGGAGAACTTCGTCGATTTTCCGGCCCGCTGTCAGCAGTACTGGCAACTGACCCCGGCCGAGATCGACCTGTTGACCAACTATCGATCCCGGCAGCCCATCGTGCAGTTCTATCAGCGGTTCATCGAACGGCACGACTGGCGCAAGGAGCAGGGTGGCGGATTTTACCGGGTGCCCAAGACCATCCAGCCCCACCACCAGGGCCAAGACCCGGCTGTCGTGATCAGTCAGGGACCCCCGGAGGCCGTTTGCGCCGAAGTCGCCCAAGCCGTGAAGACGTTGCTCGACCTGGGCAAGGTGCAAAACCTCAACCAGATCGCGTTTCTGTTCCCGTCGCTGAAGAGCACCTGGGGCGGCACGTTCACCAAAAACAAAGCGGTGGAACGGATGCAGACGGCGCTGGAGAAGGTGGGGCTGAAAGTCTACGCCCCCCGCGCCGGGCGCTTTCTGGAGGTAGATGAAGCCGTCGATCTGTTGGGGATATACGTCATGTTGCTGGGCAAGCCCCGCAGCACGGGCGCAGAACAGGGCGGTTGGGGCGCCTTTCACCAATGGCTCAATCGCCTCAAGGACCGGGGTGAGGAATTGCTGAAAGCCGACCCGCACTTGCTACAGTTCATCACTGACCGCAAGGCCGAAATGCAGCAGGCCCTGGCCGATGAAGACGCCCTGCTGGCCATGGTGGATAAACACGGCTGGGACGGCGACGCCCCCTATGTCATCGCCACCATGAAACGCCCCCTGCTGGCGGCCAAGGGCTTGTCGCCCGCCGCGCAGAAGGTCCTGGGTAGCATGGCGTTTGAGAACGCTATCAAGGCCCGCGAGCGCGTCGGGCAACCGCTCACCGTGCGTGAGGTCATCACCCGCTTGACCGCCCTGGACTGGAGCCTGTTGGACCTGTTCTGGCGCTTGACCGGCTTCAATCACTTCAAGGCCATGTTTGACGCTGCCCAGGCCGGGGTGGATGAAGGGCCATTGTGCAACCTGGGGTTACTGTCGCAATACCTGGCCCGCTACATCGAGGAATACCGCAGTCCCCTAGTGACGGCGGGCGGGGTGCGGGACCATCGCTTGCGCAACAGTTTCATCAATTCCTATCTGTACGCCCTGTTTCGGCGGGGGGAATCGGAATATGAAGACGTGGATGATCCCTTTCCCAAGGGTCGCATTCCGTTTTTGACCATTCACCAGGCCAAGGGCCTGGAATTCCCCGTCGTCGTGCTGGGGACGCTGGACAAGCGCGATTTTGGCCCCCATCGCGTTGAGGAACTGCTGAACCCGTATTTACCCCAGGGTGAGCCGCTGGAGAAAATGAGTCGGTTTGACATCATGCGCCTGTTCTACGTCGCCCTGTCGCGCCCGCAACAGTTGCTGATTCTGGCGCGGCACACGGGCAAAGGCTTGCGTACCTTCGACGCTTTTCAGGGCTTGATCGACACCCTGCCCCCTCTGTCCGGCTTCAACCTCCAGACCGTGCCCGCCGCCATGGCGAAGACCGACGACATCCCGCAGACCTATTCCTACACCGGCGACTATCTGGCCTATCAACGCTGTCCGCGCCAGTACATGGTGTTTCACCAGTACGGGTTGGAGCCGTCGCGCTCCCAGACCATGCTGTTTGGCAATCTGGTGCATCGCACCCTGGAGGACCTGCATCAACATCTGATCGCTGAACGGGAGAACGGGGCATGAAACCCGACATGGAAGACCGCATGCGGCAGTGGTTCGCCGATAACCTGGACGCCTTGCGCCGCGAGAGCGGCCACCGGCTGGCCCCGGCGGTGGAACAGGCCGCCCTGCAGCAAGTCCTGGCGTATTGGCGCAAGCTGGGCGCCACGGTGGCCGCCCACGTCACCGATACCGAAGTGCGCTTGAACTTGCCCGGCAACGTGACCCCCCAAGGCCGGCCGTTCAACGTCGAGGGCGTGGTGGACATCGTGCAGGACGGCGCGCGCACCGTCATGTACGACATCAAGACCCACGACGTCGAGCAGGTGCGCGGCAACGCCGCGAGTTATCAGCGGCAACTCAACGTGTATGCGCATATCTGGCAACAGTTGCAGGGCCAGGCGCTAGACGAGACCGCGATCATTTGCACCGCCCTCCCCAAGCGGCTGGAGGCGATCCTGCGCGCCTATGCGGTCCAGCCCAACGCCGCCATTGCCCAGGCGCTCCAGCAGGCGCTGGCCGGGTGGAATCCCGTGGTGCCCTTGGCGTTCGACGCGGCGGCGGTCCAGGCGATGATGGCCGACTTTGCCGCCGTGGTAGACGCGATTGAGGACGGTGAATTTGAGCCGCCCAACGCGGCGCGCTTGATGGACAAGGTTTATCCGGGCGCCCGCTGGCTGTTCGCCGTGCAGGTCTGCCGCAACTGCGACGCCCGCTTTTCCTGTGATAGCTATCGGCAATATGCCCGCCAGACCCAACCCAAAAGCGGCGGTATGGCCTATTTCCGCGAGTACTACGACGACTACGGCCCGGACGACGAACGCGAAGCGTGGACGCTGGCGGCGTTGTCGGCCCTTGCCCCCTCTTTTGAAGACGAAGAATAAGGCCCTACCCCATGCCCGTTGAAAAGTTAACCCCATCGTTCACCTTCACCGAAGAGCGTTTGCAGGCGTTGCAGGCCGTGGTCCCGGAAGCCTTTGCTGATGGTCAGGTGAATTGGGAGACGTTGAAGGCGGCGCTGGAGCCGTTTCTGGAAGATGAAGGTTCGGGTACGGAGCATTTCGGGCTGTTCTGGCCGGGCAAGCGGCAAGCCCGGCGCTTGGCGGCGCAACCGAGTAAAGGCACGTTGCGCCCGGTCAAGGGGCAAGGCGTCAACGAAGACATCACGCACAATTTGTTTATCGAAGGCGACAATCTGGAAGTGTTGAAGCTCCTGCAAAAGAGCTATGCCGGCCGGGCCAAGCTCATTTACATCGACCCGCCCTACAACACCGGCAACGACTTTGTGTACAAGGATGATTTTGCGGAACCGCTGGAGGAGTATCTACAACGCACCGGCCAAGCCGACGCGGAAGGGCTATTGACCACGAACCCAAAAGCGGGCGGCCGCTTTCATTCCAATTGGCTCAATATGATGTTGCCCCGGCTGATGCTGGCGAGGACGTTGTTGAGCGAAGATGGTGTTATTTTTGTGAGTATTGATGATAATGAAGTGCATAATTTACGGCAACTAATGGATGAAGTGTTTGGAGAGGAAAATTTTGTTTGTGAATTTGTTTGGGAGAAAAAGAAAAAACCAGCTTTTCTACATAATAATGTTGGCAAAATAATAGATTATATTATCTGTTATCTGAAAAACTGCGATCAAACTTTTCCTTTTTCTGTTGAAACAACAACAGAAGGGAAAAAATATCCGTTGAATAATGCTGGAAATCCTTTATCTAAGTTATTTTTTCCACCTAATACTGTTAGGTTTGGGATAAATGATCAAACTATTCAAGCTCAGAATATGTCAGAAGGAAATATAAAAACTAAGTTGATTGAAAGCGTTACCATAAAAAATGGATTCAACTATAATGAGTTGGTTTTGGAAGGAGAGTGGAGATATTCACAAGCCAAAATTAACGAAATAATTTCAGCAGGAGAAGAAGAAATTTATATTAGTAAAATACCTTTTAGACCGAACCATATAAAAAAAGGCGGCGAAATAAAGAAAATGAAGAATTGCCTTAGTCCAAATCATTACGAAATGGAAACAAATGAAGATGCAACTACACAAATAACTAATATTTTTGGAAATGTGTTATTCGAAAACCCAAAACCTGTAAAACTAATTAGAACATTATTAAAAGCAGTTAGTTATAATTCTGATGATGCTATTGTTTTAGATTTTTTCTCCGGTTCCTGCACCACCGCCCAAGCCGTTCTTGAACTCAACCGCGAAGATGGCGGTAATCGGCGTTTCATCATGGTTCAAATGCCGGAACCCACGCCTCCCGATTCCGCCGCCCGTCAAGCCGGCTATAAAACCATTGCCGACATCGGCAAGGAACGCATCCGCCGCGTGATTGCCAAGCTGGCAAAGCAGCCCGTGTTGGACCGCGACCCGCCCGAAGACCTCGGTTTTGCCGTCTACCGCCTCGACCGCTCCCACTTCAAGGCATGGCAAGACTACGACGGCACCGACCCCGCCCAACTCGACGACCTGTTCAGTCACCATCAAGACCCGCTCATCGCCGGCTGGCACCCCCGCGCCTTGTTGGACGAAGTACTGTTACTCCAAGGCTTTCCGCTGGACAGCCGCCGCACCCGCCTCAACGACTTCACACACAACGCCCTGATTCAAGTCGAATGCGACTGGTTCAGCGTCCGCCTGTTCGTCTGTCTCGACCCCACCATCAACCCGGCCACCATTGACGCCTTGCCGATCAATGCCGACGACAAATTCATCTGTTTGGACAGCGCCCTCACCGACCAGACCAAGCAGCAACTGGCCGACCGCTGCACCCTGGTTGTCCTATAAGGAGCGGCCCCATGCACCTGCAATTCGACGCGCATCAGGACTACCAGATCGAAGCAGTCAACCGCACCTTGGCCCTATTTGAAGGTCAGGCCACCGGCAACAACGCTTTCACCCTCGGCGACGAACTTATCCCCAATGTCCCGCCCGACGACTGGCCGCCCCTCGATGAAGACCTCATCGCCAACAACCTCAAACTCATCCAGTCCGAAAACGACCTCCCAACGTCCTCCACACTCGCCGTCAACGAAGGTCCGCTCCTGGAATGGGTCAGCGCCGACAACTGGCGCTATCCCGTGTTCACCGTCGAAATGGAAACCGGCACCGGCAAGACCTATGTCTATTTGCGCACCATTTACGAACTGCGCCAACGCCACGGCTTTACCAAATTCATCATCGTCGTGCCCAGCGTCGCTATCTACGAAGGCGTCATTGCCACCTTCAAACAGACCCGCGACCACTTCCGCGCCCTGTTCGACAACGAACCCGTGCAACTGCTGGCCTATGACAGCGGCCAACTGAGCCAACTGCGCAACTTTGCCGCCAGCACCACCGCCATGATTCTGGTCATGACCGTAGACGCCTTCAACAAAAAGAGCAACGTCCTCTACAAAGCCTCGGACAAACTCCCCGGCGAGCGCCAACCCTACCAATTCCTGCAAGACGTGCGGCCCCTTCTCATTCTCGACGAACCGCAAAACATGGAAAGCGAGACCGCCAAAGCCGCGCTCCGCACCTTGCAACCGTTGTGTGCCCTGCATTACAGCGCCACCCACCGCAACGCCTACAACCTCATCTACCGCCTCACCCCGTTTGACGCCTTTCAACGTCGCCTGGTCAAGCGCATCGAAGTGTGGGGGGTCCAACAGCGCGACAACTACAACCACAGCCTGCTGGCCTTGCAAGCCGTCAATCGCTCCGGCAACAAAATCACCGCCACGGTCCGCACCTATATCGGCACGGGCCTGGCCGTCAAGGAAGACGACCTCACCCTCCGGCCTGGAGACAATCTCTACAAAAAAACGGGCTGCGACGAACACCGCGACCGCTACGTCGTCACCGAAATCGACGCCAAAGCCCAGACCCTTACTTTCCAGAACAGCCTGACCTTGCGCCAAGCCGCCACCGACGACCCCAACTATCGGCAACTGTTCGAGACGCAAATCCGCGAAACCTTGCAGCGCCATTTCGCCCGGCAACGCGAGCTGCGCGGCAAAGGGGTCAAGGTCCTGTCGCTGTTTTTCATCGACCGCGTCGCTAACTACACCGCCCCAGATGGCCTTATCAAAACCCTGTTTGATCGCCTGTTCGACCAACTCAAAGTCGCCGAACCCGACTTTCGCCACCTGGCCCCGGAAGAGGTGCGCCGCGCCTACTTTGCCAAGACCAAAACCAAGAGCGGCGAAGAGCAAGCCATTGACACCAATAGCCGCACCCAAAGCGAACGTGATTTGGAGCGCGACGCCTTTCACCTGATCATGCGCGACAAGGAGCGGCTGCTAGGGTTCGCGGAACCCGCCTGTTTCATCTTTGCCCACTCGGCTCTCAAGGAAGGCTGGGACAATCCCAACGTCTTCCAGATATGCACCCTCAACCAGACCGTCTCCGAAGTCAAAAAGCGCCAGGAAATTGGCCGGGGCTTGCGCCTGTGCGTCAACCAGGCCGGCGAACGCCTACGCGATGACAGCGCCAACGTCCTCACCGTAATTGCCAACGACAGCTACGACCGCTACGCCCGCACCCTGCAAACCGAGTACGTCGCCGACGGCATGAGCGAAGCCCCACCACCGCCCGCCAACGCCCGCGACCACAAGGCCAAGCGCAACGATGCCATTTTCCGGCACTCTCCGGAATTCAGCGCCTTTTGGGACAAGCTGGCGGTCCAGTTGCGCTACCAGTTCAACATCGACACCGACGCCCTGATTGCCGCCAGCCTACACCGGCTCAACCGAGGTGCCTTCCCGGTCCCCACCGTCACCATCCAGCGCGGGAAATTCACCATTACCCGGTTCAGCCTCACCCTGCTGGACATCCAGAACGACAAAGCCCGGCTGGAACTCACCCGCACCGATACCGAGGACAACACCGTCACCGCCCGCCGCCAAGTCACCCAAGGCGACGACCTGAGCGACTGGTGGCAGGACCGCCGCCTCAAAGGCTACCTGGTCACCGCCCTGGACGGTGACCGCCTGACCTTTGCCAACCAGGAAACCCTGAGCATCGGCCAGACCCTCGAGCACGCCACCGAAGCCGGCCAGAAAGCCTATGAAAGCATCACTGTGGCCGCCACCGCCACCTACCCGGTCTTCAACCTGATCGAGCGCGCCGCCCGCGACACCGGCCTGACCCGTGCCACCGTGCATCGCATTTTCCAGGGGCTGGAACCCGAACGCCAGGCGCTCATCTTCCACAACCCCGAAGGGTTTGCCGGGCGCTTCATCGGCGAAATCAAACAAGCCCTGGCCGACCACATGGCGGACAACCTCACTTTCGTGTCCGCCGAAACCGCCGCCCCGCACCCCCTGGAAGACCTGTTTCCCCCGGAACACGCCTTCATCCGCGTCAATGCTAAAGAAGCTGGCGACCGGGCCTTATACGACTGGATACAACTCGACTCCGACGTCGAGCGTCGTTTTCTGGAGCGCCTAAAGAACGACAAACAGATTGTTTTTTTCTTCAAATTCCCCGCCACCTTCAAAGTCGCGCTCCCCAAACAAATCGGCAACTACAACCCCGACTGGGGGATGGTCCGCTACGACAACGGCGCCCATAAAGCCAAGCTGTACCTGGTCCGCGAAACCAAAGGCGGCAAGGACCTAGACCTGCTACGGTTCCCGCATGAAAAACGCAAGATCATTTGTGCCATCAAGTATTTTGTTGAACTGGGCCTGGATTACGACTTCACCACTGGCGAAAACACCGACTGGTGGACATCGCGGATCGTGCAAGAGCGGCTTCAACGACAAGCTGAGTGAACCGGCAAGATCGCCGTGAAGGTGATCAACCACTACGGGGATGAGGTGTTAAAGGTGTTTGGGGTATCAGAGGCAGTGAGAACCACGGGGTAACTATAATAGGATCGAACTGATTCAAGTGGCTTCGCTATCTTTTGTGGGTTCTTCTGGAATAACCAAATCAGAAGACGATATTTCTACTGATCGTAAAGTTCCGCGTTTTGAGGCTGAAACCTCATAAGGGAATAAATCGATAGTGAGAAAGAAAATAGTCTTGTGATTGTGAACATGGAACGGGACATGTGAGGCTGTTTCTTGGAGTGATAATTTCAGGTCTTCCTCACAAGTCTTGAAGATAATTAAGTATCCGACTGGTTGATTATAGTCCAGAATATAATTATACACTTGCCGGAACCCATGAATGATATAAGACTTACCCTTATCCTTTTTTTGATTGAAGATTTTGGCATCAGCGACAAGCCTATCATCTCCTATTTGAGAAGATACAAGATCAGGTTCACCAGATGGTAAAGATTTAGGCTCTATCGCCAAGTCAACGCCTTGATCAAACAGATACTCATAAAGGTCAAGGGCAAGGTGTTTTTCTCCTTTTCTAGTATCTGATTCCCATTCACGGTAGAGTCTTTCCCTGTGAAACCATTCACACCTATGCTTATACTTTTTCAGAAGCGAGAGCATAGCGCCTCTATCATCCAAGCTTTCATCTAGATATTCGTAAAACGGTTCAAGGAAGATGTCCTTGAAGACCTCAAGGAGTTTATTGAACTCGTTCTCATGCGAGTATTTTATTGCTACTTGCGTTTCTATTATATTGTTGGATGACTCCACGCATTTTTTAATGACTAGGTAACAAGCTGCTGCGTTTTCTCGTTCGCAGTCGAATGTTATATCTTCTTCATAAGATAAGTGACCATCTGATAAGACCTTTTCTACCTTTTCGATGACCTGATCTGTTGCAAGAGATTCCAATTGTTCCATGATACCCAATAGCAGGGAGTTTTCCCGTAGAAATCCCCAAAGTTGCTTCAGGGTTGCATGAAAAACCTGATGATCGCTGGAGTTCAGACGGTATACCCGTTTTTGCAGCTTATGGCGCAATGCTTGAAGATAATCTTTATCCATATTTTCGCTCCTAAAACTTGATGGTGATCGTCATGTTCGAGAGTTTTTCCAAGGTTGACTCAAGTTCTCTCAATGCTCGATCTATGTTTTTCCTAGCATTTCGACATTCGTTCATGTAATCGTCAAGCCGGATATTCACTTTGCACCCCCGACAGATTATCGTATCTCGCAGCCGAATCTGCTTGAAAGAGACCTGGTTACGGAATCCACAGGCTGGACAATTCAAGTCAATCGGCTGTCTATCAAGGTCAATCATCATCAAAAGGTTCTTTTGGCTGCTTGCTGATTTCAGTTGCTAAATACTGCATCCGCCGCTGTAATTCCTTTCCGGGTAGCCGTGTCAACGGATCATTGTCCAGCACCAGCAACGCAGCATGAAGGTTCGCAGCGTCAACCGCTCCCTGCTCATAGGCTTGATCCAGAATCCACAGAATGCCATGCACTGCCACGCCCTGTTGTTCGGCCACGCGGCGTAATCGCTGGTCGCCCGTCAGCAGAACGGCGTCCGCTGTGGTTTCGGTCATGACCAAGGCGAAACAATCATTGAGGCTCAGGGCGGGATACTGCCGACTGTACGCGCTGGCTTTCCCGACTTGTAGCCCATTCAATTCGCCCAACTCAAAGCCAATGTCGAGCAACTGTTCCCGGTGGTAGTGGCGCAAGGTGATCAGTTCATCGGTATACAGCACATCCGGGATGACAAATCGGTAAGGCAGTTGCAGCAGATTTTCCAGCAACCTGGTCTTGGCCAGATCGATCAAGGCCGAACTGTCGTTAATGATGATCCGCATTCGCCGTCCCTGGCCCTTCAATCGCTGCTGCAATCACACTGACCGGTCGTTGCAGCAGTTCCGCTGCTTTGGGCAAACCGATCAATCCTTCCGCCAGCGCCCGGTAGCACAACTGTTCAAATCGCTCTGGCGCTTCGAGGGTTCCCGATTGCTCCGGGGGTTCCAGCGGTTCCGGTTCCGCCGTGCGCCAGCCCCTGGCAAAAGTCTGGAATGCGTAAGCCAGGGCAGAATGGGAGAGGATGCCCAACCGTTCACAACGCACCAGCAGGGCGGCGGCGCTGACCCGATAGCTGCGTTTCACCGGCATCAATTCCGGGGGACTGATCGCGTGGCGGTGATCGCCGAGATCCTGACGGACGGAAGCAGCGGGCATCAGGAACGCGCTGGCAAAGTGCTTGGCGGCGGCTTCCGCACCCACCGGCGAGGCGTCGTCGATCAGTCGGTGGCCGAGTTCATGGGCCAGCGTCAACCGGCGACGCTCCAGGGTCGTGGCCTGATTGACCACGATGCAGGGGACGGCCTCTTGCGCCGGGCGTTGCACCAAGCAGGTCAGCCCGTACACGCCAGCGGGCAGCGGGAGGAGCAACACCTTGATCCCGTGCTGTTCCAGTAGTTGGGTCAGATTGGGAATCGGGTCCAGCCCTAGATTCCATTGCATCCTGACCTGTTCGGCCAGCGCCTCACACTCGGTTAAATCGCGGATAACCCGGCGTTGCAGGTCGGGCAATGGATAATTCCAGCAGGCGCTATCCCGTTCGAGAATCGCCTCGATCATTAGATAGCGTTCCACCTGCTCTAGCACTTCAGCCTCAACGCGGGCGCGATCCTGTGCCGTGGTGCCCGCCTTCTTGCGAAATTCCACCCCGTCCAAGCGGGCCTGCATCGGACTCATCAAGTAGCCAATGGACACCTCCAGCGCCCGCGCCAAGGCAATCAGCACCGGCGAACCCGGCATCATCTCGCCGCGTTCGTACTTGCCGATGGCTTGGGCACTGACTTGGCGGTTCAGGCGCTTCTCCAGATCGCGGAGGGATAGCCCGGCCCGCTTGCGCGCCAGTTTGAGGCGTTCGCTGAACATGGGTAGAGCAACCTTATTGTTTACAAAAATTTAATATGTTTAAATTTGTAAACTATGGTACGCTGTAATTTAAGATGTGCCAAGTCCTATTTTCAGTAACTTTGCGAGGTGCTCCATGGCAAAAGATAAGCGTTCCAGTGGTGATCGTACCGTCAACAAAAGCGCCGAAACGGGCCGGTTCGTGTCGGACAAGACGGTGAAGAAAAACCCGAAGACGACCTATCAACAGACGGTCAAGAAAGACAAGTAATTGCCTTTGAAGAAAGCGCGGGTAAATCCCGATGCTCGACAAACTCATCAGCGGCGGCCAAACGGGCGTTGACCGGGCGGCCCTGGATGTCGGGTTGGCTCTCGGCCTGGCCGTGGGCGGCTGGTGTCCGAAGGGCCGACGCGCCGAAGACGGGCGGATTCCCGACCGCTACC
>ERZ1645187.3095-NODE-3095-length-14161-cov-13.195307_pt1 | contig 14161 bp, 12 predicted proteins | sample MGYA00575352_ERZ1645187 | MGnify/ENA primary metagenome ERZ1645187 (study PRJEB40837, sample SAMN11349314) | freshwater sediment metagenome | isolation source: river sediment | host: Sediment | place: India: Wazaribad , New Delhi | collected 2017-02-21 ...
CGGAGCGGGTACCCTTGGCAAAAGGGCGCGCCGAAATTTTGATTGAGCGGACGCCACGCGCAATCGTCCATCACGCGGCACTATCGCACGATGGGCTGCTCCGCAGCAGGGACACTCGTGGACGAGACTGGTGGATAAAACACAATGTCAGGTTCGCAGATTTGGGTCGCCATCTGAAGCGTTTTCCATGGCGGCGAGTTTACTCCGTAGCACCTCCAGCTGTCGGTGATACTCCTCGGCGTTGCCATAGGCGACGAAGTCGGCGTAGTGGGCGTGCGGTGCAATCAATCGCCGCGCGTGCTTGATGGGACACCAATACTGCTCGGTGCGTGCCGCGATCTCCCGCACGTAGGCGAACAGGCCGTTGGCATAGGAGCAATAGGCGCAATTCAGCTTCTCGAGCGCGTTGAGATAGGCGAGGTTCTGCCGGTCGAAGACGATGTAGTCGCGGCGCCGAACCTTGGCGATGCCGTACACGGGGAAGCAGGCGGCCTGGTAGAGCGTCACGAACAGATCCAGCAGGACGATGGGGACGATGACGGCATAGATGAATGGTGCCGTCACAACCACCATAAGCCGCGCGCCGCGGACGTAGTCGAGCAGCCTGATCTTGAACTCGCGATGACGCTTGAGGATCTGCTCCTCGAAGACGACCCGATCGCGCTCGATGCGCAGCCGCAGCTCGGCGCGTGCCCGCTCGAACGCCGCATCGAGCTCGGTTTCAAGGCTGCGCATGCGGGCGAGGATGGCCCTCACCTCGGAGTTTCCCGACGGCTCGGCAGTACCTTCTGGAGGTGTTGGGGCGCTCATGATCGATTGTCCTTCACGGCTCGCGACTGCTCATCCACATCTGCAGGAGGCCGACGAAGAGGAGGGCCGGCAGTGCGAGCAGCGCTGCGCTCATCTCGCGCTCGCTGGTCGAGGGGCTTCGGGGCTGCGAGCAGGGTTTTGTGGCAGAAACTCGATAGCTGGTGCATGGCGGATTGGCTGAGGGTAGAGGCGAATCAAATTTAGGATGGATGCCGGAATGCCGATCTTGACATTGAGGCCCATGAGCTTCGCCTCTTCGGCCGTCAGCGCATAATCGTGTGTCCATTGACCGCCTGCGAGCTTGTCGATGAGGCTTGTCGCCTGCTCTGTGGGCATCCGATCGCCGATGAGCTCAACGGCGCCCGCCTTGACCTGGCGCAGCGCCTTTTCACCCATGTTGGCAAGCACCAGCGTCAAGTCACTGATGTCTGCAATTGGCTTCTCTTTCTTCACCTCCACAAGGCTCGCGGCAGGCAGCCCGGAGATTTGCGGATCGATCGGGCCGAGTACCGAGAAATGATCCATGATGATCTCGTCCGCCGCCAGCGCAATCAGCGTGCCACCTGACATCGCGTAGACGGGCACATGCACTGTCACTATTGAGGGATGAGCCTTGACGGCGCGCGCGATCTGCATCGCGGCAAGCACCATCCCGCCTGGCGTATGCAAAATGAGATCGATAGGTGTGCCGGCCGGAGTATCCTGGATGGCTGGAATGATCTGCTGTGCATCCTCGAGATCGATCATGCGGCTCATCCGAAAGCCCAATAGGTTTTGCGTTTCCTGACGATGAATCATCGTGATGACGCGCGACCCTCGTTCCTTTTCGATCGCTGCAATCTGATTCGCTCTCCTCGCCGCCAGCAGTCGCCCTTGAATGACTGGTTGAAGCGCAGAAGCGGCGAAGATGAGCGCAATAATGATGCTGATCAATTCCATGGTTACACCGCCTTCGGACTATATGCGTTTGTATTGTGATGACTGCGGCCGACCGTCAACTATACGGCGCGTCCTACCAGCGCGCCGATGATCGCTGTCGCTGCCATTGCGACCGCGCCCCAGAACGTAACGCGAAGCGTTGGCTTCAAGATGCTCGATCCGCCGAGGCGCGCGCCAACGGCACCAAGTGCCGCAAGCCCGATCAAACAAGCGATTGATACGGTCCACGTTAGCCCGCGCGTCGGCGCCAGCAATGCGACCAGCAATGGGAATGCCGCACCTGCGGCAAACGTCGCGGCCGACGTCAACGCAGCCTGGACGGGCCGTGCGGTCACATGTGGCGCCAGACCAAGCTCGTCACGAGCATGCGTTGAGACCGCATCTTTCGCCATCATCTGCTGAGCCACTTTGCGAGCCAGGTCAGCCTCGACGCCGCGATCGACGTAGATCTGCGTCAGCTCAGCCAGCTCCGCTTCAGGTTGGTCCGCAAGCTCTCGCCTCTCGCGCGCAAGATCGGCGTTCTCGGTATCGGCCTGAGAGCTCACCGACACATACTCGCCCGCAGCCATGGACATGGCGCCCGCCACCACTCCTGCAACTCCGGCTACCAAGACCTCGTTGCGTGACGGCGAGGCAGCAGCGACGCCAACGATCAGGCTGGCCGTCGAGATGAGGCCATCGTTGGCGCCCAGGATAGCAGCCCTGAGCCACCCGACGCGTTCAATCAGATGGGTTTCGCGGTGAGGAGGCCGCATTTCGAATCCTTTGTCGCAGCGTTGCTGTCTACTGGTGCAGTTTCTGACGGTCTGAGCGGGGCTCTCTCTTGAGTGAGCCACGGCTCTCTCGAGGTTATCGAGCGCGACCGCCCAGCCAAATCTGGACAACGCCGACAACGAGCAGGGCCGGCAAGGCGAGCAGCAGGAGCAGACCGAGGGTGATCGCTGTGCCGATCCAGATAAATGTGAGCGCGATGAGCAGGAGCCAAGCCACGGCGAACGCGGTAGCGCCGAGTAGCCAAGCCCGCCAGCCGGTGATGACGGTGGACTTACCGTTGCGGGTGATGACGATCATGGGGGCAGTCCTTCTGCGACTGCCAGCCGACGCGTGGCACGCGCGATCACCAACTCTTCGTCAGTTGGGATGACGCGCACGTCGATCGCGGAGGCGGGCTTGCTGATGAGTGCTGCGCCCCGGCTGTTGGCCGCAGCATCGATCTCGACGCCCATCCAGCCGAAGTGCTCGCAGATGCGGCGCCGCATGAACGCTGAGTGCTCGCCGATGCCGGCCGTGAACACCAGCACATCGAGCCCGCCGAGGATGGCGACGAGCCCGCCGAGCTCGCGGGCGGCGCGGTAGGCGAAGAGATCGAGCGCCTCGGTTGCACGTGGATTTTTGCTGGCCTCGAGGTCGCGGACGTCCGCGCTGATCCCGGACACGCCGAGCAACCCCGACTTGTTATAGAGCAGGTTGGCAACCTCGTTTGGTGTCATGCCCTTCTGCTGCAACAGGTGTAGGACCACCCCGGGATCAAGCGCGCCGGAGCGCGTGCCCATCATGAGACCGTCCAGCGCCGTGAACCCCATCGTGCTGGCGACGCTCCGCCGCTTGTTCATTGCACACATGCTGGCACCGTTGCCGAGATGGGCTACGATCACGCGGCCATCGGCGCGTGGGCCGGCATGCTCCGGCAGGACGCTGGCGATGTATTCGTAGGACAGGCCGTGGAACCCGTAGCGGAGTACGCCGTCGTCGGTCAGCTCGCGCGGCAGCGCAAACATCTGTTCCAGGCGCGGTTGCGTGCGGTGGAACTGAGTATCGAAGCATGCCACCTGCGGCAGCTGGTCCCAGGCCTTTGTAACGGCACGGATGGTCGCGAGGTTGTGTGGCTCGTGCAGCGGCGCGAGGCTCACCAATTGGTCGAGCTCGGCCATGACGGCGTCATCGACGCTGACGGGATCATTGAACCTGGCGCCGCCATGGACAACGCGATGGCCGGCGGCGACGATGGTCACCGCTTCGAGCCGTGCACGCAGTGTGTCGAGCAACCAAATCGTCAGGCTATCGTGGGTCGCTGGCTCAGGAAGCGTTGGGACTGCGGGTAGCTGCGCGGCAATCGCTCCCCGCACGGCAAATCGAGGCGTGCCGCCGATGCCATCAATCGCTCCGCGACAAAGCACCTCCAGGCGCTCGGTCTCGTAGAGCGCGAACTTGATGCTCGACGAGCCCGCATTGAGTATCAAGACGGCGCTTGTCATGGCGTACCTCGCGTCCTGTGATGGACAACGAGCTGCGCCAGCGCGCATGAAGCCTGCCGCGCCAGTGCGCCGTCTGCACGACTGGTCAGCATCATCGGCACGCGGCCGCCCATGACGATGCCAGCGGCGTCGGCGCCTGCGAGGTAGATCAGCTGCTTGGCGATCATATTGCCGGCTTCGAGATCTGGTGCGACCAGAATGTCGGCATCTCCTGCAACCGCGGAGACGATCCCTTTGGTCCTGGCCGCCTCCTTCGACACGGCGTTGTCGAACGCGAGCGGGCCGTCGATCAGGCCACCGGTGATCTGTCCGCGATCGGCCATCTTGCACAAGGCGGCAGCCTCCACAGTCGAGTTGATCTTGGGGTAGACGGTCTCGAGGGCCGAGAGGATCGCGACCTTCGGCTCGGCCATGCCAAGGGCGTGGGCGAGATCGATGGCGTTTTGCACGATGTCGCGCTTGGTCTCGAGATCAGGGTAGATGTTGATCGCAGCGTCCGTGATCAGGAGCGGCTTGGGATAGTGCGGCACGTCGAGCGCGAAGACGTGGCTCATGCGTCGCTCGGTCCTGAGGCCCGTATCGGTCTTGACGACGGCGGCCATCAGCTCGTCGGTGTGCAGCGCACCCTTCATCAGCGCCTCGACGCGGCCCTCGCGAGCCAATTCGACGGCACGCGCTGCAGCTGCATGGCTGTGCGGCGTATCGATGACCTCGATGTCTTGCAGGCTGCGCTTGGCAGCGTCTGCCGCCTTGCGGATCTTGGCTTGCGGGCCGACCAGGACGGGCACGATCAGGCGGTCAGCTGCCGCATCGAGTGCGCCGACGAGCGAGACCTCGTCGCAAGGGTGCACGACCGCGGTTCGGATCGGCTGGCACTTATGCGCGGCCTCGATCAACTGGCGATAGCGGGCCCCGCGTTCATGCAGATGGACCTCGGGAAGAACAGCGCGTGGCCGGCGCACCTTCTGTGTCGGGGCGATCACCAGCGCCTCGCCCTTGATCACCGTCTCTCCGGCCTGGTTGGTGCACACGCAATCGAGCACGACCTGCTTCTTGTCGGGAATTTTCTCGCGCACCGTGACGCGGACGGTGACGGTGTCGCCGAGACCGACCGGGCGGCGAAAGCTGAGTGACTGGTCGAGATAGATGGTGCCTGGACCGGGTAGCTCGGTGCCGAGCACGGCCGAGATGAGTGCTCCGCCCCACATGCCGTGTGCGATGACCTTGTGGAAGAGATCGGACTTGGCGAACTCCTCATCGACGTGGGCGGGATTGACGTCGCCAGACATCACCGCGAACAGCTCGATGTCCTGCTGCCGGAGCGTACGCGTGATCGATGCTGTGTCGCCGACCTTCAGCTCGTCGAACGTCTTGTTCTCGATGTACTGCATCACGTCTGCCCTGCCTTGCGGCCGGAGTCCGCTCTGCCGGCGGCAGCAGTCTTTCCATCCTCGATCTTCTCGGCGATGGCCTCGAGATCGCGGAAGGCGTCTCCCCCACTCAATTCGTCGGCCACATGGGCGATAGGCTTGTCGTTGATCGTGAGATCGCCTTCGCCCCATGGCATGGTGTCGATCTCAAGCCGGTCGTCTCCATCTGTTGCTGTGAAACGCTGGACGGTTGCGCCCTTTCCGGCGGGAAGCGAGAGATCGGGTGTCCAATCCAGTTTGTTGGTGGTCACTGCAGGGCTCCTGTGCAAACGACGTTGGAAGCGATGAAGTCGAATCTCACGACATCACGTGATGGCCGGCATCGACATAGGCGACGTTGCCTGTGACGTTGCGGGCCAAATCGCTGACGAGGCCGGCGGCGATAGCGCCGACGTCGTCGATCGACACGAGTTGTCGTGCCGGGGAGCGGACGCGGGCTTCGTCGATCAAATTGTCGAAATGATCGATGCCGGAGGCTGCGCGTGTCTTGAGCGGACCTGGCGAGAGGGCGTTGACGCGAACGCCGTTCGGTCCGAGCTCGGCGGCGAGATAGCGAACCGTTCCCTCCAGCGCGGCCTTGACCGGACCCATGACGTTGTAGTGATCCACCACCTTCTCGGCACCATAGTAGCTGACCGTCAGCAGGCAGCCGCCGTCGCGCATCAGCGGTTCCGCGAGGCGTGCCATGCGGATGAACGAATGAACCGAGACGTCCATGGCGCGCGCGAAACCGGAGCGCGAGCAGTCCGTCACCCGCCCGTGCAGGTCTTCTTTGGGGCAGTAGGCAATCGAATGCAGGAGGAAGTCGAGGCGCCCCCACGTCTGTTGGATGGCCGCAAATGCGGCCTCGAGCTGCCCATCCTCCTCGACGTCGACAGGCAGCAGCAAGCGGGCGTTTACGGCCTTCGCCACAGGCTCGACGAACGGTTTCGCCTTCTCGTTCAGATAGGTCAGCGCCAGGTCGGCGCCGGCGGCATGAAACGCTGTCGCGCATCCCGCCGCGATCGAGTGCGCGTTGGCGACACCCGCGACCAAGCCGACCTTGCCGGACAGAAGCGTGCTCGGGATAGGCATCGGCAATTCTCCTCTGCGCCTGCGCCCCACCGCCGGTTCAGCGTTGGAAGACATAGGTGCCGGGCGCATCGCCCAGACAAGCGTAACCTTTCCTGGGCGCGCCCATTGCTGGTGGTCGCGCACGTTCGCCCGACGAGTGTGTACCCAGCCAACCGCCCCATTCGATCCACCACGACCCCGTCTTCTGCGCGGCGGCCGCGCTCCACTCGTCCGGATCGAGGCAGACGTCATCTGCCTTTTTCAAGGTCACGCGGAAGCGGCGATTGGGCCGGTCCGGCTCGCTGACGATACCGGCGTTGTGGCCGCCGCTCGTCAGCACGAAGGTGACGTCGGTGTCGCTCAGATAGTGGATCTTGTAGACCGACCGCCAGGGCGCGACGTGGTCACGCTCGGTGCCGACGACGAACATGGGCGCGCGGATGTTCTGCAGAGCTGCCGAGCGCCCATCGACCATGAAGCGCCCCGCGGCCAGCTCGTTGTCGAGATAGAGCCGCTGCAGATACTCGGCATGCATCTTGTAGGGCATCCGAGTCGAGTCCGCGTTCCACGCAATGAGATCGAACATCGGTGTGCGCTCGCCCATCAGATAGTCGTGGACGAGACGCGACCAGATCAGGTCGTTCGTGCGCAGGAGCTGAAAGCTGCCGCCCATCTGGTCACCCGTCAGATAGCCGCGGTTCCACATCATGCTTTCGAGGACGTGCAGCTGGCTGTGATCGATGAACAGCGCGAGTTCTCCGGGCTCGGTGAAATCGGTCTGAGCGGCGAGAAGAGTAAGGGAGGCGAGACGCTGATCGTCTGCCCGGGCCATCGCGGCAGCGACAATCGACATCAGTGTGCCGCCGAGGCAGTAACCGGTGGCATGCACCTTCTGATCGGGCACGATGGCGTTGACGCAGTCGAGCGCCGCCATGACCCCTGAGCGCCGGTAGTCGTCCATCGTGAGATCGCGGTCGTCGGCGGTCGGATTGCGCCACGAGATGCAAAACACGGTGTAGCCCTGGTTGACCAGGTAGCGCACCAGCGAGTTCTGAGGCGACAGATCAAGGATGTAGTATTTCATGATCCACGCCGGCACGATGAGGATCGGCTCGGCATGCACAGTCTCGGTTGTCGGCTCATACTGGATCAGCTCGATCAGGTGATTGCGGTAGACGACTTTGCCCGGCGTGACCGCGACGTCGCGGCCGACGACGAAGCGCTCGGTGCCGACCGGCGCCTGACCGGTCGCCAGCCTGCCGACGTCCTCCAGCCAATTCTGATAACCCTGGATGAAGTTCGCTCCGCCCGTCTTCAAGGTCCGTTCGATCACCTCTGGATTGGCGAACGGATTGTTCGACGGCGAGAACATGTCGAGCAGCTGGCGCGCGGTGAAGGAGACCACATCCTCGTGATGGGGCGCGACGCCCGGAACCTCACGTGTTGCGTTGTGCCACCATTGCTGACCAAGCAGGAAGGCCTGCGCCCAGAAGCAGAAGGGTGGCTTTTGCCAGGCCTTGGCCGTGAACCGGCTGTCGCCGGGCAGCGGCTCGATGCAGGGCGGCGCATGCGTGCCCGTGCTCGCAGACAGAAGGTGGGCGCCGAACCGGCCCGCCTTTTCACTGCCCTTCCAGACAAGCTCCATACGCTTACCTGGCGCCACCGCGAGATGAATCGACCAGTCCATGAAGGCGAGCGCCAGCGCAGCCGGGGACAGGCCGCCCGTCGCCTGCGCAGTGAGCGCCTCGCGCATACGGTCGATGGAGCGGAACGCCTCGAGGCCCAGGCTTTCTTCCGGCTGCGGCGGAGGCTTGGGGGCCCGGGCGGTTGCCGGCTCGAGGCCCATTGGCCGCGATATCGCCGGCACGGCGGGCGCAGCTGGCCTTTTTCCAGGCTTTGTCACGACTGCTGTCTTGGCGGTGTCCATCTGCTTATCCTTTATTCATGCGGGGCTGCACGGTATCGCGCTCACCCTCGGCCAAAAGCGCAATTGCCTCTTCGAGGATGGCCTCGAGTGGACCACCCTCGCGTTCGGTCATCGGTTCGATCCGAAGCACGTTGCGGAGAATGTCGACGCCGACCAGCAAAGCTACGATCACGGACGTTCTCCGGTTGTCGGAATGCCCGAGCTTGGTGGCAAGCGGATCGATCACCTCCTTGCGGATGAAGTCGCGCAGAACCGGCGCGGCCGCCGGACTCATGAGCGATCGCACAATAACCTCGAACGGAGCGACCTCGTCGGATGTCCGTGGTCCTCGGTTGAACGCGCGCCTGGTCATTGCAGACGCGAGGTCGACCCGGTTGTCCTGCAGGAATCGGCGTGTCTGGAACAAGGACGTGATCGTCTCTGCGAACAGCCGCTCCTTCGAGCCGTAGGAGCGATGCACGTATGCGACATCGACGCCGACATCGGCGGCAATATCGCGCAGCCCCACCTCCTCGTATGAGGCCTTTGAGAACCGGAGGATAGCAGCTTGCAGGATCAGCTCCCGCGTCGATGCTTTTGGCTTGCTCGTCTTCTTGCGCATGGCTCCGTCACAAAGTTCGATGTTCACATTCTCAACTTCTACGCTACGGCTGGTCAACAGTCGTTGACTTGGATCAAGGCTGTGATAGACGGTAGGGACTCCAAAGTCAACGACCGTTGACGTAAATCAAGGCGCGGCGGGAAGGGGCCCCGTAGGAGCGCGCTAGAAGCCCAATTGCCGGAAAAGGACCTGTCATGGCCAAACCCTTCCAGTCCTCTCTCGAAAGCGCGCGGGCGTTTGCCAAGGGCAAGGAGCGCTGGCTGCTCGTCGCGCTCGCCGTGGCCCTGGCGGGCGGCGTGCTCGCCTGGCAGCGGCTCGCCAGCAGCGCGCTGCCCGCCGGTATCGCGAGCGGCAACGGCCGCATCGAAGCCGTCGATATCGACATCGCCACCAAGACGGCGGGACGCCTGAAGGAGATCCTCGTCGGCGAGGGCGAATTCGTTCGTGCCGGCCAGGTGCTGGCCAGTATGGATACTCTGGTGCTCGAGGCGCAGAAGAGGGAGGCCGAGGCGCAGCTGAAGCGGGCCGTGATCGGGGTTGAGAGCGCCAAGGCCCAGGTCGTGCAACGCAAGGCCGAGCATCAGGCCGCTGTCGCCGTCGTGGCGCAGCGCAAGGCGGAGCAAGCCGCCAATGTCAGCCGGTTCGCGCGATCGGATGAGCTTGCCTCGAAGCAGATCACGTCCCAGCAGGTGCTCGATGACAACCGCGCCAAGATGGAGAGCGGCAAGGCTGCGATCCTGGCCGCCGAGGCGCAGGTGGCGGCTGCACAAGCCGCCATCAGCGCCGCCGAGTCGGCAGTCATCAACGCCGAGGCCGCGATTGAGGCTGCGAAGGCCACCATCGAACGGTTGCAGGCCGACATCGACGACAGCACGCTGAAATCCCCACGCGACGGCCGCGTGCAGTATCGGGTCGCGCAGCCTGGCGAGGTGCTGGCCGCGGGGGGACGGGTGCTCAATCTCGTCGACCTCGGCGAGGTCCATATGACGTTCTTCCTGCCGACGGCTCAGGCCGGCAGGCTGGCGATCGGCAGCGAGGTCCGGTTGGTGCTCGACGCTGCTCCTCAACTCATCATTCCCGCCCGCGTCTCCTTTGTCGCGGATGTCGCCCAGTTCACTCCCAAGAGCGTCGAGACGACGGAAGAGCGCCTCAAGCTGATGTTCCGGGTCAAGGCCCAGATCCCGCCAGAGCTGCTGCGCAAGCACATCCAGCAGGTGAAGACCGGGTTGCCTGGCATGGCCTACGTCCAGCTGCAACCTGACGCCACGTGGCCCACTAGCCTCAAGGGGACGCTGGTCCAATGACGAACCTGCTCGACGACGAGGGCGCGCACGCGCCTATGCGGCCGGTCGCCCGGCTCGAAGGCGTATCGCTGTCTTATGGCCGCACGCGCGCGCTTGACGCCATCACGCTCGACATTCCGGCGGGCGCAATGGCCGGCTTGATCGGGCCCGATGGGGTCGGCAAGTCGAGCCTGCTCTCGCTCATCGCGGGCGCCCGCACCATTCAGGCCGGCCGCGTCGAGGCGCTCGGCGGCGACATGGCAGACGCCGCCCACCGGCGGCTCACCTGCCCGCGCATCGCCTACATGCCGCAAGGTCTCGGCAAGAACCTCTACCCGGTTCTGTCCGTGTTCGAGAACGTCGACTTCTTCGGACGACTGTTCGGCCACAACCGGCGCGAACGAGAGCGGCGCATCGGCGCTTTGCTCGAGAGCACGGGGCTTGCGCCGTTCGCGAGCCGTCCGGCCGCCAAGCTCTCGGGCGGCATGAAGCAGAAGCTCGGCCTGTGCTGTTCGCTGATCCACGATCCCGATTTGCTGATCCTCGACGAGCCGACCACCGGCGTCGACCCCTTGTCGCGCCGACAGTTCTGGGAGCTCATCGACGAGATCCGCAAGAGCCGGCCGGGCATGAGCGTCATCGTCTCGACGGCCTACATGGAGGAGGCCGCCCGCTTCGATTGGCTCGCTGCCATGGATGCCGGCCGCGTGCTCGCGACCGGCTCGCCCGAGGCGCTGTTGAGGCAGACCGGGAAAGGGAACCTCGACGACGCCTTCATTGCGCTGTTGCCCGAAGAAAGACGCAGAGGCCACACCGAGGTCGTCATTCCGCCGCGGGAAGCCGACGGGGATGGCGACGCAGCCATCGAGGCCGAGAACCTCACGATGCAGTTCGGCGACTTCACGGCAGTCGACAACGTCAGCTTCCGCATCGCCCGTGGCGAGATCTTCGGCTTCCTCGGCTCGAACGGCTGCGGCAAGACGACGACCATGAAGATGCTGACGGGCCTCCTGCCGGCGAGCGGCGGAACGGCACGCCTGTTCGGCCAAGAGGTCGACCCAAGCGACATGGAGGTGCGCCGCCGCGTCGGCTACATGTCGCAGGCCTTCTCGCTCTATACCGAGCTGACGGTCCGGCAAAACCTCGAGCTGCATGCCCGCCTGTTCGGGCTCGCTCCCGGTACTATCCCCGGCCGCATCGTGGAGATGACCCAGCGCTTCGATCTTGGCGGCGTGATCGACACCTTGCCGGATGCCCTTCCGCTCGGCATCCGCCAGCGTCTGTCGCTCGCCGTGGCGATGATCCACGCGCCCGAGATCCTGATCCTCGACGAGCCGACGTCCGGCGTCGATCCGGTCGCCCGCGACGGTTTCTGGCAGATCCTGTCGGACCTCTCGCGCAAGGACAAAGTGACAATCTTCGTCTCCACCCACTTCATGAACGAGGCGGAGCGCTGCGACCGCATCTCGCTAATGCATGCGGGCAAAGTCCTCGTGAGCGACCATCCGGCGGCGATCATCGAAAATCGACAGGCCCGCTCTCTTGACGAAGCGTTCATCGCCTACCTCGAGGAGGCTGTCGGGGAGGCGCAGCGGTCGGTGCCGGTCAGCCCGCCAGCAGCCATGCCGCGTGCTGGCGAGTCCCGAACCTCGGCTGAGGCGCCGGCGCCTGCGCCCGTCGAGCGCCGCTTCGACCTGCGGCGGATGCTGGCCTACACCCAACGCGAGGCCCTCGAGCTGCGTCGCGATCCAATCCGGCTCGCGATCGCCACGATCGGCACCGTCCTCCTCATGTTCGTCGTCGGATACGGCATCAACATGGATGTCCAGAACCTGTCGTTCGCCGTGCTCGACCGTGACGACACGACGATCAGCCGCGACTACACCCTGCAGATCGCCGGCTCGCGCTACTTCACACAGGAGGCGCCGGTCACCGACCACGCCGACCTCGACAGACGCATGCGCAACGGGGAGTTGAGCTTGGCGATCGAGATTCCTCCGGGGTTCGGGCGCGACCTGGCTCGGGGAAAAAGCGTCGCGATCGGGGCCTGGATCGATGGCGCGATGCCGACACGCGCCGAGATTGCCCGCGGCTACGTGCAAGGCATGCATGCGGCCTGGCTCACGCGGAAGACGCGTGAGCTTCTCGGCAGCGCGGCCACCGCCGGGTCCTTCCAGCTCGAGCTGCGCTACCGTTACAATCCCGATAACAAGAGCATTGTCGCCATGGTGCCCGCGGTGATCCCGCTGCTGCTCATAATGATACCTGCCATGCTCGCTGTGCTCAGCATCGTGCGCGAGAAGGAGCTGGGCTCGATCATCAACTTTTACGTCACGCCCGTTACCCGGCTCGAGTTCCTGATCGGCAAGCAGATCCCCTACGTCGCGCTCGCCTTCATGAACTTCCTCATGCTGGCGGCATTCGCAGTCTTCATCTTCCACGTTCCGCTGACCGGCAGCTTTCTGGCGCTGTCCGCCGCGGCTTTGCTCTACGTCATCGCGACGACAGGCATGGGACTGGCCATGTCGACGTTCATGAACAGCCAGATCGCAGCGATCTTCGGTACAGCGCTGATCACGCTCATCCCTGCCGTGCAGTTTTCGGGCATGACCGATCCGGTGTCCTCCCTGCGCGGCGCGGGTGCCGTCATCGGCAGCGTCTATCCGACGACTTACTTCGTGACCATCTCGCGCGGCGTCTTCTCCAAGGCGCTCGGGCTCGGAGACCTGTGGGGCGCGTTCTGGCCGCTCCTGCTCGCAGGGCCAGTCCTGCTCGCACTCAGCGCAGCCCTCCTCAGGAAACAGGCGAACTGACCTATGCGTCTCTCCCACATCCTCCAGCTTGGCATCAAGGAGCTGCGCGGCCTCGCGCGCGATCCGATGCTGCTCGCGCTGATCGTCTATTCCTTCACGCTCTCGATCTATACCACCTCGCGCGCCATCCCCGAGACGCTCAACCGCGCGGCCATCGCCGTGGTCGACGAGGACCAGTCGCCCGTCTCCTCGCGCTTGGTCTCGGCATTCTATCTGCCCTATTTCATGGTACCCACGTTGATCTCGCAGCACGAAATGGACCGGCGCATGGATGCGGGGCTCGACACGTTCGCGCTCGACATCCCGCCGAACTTTCAGCGTGATCTCCTGGCCGGCAAGGTGCCGACCATCCAGCTCAACATCGACGCCACCCGCATGACGCAGGCCTTCACCGGCGGCGGTTATATCCAGTCGATCGTCTCGAGCGAGGTCACCGAATTCCAGAGCCGCTATCGCAAGACAGCGAGCCTCCCTGTCGATCTGGAGCTGAGATCGCGATTCAACCAGGCGCTCGACAAGTCCTGGTTCGGCGCTGTCACGCAGGTGATCAACGCGATCACCATGCTGTCGATCATCCTGACCGGCGCCGCCCTCATCCGCGAGCGCGAGCACGGCACGATCGAGCACCTCCTGGTCATGCCCGTAACGCCGCTCGAGATCATGGTGAGCAAGGTCTGGTCGATGGGGCTGGTCGTGCTGCTCGCCTCCAGCGTGGCGCTGACCCTCGTCGTCCAGGGCCTGCTCGGGGTGCCGATCCAAGGCTCACTTGCGTTGTTCATGCTGGGTGCGGCGCTGCATCTCTTTGCCACGGCCTCGATGGGCATCTTCCTCGCGACTGTCGCCGGGTCGATGCCGCAGTTTGGCCTGCTCTTGATGATGGTCCTGATCCCACTGCAGATCCTGTCCGGGGCCGTGACGCCGCGCGAGAGCATGCCGGGCATCATCCAGGAGATCATGCAGGTCGCACCCAACACGCACTTCGTCGCGCTGGCGCAGTCGGTGCTGTTCCGCGGCGCAGGCCTCGACGTCGTCTGGCCGCAGCTCGCGGCC
>ERZ1645187.3096-NODE-3096-length-14156-cov-19.923339_pt1 | contig 14156 bp, 8 predicted proteins | sample MGYA00575352_ERZ1645187 | MGnify/ENA primary metagenome ERZ1645187 (study PRJEB40837, sample SAMN11349314) | freshwater sediment metagenome | isolation source: river sediment | host: Sediment | place: India: Wazaribad , New Delhi | collected 2017-02-21 ...
GCGTGCGGATGGCGGTCCGGCCGACGCGCTTCGGGCGATTGCGGCAGCGCCACCAGCAGCGCCGCCTCGCCAACGGAAAGACGCTTCGGTTCCTTGCCGAAGTAGGCGAGCGAGGCCGCGCGCACGCCTTCGAGATTGCCGCCGAACGGCGCCATGCGCAGGTAGAGGTCGAGGATCTCGTCCTTGCTCTTCGCCCGCTCGATCTGCAAGGCGCGCACCATCTGCCGCAGCTTGCCCGTGCCGGTGCGTTCGTGACGGCGATCGAGCAGACGCGCCACCTGCATGGTCAGCGTCGAGGCGCCGGAAACGATGCGTCCGTTGCGGACGAGCTGCGTGGTCGCGCGCAACAGCGCGCGTGGATCGACGCCGGCGTGCGAGCGGAAGCGTCGATCCTCGAACGCGAGCAGCATGGCGAGATAGCGCTGATCGACGTCTTTCGTCGAGATCGGCAGCCGCCAGCGATCGTCCTTTGTCGTGAAGGCGCGCAGCAGCCGCTCGTTGCGATCGACGACGATGGTGGAGAGGTCGTCGGCGGCGGCGAACGGCGGCGGTCCGAGGCGATGCTGCGTGATCTCGAGCGAGAGGAACGCGGCGCCGGCGACCGCCACGGCGCCGGCAACCGCGAACAGCGCGGCGCGAAGGTGGGTTCGCGCCGCGCGACGTCCGGCATCGGCGGTGCTGTAGGGCGGCAGCGCCGACGCCGGGGGAAGCGTCGCTCGCGCGGCGCCTCCGTTTTCGTTGAGCGACTCGTCCGAGCCAGCCATCGCGGCGTCACTCCTTGCCGGCGATGGTGAGCGTGCCGGCGGCCGTGCGCGCGTAGCGCTCGGGGCGATACATGTCCTCGACGGTGGCGGCCGGATGCACGAACGTGCCGGGCGTCACAGCGCGCACGATGTAGGCGGCGGTGGCGGTCGACTTCGCCTCGGTGGAACCGTGCTGTGAGTCGCTGTCGCCCTCGCCTTCGCCGTTGCCGTTGGCAGACTTCTTCGCGAACAGGTTGAAGGCGGCGACGAAGCGGTCGTCACGGAATTCGGCGTGCTCCGCCGTCACGGTGCCGTCGAGCCACCCGAGCGTCTTCACGTCGCCCGAGGTGACGAGACGCGGATTCTCGATCTCGAGGCCCGAAGGCAGCCGATCGACGACGAGCACGCGACCGCCGGCTTCCTTCGATTCCACCTTCACCACGGCGACGAGACGATCGTTCTGTGCCAGCGTCGCCTTGCCACCGGAGGCGCTCGCGAGCTGCACTTCCTTGCCGTCGAGCGTGAAGAAGCTGCGCGTGATGGTGAAGCCTTTCGACACTGCCGGTTCGGGCGTCAGCGCCGAGCCGATCACCGAGACGACGACATCGACTGCGGCGTCGCCGTCGTTGGCGATGACGAGGCCGCCGTCTTTCGAAATCTCGGCCGGGGTGAGCGGGCGCAGCAGCGGACCCTGGACCGGCGCTCCGCCGAAGCGGAGCTTCGTAGCGGCAGCATCACCCGACAGCGCGTTCGCCGCGAGCAGCATCCATGCCTGTTCCTGCGTCGACGTGTAGGTGCGCGAGGCCGTGGCCTTGGCGATCACGTCGACGAGGCGCGTGGCGTCTCCCTTCACGATTCCGGTCTCCGACGCGAGCGTGACCAGCGCGGCGCTGTCGCGAAGACGCGAGCCGAAATCGTCGCGTGCGGGGTCGGCGCTTGCGTTGCCCTCGATATCGGCGATGGCTGCCTTGAACGCCTTCTCGGCGCGCTCCTTGTCGCCAAGCATGGCGAGTGCCGCGCCGATCTGCGCCTTGGCAAGCGGCGTGGCGAAGCGGTCGAGGCGCGTGTCGGCGTAGTAGCGCAATTCGCCGATCGGCGCGCGGCCGTTGCGAGCGAGCACGTACAGCGCGTAGGCGCGGTCTTCACCGCCCTTGTCGAAGTCCTGCGCGTAGGAAATGAAGTTCTGCAGGCGATCGACGGCGTTGGTGTAGGCCCGATCCGGGATCGCGAAGCCGCTCTCCTTCGTTCGCGTCAGGAAGTCCGTGACGTAGGCGGTGAGCCAGAGATCCGCGGACTGCGGTCCCCAGATGCCGAACGCACCCGAAGCGTCCTGCATCGACATGACGTGATCGATCGCCTTCTGTACGCGCTCCTTCAACGCCTTGTCGGTGCCAAGCCCGATGCTGGACGCGACCGCATTGGCATAGACGAGCGGCAGCGCGCGCGACACCGTCTGCTCGGCGCATCCATAAGGATAGCGGTCGAGCTGTGTCAGCAGGCCGGGCACGTCGAAGCGGGCCTGCGGACCGGCGGTGACGTTGATGCGCGTGCGGCTGGCGATGAGGTCGGCGACCAGGTCCTTGCTCAGAGTCAGCGTGCCGCCGTTCGGCTTGAGTTTCGCGATGGTAGTGCGCTTGATGTCACCCGCCGGCGGCTTCACGTCGATGGTCAGGCGGCGCGATACGTCGATGCCGCCGGGGCCGCTGACGCGCACGTCGTAGGCGATCTGGCCGACCGCGTCGGGCTTCAGCGCGATGCGCTCGACCGTGCGCGCGCCCTTGGCGAGGTCGATCGCCTTGTCGGCGATGCGCTCGCGTGGCGATTGCGCGCTGTCGGCGAGGCTCTTCTCCACCTTCATCTGATAGAGGGCGGCTGGGCCGTCGACGTTGTGCACGTCGAGTGTCAGGCGCGCCTCGTCACCGAGCGTCAGGAAGCGCGGCGTGGTGAGCGTCAACGCCACCGCGTCGCGCACGATCATGTCCTTCGACGCCGAGCCGAGCTTGTCGCCGCTCCACGCGACCGCCATCAGTCGTAGCGAGCCGTTGAAATCCGGAACCTCGAACGTGGCGCTCGCCTTGCCGTCGCCGCCGACGCTGACGATGCCGGAATGCAGCGAGACGATCTGCTCGACCGAGGGCGAGCCCTGCATCTCGATGCCGCCGTCACCGTCGCCACCGGAGCGCAGCGTGCCGCGATCGGCGCGCATGCCGTCGATCAGGCGGCCGTAGAAGTCGCGGATCTCGGTGCCGAGCTTGCGCTGCTGGTAGAACCAGCCCTGCGGCTCGGGCGCCTTGTAGCGCGTGACGTTGAGCACGCCGATGTCGACCGCGGCGATGGTCATGCGGGCCTGCTCACCGGCGGCGAGACCGCTGACGGAGACCGGCACGGTGAGAGCGCCGCCGCCCTTCGATTTCTCCGGCACGTCGATGGCGAGCGCCAGCGTGCGCGGCTTCTGGTCGAGGCCGAGCCACGTGACGCCGAGGGAGCGGCCCGGCATGCGCTTCAACGCTTCGTCCATGGGCCGATACATCAGCGTCGTCACATAGGCGCCCGCACCCCAGTCCTTGCCGACCGGGATGTCGACCTCGGTGCCGCCCTTGGCGACTGCGACCTCGCGCATGTCGGCGAGGCCGTTGGCCATGACCGCGACCAGCGCGGTGCCGGCGTGCTTCGAGGCGATGCGCAGCTTCGCGGTGTCGCCGGCCGCATAGCTCGGCTTGTCGAGCGCGGTGTCGAGAACCTCGGGGCTGTCGGGGTTGTCGGCGCTGGCGAACCAGCCGGCATTGAACGCGACGCTCGAATGCGAAGGCGCTTCGCCGGGTGTCGTCACCTCGAGGCGATAACGGCCGTACTTGACCGGCGCGGCGATTTTCGCAGGAGCATCCCCGAGAATATCGATCGTGCCGCTCGCGACCTTGCGGGTGAACGTCACCGCTTCGTAGTTCCACGAGCCGTCACGCGAATACCACTGCCAGCTGGTCTCGAGTTCGAGCAGTTGCCAGTTGGCGCCCTTGAAGGCGGCGCGATTACCGTCAGCCGCGAGATAGATCACCTCGAACGACGCGTCACCGCCCTGCTCACCAAGACTCTCCGCCTTGAACAGGTTCTTGATGCCGATGCGCGGACCCGTCGCCGCGACGGGAACCGTGACGGTGCGTTCGATGCCGCGGCCGCCCGGCTCCTTCAGCTTGGCGACGATCTGCGCTTCGAGAGGCTTCGCGGTGGCGGGAATCTGCGGCAGCTTCAGCGCGATGTCGGCATGGCCCCTGGCGTCGGTATCGGGCACCGCGTCGAGCGGCGCACGCACAGGACTTACCGTCTCGTCGGCGAGGCCGAAGCGATAACCCTCGAAGCCCTTGAGATCACCCGCGACCGGCTTGACGATGATTTCGCCTTCGACCGAAAGGCCGGCGGCGGGCGGGCCGTAGAGATAGCGGCCGTCGAGCTTCACCGTCTTTGTGGTTTCGGGCGCGATGGCGCCTTCGGGTGCGGTCAGCGTCATGTCGAGACGCTCGGGCATGAAGTCTTCGACGAGGAACGCGACCTGCGCGATCGGCTCGCCGTTCGGATCGGCATGCAGCTTCGCACGCCAGGTTCCCGTCATCGCCGATGACGACAGGGCGAGGTCGAGCGCGCGCGCGCCGAGCCCCTGATCGGCGGCGACGACGCGGCGGTGCTCGACGCCGTCGGGGCGCGAGACGATGATAGTCATCGGCGTCGTCACGGCGTTGGCGGCGGCATCGCGCACGATGGCGTTGAGATGCACGGTCTCGCCGGGGCGATAGACGCCGCGCTCGGTGTAGAGATAGCCGTCGATCGGGCCCGGCGCATCGCGACCCTTGACGCCGCGATCGGAGAGATCGAACGCGGCGGTGGCGAGATCGAGGAACGCGTATTCGCCGCCCTCGCCCTTCTCGGCGATCAGGATCGCTGGCGCGAGGCCGCCTTCGCCCTTGGCGAGATTGGCCGCGAACTTCACATAGCCGCGCGCATCCGACGTGCTTTCCGCCAGCACCTCGTTGTTCCTGGCGACGAGGCGCACTTTCGCGTTGCCGATCGGTCTGGTGTCGGCGAGCGAGCGCACCAGCGCGTGGATGCCGTCCTGGCCCGAGAACGCGGTGAGGCCGAGATCGGACACCACGAACCATTGCGTGGCGACGCTGCCGTCACCGTCGCCGCTCTTGTGGTCGGGGCGCGCGATCATCACGTAGGCGCCGGGCTTCAGCGGTCCGGTCGCCTCGCTCACCGGCACGGCGGTGACGGTTTCGGCGTTGAGCTTGCCGGTGACCGGCATGACGCCCTTGTAGACGCGCTCGCCCGAGCGGCTTTCGATGGTCTCGACGTCCCACGTCGAGAGCTGGCGTTCGAGATCGCCGTTTTGCAGGGTCTGCGCGAGGTTGCGATCACCGATGCGATAGACCTCGACCTTGACCTCGTGCGTGTTGATGGAGACGACCGGAATGCCCTGCTGGCCGCGCGACGGCAGCACGTAGGCGCGACCGCTGAAGCGCACTGATGGCTTGCGATCCGGCACGTAGATGGCGACGTCGACGGTTTTCGCCAGCGCTTCGCCGACATCCGACGGCAGGCCGGCCTTGAGCTGGATTTCGTAGCGCTCGCCGTGCTTCACGCCGTCGACGCAGAGCTGCTTGTTCTCGGGACTGACTCCGGCGGGATCCTTGCCGCCGACGCTGACGAACTTGGCGAAGTCGACCGGCGCGCGCGACAGCATCTCGGAGAACTGCAGGCAGATGCGCGGGTTAGCGGCCTCGCTGTCGATGCGGTAGTCGGTCATGCGGAAGCCGTGCTCGGCGGCGAGCTTGTCGAGCGAAGCCTGCACGCGCGGATCGGCGACGAGCGTGATGGAGGCTTTGAGCGACTCGATCGCCGGCCGCCAGAACGCGCGCCGCTTGAGCGCATCGCCGAGCACCGCCAGCGCCATCGCTTTCGTCTTCGTGTCGCCAGCGCGCTCATAGGCGAGGTAGGCGGCGCCGGAGGCATTGACCGGCAGATCGAATTTCTCGCTGCCCTTGTTCGGGTCGGGCGTGATCGCCAACAGCGCTTCGGCGAGGCCGATCCAGGCTACGGCGTTCTTCGGCTCGCCGACCACGGCCATGGCGAAGTTGCGCGCCGCGAGCCGCGCGTCCTTGGCGCTCGCGGCCCTGGCTGCCGCCGCGATCAGCTGATCGGTGCGCTGCGTACCGGGCTTCCAATGGGTCTTCAGGTACGCCTCGTAGCGCTCGCCGTCCTTGGCGACGCCGGCATGCGCGAAACCTTTGGTCTCCGCGTAGGCGGAGCCGGAGAGCATCATGGAGGCAGTGAACGACAGCGGGGGGAGGACGGTGAGGGAGAGCAGGAGGTGCATCAAGGCACGCATGGGAGCCACCTGGTGTTGGTGCTTCTCGAATATCGACACGGTCGGCGCGCGAGGAGTTCAGCGCGCAGTCCATCGCGTCCATCATCGGACCGCGAGGGGCGGGAGGTGAAGGCCATCACGCGGGAATGACGGAACAGCGGCGATAGCGAGGGTATTGTCGCAAAATTCCGGGGAATGCGCCTTGATGTTGCCGCGTCCTGTCCGGCCGTGGGCGTCGCCCGCGTCGGCGCCGCCACCAAGAAAGACTGCATACGCACGAACGGGTGTCCCAGAAAAAATCGGGCCTGTTTCTGCCGGAACAGCGCCGATCCCGGGTCTGAGCGAGATTGAGCCTACGAGCTGCGAGCAAGCAGCAAGGCGAAACCCTCGGACCCCCCCGGAGAAACCCAATGCAGATCCAAGGCGAGATCACCAAGTTCCGCAGCGACATCGGCGCCGGCGTCATCGTTTCTGAGAGCGGCCGCAAGTACCGGTTTACCAAGACCGAGGTCATCAATTCCGGCTCCGACCTGGTGGGCGCTACGGTCGACTTCTTCGTCGTCGCCAACCGGCCGACCGAGATCATCGTCATGCAGGGCTCGCCCTGGTCGGTCTTCGCGACCGCCGGCCGCGCCTGATCGAACGAGCGAAACGCCAACAGAGCCAACGCGAGAGCGACCAGGAGAGCGACATGACCACCAACGGCTTCGATACGACCGACCTGCCGATCGTCCGCCGCGCCGCCCTGGCGCTCGCCATGCACCTGCTGATCGAGGATGAGCGCGGTCTCGTCCTGCTGAACGGCGCCGACGATGCCGACCGCGCCCGCCTCGAAACCCGCTTCTGGGATTGCTTCGACGGCGACACCGCCGAGGGCGTGGCGACCCTGGTTCGCCTGTGGAGCCTGATCGACGTGTTCCAGTCGCGCCGCCTGCGCCGGATGTTCCTCGAGCGCGGCTTCGCCATGATCCCGGCCGCCGTCAAGGTCGCCGCCGCGAGCCGTCTCAACCTCGACTGGGGTTTCAATCCGCAGCGCTTCGTGACAGCTCTTTCCGTTCGCCCGGCCACCGCCGCAGTGCACCGCCTGCAGCCCGCCCCGGTCGCTGCCGAGCTGGCGATGGCCGCCTGAACCAACGCATGTGAATGCTGCGCCGGTCGTCAGGCACCGGCGCAGGCGGCACAGGTGCCGCGCAGCTCGAGTGTCATGCGATCGACCTTGAAGGCAGCTTTCGCCGCCCACGTGCCGAGAGCGTCCACCGCTTCCGCACAGCCGAATTCGTTGACGGCGCCACAGCGCTCGCAGATCGCGAACACCGCCGTGCCTTCGTCGTGCTTGTGATGCGAGCAGGCGACGAAGGCGTTGATGGACTCGAGCCGGTGCGCGTGTCCTTCCGCGATCAGCCGGCCAAGCGAGCGGTACACCGTCTGAGGTGCCAGCACGACCTCGCCACGCAATTGGTCGATCAGTTCGTAGGCGCTGACCGGACGTCCTGCCTCGCGCAGGGCGCCTTCGATGAGGCGGTCTTGCACGTCGGCCGGGCGGCGCTTGCTCAATTTGCGCATCGATGGGCTTCCACGGTTGTTCGCCGCCACAGGTAGCATATCCCGCGCCGCATGCGAGAGCGGCCGGCTATCCCGTGTAGCTGCCCGGCGTGATCGCGCGTTCCGACCGGGCGCGCCGGCCGGCGAAACGGCGTTTCAGTTCGGCCGAGCGGATCGCCTCGGCGATGCGCGGGCGCACCTCGGCGCGGAACCGCGATCCGTTGAAGACGCCGTAGTGGCCGACGCCCGGCTGCACGTAGCGGTAGTGCATATCGCGCGGGATATTGGGGCAGAGGTCGTGCGCGGCGGCGGTCTGGCCGGGGCCGCAGATATCGTCGCGCTCGCCCTCGATGGTGACGAGCGCGGTGTCGCGAATGGCGCCGCAATCCACCAGCCGGCCGCGATGGCGGAACTCTCCGGTCGCCAGCGCGTGGCGCTGGAACACGCGGTCGATGGTCTCGAGATAGAAGCGGGCGGGAAGATCCATCACCGCCATGTATTCCTCGTAGAACTCGTCGTGCTGGCGCACGCTGTCGCGGTCGCCCTCGACGAGGTGATGGAACAGCTTGACGTGCGCATAGGCGTGGCGCTCGAGGTTCATGGTCATGAAGCCGGTGAGCTGCAGGAACCCCGGATAGACGGGCCGCAAGTAGCCGGGGTTCGGAAACGGCACCGTCGCGACGATGTTCTTCTCGAACCAGGCGAGCGGCTTCTGCTCGGCGAGACGGTTGACGGCGGTCGGATTGCGGCGCGTGTCGATCGGTCCGCCGATCAGCGTCAGCGAGGCAGGTGCCGCCGGATCAGCGTCGGCGGCGAGCAGCGCGGTGGCGGCGAGCGCCGGCACCGAGGGCTGGCAGACGGCGATCACGTGCGTGTCGGGGCCGAGCTGGCGGAGGAAATCGAGCAGGTAGTCGATGAAATCGTCGAGGCCGAAGTCACCGGCGGCGAGCGGCACGTCGCGCGCGTCGATCCAGTCGGTGATGTAGACGTCGTGCTGGGGCAGCAGCGCGCGCACGGTGCCGCGCAGCAGCGTCGCGTAATGACCCGACAGCGGCGCGATCAGCAGCACCCGCGGCAGTTCCTCGCCGGCCGGCGCGCCATCCTCGCGCCGGAAATGCAGCAGATCGCAGAACGTGCGCCGCGCCACGATCGTCTCGCGTATGGCGGCCGAGCTGCCGTCGGGAGCCGTCACGCGGTCGATGGCGAAGTCCGGCTTGCCGTAGCGCCGCGTCAGCCCCTCGAACACGCCGCAGGCCGCCGACATCGTGCGCGCCGGCAGCGTCCGGGCGAACGGATTGAGCGGGTGATCGAGCTGCGCCTTCAGCATGCGCGTGGCGAGGCGCCAGGGCGAGATCAGCGTATGGGCCAGCTCGTAGGCTTGATAATGCATGTCGCTTCGCTTGGATGTCCGGGCAACACCCTATCGCGGAACCGGGGCCGCAAGCCAACGGAACCTCGCCCAATCGCGAGGAACGTAAACGCCCGACCCTGTCGACAGGCGCGCGCGTCAGCTCCGGCGGGCCGACACCATGTAGTTGACGTCGGTATCGGCCGAGCGGTTCCAGGTGTCGCGCAGCGGATCGAAGGTGACGCCCTCTCGCCGGTCCGGGGCGAGCCCCGCGGCGCGCATCTGCTCCTCGAGTTCGTCCGGAGTGATGAAGCGGTCCCACTGATGGGTGCCGCGCGGCAGCCAGCCGAGCACGTATTCGGCGCCGACGATGGCGAGCAGCCAGGCTTTCGAGGTGCGGTTGATGGTCGAGGCGATCAGCACGCCACCCGGCTCGACGACGCGCGCGGCGGTGGCGAGGAAGGCCGCCGGGTCCGGCACGTGTTCCAGCACCTCGAGGCAGAGCGCCACGTCGAAGCGCTCGCCGGCCGCCGCGACGTCTTCGATGCTCTGGACGCGGTAGTCGACCGGCACGCCGGCGTCGGCCGCATGCGCCCGTGCCGCGGCGATGCTGTCGGTAGCGAGGTCGATGCCGGTAACGGTGGCGCCGAGCCGGGCGAGCGGTTCGGCGACCAGACCGCCGCCGCAGCCGATGTCGATCAGGCGGACGCCCGCGAGCGGTTTCAGACCGCGATCGGGCAGCAGCAAGGCGGCCGTGACCACCTCGCGCACGAAGCCGAGCCGGGCAGGGGCCAGCCGGTGCAGCGGCCGGAAGACGCCGTCCGGGTCCCACCATTTGGCGGCCATGGCGCCGAAGCGCTCGACTTCGGCCGGGTCGACGTTGGGCGCGGCGCCGTTCGGGGCCGGCTGTTCGCGGTGGGAAGCGGGGGGTGGCTGTGCGGATGTCTGCATGGCGGGAGTAGGCGTTGGTCGAAGGGCACGAGTCAAGGCTACCTGCGCCGGTTGCGGTAACGCGGCGATGCGGTCCGAAATAGGCACGGGCGACCCGAAACCCGCAGATCGCTTCGCGTGCCGCCCAGGTTCTTCTCCAAGAGTCTGATTCACGCCTTCGATGGAAGCGATAGGGCTTCCCTCTCAGCCGATCAGGCTCTAGAAGTGCGCGCAATTCGGGGGGCGAGGGAGCCTGCGCCGGGTGCATGACCAACTTTGAGCCCGCCTTCGCGCGGCCGCGCGGACCGGGGTTGAGAGCAACATGGCAGTCGTGGTGATGAAGTTCGGCGGCACCTCCGTCGCCGACGTGGAGCGCATCCGCAACGTGGCTCGCCACGTCAAGCGCGAGGTCGATGCCGGCAACAAGGTGGCGGTGGTCGTCTCGGCCATGTCCGGCACCACCAACCGGCTGGTCGACTGGGTGCGCGATGCCAACCCGCTCTACGACCCGAAGGAATACGACGCGGTCGTCGCCTCGGGCGAGAACATCACCGCCGGCCTGCTGGCCATCGTGCTGCAGCAGATGGGCTGCAAGGCCCGCTCCTGGCAGGGCTGGCAGATCCCGATCGAGACCAGCGACGCACACGGCTCGGCGCGCATCACCAACATCGACGGCGACGCCATCCGCGCCCGCCTCGATGCCGGCGAAGTCGCGGTCATCACCGGCTTCCAGGGCATCGAGCCGAAGACCGGCCGCCTCGCCACGCTCGGCCGCGGCGGCTCCGACACCAGCGCCGTCGCCATCGCCGTCGCGCTCAAGGCCGACGTCTGCGACATCTACACGGATGTCGACGGCGTCTATACGACCGACCCGCGCATCGTGCAGAAGGCGCGCCGCCTGCCCAAGGTCTCCTACGAGGAGATGCTGGAAATGGCGTCGCTCGGCTCCAAGGTGCTGCAGACGCGGTCGGTGGAGCTGGCGATGGTCTACCGCACGCGGGTTCGCGTGCTGTCGAGCTTCGTGAAGCCCGAGGACATGAGCCCGGTCCGCCTGGATCAGCTCGAGAATATCGGCACTATTGTCACCGACGAGGATGAGATCGTGGAGCAGCAGGTTGTCAGCGGCATCGCCTACGCCAAGGACGAGGCGAAGATCACCATTCTGAACGTCGCCGACAAGCCGGGCGTCGCCGCCTGTATTTTCGGCCCGCTGGCGGCGGCCAACATCAACGTCGACATGATCGTCCAGAACATCGCCCCGGACGGCAAGAGCACGGACATGACGTTCACGGTGCAGGCAGCCGAACTGGCGCGCACGCTGGATGTTTTGAAGACGGCGGCCAAGGACATCGGCTACGCCGAGGTGCGCTCGTCGGGCGACGTCGCCAAGATCTCGGTGATCGGCATCGGCATGCGCAGCCATGCCGGCGTCGCCGCCAAGATGTTCCAGGCACTGGCCGACAAGGGCATCAACATCCAGGCGATCTCGACCTCCGAGATCAAGATCAGCGTGTTGATCGACGCCGCGTATGCGGAGCTGGCGGTGCGGACCCTGCATTCGGTCTACGATCTCGACGCCGCCTGATACCGAGCATTTTTTGCGCCGCCGTAACGGTGCCCGTCAGGCGATGCGATAGCGGTGCCGGTCATCTGGCAATCGTACAGAGAGCCCTCGATTTGCTGCGGCGCACCAAGCGTTTTCGCGGTGCGCCAAGCGATATGTGAATGTGTACGCCGGGGCGCAATTTGCTCGTCACCGGGGTCCGAATGAGCCATAGGTGGCCACGCTCGGCGAAGGGATCGGGCTCAGCAGGATCTCGCAAGTAGAGGCCCGGACCGTCGTCGGTTCGGGTACAGAACTTGCAGCGGACTGCGCAAACCCGGTGTTGCGGGCGGCTGGACATGGCGTTGCCCAATATCTGGGCAGCTTGATGGGCAAGGGGCGATGCAGAGCAGGCGGAATGACGATCCAGCCGTTGCGCCGTCGGAGCCGACGTTGCGCATCATCATGCGCCGTCTCCGCGACATCATGGCGGAGCCGGGCGACGGCCAGTCGCGCCTTGACAAGATCGTCCGCCACGTCGCCGGCGTCATGGTCGCCGAGGTCTGCTCCATCTATCTGAAACGGCAGGACGGCTCGCTCGAGCTCTTCGCCACCGAGGGCCTCAATCCCGCATCCGTTCACAATACCCGGCTGAAGCGCGGTGAGGGTCTGGTCGGCCGTTGCGCCGAACTCGGCGTGCCGGTCAACGAGCCGGACGCGCAGAAGCACCCGGCCTTCTCCTATCGCCCGGAGACCGGCGAGGAGGTCTATCACTCGCTGCTGGCGGTGCCGATCCTGCGCAGCGGGCAGGTGCTCGGCGTGCTGGTGGTGCAGAACCACGCCTACAAGCAGTATTCCGACGACGACGTGGAGACCCTCCAGAACACCGCCATGGTGGTCGCGGAGCATCTTGTCTCCGGCGCGGTCGCCAATGCCGGCGCCGACATCGAAATCTCGCGCTCGCTGGCGGCGGTCATCCGCGGCGAGAGCATGTCCGACGGCATCGCCCTCGGTCATGTCGTCTTGCACGAGCCGCGCATCGTCGTCACCAAGCTGATGGCCGAGGATCCGGCCGAGGAAATGGGCCGCCTCGAAGCGGCGATCGTCGAGTTGCGCTCGACGCTCGACGAGATGCTGGTGCACGAGCAACTCGCCAGCGACGGCGACCATCGCGACGTGCTCGAGGCCTATCGCATGTTCGCGCACGATCGTGGCTGGGAGCGGCGGCTGCGCGAGGGCGTGCAGAGCGGGCTGACGGCGGAAGCCTCCGTCGAGCGCGTGCAGAATTCCTCGCGCGCCCGCATGCTGCGTCAGGCCGACGCCTACTGGGCAGAACGCCAGCGCGATTTCGACGACCTGTCCGACCGGCTGCTGCGTATTCTCGCCGGCCGCCCGCATGGCGCGCGCCTGCCGCTCGAAATGCCGGATGACACCATTCTCGTCGCCCGCACCATGGGGCCGGCGGAACTGCTCGACTATGACCCGAAAAAGCTGCGCGGCCTCGTCGTCGAGGATGGCAGCCCGCAGAGCCACGTGGCGATCGTCGCCAAGGCGCTCGGCATCCCGGCCATCGGTCATGCCGTCGGCGTCGTCGAGCATGTCAGCCCCGGCGACGGTGCGGTGCTCGATGCGGAAACCGGCGAGGTGCACCTGCGCCCGCTGCCGGACGTGGTCTCGGCCTACTCCGACAAGGTCCGCTTCCGCGCGCGGCGGCAGAAGAAGTACGAAGCCCTGCGCGACAAGAAGGCCATCACGCGGGATGGCCGCCGCATCGAACTGAACATCAATGCCGGGCTGCTCTACGACCTCTCGCACCTCGACGAGTCGGGTGCCGACGGTATCGGCCTGTACCGCACCGAGCTGCAGTTCATGGTCTCGCACACCTTCCCGCGGCTCGAGCGCCAGGCGCAGAGCTACCGGCAGGCGGTCGAGGCGGCGGCCGGCAAGCCGATCGTGTTCCGCGCCCTCGACATCGGCGGCGACAAGGTGCTGCCGTACCTGCATCAGGTGAAGGAAGAGAACCCGGCGATCGGCTGGCGCGCGATCCGCATGTCGCTCGACCGGCCGGCCCTGTTCCGCACCCAGGTGCGCGCGCTGCTCAAGGCGACGGCGGGCGGCGAACTGCGCCTGATGGTGCCGATGATCTCGACGGCGGCCGAGATGGTGCAGGTCAAGGCGATGTTCGACCGTGAGCTCGGTCTGATCCGCCGCAAGGGGCTGCCGTGCCCGGAGCGCGTCAAGCTCGGTGCGATGTTCGAGGTGCCGAGCCTGTTCTTCGAACTGCCCGAGCTGCTGAAGACGGTCGATTTCCTGTCGATCGGCTCCAACGACTTGTTGCAGTTCCTGTTCGCGGCCGATCGCACCAACGCGCGCGTCGCGAGCCGTTACGATACCCTCTCTCCGGCGCCGCTGCGGGCGCTGAAGACGGTGGTCGAGGCGTGCCGCAGCCACGGCGTGCCGGTGACGGTGTGCGGCGAGATGGCGGGCCGACCGATCGAGGCGATGGCGCTGATCGCGCTGGGCTTCCGCTCGGTTTCCATGGCGCCGTCGAGCGTCGGCCCGGTCAAGGCGATGATCCTGTCGCTCGAGGCTGATCGCGCCGCTGCCGAGCTGGAGCGTCTGCTGGCGCGTGGCGAGCGCGACATCCGCACGGCGCTGATGCGGTTTGCCCGCAAATCCGGCATCGAGCTCTAG
>ERZ1645187.3097-NODE-3097-length-14156-cov-15.019502_pt1 | contig 14156 bp, 9 predicted proteins | sample MGYA00575352_ERZ1645187 | MGnify/ENA primary metagenome ERZ1645187 (study PRJEB40837, sample SAMN11349314) | freshwater sediment metagenome | isolation source: river sediment | host: Sediment | place: India: Wazaribad , New Delhi | collected 2017-02-21 ...
CCTTTGGGCCCTCGCCCATCTCCTCGCCAACGGTAACCTGGCGGATCTGGTGCTCTTCGGCGCCTTCCTGATCTGGGCCCTGGCGGACCGGATCTCCCTCTTTTTCCGGGTCGCCCCCCCGGTCCAGGGGGCACCCCCCGGCAAGGCCAACGACCTAATCGCCATCGTCCTCGGGCTGGCCTTCTACCTGGGCTTCCTGTTCTGGGCCCATGCCTGGCTCTTTGGCGTCTCCCCCCTGGGCCTTGATCATTAAACCGCCCAACACCTCGACGAACTAGTGGATATTTGCCGTTTAAGTCTCTGATCTGTCATGTTTCCACTCCCTCGGTTGGCCCTCAGGGTGGGCGGAGTTATGACCAAGGCCTATGTGTGGGGGTCGATCTGCTGCTCGATATCCCCATGCGAGGCTCCTATGCCGCCCTGGTCCTCATCTATGCCGCCGGGGCCCTCTGCCTCATCAGCCTGGGGCTCATCGTCGCCTCCCGGTGGCGCACGGAGGAACTGGTGAACGGCGTCCACAACCTCATCTCCTGGCCCCTGCTCCTGCTGTCCGGGGTTTGGTACTCCATGGAAGGCACCAGTGGCATCGCCCGCTTCCTGTCCGATCTCGCCCCTGACCCATCTGGTGACGCCGCCCGCCGGGTCATGATCGACGGCGCCCAACGGGTGGACATCCTGCCCCAGGTCGCCCTCCTGGCGGCCCTGGCCCTGGTCTTTATCGGCATCGCCGCCTGGCTGTTTCGGTGGGAATAGCCGGTGGCATGAAGCCGAGATGGCCTTTCGATCATTGCGTCGGGAGATGGTTGCCTTGACCGAGAATGGGAAGCAGGCCGATGCGCCGGGTAATCCCGCCGCCCTGGAGGAGTTGGACCAGGTGATGTATGTGGTCTCGTCCCGGGCGTGGCTGGCGTTAGGCACCGTTGGCCTGCTGCTGGCGGCGGCGATCACCTGGGGTTTCCTGGGTAATGTACTGACGAAGGTCCCCGGCCAGGGCATCCTCATCAGAAGCGGCGTCCTCTTCAATATCGTGGGCGTGTCCTCGGGACAAATTCTCGACGTGACGGTGACGGAGGGACAGGTCATCCGCCGTGGCACGGTGGTGGCGCGACTGGCCCAGCCGGAAATCGAGGCCGAACTGCGCGAGGCCCAGAGCCTCTTGACCAAGCTGAATGAAGAAATGGCCTTCCTGGAGGCGGAGCAAGAACAAAAGGTCGATCTGGTTTATACCTACATCGGCAAGCAGCGTGCGACGCTGGAGGAGTCGATCCGGCTCGGTACCGAACTCGTCAAGGAGTTGGGAGAACTGGTGCTCTACTACGAGCAGTTGCGCTCGGCGGGGACCGTGTCCCGCTTGGACCTGGAAAAATGGAAGAGCGAACTCCGCCAGGCCCAGATCAGGCTCCTCCAGGACCAGCAGGAACTCGCCGGTTTAGACGTGACGCGCCACCAGACCGATACCCAGATGGAGCAAAATCTTCTGGATTTGACGAAGACCCGGGTCCCCGTGGAGGAGCACGTCTTGTCCCTCCAGGAGCGCCTGAGAACTTTTTCCGAGGTCAGAAGCCTGCACAGCGGCGTGATTGTCGAGCTGCATCGGAATCCCGGCGACCGGCTCCAGGAGGGGGAGTCCGTGGCCACCATCGAGATGAGCCCCTGGGAAGATGTCGCGGGCGCCGAGGATGCGGACCTGTTCCGCGTCAAGGCGGGCAAGCCCCTGGTGGTGGCCTTCATTCCCCCCTTTCAGGGCGTGGAACTGAAACCGGGGATGCCGGTGCATGTGATCCCCGAGACCCTTTCGGAAGACGAGTATGGCGTGATGTTGGGCGAGGTTCAGGCGGTATCCCGCTATCCGGCCTCGCCAAAAGGCATGATGCGGGTTCTGGATAATCAGGAACTGGTGGAGACGCTCACCCTGAACGGGGCGCCGGTCATGGTGACGGTGACTTTACGGGAGGCCCCGGACACCCCATCCGGTTATCGCTGGTCTTCCGGCCGGGGCCCTGCGACCACCATCGAGTCCGGGACTCAGTGCATGATCCGCGTCATCGCCCGAGGTCAGACCCCGATCGAGCTGATCATTCCCTACCTGAAGGGGGTTTTCGGATGAGCCCCCTGGGGCCTGGTGCCCAGACCCAGGGCCCGCGGTCCGCCGGGTGGGTCGGCGCCGTCTGGTCCCGCTTACTCGGCATGTCCGCGGCCATTGCCTTTGCCCTGGTCGCCGGAGTACTGCAGGTCATCCCGGGGGTGGCTCAACCGGGTTATACCAAAATTTTCATCGATAGCATCCTGGGTCCGGAACGCGCCGACTGGTTGCGACCGCTCCTGCTGGTCATGGCGGGCACCCTGGCAATCATGGCGGCGTTAGGCTTCCTGCAACGCCAGATCTTTCTCCGCCAGACCTTGAAGGGGGCTATCGGCGGCAGCGCGGCCTTCATGACCCATGCCCTCCGCTTGCCCTATGCGTTTTTTACCCGCTTTCATGGTGGCGAAGTCGGACTGCGCGGCCAATATATCGAGATCATCTCCAAGATTATCGTTGAGGATATTACCGCCACGGCCGTCAGTCTCCTGACCATCGCGCTTTACGCCCTGGTCATGCTGCAATTCGATGTCTTGCTGACGATGCTTGGCGTCTTCATGGCCTTGCTCAATCTCGTCGTCCTGAAGCTCGCCTCGCGCAAGAGTCAGAAGCTTTTCACGCGGTTCGTCGCGGAGCAGGGCAAGGCCCGCGCCGCCGCGATCCATGGCCTGCAAATCATCGAGACCCTCAAGGCCTCAGGACGCGAGGGTGAGTTCTTCCGGCGGTGGGCGGGTCTCAAGGCTTATGCCAAGAATATTGGTCAGCAATATTCGATTTGGGAGATGTCGCTGCGACAAGTCCCCATTCTCTTGACCAGCCTGTCCATGGCGGTGGTGTTGGGCGTCGGTGCCCTGCGGGTGATGGATGGGAGTCTGAGCATCGGTATGTTGGCGGCCTTCCAGGCGCTTTTGATCGCCTTTATCGCGCCGGTGCAACAGTTGGTGAACTCCAGCGCCAATGTTCTGACCTTGCGAGGCTACATCGAGCGGGTTGAAGAGGTGACGCGGCACCCCGTCGATCCTCTTTTTCTGAGCGCCAGGCCGAAGGGGCTTGTGCTGCCTGGGGTTGGGGTCCGGTTGGGCGGGGAGTTCGAATTGCGGAACCTGACCTTCGGCTATGCCGATACGGAACCGCCGCTGATCCGGGATTTTTCACTCAAGGTCGCGGCCGGATCGCGGGTGGCGCTGGTGGGCGGTTCGGGGTCGGGTAAATCGACCATCGTCAGACTGATCGCGCAACTCTACCGGCCCTGGTCCGGGGAAATCTGGTTTGACGCCATCCCGCGCTCGGACATCCCCCACGCCGTCTTTGCGAATTCCGTCGCCTTCGTGGACCAGGAGATCTTTCTCTTCGAGGGCAGCGTTCGCGATAATTTGACCCTGTGGAACCCGGCCATCCGGGATAAGGATATCGTCCAGGCCGCCAAGGATGCCGCGATCCATGAGGTTATCGCCAGCCGGCCCCAGGCCTATCACGCCGAGATGCAGACCGGTGGCGCGAACTTCAGCGGTGGTCAGAAACAGCGTCTCGAGATAGCCCGGGCCTTGGCGATCAACCCTTCCATCCTGATTCTGGACGAGGCCACCTCCGCCCTGGATGCCGAGACCGAGGAACACATCGATGCCTGCCTGCGTCGCCGAGGCATGACCTGCCTGATCGTTGCCCACCGGCTCTCGACCATCCGCGACGCTGATGAAATCATCGTCATGGACCGGGGCGCGATCGTCGAGCGAGGGACCCACGAGGAATTGATGGCGGCGGGCGGTCACTATGCCCAGTTGTTGGAGACCTGAAGCGGGTCATGAACGAGACTCTGCTCCTGGCGTCCGGGATGACGGACTCCGCCGCAATCCTAGCCTTGAGTGGCAAGACCCCGCTGCCGCTGGTTGATCCCACCCTGGCCTGGTCAATCCTGGAGGGGCGCGCCGAGGTTTACGCCGTGCGGATGCGCGCTGGCAAGCCCCATGGTGCCCGTCGCCATTTGTGCACCTTATTGGCCGGGGATCTGGCGATCAGCCCGGGGCTGAGCGACACCGGGCTGGCATTGCAAGTCGTCGGCCTGCCGGGAACGCGGGTCGCCCGCCTCGATCGGGAACGACTCCTGGCCTGGGCGGAGGGTCCAGCCGCCACGGAGGAGCGGGAGGTCCTGGCAAAGGCCATCGATCGTTACCTGTCTGGCCTGTGCGCGGGACTGACGCGGGATATCAGCCCCAAGCCCAATCTGCGGCGGGAGTTGGTCAGTGGCCAATGCCTTGAACTCGGGGAAACCCGGGTGTTACGCCCCGCCCAAGGGGTCTGGTGGTTACATCGGGTTCCGTCACCCGAGACCCCCGGGCGTGAGTCAGCCCACGCCCCGCTCTATCTGGGTATCCAGGAAGTGGCGACTCCCGCCTCAGGCCCGATCTGCGTCTTGACCGCCCAGACCTGGATCCTCAACCCGGAGACGGGGGCCAAGGGGCAGGCGGTGTTGCTCGATACCCTGGCCATGCTTGCCACCCCCGGCTGGTTAAGGGCCTTCGACGCTTTCGCCACCCTGTTTTTTCAGTGCCTGGATCTGGAGCTGCGGCTGGCGGATGTCGATAGCCATAACGCCATTTCAAGCAAGGTCCAGGCTGCTGGCCGCTCCAGAGCCAATGGCCTGGCGCAACTGCAAGGGGTGTTGAGCACGGAACGGCCGGGAGAGGGACCGCCCTGCGAATACCCCCTGGCCGCCGCCTGTGCCAGGGTGGCCGAGGCCGCTGCTATCGAGTTGCCCGCGATGCGCTTTCGTGGCGATGAAGGCGTCGAGGATATTGCCCGTTTCTGGGGCATCCAGCAGCGTCCGGTGACCCTGCGCGGAAAATGGTGGCGCCGGGATGGCGGGCCTCTGCTGGGTTTTTGGCAAGACAGCGAGGTCGGCGGGGTAGTGGTCGGCGAGGTGGTACCGGCGCGACGGCCCGTCGCCTTGCTGCAACCCAAGCCAGGTTGCTACCTGGCGCATGATCCGGCCACCAGGGAGAGTGTTCCGGTAACCGCGTCCCTGGCGAAGGCCCTCTCGCCGCGGGCCTATTCCTTTTATCGACCCTTTCCCGGAAAACCGCTTGGCTTCGCGGATCTGTTTCGCTATGCCGCCCTGGGTTCCCGGCGGGATTTTTTATTTTTCCTCTACAGTGGTATTGCCATAGCCCTGTTGGCCGTGCTGCCCCCGATTGGGGTGAAGGTCATTTTCTCCGATGCCATCCCCACGGCCAACCGGGCCCTGCTTGGCGAGGTCGTGGCCCTACTGGCGGTCGTGGCCATCGCTGTCTTTACCATCGGCTTGGCCCGGCTCGCGGCGGTGCATCGCCTGAACGGGCGTATGGATTTTCAACTGGAGCCGGCTCTCTGGGAGCGGTTGATCGGCTTGCCCGTCGGCTTTCACCGTGGCCAAGGCCCTGGCGAATTAGCCGATAAGGCCGAGGGGCTCAATGTCATTCGCCTGCAACTCTCCGGCTCCTTCCTTAACGCGGTACTCAGCGGGATCTTTGCCACATCCAACATCTTCATGCTTTTCGTCTTCAGTCCCCAACTGGCCATGCCTGCCCTCGGCATGCTGCTACTGGGTGCCTTGGCCGGGACGGCAATCAACCTGCGGCAACTCAAGAGCTGGCGCGCGTATTACGCGCTGCAAGGCCGCATTACGGCCATGTTGGTGCAGTTCTTCTCCGGCATTGCCAAGATTCGCATGTCGGGAGCGGAGGACCAGGTCTTTGGCCTCTGGGCCGCGAAGTTCGCCACCCAGCAGCACCGGATGCTGCGCGCGGGCCGGGAGCAAAATGTTCTCTTGGTCTTCAATATGCTATTCCCCCTGGCCGCCATGATGGTGCTGTTCCATTTCGCCGCCAGTCCTCCGGACCCCATGGTCAAGACGGGCTCTTTTCTGGCCTTTTTGGCGGCCTATCTTTCCCTGGAAACGGCTTTGCTGTCCATTACCTCCTCGGCCGTTGCCTTCTCGTCCATCTTTCCCGTGTACCAGCGGTTGAAACCCATCCTGGATACCCTGCCCGAGCCCTCCGGCGCCAAGGCCGATCCAGGCCCCTTGATGGGCAAGATCGAGCTCGCCCAAGTGCATTTCCGGTATGGGCCCGCGGGGCCGGCCATCCTCGATGGGGTGGATCTGGAAATCAAGCCGGGGGAATTCGTGGCCCTCGTCGGTCCGTCGGGATCGGGAAAATCGACTATTCTCAGGCTGTTGCTCGGCTTCGAAACCCCGATATCCGGCTCGGTCCGTTACGATGACCGCGACTTGAAGGACCTGGATATCTTCAAGTTGCGCCAGCAGCATCTCGGTGTTGTGCTCCAGGATACCGCCCTGCTGCCCGGCGATATCCGGTCAAACATTCTTGGGTTGAAGAATCTGAGCCTGGAGGCTGCCTGGGAGGCCGCGCGCCAGGCGGGCCTCGAGGATGACATCAAGTTGATGCCCCTAGGCATGAGCACTCCCGTTGGCGAGGGGGGCACGACCCTGTCCGGGGGGCAAAAACAGCGCCTGGCTATCGCCCGCGCCCTGGCCGGCAACCCCACTATCCTGCTGCTCGACGAGGCCACCTCGGCCTTGGACAACCAGACTCAGTCCACCGTCTCGGCGGCTCTTGATCAGCTCCGCGCCACCCGGGTGGTGGTTGCCCATCGGCTTTCGACGGTGCGCAACGCCGACAGGATTCTGGTGCTGGACGCTGGACGGATCATCGAATCTGGCAATTATCACGAATTGATGGAGCGTCAAGGCCGGTTTTCCGCCTTGATCAAGCGCCAGGTTCTGGCCCTATGAAGCACTTGTATTACCGATAATTTCCCATCTTATGTGCGGCATCGTTGGCATCCTGAATTATCGTGGCGAACCCGCCCCGCAACTCTCGTCCTTGCGGACGATGACCCAGGCCATGCGGCATCGTGGGCCGGATGATGAAGGCTACGTAGCCTTCGACGCCCATGGCGGGGCTTATCCCTATTATGGCGATGACTCGCCTGAGTCCGTTCGACATTACCATTCTGACTCAAGGCCCGTGGCGGAGGGCGTATATACCTCCAGCATCCTGGCGTTTGGGCATCGACGCCTGAGTATCCTCGACCTCACACCGACCGGCCATCAGCCCATGAGCTATGGCGAGGGTCGTTACTGGATCGCCTATAACGGCGAGGTCTATAACTATCTGGAAATACGAGAAGAATTGTTATGTCTTGGCTATGAGTTCAAGACCCGGACCGATACCGAGGTTATCCTGGCGGCCTATGATCAATGGGGGCCTGATTGTCAGCAGAGATTCAATGGGATGTGGGCCCTATTGATTTACGATCGAGCTCGCGAGGAGCTTTTTATTTCCCGGGACCGGTTTGGTATCAAGCCGCTTTACTATTATAAAAATCAAATGATGTTAATTTTTTCATCGGAGATCGGGGCTCTCCTCGCGCATCACGAGGTGGTGACTTCGCCCAATAGGCCTTATCTTGAGAACTATCTGGAAAATGGTTCGACGGAATGGCTGAACGAAACCGCGTTCAATGATATATACCGTTTCCCTTTTGCGCATTTCGCAATTATCCGATTAAAGTCCCGGTCCGGCGATTTGAATGCCGTTCGGTATTGGGATTTCGTCCCTGATTTGTCAGGCGAGCGTTTCAATGAAAAAAAGGCCGGGCTTTACGCCCAGGCTTATCATGATTTATTGAAGGATGCGGTTCGTTTGCGATTGAGATCAGATGTCCCGATGGGCACGGCGCTCTCCGGCGGGCTGGATAGCTCATCCATTGTTTACCTTGTCGACCAGCTGCTCAAGGAGCAGGGTCGGGAGAATTTGCAAAAGACATTTTCTTCCGTTCATAACTCGTCCGCGACCCGGTTGTACGATGAAAGTCATTATATTGATATCATGACGCGGGAATTTGATTTAAATTCCCATAAGGTCGAGCCTGGCGTGGCCGAGGTTCCAACCCATCACGGACGAGTGATAACCCATTGGGAGATGCCCTCCGACTCCTCGGGAGTGGGTGGTTTGTTAACCTATCAACTCGCCCGGGATATCGGCTGCCAGGTGACCCTGGACGGGCAAGCCGCCGATGAGCAGCAAGCGGGATACCTCTATCATCGCTTTTGTTTTCTCCAGAATCTTTCCCTGCCGAGGGCCATTCAAGAGGGTGTTGCTCTCCTGACAATCATGGGCGCTCGGGAGGTGATAATTTTCGCTTTTTTATTCAGAATGTTATCGGTTTTGATGGGCGGTCCAAGACTGGCGGCTCTTTTGAGAAGGTACGGCAATAATCCCGATAGCTTTTATCGCACGGTTGGTAAAAATATCGAAAAATATACCGCGCCCCTGAATGCGCTTCTTAAAGCGGATCTTATGACGGAACATGTCAATAATCTTCACTGCTCGGATGCGAGATCCATGTATCACTCCCTTGAGTCGCGGATGCCCTTTATGGATTATCGATTGGTCGAGATGATGGCATCCATCCCGGCGTCCTATAAATTCCATGCCGGCTACTCAAAATATTTCGCCCGGCTGGCTTTCAATAAAAAATTGCCGGATGAGATTGTCTGGCGCAGGGATAAAATGGGCTGGGTAATGCCCGAGCGCTATTGGTTTGATGGACCACTGGCGGGATGGATGAAAAATATCATTAAGTCCAGCGCCTTCCTGAAAAGTCTGGATGGCGGGGAGTCCGAATTTTCAAGTTCAGTCCCCTACGGCGTTCGTAAGCTGAATCTTGCCGTTTGGTACGAATGCTTTTTTGGCAACCTCGCCGTTCGTCCTCGCTCGAGCGGGGCGCGGGGCTGATCGGGATTCCGAACGGTCCCGCAGCAGACTCAGAATGGCGGGGGCCAGCGTGGCGACCTCCCCCTGACCTATGGTCATGATGAGGTCGCCGGGCTGGGACCTGTCGACCAGGTGCCTGGGCACTGCCGCCGCATCGGGTTCGAACAGTATCTGGCGCGCGGGTAGGGGAACCCTGTCGGCCATCTCACGCCCATTGGCTCCGGGAATGGGCTCTTCCCCGGGTGCGAATACCTCCAATACCACCACCTCGTCCGCCAGCCCCAGCGCCGCGCCGAATTCCTGGATGAACATGGCGGTACGGTAATAGTGGTGGGCCTGGAAGGCGACCACCAGGCGCCTACGCCCCGCCAGCTCCCGAGCTGCCCGCAGGCAGGCCGCCAGTTCCGTGGGGTGATGGGCAAAGTCGTCATAAACCCGAATAGCGTCAGCTTCGCCCCGGAAGTCGCAGCGGCGGTGGGTACCGGAGTAGTGCCCGAGACCCGCGCTGGCATCCTCCGGGGAGTAGCCAAGCGCCATGGCGGTGGCCAGGGCCGCCGTGGCATTCAGCACATTGTGCGCACCCGGAATTTGCAAGCTGATGCTTGGCAAGTACCGGCCGTAGCCGAGAACCCTGAAGGTCCATCTCCCACCGCCCAGGCGGTGAGCGTCAATGTGGAAGTTGGCCTCCGGCGAGAAGCCGTAACTATGCACCCTGACTCCGGATGCCCGGACCTTGGCGATTACCTGCGCGGTAATCGCATCATCCAGGCAGGCCACGATGAAACCCTGGCGGGACCCGATATCGAGGGCGAATTGCTCAAAAGCCGCGATCAGGGCCTCGAAGTTGCCCCAGTAATCCAGGTGGTCCGGCTCAATGTTGGTAATGATACCCGCCACCGCTCCGAGTCGCAGGAAGGCCCCGTCACTTTCGTCGGCCTCGCTGACAAACAGGTCACCCGAGCCGCGGTGCGCATTGGCGTGGGTCGCCAGCAATTCCCCGCCAATGGCAAAACTGGGATCGGCGCCGCAGTGCCGGAGCGCCACGGCGAGCATGGCGCTGGTGGTGGTCTTGCCATGCGTGCCCGCTACCGCCACGCCCCGGTCGCCGGCCATCAGGTTGGCCAAGGCGTCGGCGCGATGGAGAACGGGAATGCCGCGTGCCCGGGCCAGGCGCAACTCGGGGTTGTCGGCGGGGATGGCGGTGGAGTAAACCACGGTTCGGGGTTCGCCAAGCTGGTCCGGGGCGTGACCGACATACAGGGTCGCGCCCAAGGTCTTCAATGCCGCCAGGCGTGGGGAGTCCTTGGCATCGCTGCCCGTAACCCGCAGTCCATCGGCCAACATGATCCGGGCCAGCCCGGACATGCCGCACCCCCCGATCCCAATGAAGTGGACGGGGTCCAGGGTGACACCCCGAGGTATCTGGGGTGTGCCCGCGCTCATGGCGTATCTCCCGCCCGCCAACTCATGGCCAGCGGTTGCCTGGATCGAGTTGCGCCGGGGATGCCCTCTGTTCAGCCTCGGCCATGGCTAGCGCTAAGTTCTGATACGGCTCGCTGGAAGGCCAAGCCCCGATCCGCATAATCCCGAAACATGTCCCGGGAGGCGCAGCCAGGCGCCAGCAGGACGGTGTCGCCGGGTCGGGCTATTCCCGCCGCGGCCCGTACTGCCCGCGCCATGGCGGTTTGGTCGCTGGTGGAGATGTCCAGGATGGGGACCTCGGGGGCCTGGCGCCCAAGGGCGGCGCGGATGAGGCCGCGGTCCTTGCCCAACAGCACCACGGCCCGCAAACGGGGGGCTGCTCTTGCCACGAGCTCGTCGAAGTGCTGTCCCTTCGCCTGACCACCCGCGATCCACACCACCGGATCATGGAGGGTCAGCGCCGTCAGGGCCGCATGGCCATTGGTGGCCTTGGAGTCGTCAACGTAATGGACATCGCCGATCTGGCCGAGGGGTGTCAGGCGATGGGCCGCCGGCGTGAAGGCCTTCAGGCCCTGCCGGATAGCCCCGGCGGGTACCCCATGGGCTCGAGCCAGGGCGGCGGCCGCCAGGGCATTGGCGATTTGGTGGGGGGCGGGGGGCGTGACATCGGCGAGGTTAGCCAATTCCTCCGCTTGGTGGTCGGGGTTCGCCGTGAAGGCCCGGTCGATCAACAGATCCTCGACGACCCCGAGCATGCCGGCGGCGGGTACCCCTAGGGTAAAGCCGACCGCTCGACAATTCCTGGGGAGAGCGGCGGCGCGCACCATCTCTGCCGTGGCGGGATCGGCGCCGTTATAAACGCAGGTCTCCTGGGTGCGGAGATAGGCGGTGGCCTTGGTAGCCGCGTAGCGCGGGTAGTCGCCAAAGTAATCGATATGGTCCGGGGCCAGGTTTAAACAGACCCCTGCCTGGGGCGAGACCGAGTAAACGAAGGGCAAGTGGGGCGCGCCCACCTCCACCGCCAGCACCTCGTAGGGTTCCGGGGCCACCACGGCGTCGATCAGGCTGATGCCAGTATTGCCCACGGCTGTCGTCCGCCGCCCGGCGGCGGTCAGGATCGCTTGCAGCATGAGGGTGGTGGTGGTCTTGCCGTTAGTCCCGGTGACGTAAAGCCAGGGAGCCGCCCCGGAAGCGGGGCGTAGCCTCCAGGCCAGTTCGAATTCCCCCCACACCGGGGTGCCACGGGCGGCGGCGGCCAGTATCCAGGGCGAGTCCAGGGGGATACCGGTGGAGACGATCAGGACATCCCCTTGGGGCAGTTCCGGACCGGCGGCCAGGCGGACGTCGGCCCCCAGCCGTCCCAAGGCTTGGGCCCGGTCTGATTGGGTTGACCCGGCGGCCTGGTCGATGACGCAGACTCGCCCGCCGCGGGCGAGGAGTGCCTGGGCAGCGGAGAAGCCGGCGATGCCCAGACCGGCCACAACCATGTTCAGCGACTCGGGGGGGCGGTCCAGAGGGTAGCCCGGGCCCAGCTTGGCCGCGGGCCAATAGGGCAGGACAGGCACGCCACTCGGGGCAAGGGGGTGGAACATTAAGGTGATCCGGGGCGCCAAAGGAAACCAAGCACTCGGGGGAGGCAAGGTTGGGGGTCGCCAGGCCCGATAAAGCCGTTAGCGGCAAGGCCTGACGGAGCGGGAATGAGGTTAGCATTGAAGCGAGTGGTGCTCAAGGCAGGGGGTCCCGTTCACGGCGAACTGGAGCGTGTGGCCGTTCGCGGGATGGGGGCATCGACCACGCCCGCTTGCCGCAAGATGCGCCCTAGTGAACCTGTCCACACGATACAATGGGATGAGAGGTTGATGGGATGCGTCCGATGCCAGTACAAAGGAGGTCAGTGCTGTCCCGATTCAGCATCTGTATGAATTTCCGGGTTAACACCGATGAAGCTTTCGAGTTCTACCCCCGCCCGGGTCCTTGCCTCTACGCGCGCGGGGGTGCATGAGCAATCGCCTAAACCTATGTCCCCATCGAGATACCCCCCATCGGCAGCCACCGACTGGAACTGGACACTGGCCGACGATCTCGCCCACCGGTTCGGCGACTCCTTCTACAACTTTGACGAAGGGCAGTTGCGTCACAATTGCGACGAGGCGTTGCGAGCCTTTCGAACGGTCTACCCCCGCACGCAAGTGGCATACTCGTACAAGGCGAACCACCTGCCCGCAGTATGTCGAACGGTTACCGATGCGGGCTTGTTCGCCGATGTGGCATCCGAGCTTGACCTCTGGCTCGCCAGGCGGCTTGGGGTGCCCGGCGAGCGCACTGTTTACACCGGAACAACGCGATCGGCCGATTCGCTGACAGCGGCGCTGGCCACGGGATGCCGGGTCAACCTCGACTCGTTGCGGGAGGTGCGGCTTCTGCTGGAGGCCCGGGATCGGCTACCTCCGGGGGTTCATCCGATCGGGCTGCGATGCGCCCTTTCCTATGAGGAGGTTCCCGTCCAGCGGCTCGGCATGGATCCGACTGGCGAGGAATTCGCGGCGGCTGTAGAAGCGATCCGCGCCAGCACTACGCTTCGACTCGCCGGGCTGCATGGCCACACACCCGGACCCAGCGTCGCCGCGTTCGCGGCCCGAGCCAGCCAGCTCATTGCGATCGCCAACCGCTGGATTCCAGACGACCTAGACTACCTTGATGTTGGCGGCGGATTCTACGGCGGCGTACCGGCCTGGTCGCCCGAGGTCGATGGGCCACCGCCAAGGTTCGCCGACTACGCCGAGGCTATTCATGAGCCGCTGCTGGCGGCATTCGGAAGGGGCACTGATGGCCCACTCGTCATCGTCGAGCCCGGAACCTCGCTCGTCGCCAATGCCTTTACGTACGTCACGCGGGTTCTGGCCGTCAAGCGCGTCGGGCGGCGTCGAGTTGTTATGGTTGATGGCAGTCTGCTCGACACCAGCCCTAACAGCAGGCGGGTCGACTTCCCTGTATCGATGCTGCGGTCGGTCGGAAACTCCCTGGATGAAGCGGGACGAACAGGCGGCTCGGGCAGAACAGGCGAAGCAGTACGAACGTGCCGCGGGGCGGTGCCAACTGGCGACGCGGATCCCAGGCACGAATCCCTTGCGGCAGAGGGTTTTGACGTTGCCGGGAGCACCCTCATCGAGGCTGAATACATGGCCTTGGATGTTGCTGGGCCGGTGTCCGAGGGCGACTTTCTGGTGTTCGCCAACGTGGGTGCCTACTCGATCAGCATGGGGACCGAATTCCTTAGGCCACGGGTAGCGGTGGTGCAGAACCGCGAGGGTGATTGGCGCGCGGTACGCCAGGCGGGCACCCCGCGCGAGGTGTTTCCCGAAATCGGCTGAATCCCGACGGCGCGGTAACCCGATGTGAGAATAATGTGAAATCAAGGAAAAAATTCCGCCATTTGAGTCAATCAGACCCCAGATGGGCTGATGTCCAGATAGGCAACAGTCAGGCCAGGCTGGGGGATTTTGGCTGTCTTGTAACCTGTATTGCGATGCTGAGCGACTACTTTGACTGTTACCAGGCTCCGGACGACATTGCGTCGCATGCGGGGTGGTTTACCGATGAGGGTAAATTGATCTGGATAAATTCGGAATTCCCCAACTTCTCGTTTCGCTGGCGGGAAGGAAATATCATCACGAACAAGCCGGCCAGAAACGATGAGTTGATTCAGGCCTATCTGCCGAATGCGAATAACAACGAGGCGAAAGCGGCTCTGTTGGCGGTTGCCCATAACTCCCATTGGGTGCTGCCGCTGGCCTATGATGCCCATGACCGGGATTATTTGGCGACAACGGTGTCCGGTTAAGGTCATAGGTAAGCCGTCAACATAGGCCCTAGCTCGC
>ERZ1645187.3098-NODE-3098-length-14155-cov-8.641773_pt1 | contig 14155 bp, 8 predicted proteins | sample MGYA00575352_ERZ1645187 | MGnify/ENA primary metagenome ERZ1645187 (study PRJEB40837, sample SAMN11349314) | freshwater sediment metagenome | isolation source: river sediment | host: Sediment | place: India: Wazaribad , New Delhi | collected 2017-02-21 ...
GCCGCGTATCTCCGGCTCGGTATGGTAGTTGTACATCGACACGCCGTCATAGGTCCTTACCGACGGCAGGTTCCACTGGTGGGACCAGATGCAGTCGCCGGAATTGCCGGAGTATTCCTCGCCCATGCCGGAATGTATGATATCCAGGCCGTCCACCCAGCCGTCGCCGTTGCCGTCGGCCTGGGCGAAATTGAAACCGCTGGCCTCGAGGGCGTCCACGGCGTCCAGAGCCATCTGCTGGTCGGCGGCGTCGTTGCCCTCGGTCCCGCCGACGTTGGCCCCGTAATAGGCCTGTGTATGGGGCAAGGTCACCCAGGCGGTAACCACCGACTGCACGGTGAGCTTGCCGTAGGAAACTTCCTGGTAATAGTCCTTAACGGATCCCGCAGCCCCGTCGGCGGTATAGCCGGTCTGGTTGAAGAGGTTCTCGAACTCGGCCTGCGTATGGGTAACGCTCTGGTCGGAGAAGCGGGCCAGTATCACCAGGTTCTTCATCGTACCGGTGAGTATGGCGGTGCCGCTGCGCGCCGCCGCCGAAGTCTGTGCGAGACCCGAAAGCGTGGACTGAGCGGAAGATACGCGGAAAGCCGGATTCTCCTTCTCCACCGAGGCCCGGCGGGAGGCCGCTGTCTTCAGACGGTCGTCGTCGAGCAGGCGCCTGGAGATGCCGAGAGCCGCCGGGTCGACGGCGCCCACCTTGTTGACCCCGGGATGAAGCCTGCCGGCGGCGTCCTTCTCCGCGTAGACCCAGTTGCGGGTGGCCGTGTCCTTCAGTACGGTATAGCCCCTGGAGTCCTCGTGCCAATGGCCGAATTCGTCGCCGCGCAGCGTTATGCTGACGGTGGAGCCGTCGGCCTGGTACTGCGGCATCGGGCGGGGATTGGCAGGCACGGCCCAGGCGCGCCCGCAGGCCAGCATGAGCGCCAGCGAAATGGCGGTGCGTCTCGTAGCTGCGGTCACATAGGTCATAAATAGTTATCCGCCGGGAACGGCACTGGCTTAAGGTTCCCGGCCGCCGGAAGGAACAGGCGCCGTTATTTTAGACGCTTCAGACCCGGCCCCGGTGTCGCGGCGGGGCCCGGAGGCCGGCATGACGAAAGAGGAAGGCCTGGAGAAAGCCCCCTCGCGGCGGTCGCCGTTGTTGAGCGTCACCACGCCGGAGACGCGCCAGTAATAGACGCCTTCGGGCAGTAAGCCCGGCGGTACTTTATAACTGTTGGCCTGCAGAGGCTTGTCGGCCAGCACCAACGAGAAAGCTTCGTCCCGGCTTATCTGCAGGCGGTAACCGGCCGCCTTCATAACCTCGTTCCAGGCAAGGAGCGGCGTACCGCCGGAAACCTTCTTTACTTTCAGGCTGACCACCAGCGGCGCGGCAGGCGGGTCCTCCAGCAGGCGCTTGTTCCAGGAATTTACGGCGTAGACGGCCTTTTCGCCGTAAGCGGCGAAGGAGCTCCAGTCGTCCACCCTTTCCCGGTATACCCTGGCCCCGTATTTAGAGCCAAGTTCCTTGTCCAGGCCGGCCGGGATATAGCCGACGAAAACCCTGGGCGGGTAGGATTCGGTCAGCTTCACGCCGGACTTCTCCAGGAAGGCGCGGAAGCCGAGGTCATAAACGGTGCGGTCGGAGGGCAGGACCAGCAGCGCATTCGCGGTACCGCCGTCGCCGGCGGCGGACACCGGACAAAAAGGGACAGCCGTCAGCGCGGCGTATATCAGCAGGGCTTTTATCATCCGTTTCTCCGTGTATATATTATAAACGCATATTATGACGTATTTGTTGCGGTTTTGGTAGAATAGGGGTATGGAAGACAAGCGCGTGACGGTGGCCGAAGAGTGCGTGGAGCCCGAACTGCTGGGCCCCGGCGCCTCCCCCCGCGGCCAGGACGCCAACGGCCCCCGCCCCGAGGAGGTTTTCGCCTCGCGGCCGGCCGAAAAGCCCGGCATATTCACCCGGCTCAAGATGTTCCTGGCCGGGCTACTGGCCCTGGTGGCCGTCGGCCTCTTCCTCCTCGGCGCCGTGCTGACCTCCACCATTATCGGCGCCATCATCGGCATCCCGCTCATACTCGCCGGGGTCGCGGTATTCTTCCTCCTCTTCAAGCTCCTGACCCTCGGCGGCAAGCCGCCGGTGGTCTTCCGCCGCTTCTAAAAGAAAAAGCCGGCCTAGGCCGGCTTCTTCTTTATCCAGCCCTTCGGCCTACCTGACGTTCAGCGTCATGCCCGCCGAATGCGCCGCGAACTCCGGCGCGTACATCGACTGCATCACCGCCGCGCCTATCTTGTAGGAGCCCGGCGTAGTGGGCCGCACGCGGTAGCTCAGCACGTACTCGCCGTGCGGCAGCCACTCGACGAAGAAGTTCGTCAGGCTGTCGCGCGGCTCCTCGTAGCGGCCCAGTTTCTCCCAGCGCCAGCCGCTGGTCAGCGTCTCCGCCTCGAAGCCGGCCCCCTTCGGGTCCTTGATGTGCACGTACTCGAACTGGCCGCGCGTGCGCACCGTCAGCTGCACCTCGATCTCGTCGCCGACCGACACCGTGTCGCCGGATGAAAGAGGGGTAAGCGTATACCTGTCCCCTTCCTTAGCGCGCAGGAAATAGCGGCGCGAGACGTTCATCATACCGTCGGGCGACTCGTCCGCCTGCTTGTCGGTGGTGTATATGCCGGTGAACGAGGCGAACGCGAGGCCCGGGCCTTTCTTCTCCACCTTCGGCGCGAGGCCGGCCTTCTTTATCTCCGCGCCGTACTTGGACCAGCGCAGCGGCCTGGCCAGCCAGTCGAAGGGCTGCAGTTCCAGTTTCTCGGAGGTCTTCCCCCAGTCCACGGAGAAGCGCTCGGGCTTGTCCAGCGCGCCCTTGCTCTTCATCACGTCCAGGAGCGAGTAGATGGCCGCGGCCGAGGCGCGGGTGGACTTCCACTCGTTCGACTTGCGGTTGAACAGCAGCCACCGCACCATGCCGGGGATCTTCTGGTCCTTCGGCCGTACGGCGAGCAGGGTGCGCAGCATGAACGCGTGCTTCTCCACGGTGTCGTTGTACCACAGCCACGAGATCTTCTCCGGCGTCCAGTAGGTGCCGGATACCTCGTCGGTACGGGCACCGTCCATCGCGCGGTCCAGGTAGCTTTCGGCCTTGGCCTTCTCGCCGAGGCGCAGGTAGACGCAGGCCGCGTAGGCCTTGCCCATCTGCGTCATGGCCTGCGAATGCTTGTCCGCGTAGTCGGCCCAGGCTTTGGCGTAGGTCAGCGCGGTACGGCTCTCCGGCCAGGAGGACGGGAACGCGGTGACTACGTAGGAGCCGTAAAGGACGAAGGCCAGCTCCCCTTCCTCGGCCTTCATGTGGCGCGGCACCTCGGAGAGCGCGTAGGACAAGGCGCGGCGCGCCATGTCCTCGGGGATCTCCACGCCGTAGCGCGAGGCCTCGGCCAGGCCTTCCAGCACGTACAGCGTCATGTGCAGGCTCGGGCGCCCGCCGGGGAACCAGGGGAAGGAGCCGTCGGGGTTCTGGTAGGACTTCAGCTTCTCCAGGGCCTCGGACTTTTCCCCCGCCACCACCTTCGGGTCCAGCATGTCCACGGCGGGCCAGTAGGCCTCGCGGCCGCGGGACTCCCGCTCCCAGGGAGTCTCCATCAGGCTCATCATGCGCACCGGGTTATCGCGCTCCCATTCGGGCGTAAGCGTGGAGCGTTCGGGGATCTTTCCCACGGCGGCGCGCAGCTGCGGATACCTGGAGTAGAAGCCGTTGGTTATGGCCAGCGGCACGTAGCGGTTCAGCAGCTGTTCGGTGCATTCGTAAGGGTAATGCACCAGGAAGGGCAGGCTGTTGAGCACGGTGAGCAGCAGCTGCGGCTGCACCTCCAGGTGCAGGGCCTCGGTGACGCGGGTGCCGTCCTTCGCCTCCAGTTCCGGCAGGCGGAAGGTCTTCGACGAATCCCCGTCGAGCGCGGCCACGCCGGAGGCGATAAGCCTTTCGCGGGAAGGCAGCACCGGCAGGTCGTTCTCCTGCGCGTCGGCGAGGGCGCCGGCGCGGGCCACCGCGCGCACCTTGTAGGCCGCCGTACCGTAAGGCGCGGCGGCGTCCCAGTACAGGGCCTCCGAACCTCCGGCCTTAACGGTAAATGAGCGCTTGAGTTCCTTAAGGCCCAGCCCGGCCGAGGCTTCCTCGCCGCCGCTCGAGACGGACAGCGTCACCTCGCCGGAGAGTTCGCCCTTGGTGTCGTTGGTCACCACGGCCGTAAGGCGCGAACGGTCCCCCTCGCGCAGGAAGCGCGGCAGGTCCAGGCGCACCATGAGGTCTTTTTTTGTCACGGTCTCGGCGGAGAGCGAGCCGCGTTTCACGTCGCGCGTTATCATGTACGAAGTAACGCGCCAAGAGGTCAGCCTCTCCGGTATGCGGAACGAGAAACCGGCCTCGCCCTTAACCAGTTTAAGTTGCGGGTTATAATAGGCGGTCTCCGAGAAGTCCCTGCGCACCGCCACCGGGGCCTGGGGTTTGTCCTGTGTCCTTGCCGACTCGCGCCCGCCGCCGTCGTCCTTCATCTTTGCGCGCGCGGCCTTCCCCGGCGCCGCGGCCTGCGGGGCCATGTCCATGGCGGAGCTCGTCTCCCGGAAAGCCAGGCCTTCGGACATCAGCGCCCCGCCAGCCGCTTCCTCCATGATGTTCTTGGCCATGTACAGGCGGCCTCCGCGCGCGGCCGAATTGAAAACGCGCAGCGAAGCCAGCCGCTCCTCCTGGGCGCCGCGCCTGAAAGCAGCCAGCATGCGGCTGATCAGGCCGGTGCGCACCGGCATGCTGCTTACGTTGGGAACGAACAGCGAACCTGTGATATTGCCCCTGGAATAGCGGGCCGGATAAAGCCCGTCGCCCCAGAAACCGTCCGCGGCGGCGTAGTATTCCAGCGAGCGGTCGTAGATCTTCACCAGGGCTTCGCCGGACACGGGCCGCCCGTCGGGACCTTTGGCCCTGAGCCGCCAGGTCACTTCCTGCCCCGGGGCCAGCACAGCCGCGTAGTCCAGGTCCAGCGACACTCCCTTGTCCTTGAGCGGCACGGCCGCGTCCGCCGCGGCGGAATAGATGCGGAAATCGGCGGCGCCGAACCAGCGCAGGCCGAAACCGCCGCGGTGCTCGCGCCCGACCTTGAGAGAATATACGGACACGCCGCCGCCGGGCAAGGTGCCGCGGGACAGTACGAACTCGCCCGCGGTCACCTCGGCGAAGCGCGCGCCCTTGAGCGCCGAGGCGCCTATCAGGACGCGCGCCGTCTCGCCCGGCTGGTAGGAGGGATGCTCGAAGATGGCCACGGCTGGCAGCTTCAGGCCGGCGTTGGAGCCGGTCCTCGAGGCGCTCACTATGACTATCTCCGACGAGGTTTCCTCGCCCCAACTGTCGCGGGCCTTGAGGCGCAGGCGGTAGGCGCCAGGCGCCAGGGCCTTAAGTTTCAGCGCCGCTTTGGCGGAATCCCCCACCTCCAGCGTGCCGGAACCGACCCTGGGCCCGTCCTTCACCGCGCTGAAGGACTGCTCCAGCGACGGATTGGAGCCGAAAGAACCCCAGCCGGCGACTTCCGGCGCCGCGGGCCCGCCTTCCAGCCTGTACAGCTCGTAGGAGGCCTTGCCGGCGCGCGGGGAATCGTTCAGGTCCAGTATGCGCACGTCCACCACGGCCGGGGCCTCGGGCGTAAAGAAGCCGGCCTCCGGCGAAAGTTCGAAGTTCCACGCGCGCGACCCGGCGCGGTAGGAACGCACGTCGGTAATGGTGCGGCCGCCCGCGTCGCGAGCCTCGGCCGTAACCTCGTAGACCGACGGGTAGGCAGCGTAGGCCGCGCTTTCCGGCTGGGGCGTGAATTCGAAGGAGAACCTGCCGTCGTCGCCCGACTTCACGTCGCCGGAGGCCACCTCGGACTGCCCGCCGCCGCCGTAGAACCACGACCAGTACCAGCAGTACCACGGGATATAGCGCGAGCGCGTGACGCGGTAATGCACCTGCGCGCCCGGCACAGGCGAGCCGAAATAGTACTTAACCTCGCCGGAGACGCCGGCCTTGCGGCCGTAGCGCCAGGCGTCGGAGGCCGAGCCCAGTTTCACCTCGAACTCGGGGCGTTTGTACTCCTCGACCCCGAAAGAGGACTGGCCTGAGAAATTGCGGCCGAACTCGTCCAGCTCGGCGTACAGCGAATAATTGCCGAGCAGCCTGCCCGCCGGTACCGTGAAAGAGCCTGCGGCGCTGCCAAGCCCGGTCACGGGCATGGTCTTGCTGAACACCTCCTGCCAGTTGGCGTCGCGCGCGGTGACGCGGAAAGCGGCCTTCCCGTCGTAAGCCCGCCAGCCGCGCGGCTGGCGCAGCAGGGCCGTCACCTTGAACTTAACCTCCTGGCCGGGCCTGTATACGGGGCGGTCGGTCTCGGCGTATACGGCCAGCGGCTGCGGCACGTCCACGCGCGCTCCCGAGAAGGAGCTCCAGTAGGCCCAGGCCCCGTCCTTGTACAGCAGCGGGTCCAGCGTATAATAGTCCGGGGAAGGGTAGGCGACGGTGACAGGCAGGGCCAGGGCCGCCGCCCCGTCGGGCCCGGTCTTCAGCGCGGCGCTGGTCCAGTCCCTGCGGCCGTTGGAATACCGGGCGTCTATGTCAGCCCCGGCCAGGGCCTTGCCGGTCAAGGCGTCGGCCGCGTAGAAGCGGAAAATGTCCCCCGACGCGCTGCGCCGCGGCCGCGCCGGGTCGTAGAGGAAATCCTCAGGGTCGCCGGACATGCCGTCCGTGCCCAGCAGGAAGACGTCCGTGATGTTCAGCACCACCGCCCGCATCAGCGAAGAGCCCGGCTCGAAGCCGCTGTCGCCGGAGGCTATCACCACGTATATGCCCTTGGCGAAGGACGGGGACTTAACTTTCTGCTCGGCATAGGCGTAGGGCGCCGGGTAGTCCACGGGCGTGCGCCAGGCCAGGTCGGGCTTGCGGCCGAGGAAGGCCTTTACGCCCGTTTCCTGCACGTAGCGCAGCTGGTTCCAGGCCTCGCCGCCGGAATTAACGGCGCGGAGATCTTCGGGTTCGGTGCGCCAGGCGCGGAAGAACACCGCGGGAAGGTTGCGCGCGTTGACGGTGAGCGCGCCCAGTCCGGGCGGCGGCGCGAAGGAGGCCGCCATCGAGAGTACCGGCATCTCTATGCGCGCCTTCAGCGATTCGCATTCCCTGGCCGGCCTCGACGAGGGGGCCTGCTCCACGGCCTTGCCGCAGAAGTCTACGGCCGCCTTGAACGAGCCGGCCTGTTCGCTGAACGCGGCGGCTTTCCAGAAAGCCCAGGCGCGGCCCAGCGGCGTGCGGAAAGAACTCCCCCAGCCGGAAAGCACGGCCGCGGCGGCGGCGCGCAGGCCGGCCGGGTCTTTCGCCTCGGCAAGGTTCCCATGTTCGAAAGGCAGCAGCAGCCTCTGCAGCCGCCAGTACTCGCGCGCGAAATCCATGTCCGCCGCCGTAACGGAGGCCGCGTCCTCGAAGATGGCCGCGGCCTTCAGGGCGGGCGGCGCCGACCGCGAATAGCCGGCCTTGAACTCGGGCTTCACGAAAAGCCAGGCGTCCGGCGGGCGCGGTCCGGCCTCCTGCTCGGCCAGCCAGTCCGTCCAGTTCAGTACGGCGAAATCCCAGAGCGTGGGCGTATAGGCCAGCTCGGCCTCCTTCACCTCGGCGAAGTAGTCCTGCGACTCCATGCGGTACTTCAGCAGTTCGCCGCGCAGGGCCCAGAGGGAATCGTAGTCGGCCGAAATGGCGCGCCGCCACTGGGCGTAGGTCAGTTTGGTCACGTCCAGCGAGCCCTTCTGCTCGTCGGCCGGCAGCGAGTAGCCGTACTGCGCCAGGAACTGGCGCCCTATGCCGGCCCTGAGCAGCAGGAAGCGGCCCTGCCAGAGCGGTTCCGGCGGCAGCTTCAGCCCGGCCAGGCGCTGCGCGGCCTCGCCGTAGCGGAACAGCAGCGCCTCGCATTCGGCCGAGCGGTATACGGCCTTAAGGCCCTCCTCGCCCGGGGTCTTAGCGGCGGGGTAGTAGAGCCCCAGCGCGGCCTGGTATTCGCCCTTGTCTAAATGTTTCTCGGGGGCGGACCGGCCGCCGTCGGCGGCCCAGCCCGCGCAGGGCAGCAGCAGCATGCAGAGTATGAACCTCATTCTTCCCCCTCCGGGCAGGGCCCGGTCAGAACTCGCCCAGCAGTATCTGTTCCAGTTCCAGTTCCACGCCGCTCGCGGCCTTCACGCGGGCGCGCACCTCGCGCATCAGCGTGTAGATGTCCGTCGCGGTGGCGCCGCCGGCGTTAACTATGAAGCCGGCGTGCTTGGCCGACACCTCGGCCCCGCCTATCCGAAAGCCTTTCAGCCCGGCGGCGTCTATCAGCCGCGAGGCGTAATCCCCGGCGGGGCGCTTGAACACGCTGCCAGCCGACGGGAAGTCCAGCGGCTGCTTGGCCGCGCGCGCGGCCAGCACCCGGGCGCGCTCGGCGGAGAGCGCCGCCGCGTCGCCCGACGGGAACTCGAAGCGCGCCGAGATGATGGTCAGCCCGTCCAGCCCGGATACGCGCCTGTAGCCGAAATCCATGTTCTTCTTGAGCAGCCGCACGGCGCCGCCGGCGGCGTCGTAGGCCTCCACCGAGACCAGCCTGTCGAAGGTCTCCTGGCCGAAGGCGCCGGCGTTCATGCGCACCGCGCCGCCTACGGAGCCGGGTATGCCGGAGGTCTTCTCCAGCCCCTCCAGCCCTTTCTCCGCCGTGATACGGGCCAGGTCGTCCCAGAGCACGCCGGCCTGCGCGGTCACGGAATTGCCGGAGACCTCCAGGCGGGCCAGCCGCTCGGTCAGCACCGTGACGCCGGGCAGGCCCTTGTCGCTCACCAGCACGTTGGAACCGCGGCCCAGCACCAGCATCCTTATGCCCTTCGCGCGGCACCAGCCGCCCAGCCACAACAGTTCGGCCGGCGTGCCGGGCACCACGGCCGCCTCGGCGCGGCCGCCGGCGCGGTAGGTGGTGAAGCCCGAGGCCGGGGCCTCGTATATGCAGTAATGTCCGAACTTGTTCTTAAGGTCGCTGTAGTCAGGCATGTCCGGTAGCTCCTTTTAAATTTTCCCGCCGGGCCGGCTCGCGGCGGCCCACCAGGTATACGCCGGCCAGTATCAGCAGGCCGCCGGCGAAGGCCGCCGGAGCGGTGCGCTCGCCCAGCAGCAGGTAGGCCGAGGCCAGCGTGGAGAAAGGCTCCAGGTATATGAAGTACGAGGTCTTCACCGGGCCCAGCCCCTCGACGGCGTTGTTCCAGAAAAGGTAGGCGAGGGCGGAGGAGAGCACGGAAAGGTAGGCCAGGCTCAGCCAGGCGCGGCCCGAGATGGCGGCGAACTCGGCGGGCCCGGCCGAGGCCAGCCAGAAAGGCAGCGTGGTGGCGAGGGCCACCAGCATGGTGGCCGTCGTGGCCTTGGCCTGCGTCCAGCCGGTGAGCCAGCGTTTGGCGCAGATCACGTAGAACGCCCAGGCGAGGCAGCTCGAGAGGAACACCAGGTCCCCGCGCGTGGACGGCAGGGACAGCGCGCCGGAGCCGGCGCGGGAGAACACCACCAGCAGCGTGCCGGCGAAGCCCAGCAGGAAGGCCGCGGCCTTTAACGGGCTTATCCGCTCGCCGAGCCAGGCCATGAGGGCCGCCACTATTATCGGGGTGGAGGCCATCAGCCACCCGGCGTGGGAGGAGAGCGTGTACTTCAGAGCGTAGGCCTGCACGTACTGCTGGCCGGATACGCCCAGCACGGACATGACCAGCAGCTTCAGCAGGTTGCCCGTCGTGAGATCGGAAAGCCTGAAAGCGGAGCGGCTCAGGAACAGCAGGGCCAGCGAGCCCACCAGGCCGCGGAAAACGATGATGGAGACCGGAGAGAGCTCGGCCACCAGCTGCTTCGTGAAAGGGTACGCGGCGCCCCATACCGCGGCGGCGAAAACCACCTGCGCGTAAAGCGGGACCTCGTTCTTCTGGTTCATATAAGGCGGGGCGCCGGACCTCGCGGCCCGGCGCCCCCCGTCGGCTAACGCTTACTTCGACAGTACTTTCTTTATGCGGGCGAAGGCCCAGTCCAGTTCCTTCCTCGTCACCACCAGCGGCGGCGCGAAGCGGATGACGTGGTCGTGGGTCTCCTTGCACAGCAGGCCCAGGCCCATCAGCTCCTCGCAGTACGGGCGGGCCTTGCAGTCCAGCTCGACGCCTATCAGCAGGCCCTTGCCGCGGACTTCCTTTATGTGCGGGCCCTTTATGGTGCGCAGCTTCTCCATGAAGTAGCGGCCGGACTCGTAGGAGTTCTCGACGAGCTTCTCGTCGACGAGCACCTTTATGGCCTCGCGGGCCACCGCGCAGGCCAGCGGGTTGCCGCCGAACGTGCTGCCGTGGTCGCCGGGGTTGAACACGCCGAGGATGGCCTTCGACGAGATCGCCGCGGAGATCGGCATCACGCCGCCGCCGAGCGCCTTGCCGACGGTGATCATGTCGGGCTTCACGCCCTCGTAGTCGCACGCGAACTTTTTGCCGGTGCGGCCGAAGCCGGTCTGTATCTCGTCGGCGATGAACAGCACGTTGTTCGCCTTGCAGAGCTCGCTGGCCGCCTTGAGGTAGCCGGCCGGCGGCACTATGATGCCGGCCTCGCCCTGTATCGGCTCGGCGAGGAAGGCTACGGTGTTGGGGTTTATCGCGGCTTTAAGGGCCTCGATATTGCCGTACTCGACGGTCCTGAAGCCGGGCGTGAACGGCCCGAAGCCGTCCTTGTACTGCGCCTCGGTCGAGAACGAGATAGTGCTGATGGTGCGGCCGTGGAAGTTGTTGGAGCAGGTGACGATCTCGGCCTTGCCTTCCGGCACGCCCTTCACCTTGTAGCCCCACTTGCGCGCGGTCTTCAGCGCCGTCTCGACGGCCTCGGCGCCGGAGTTCATCGGCAGGGCCATCTCGTAGCCGGTGAAGTCGCAGAGTTCCTTGAGGAACGGGCCTATCTGGTCGTTATTGAAAGCGCGGGAGGAAAGGGTAAGCTTCTTAGCCTGGTCGACGAGCGCCTTGATGATGCGCGGGTGCCTGTGGCCATGGTTCAGCGCGGAATAGGCGCTGAGCATGTCCATGTACTTCTTCCCCCCGGGGTCCTTCACCCACACGCCCTTGGCGGTGGTGATCACTATAGGCAGCGGATGGTAGTTGTTGGCGCCGTAATGCTCGGCCAGCTCCACCAGCCTGTTGCTTTCGTTGTTCTGAGTCTGGTTGGTTTCCATGTGTTCTCCTTTTCCGGCCGGACAGCCAGGCCTCGCGCGAGGCCAGGCCGCCTAGCCGCCAGCTTGCTAAAACTTCAGCCCGGCCCCGGCGGAATAGCCGCTCTGGCCGTGCAGCACGTTGTAGGCGCCGTAGACGTAGAGCAGCGGCATGGGCGACAGCCTGACGCCGACGGTGTAGCGCGGCTTGGATATGGTGCCGGAGGTGCCGGAGGGTATGGCGGTGCCGCTCTTGACCTCGACCTTCGTCCGGTCCAGGCCCACTCCGACGTAGGGCTTTATCACCGGGATGTCGAAGGACGCCGCGGCGTCGATGGACATGTGCGTGCCCTTGAAGTAATCATAATTGATGACGTCGTACCAGGCGGACACGGAGACGTCGGGGATGAACTTGGTCAGCGTGCCGCTCTTCAGGAGGCTCTTGCGCAGGCCGCCTCCGACTATCGAGAAGCCGGAGTAGCCGGTGCCGCGGGCCATCACGTCGGCGCCTATGAAAGGCAGCGCGGCGCCGGCGTGCAGCATGGGCACGCCGAACATGTTAACGTCGGCGGCTCGCAGTATGCGGTTCTCCACGGCGGGCTTGGCCTGCATCGAGACGGCCAGGCCGGCCTCGAAGCCGGGGAAGCCCAGCGAGCGGCCGGAGTTGAAGTCGTTGGCGCCTATGACGCCGCCGAGGTCGGCGGCGAAGGGTTTCAGGTAGGCGTCCTGCACCAGGGTCTTGAAGTCAGAGAAGGTGTCCGCCTTGGCGGCGGAAGCGAGAGGCAGCAGCAGTACCGCGAGAATGATCTTTTTCATCGTTTCTCCTTGTAATTTAAAGCTTTCTTAAGCCCCGCCCCCCTATTATTACATAAAAAAGATATTATTGGAACCCCCCGGCCTCCTCCCCGCGGCCCCCCTTTTGCTATCATCTACCTATGGATTTCCTCCCGATGACCCCGGAAGAGATAAAGCGCCGCGGCTGGGACGCCGTGGACGTGGTGCTGGTCACCGGCGACGCCTACGTGGACCACCCCTCGTTCGCGATGGCGCTGGTCGGCCGCGTGCTGGAGGCCGAGGGCCTGCGCGTGGCCATATTGGCGCAGCCGCGCTGGGAGAACTGCTCCGACTTCCGGAAATTCGGGAAACCCCGCCTGTTCTTCGGCGTCTCGTCCGGGAACATGGACTCGATGATCAACAAGTACACGCACAACCGCAAGGTGCGTTCCACCGACGATTTCTCCCCCGGCGCCAAGGCCGGCCTGCGCCCCGACCGCGCCACCATCATCTACTCGCAGCGCTGCCGCGAAGCCTACCCCGACGCGCCCGTCGTGATAGGCGGCATAGAGGCCACGATGCGCCGCTTCGCGCATTACGATTACTGGTCCGACAAGGTCAGGAAGAGCGTGCTGCTCGACTCCAAGGCCGACATCCTGGTATACGGCATGGGCGAGCGCCAGCTGCGCGAACTGACGGCGGGCCTGAAGGCCGGCAAGAAGATCGACGAGCTGCGCGGCATACGCGGCACGGCCTACCCGCTGGGCGCCAGGGAGACCTCCGAGTTCGCACTGCCAGGCGCCATTGAGCTGCCCACCGCCGGCGAGGTTTCCGGCGACCGCGTGAAATTTTCCAAGGCCACCCGGCTGATATACGAGAACTCGAACCCCTACAGCGCCGCCGTGCTGTGGCAGAAGAGCGAGGGCCGCGCGGTGGTGCAGAACCCGCCGGCGCTGCCGCTGACGACGGAAGAGATGGACGCCGTCTACGCGCTGCCGTTCACGAAGCGCCCCCACCCGTCGTACAGGGAGCCCATACCGGCGCTCGAGACCACCAAGGATTCCATCGTGATACACCGCGGCTGCTTCGGCGGCTGCGCCTTCTGCTCGCTGACGCTGCACCAGGGCCGCTTCATACAGACGCGCAGCAAGGAGTCGATACTGAAGGAGGCCGGCGAGCTGCTGCGCTCCCCCCGCCACCCGGGCAACATCTCGGACCTGGGCGCCCCGTCGGCCAACATGTACGCGATGGGCGGCAAGGACAAGGAGATCTGCAAGGCCTGCAAGAAGACCTCGTGCCTGCACCCGTCGATCTGCCCCAACCTGGACACCGATTTCAGGCCGCTCCTGGACCTGATGCGCGCGGTGCGCGCGCTCAAGGGCCTTAAAAAGGCCTTCGTGGCGAGCGGCATACGCATGGACCTGGCGCTGCGCTGCGGCGAGTACATCGCCGAGATAGCGCGCTACCACACCGGCGGCCTTCTGAAGGTCGCGCCGGAACATACTTCGCCCAAGGTCCTCTCGGTGATGAAGAAGCCGTCGTGCGAGGTGTACGAGGAGTTCTCGCGGCGTTTCCTCGAGGAGTCGCGCAAGGCCGGCAAGGAGCAGTACCTGGTGCCCTACTTCATCTCGGCGCACCCGGGCTCGACGCTCGAGGACATGGCGGAGCTGGCGGCCTTCCTGAAGGCGCGCGGCATACGCCCGCAGCAGATAAACGATTTCCTGCCGGCCCCCATGGAGCTGGCCACGTCGATATACTTCACCGGCCTGGACCCGTTCACGCTCGAACCGGTCTACGTCGCCAAGAAGGACACCGAGCGCCGCATGCAGCGCGCCCTCCTCCAGTACTACAAGCCGGAGAACCGTCCCCTCATCCTCCGCGCCCTCCGCGACATCAACCGCCCGGACCTGATAAAGAAGATCCTCTAAACCCGGGCGCGGGGCCTGACGGCGTGCCGGAACGCAAAACGCGCTCGCCCACACCGTGGGCTCGCTCCGCATTCGGCGCCGGCGCTGCGCAAGCCGGCGCCTCACGAGGGTTTTGCTAACCCGGCACGCCGCCACCCGCGCAAGTTTCAAGGGACGGCGGGTGGCAGGGAACGGGTTTGCAAAACCGTCACGGAGGCCGAGGCTTGCGTAAGCGACGAGGCCGAGTGACGAGG
>ERZ1645187.3099-NODE-3099-length-14153-cov-6.665201_pt1 | contig 14153 bp, 14 predicted proteins | sample MGYA00575352_ERZ1645187 | MGnify/ENA primary metagenome ERZ1645187 (study PRJEB40837, sample SAMN11349314) | freshwater sediment metagenome | isolation source: river sediment | host: Sediment | place: India: Wazaribad , New Delhi | collected 2017-02-21 ...
GCGCTCGGCGCGGACGTCATCGCCCCGCAGCACGGCGCGATCATGAAGGGGGAAAACGTCTCGAAATTCCTCGACTGGTTCGAACGGCTCGAATGCGGCGTGGATGTCCTGGGCGACATCTACGGAAAATAGGAGGGCTCCCGGTATGGACGCCGCGTATTCCGACGTGATCCGCCGGCTCGCGTCCGCCTACTTCGCCGATACCCTGATGAACTCGTTCATGTCGCAGCTCGACGAGGTTCTCGTCAACAGGGTCCGGCGCGTGGAGCGGGAGATGGGAAACACGACGAGTCGCTTCTCCGCGCTCCGGGATATGCTCGCGGAACTCGAGGGCGACTTCTCCCGGAAGAGTGCGGAGACCCGCGAGAGCGTCGGGAAGATCGCCGAAATGAACGACACGCTGGCCCGGGACCTCGAGAAGTCCGGAACGGACCTCCAGGGGATGAGCGAGAACGTGGGGCGCACCGTCGACGCCACGTACGGAACGCTGCAATCCTTCCTGGACATCGAGAAGATGTCGAAGGAGATCCAGCGGATCGCCAAACAGACGAACCTTCTCGCGCTGAACGCGTCCATCGAGGCGGCCCGGGCGGGGGAGCACGGACGGGGGTTCGCGATCGTGGCCCACAACGTCCAGGAACTCGCAGCGGAGACGAAGACGGCCTCGGAATCCATCACGACGAAGGTGACGGAGATTTCGTCCTCCGTCCAGGAGGCGATGGACGACATCCGCAGGGTGACGGGGATGTTCGACGTGATCCGCACCTCCCTCGCGTCGTTCACCGAATTTCTCGCGACGAACAAGGGGTTCATGGAACGCATGGAAACCGCGATGACCGAGGCGGGCGGAACGATCCGCCGGAGCTCCGACGAGATGGAGGACTCCGTCAGGGTGATGGAGGAGGCGTCGGTCCAGTTCGAATCCATGGCGGCGACGATCTCCGCGATTGTGCTTGCACAGAAGAACCTGAAATCGATACGGCTTTAATGCAATCCCCTCCGCCGTGTGATAGACTCACGTGCGGACATGATGGACTCTATCGTTTTTTAATGTTGGGGAGGTCGCATGGAGATCCGCGATAAAATCGCTCCGAGCCAGCTGCCTGACGTCTGCGGGCGAATAGCCGACGATCTCGTTTCCCCCGAAGGGGCGATTCTCGTCCCGCGGGGAAGCGAGATACGCGCCGTCCTTCGCGGCGCTCCCGGGTTGCCGGATCAGCTCAGGCGCTGGGGAATCGAGCGGATCAACATTATCCGGGACGTGGACGTCTCGTTCGAGGAGTTCTCGGAACTTCTCGAACAGGTCGCCCCTCCCGTCGACCGGCTCGATCCCGAGCTCGCGCGGCATACGCTCAACCAGGTGCAGGACGTCTACAATCGCATCGTCACGGGAGAAGATCACCGGGAAGCCGTGTGGGAGCTTGTTCGCGAGGGGCAGATGCTTGCCCTGGAAGTCGCGAAGGCGCCGCAGATCATTCTGTGCCTCGGACGCGTGCGGAATTGGGATGAATACACATTCGTCCATTCGCTGAACGTATCGCTGCTGGGAACCTACCTCGCCTCCCGGATCGCGCCGGATCGCCCGAAATTCGCGGAGTCCATGGCGATCGGGGGGCTGCTTCATGATCTCGGTAAGGCGTCCGTTCCGCTCGAGATCCTGAACAAGCCGGGAAAGCTCACGGACGAGGAGTTCTCCGTGATGCGGAGACATTCGGAATACGGCGAAAAAATCGCACGGGAGTCCGGCGTGTCGATCCCGGAGATCCTCTCCGTCATCCGAAGCCATCACGAGCGTTGGGACGGACGCGGATATCCGGACGGCGTCGTCGGCGAGACCGCGCCGCTCGAGGCGCGGATCGCCGCCGTCGCGGACGTCTTCGACGCGCTGACGACGAAGCGGATCTACAAGGATGCGATGGAGAGCCGGGCGGCCGTCTCGCTCATCGTCGAAAGTTCGGGCACGCATTTCGACGGCGCCGTGGTGCGGTCGCTGCTGCGGCAGCTCGGGCTCTATCCGCCCGGCACGGTCGTCGAACTTTCCGACTACAGCATCGGCGTGGTCATCGGGGCGATGGACCGGGACCTTCTCCGCCCGAAGGTGCTCATCCAGGTGGACGGCACGGGGCGGCGTCCGTCAGACGGTTCCCGGTTCGTCGACCTGAACGCCGGGGACGGGCGGTACATCGTCCGCGCCTACGACGACCTCGGGAAGGGCGGAGACTACTGACCATCGTCCCGTTCCCGCGAGAGAGAGCGTGTGCTCGATTTCGCCGATCTTCTCCTCGAATCCGAAGATCGTCGGGTCGATGGAGTCGACGGCGTTGTTCAGCTCCCGCATGCCGCGGAAACGATACCCCTTCGGGAGGCGGTTCGCGAACCGCTTGATCTTGAGGAGCGCCTGGAGGTAGTTGCGCTCGAAGGGGGCCGCGAGCCGGGCCGCCTCGATCGCTCCGGGCGTATCGTCGTGGAAGAACAGGACCGCGATCGCGAGGTTTTCATCGACATCCATCTCCTCATACCAGATATTCGCCATGATCTTCCGGAAGCGGTCGCGCGCCTTGACGGGAACGAGCTTGCGGAGCGCACGGTCGATCTTCTTGAGCCCGTCCCGGAGGAGCCCCTCCACGAGCGCGGGATCCTGCTTCGGCAGCGAATAGTCGCAGATGTACCGCACCTCGTCCTTCAGCGTGACCTGCTTTCGCAGGAGCCGTCCGAACGCCGGCCGCAGCGTGACGCACGCCCCTTCCGGCTCGGCCTCCATCAGCTCCCTGAAGACCAGATCGGTTTTGAACGCTTTGTGCTCGAACGGGGAGTCCGCGAGCCAGGTGACATACCCCGTGTCGAAGAGTCCCTTCCGCCCCGCCCTGCCGGACATCTGCAGAAACTCGATCTTCGAGATCGGCGCGTCGTCGTGGTAGTGCACGAGCTGCGCAAAGACGGCGGTCTCGGCCGGAAGGTTCACGCCGAGCGAAAGCGCGTCCGTTCCCGCGACGACGTCGAGAATGCGCTCCCGGAAAGCCGCCTCGACGAGCAGCTTCTCCTTGGGCAGCATGCCTCCGTGATAGACTCCCACGCCGCAGAGCAGCGGCATTTGCACCTTCGGCACGTCGAGGATGTCGGCCAGTTCGTAGAGGCGCTTGCGCTTTTCGGGCGATATCCGCCTTCGCGTACGCGCGATCCGGTAGGCCAGCTCCGCGGCGCCCTTCTGCGAAAAGACGAAGACGAGCGCGTCTCGGATGCCGTTGATGACGGCAGGCGGCTTCGGACGGAAGATGAGTTCCGTCACGCGTTCGAAGTTCTCGCAGACGGCGAACGGACGTTCCGACACGTCGGAGAGGTACGCGCCGATCGTTTCGGCGCCGCCGAACGTCGCCGACATGACGAGCACGGGCGTATCGGGATGCGTGTCCCGGAGCCCGTCGATATAGGCTCGGGCGCGGTCGGCGTCGGAGAAGACGTAGTGAAACTCGTCGACGACAAGCCGCTGTCCCGGAAGGCGACAGTACTTGAGCGTGTAGATCTCCTGCGTGCAGCAGACGATCGGGGCGCCCTCGTTCCGTTTGAAGTCCCCCGTCTCGATGCCGACGTCGAGCCCCATGCGCCGCAGGTCGAGGTACCGCTCGTTGGAAAGCGCCTTGATCGGCGCCGTGAAGATGATTCGTTCCCCGGGAACGGAGACCTGTCCGTCTTCCTGAAGAATTCCCGCCCAGAGATAGGCGACCAGAGTCTTTCCCGTTCCGGTCGGGGAGGAAAGCACCGCGCTTCGTCCCCGGATCCGGTCGAAGGCGCGCAGTTGCCAATCGTAAAAAATCATTTTCGGTCCGCTCCGTCCGTCAAAGTCCTTTTCTTCCGCTCCATGCTAGAATAGCATAGAAACCGGCAAAAACAGGAGGACTCGATGGAGCGCTATCGCCACGACCAGACGGCATGGGTGACGCTGGGAATGTGCGTTGTCATGACCGTGTTTTTCTACGGAATCCACAAGCTCGCCGCCGGCGGCGGGACGACGAAGAATTTTGTCATCACCATCGTGATCATGGCGCTCGTTGCGGTCCTGTTTTTCCGGATGGAAACGCGCGTGACGGACGAGGCGCTGACGCTGCGCCTCGGGATCGGACTGCTCCTGAAGACGGTCCGGATGGATGCGATCGCCTCCGTGACGCGGGTGCTCATTCCCTGGCACTCGATCGGGATCAAGATCATTCACGGCGGCTGGATCTGGAGCGCTTCCGGGCGCAAGGCGCTGGAACTCCGCCTCACGAACGGACGGCGCCTGATCGTCGGCACGGACGACCCGGACGGGCTCTGCCGGGCGCTCGGGAAACCCGAAACCGTCTTCGAGGAGGATTGACGTCGTGGCCGAGATGAAAATCGTCGTCGGAGACACCGAACCCGAGGCCGGATGGTCCCGGATCTTCTCGCTGGATACGGAGCCCGCGCTTTCCATGCGTTCCGGCGGGCAGCGGGAGTTCTTCGCGCGCGCGGGAAACCGCCTGACCGATCTCGCCGCCGAGCGGGATCTCCCCTTTGAAATCGTCATGGATTTTCTCGAAACGGGGCACAACCACCCGGGGAGCCGGGTGCATCTCGATATCGAAGACGAAGGAGGGAACGGCAATGTCTGATCTTTCCACACGCTGGCTTGGCATTCCCCTCGCGAACCCCCTGATCGTGGGGGCGAGCCGTCTCACCGCGGACATGGGCGTCATCGCGAAGATCCAGGAGGCCGGAGCGGGCGCCATCGTCACGGCGTCGCTCTTCGAGGAGCAGATCGAATTGCAGAACGACCTCCTCGAAGACTTCGCGATGGACTACGACAGCCGCGAACAGCCGGAGCTGTCCGTTCACGCGGGGACGTCCTACGCCGGCCCCGAGGAACACCTCGAATGGGTGAAGCGCGCAAAACGGGCCGTCTCGATCCCGCTGTTCGCCTCGCTGAACGCACGGACCCACGATGTGTGGCTCGACTGGTCCGAACGACTCGCCGAAACGGGAGTTGACGGGCTGGAGCTCAATCTCTACGCGACGCCCTGCGATCCCTTCGTTCCGGGAGACCGGATCGAGGACGAACAGGTCGCGCTCGTGAAGGAGATCTGCTCGCGCGTCTCCCCGCTTCCGGTCGCTGTCAAGATGTCTCCGTTTTCGGCGAATCCGCTCAACCTCGCCTCGCGCCTCGCGAAGGCCGGAGCACGCGGCGTCGTCTTCTTCAACCGCTTTTTTCAGCCCGACCTCGATCCGGGGACGGGGGAGAGCGTCTTCACGTTCGACCTGAGCACCGGAATGGAGAACCGCCTGCCGCTGCGCTTCACCGCGCTCGCAAGCGGCCGGATCGGCGCGGATATCTGCGCCTCGACGGGCATCTCCTCGGGCTTCGACGTCGCGAAGATGATCCTCGCGGGGGCCTCGGCCGTACAGGTCGTCAGCGTGCTCTACAGGAAGAAGCTGTCCGCCCTCGGGACGATACGGAAAGAGCTGCATCAGTGGATGGATATGGCGGGGTATTCGACCCTGGCGGACGCCATGGGAAGGAAGGATGCGCTGCACAGCACGGATCCCTACGCGTGGAAACGGGCGCAGTACGTCCGGATCCTCATGGGCGCCCGGACGAGCGTCGGACAGTACCCGCTTCTGTAAGGCCGGAACAGGGTATCTCACGGGAGGCGACGAGCGTGGAACAGGAGAAGAAAAAGCTCACGGAGGAAGAACTGCGGCGCGCGGAGGAAATCCTTCTCCGTCTGAAGGGCGAGGCCCTTGTGCCTCTTGCGGAGGAAGAGCCTCTTATCGATGATGACGAATTCGGCGATCTTCTGAAGGAAAAAGACCAGTAGGAAACGCAACGACGCCAGGAAATGAAAAGCGCCTCCGCCGAAACGGCGGAGGCGCTTTGTCGTAGCCGCGGGAATGCGCGTTTGTGCGAAACAGGCCCCGCTCCGACTTCAGCGCCGGTTTTGCGGCGGGAACGACAGAACGGCCGGAAGCGCGAATACCGGCGCGATCCCGAGGATGACCATCGTGACGTGCAGGCCGAAGGAATCCGCGACGGCGCCGAGCGGCGCCGTGAAGAGCCCTCCGAGTCCGAACGCGAAGCCCATGATGATGGAACTCGCCATCGCCCGCGCGTGCGGGGCCGCCTCCTGCGCCATCGCGTTCGTGATGGGTTCGGTGGCGGTCAGCGCGCCGTAGCCCAGCGTATAGAAGGCCACGGAAAGCCACCCCTCCGTCAGGGCCGCGGGGACGAGCAACAGCGGCGCGGCGGCCAGCAGTCTCGCGAGGATTTTATCGCGCCCGAAGCGTTCGGCGACGCGGCTGAAAACCAGCGGGGAAATCGCCGCCGACAGCATGATGACGAAGAGCACGCCTCCGATCTTTTCGAGCGACCCTCCCCTGGAGGCGACGACGACCGGGAGGAAGAACCGGATTCCCTGCTCGGAAACCGAGCGGAACACCGAAACGAGCCAGACCCTCCAGACTCTGCCGAACACGTCGCTGAAACTCCGGAAGACGCCCGTCGTGAGCGTAACGCCGCCGGGATCCCGGAGCTTCGGGATCATCACGAGCGCGAGCGATATCGCCGCGGCGACCGGGACGATCGCGACCGTCCACATCCATTGCAGGCCCATGACCCGGACGAGCGTGACCGCGTAGAGCGGGCTCGCCGCGGCCGCGAGCATTCCCCCGAGTCCGAACAGCGCGATGTAGCTCGACAGGTTGCTGCCGCCGCACAGATGCCCGACGCCGCCGCTGCCCTGCGGGTGGAAGATGGCGCTTCCGATGCTCCAGAGTCCGGCCAGGAACAGTGCGACGCCGTAATTGGGCGAGAGGGGGAGCAGGGTTGCGCCGAGGCAGGCGAGCACCGGACCGGCGATAATATACCAGGGACGCTCGGTTCGATCCGACCAGTAGCCGAAGAGCGGCTGTCCGAGCATGGTGATCAGGCCGGCGAGCGAGTTCAGCGCTCCGGCTTCGGCGAGCGAAAGCCCGAGCCGCCGGACCAGTTCGGGAACGAACGTCGGCAGAAAGGAAATATGGATATCGTTCAGAAAATGCAACACGCTGAGCAGCGCGATCTGCTCAGGCGGGCGGGCGTTTCGGACATTCATGGGGATCACTCCTGATTCCGGAACAGGCTATCCGGCGGCGAATTGTATGCCATTATAACAGTCGGAGTGCTTCTGTCCATCTTGATGAAGCAATGTTTCATTCTGCGAGACATTTCCGTTTCGGAAGCGCCCCGCCCTTGACGGAGGGGCGGACCTGACGGATTATACAGGGGCTTTGAAACAGGAACGACGAGAGGTGAAACGATATGATGACGTCGCTGACGACGACACTGCTTGTGGTCTGGGCGTTCCTTGCGACGGGGATGGCCGCTCTGCTCCTGATCCGTTCGCGGAAGGCGGAGCCGAAAGTCGACGTTCAGGGAGGGATCGAACATATGCGTTCGATCGGACACCTGTCCGTCTACCGGGCCTTCACGCGCGAGATCGTCACGGAGACGGACCATTCGTGGGGGGATTTCGGACGGAAGTATCTGTCCTGGATCCTTTCGTCGCGCAAGATGGCGATGATCTTCGAGTTCGAGATCGACTTCCGGTACGACTTGCGGGATCCGAACTTCCTCATCGAGTCCGTCGACGACGAACGGGTGGAAATCCGGATGCCCGCCTGCCGGTGCGAAACCCGCATCCGGGATATCCGTTTCTACGACGAACAGCGCTCCCGTCTGCTTCCGTGGCTTCTGCCCGACCTCGTGAACGGGTTTCTCGGCGACGATTTCCGCGAGGACGACCGAAACCGGCTCGTCCGGGCGGCGCGGTCGCACGCCGAATCGCGCGCAATGGCGCTCGTGCGCGATATCCAGCCCGAAGTCCTCGCGTCCGCGAAGGCGACGCTCGAGTCCCTCGCCTGCGGGTTCGGAATGCGCGTCGTCGAGATTTCGTTCGCGGAGGGCAATACGTTCGTCGTCTCGCCGGACATGGGGAAAGTGGCCGCCTGATCCCTCCGGTTCACTTCGGCGCGTCGCCTCCGACGTGGGCGCGAAGCTCCTCCATCGTGACGCGCGTCAGCTCGGCCGCGGGCAGCATGGAGATCAGGTACCACCCCATATCGAGCGACTGTCCGATCTCCCGATTCTCCTCGATTCCCTGCGCGATGAAGTGTTCCTCGAACGCCTTCCCGAACGCGAGATACTTCGTGTCCGTTTCGTTGATCTCGTCCTCGCCCACGACCCCCGCGAGCGCTCTCGCGTCCTGCGTCCGGCTGTAGGCGGCGAAGAGCTGGCTCGACACGCCGGGGTGGTCGTCGCGCGTGTAGCCTTTCCCGATGCCGTCTTTCATGAGGCGCGAGAGGCTCTTGAGCGGATCGACCGGCGGGTAGATCCCCCGTGCGTCCAACTCCCGCGACAGGACGATCTGCCCTTCGGTGATGAATCCGGTCAGGTCGGGAATCGGATGCGTGATGTCGTCGTTCGGCATCGTCAGGATCGGAAGCTGCGTGACGCTTCCCTGTCCGCCCCGGATGACGCCGGCGCGCTCGTACATCGAAGCCAGGTCGCTATAGAGATAGGCCGGATATCCCTTGCGGCTCGGCACTTCGCCGCGCGCGACGCTCAGCTCCCGGAGCGCCTCGGCGTAGCTTGTCATGTCCGTCAGGATGACGAGGACGTGCATCCCGAGGTCGAACGCGAGGTATTCGGCCGCCGTCAGCGCGAGACGGGGAGTTGCGATGCGCTCGATGACGGGGTCGTCGGCCGTATTCAGGAAGAGCACGAGGTTGTTTCCCTGTCCCGACTCCTGGAGCCGGGACGTGAAGAACGCGGCGTCGTCGTGCCGGATGCCGATGCCCGCGAAGACGACCGCGAAATTTTCCGCCCCGGCGAGGTGCGACTGGGTGGCGATCTGGACCGCCAGACGGTTGTGGGGCAGGCCGTTGCCCGAGAAGATCGGCAGCTTCTGTCCGCGGATGAGCGTCGTCAGCGTGTCCATGACGGAGATTCCCGTGGAGATGAAGTCCCTGGGGTACAGTCGAGCCATCGGATTGATCGGCGCGCCGTTCACGTTGCGGCGTTCCCCGCCAAGAACGGGGCCGCAGCCGTCCCGGGGACGCCCCAACCCGTCGAACGTCCGTCCGATGATCGACGGGGCGACCGCGATTTCGAGCGGGGCTCCGGAAAAACGGATACGGGTTCCGGACGGCGTGAGGCCCTGCGTGCCGGAAAAGACCTGCACGAGCGTGGCGCCTTCGTCCACGAGAACGACCTTCCCCTGCCGGGGAATTCCGTCCGCGGACGTGATCTCGACAAGCTCGTCGTACCCGACGCCGCGGATGTCGCCGAGCATCAGGAACGGGCCGGCTATCGTGTCGACTCCGACATATTCGGTGCGGGCCACGGGTTCATCCCCTCCCTTCGGGCGCGATGCGTTCGGATCCGATGCGGGACAGCGTCTCGCCGATCCGCCTTCCCAGGTCCGCCGTTGCGTCCGTCCGTTCGGCGGGAATCTCCCGCGCGTGGATCAGTTCCACGAGTTCGCCCATGTTTCGTATCAGCGACAGGGGGCATCCCGCCGTCACGAGTTTTTCGGCGGTCCGGTGGAAGGTGAGGATCAGATTCAGAATCGCGAATCCCTTTTCCGGAGGACAGAAGGAATCCGGTCCGAAGGCCCCCTGCTGCAGGTACCCGTTCCGAAGCAGGGACGCGGTCAGGTCCACGAGGCGCTGGTCGTTGGGGAGGACGTCCTCTCCGACGAGGCGGATGATCTGCCGGATCTTCTCGTCTTCGGCGAGGATCGCCCTGGCTTCGTCCCGAAGCCGGCCCCAGGAAGCGTCCACGTGCGCCTCGAACCACGGTTCCACCTCTCCGGCATACTCGCTGTAGGACTCCGTCCAGCTGATGGCGGGGAAGTGGCGCGCGTTTGCGAGCGGGCGGTCGAGCGCCCAGAAGCACCGGATGAACCGCTTCGTGTGGCGCGTGACGGGCTCCGTGAAGTCCCCTCCGGGAGGGGAGACCGCGCCGATGATCGAGATGCTGCCGTGTTCGCCTCCGATCGTGACGACGCGCCCCGCACGCTCGTAAAACTCCGCGAGTCGTGTGGGAAGGTATGCCGGGAACCCCTCTTCGGCGGGGATTTCTTCGAGACGTCCGGATATTTCGCGCAGCGCCTCCGCCCACCGGGACGTCGAGTCGGCCATCAGCGCGACGTCGTAGCCCATGTCGCGGTAGTATTCCGCAATCGTGATGCCCGTATAGATGGATGCTTCCCGGGCGGCTACGGGCATGTTCGACGTGTTGGCGATCAGGATCGTCCGCTCCATGAGAGGACGTCCGGTCCGCGGATCCTCGAGGGAGGGGAACTCCTCCAGCACCTGCGTCATCTCGTTGCCGCGCTCGCCGCAGCCGATGTACACGACGACCGACGCGTCGCTCCACTTCGCGAGCTGGTGCTGCGTGACGGTCTTGCCAGTGCCGAATCCCCCGGGAATGGCCGCGACGCCTCCCTTCGCGATTGGGAAAAGCCCGTCGATCACGCGCTGTCCCGTGACGAGGGGCTCGTCGGGGAGCAGACGCTCCGCGTAGGGACGCGGCATTCGCACCGGCCAGGAGGCCGTCATGCGGATCTCCTGGTCCCGTCCCATCGGGCCCCGGACGCGCGCGACGATGTCGGACCCTTTGGCGAAGCCGGACGGAACGATGTACTCCACTTCCCCCGAGACGTCGAACGGGACGAGGATGCGATGGTCGAGCAACGGGGACTCCCTGACGGTCGCAAGAAGGTTGCCGGGGGTGACAACGTCTCCCGCCGAAACTTCGGCCCGGATCTCCCAGGAACGGGAGAGGTCGAGCTGCGGAACCGACACGCCCCGGGTAATGAAAGCGCCTTCCTCTTTCAAAAGCGCGGAGAGCGGCCGGCCGATGCCGTCGATGATGCTTCCCGCGAGTCCCGGGCCGAGGAGGACGGAAAGAGGCCCGCCCGTCCCTTTGACGGGCTCGCCGACGCGAAGCCCCTGCGTGTCTTCGTACATCTGGACGAGCGCTTCCTCTCCCTCCATCCGGACGATTTCTCCCAGCAGACCGAGGTCTCCGACGCGGACCAGCTCCCGCATCGCCATATTCCTGGTCCCGAAGGCGCGGACGACGGGGCCGTTGACGCTGATGACGCGGCTTTCGGCTGTCATTTTCCGGCCCCCGTCACAGAATGGCCATGAGACGCCGGGCCACGAGTTCCGAACATTCGCGTACGATGACGCTCCAGTCCGAGAGCGATCTCCATGCGCCATCCTCCGCGACGAGCCAGAGCCCTCCGGAGACAGGCGCCGGATCCGGATCGAAGACGACGGCGACGTTCTTTTCGGGATCCGACAGGCGCGACGCAAGTCCGGGACCAATGCCCGCATCCTGTGCGGCCAGGCGCAGCAGGACGGTTCCTTTTCCGGGCAGGGTTGCGAGCGCGACGGTTCCGAGCCCGGCCAGGATGTCGTCGTAGTCCGGCCTGTTCCGGAGTTCCGAGCACGCCTGCTGCAGTTGCTCCAGCGTCTGCGCGAGAAGGTGGTTCCGGAGCCGGAGCATGTCGTGTTCGCGCTCGCGCTCCGCCGCGCCGACCTGCCGGTGGCGGATCTCCGCCGCTCGTTTCCGCGCGTCTTCCATAATTGAATCGATCATGGCGACCAGTCGCGACTCCTCTTCGCGCAGCCATGTTTCCGTCTCGCGCGTTTCGGCGTCGAGGATCGCGTTCCGTTCTTCCGCGGCCTGGGCGAGCAGCATATTCTTCAGAACGGAAAGACGTTCCTCCGACAGATCCTGAAGCTCCGGTGCGATGCGTTCCTGATCGATCATCCGAGTTTCACCCCGATCGCGTTCGTGATGTACCGGGTCAGCGCATCGTTGCCCCGAACGCTTCCGTGGCGGTCGGGGATCTCGACGAGCAACGGGAGGCGTCCGCTCTCCCTGAGTTCCTGCGCGATGTCCGGCACGGCGGCTGCGGCCTTCTCCGTCATGACGAGAATTCCCAGGTCCCGCATGGAGAGCGCCTCTTGCACCGCGGAGCGCGTCGCGTCCATCCCCTGGACGATAACGCCTGTAATCCCCGCGAGCCGGAGCAGGACAAGCGTGTCGTGGTTGTCGCTGACGAGAAAGGCGCGCATCGCCTACACCTTGCCGAGGATCAGCAGCGAGACGATGATGCCGTAGATGGCGATGCCTTCCGCGAGACCGAGATAGATGAGCGTCGTGCCGAGCATCTCCGGCTTTTCGCCCACGAGGCCGAGCGCCGCGGCGCCGACCATTCCGACCGCGATTCCGGCCGCGATGCAGGCGAGTCCCGTGGAGATCCCCGCCGCGATGAAGCCCATTCCGGCCGCACCGGTCGTCGCGACGGCCTCCCCCGTGGCGAGCGCCGGGGAGGCGAACCAGGGGGCGCACGCCGTAACGAGCAGCGTGAGGAAGAGGACGGCGGACGTGGCGGCGAGGATTGTCTGCGGCCTCCCTACCGCGCGTCCGTGCAGACGGCGCCCCAGAAGAATGACGGACGCGCACACGACGAGAAGTCCCAAAAGCGTATTCACGAACGATCCGCTCCTTTCGTTCCGGCGGTCTTTCCCCGGGCGGACGGGACCCATGTGACAGGGGTGAAGGGGCGTCCGCCGCCGGAAAAGAACTTGCCGAAGAACTCATAGTATTCCAGACGGAGCGTCTGGATGAAGACGATCAAGCCTTCAAGCGCCACGATGAGCACGTTTCCGGCGATCAGGACGAGCGCCCGCGCGACGGCGCCGCCGGGAAGGCTGTGCGCCATGTCTCCGAGCATGAAGACCGCCATGGAGAGTCCCGCATGGTTCAGGGCGAAGGCGGCGAGGCGCATGAAGGACGCCGTGTTGCTCACGAAGGAGAGCATGTGGTGCAGCGTCGAAAACGTATGGACGACCGCGCTTTCGCGGCGTTCCTTCCGCGCCTCGCGCCGGACGATCAGATCGGACAGCGCGTCGCCGAAAAGGATCACGAGAAAGAGCGCGAAAATGGCCCATCCGAGGATGCTCCGGGAAACCGGGAACGGGCTCCCGAGGAGGTGCGCCCATGCGGGGAGGGCGGCGGTCCAGTAGAGCAGCAGCCCCGCAAGCCCGTGTCCGTCGAAAAGCATCTCCCCGAACTCCCTGCGCGCGTACCGGACGCGGATGTTCACGAGGATGCCGACGCTCAGGGAGACGATCCCGACCGCCGTCGCGGCGACGATCAGCGTGTCGGCGTCGCGCATCGGCGAGATCCAGAGAGGGCGGAGAAGATCTTCCGATCCGAAGACGCTGCCGTAGAGCAGGCCGAAAAGACAGGATGAAAGGCCGGACAGCGTGAGGATGTTCGCGAAGGTCGGCTTCATCATCCCGCGCATTTTCAGCAGTATGGCCGCGACGATAAGCATCGCGCCGTGTCCGATGTCGCCGAACATGAAACCGAAGAAGAAGCAGAAACTCAGGGCGACGAGAAGCGACGGGTCCATCTCGCGGTATGACGGCAGGCTGTACAGCGCGACGATATCCTGGAACCAGCGGACAAACGGCGGATTCCGCAGCAGGGTCGGTATCGTTCGCCCGCTCCGTTCGACGCCCGCGCCCTCTCCGGCGAGGAGAATCACATCCGGCGCGCGTTCCTTCAGATGGAGCCGCAGCATCCGGAGAGCGTCATCGGGAAGCCACCCGGACACCACGTACATATCTCCGAGTTCGCCGCGCCGTCCGCAGACGTCGTAGATCCGTTGCATGCAATAGACCCTGTTATGGAATATATCGAGTTCTTTTCGATGGCGTCCGAGAAATTCGCGTGCGGCCCGCGCGAGCCCCGCGATAGCCCGTTCGTGATTCGCGATGCGCCGCCGGATGGTTTCGAGGCGTCCCTCTTCCGTATGGGCCAGAAGATCCGCGAGATCGTACCGCGTCATGGAGACCGAGTCGAGCATGCGTGCGACCTGGTCCCGCATCGATGCGGGGGAAAAGACGAAGAGCCACGCCCGCTGCTCCCGACGGAGCACCGGGACGAGCACGACCGGAAGCAACGGCGCCGATTCCCGAAGGCGGGCGTAGTTGTCCTCCGCGACGCGGCCGAAAAAGATGTCGAACGTCGCAGCCGTCAACGCGCCCTTCGCCACGACGCCCGTCCCCGAGCGCGCCTC
>ERZ1645187.3100-NODE-3100-length-14152-cov-8.212315_pt1 | contig 14152 bp, 19 predicted proteins | sample MGYA00575352_ERZ1645187 | MGnify/ENA primary metagenome ERZ1645187 (study PRJEB40837, sample SAMN11349314) | freshwater sediment metagenome | isolation source: river sediment | host: Sediment | place: India: Wazaribad , New Delhi | collected 2017-02-21 ...
CGCGCCGGCTCCCCCCCCCGCCCCACCTGCCCCGACCCCGACGCAGCGCTCGGCCCCGACGCCCACTCCGACCCCCACCCCCACCAGTTCGGCGCCCGCCCCGACCCCCACGCCGCCGAAGCGCCCGTGGGAGCTCCCCACCTCGATCGTCGAGTTGGAGGCTCTGTGCAAGAAGGACTGGGGCACCAAGACCATCTACGGCAACGGCACCACCGTCTACGGAACGCAGGGTGACGACATCATCTTCGCCGGGAACCGCGGCCAGACCATCTACGGTCTCGGGGGCGACGACCTACTCTGCGGCGGCAACGGCAAAGACACCATCCACGGTGGCTCCGGGAAGGACGTTCTGTACGGCGGCAACGGCAAAGACACCTTGTACGGCGGCACCGGCGTGGACTTCCTTCACGGCAACAACGGCAAGGACACCATGTACGTGGGTGACGGGTACGAGGACGTCGCGTACGGCGGCAACGGATCCGATATCTACCTCGAGTACGGGCCGTTCGACCCGTTGGCTGAAGACAGCTACACCCCTGGTGGCCCCAACGGCTGACCGCACCTGCCACGACTGGTCCGCCGGGTGCGCGTCACTGGCACAGGCAGACCATGACAACGCAGAACGACGCGTCAAGACGCGAGCAGAATCAGGCCACGACTGGCACCATGGCCTCCATGGTCGGCTCCGACCCCCTCATGACGACCGAGCAGGCGGCCGCCTACCTCGCCATCCCGACGCGCACTCTCACGTCGTGGCGCAGCCGGAACCGCTACAGCGGCCCGCCGTTCGTCCGGATGGGTGGCGTGGTCCGCTACCGCCCCAGTGACCTCGACGTCTGGGTCGCGGAACGAGTCGTACGGACCGGTCGCGCTTCCTGATGTCTGAACGTCTACGTCCCGGGGAGGTGGGACGACCGAGCACGAAGAAGACCGCGACCGGGTCGTGGCGTTCCCGGATCCGGTACAGCCACCCTGATGGGTCGACCGCGCAGACCTCGGCGACCGGCCCGACCAGGGCAGCCGCCGAGGAACGGGTCGTCGCGAAGGCGCGGCAGCTCGCCATCGGCGACAGCCCGTCAGCGGTGCCCGTGTCGCGGCCGACCGTGGGGGACGTGGCGGACGACTGGTGGGTGCGGTTCTTGAAGACCGGCCCGGCGGTCGGAACCCAGACGACGTACCGGTCGGTGCTGTTCGCCCACCTGATCCCGGTGTTCGGTGGCATGGACGTGGCCACGACGACGGTGCCGGACCTGAACGCGGCGTTGGAGTCGTGGGAGGAGTCGACCGGGTTCTCCTCACATACGTTGCGGGTGCTGTTGAAGCACACGTTCGCGTACGCAGTCTCCACCGGCCTGGTGGACCGGAACCCGATGGACGGGGTGTCGCCGCAACGGACCCCGAAGAAGCGCGGCGGGGACAGGGACGACCGGTTGAAGCGGTCGTTGACCGTGGACGACTTGAACGCGTTGCGGGACGCGGTGGCCGAATGGGGTGCGGGGCACCACAGCCGGGACGCGGTGACGCTGCGCGACGTGGTGGACCTGTGGGCGGGCACCGGGTTGCGGATCGGTGAAGCGTTGGCGTTGCGTCCGTGCGACCTGGGCGGTGTGCCGGCGCAGCCGGGCGTGCCGTTGACGGTCGAGGTGTGCGGGAAGGTGCAGGACGCCCCGGACCAGGGGGTGATTCGGGAGCCGTTCCCGAAGTCGAACGATTCGTTCCGGGTGGTGGTCGCCCCGGAGTGGCTGCGGCCCATGTTGGAGCGCCGGGTGGAGCAGGCGGCCGGGTTGGATGCCCCGTTGTTCCCGACGTCGACGGGCCGGTGGCGGTCGCGGTCGAACATGCGTCGGGCGTTGCGGTCGGCTCGCGCACTGGCCGGGTTGGACTGGGTGACCCCGCATTCGTTGCGCCGTACGGTCGCGACGTTCGTGGAGGAGGAGCTGGGGTTGGGGAACGCGTCGAGGCAGTTGGGTCACCGTGACGAGCGCACGACCCGGGTGCATTACGTGGACCGGGCGCCGTTGGCCCCGGACAACACGGCCGCGTTGGAGGCGTTGGCGCCCCGCGACGTCGAACAGGACTCGCCGGACGAAGAAGGCTAGAACTCGCCGACTCGGTGGACGAACTTCTGCATCGAGGTGACGATCTCCCGCGCCTTCTTCAAGTCCTCGTCCACCTCGTCGGAGGTGATGACCTGGGTGTTCGGGTAGGGGTATTCGGCGTCCACCCGGCGACTACGGATCCGGTTCAACGGCTTGACGATGCCACTCATGCGACCGAGCTGGGCCTCGATCGCGTCGATGGCGACGGTGTGCCCGCCGGCTCTGGTGGGACGCAGGCCCTGTCTTGCCAACACCGCCTCGACCGCGATTCGTGCGGCGTCGTAGAGCCCCACGTACGCCGCACGGGGCGTGAATGCCGTAGCCGCCTTGGCGGCGTCGAGGGTATGTTCGGCCTCGCGAAGCTGCGACTCAACGAAAGACACGTCGACCTGGATCCGCTCCAAATGCCCGAGCTCCAGGAGGTGTTGGATCCGCTCTTCCCCTTGGGCCCAGCGCCCGGGGTCGGAGGTCAGGCGGACGCTTCCGGCCTCGTCGCGTTCCTTGTCGGTGTACCGCCCGTCGCGTCCGTGGTCTCTGCCTTGCCGGTCTTTCACGCGACCTCCTTGAGCCAGACGACGGGCCGGGACTCGACGGTGCCCCGGAACGGAGTGTTGGCCGGGTCGTCCCAGGCGGCGCGAGTCATCCGCCGGATGTTCACATCTCGAAGCAGTGTGCGACTCACCTCACCCGCGATGTCGTACAACTCGTCGCGGTCCGCCGACCCGATAACGAGTACGTCGATGTCACCAGGGACGTGGCCGGCCTGCTCGTGGTAGCGCGAGGCCCATGACCCGTAGATGAACGCCTCCTCGATGCCGGCAACGCCGGCAAGGGCCGCCGGCAGCACGGCCAACGGGCCGAAGGAGAGAGCGATGAGCTCGGAGAGAGGCCGGAACAACGGGTTCTCCGTGTCGACGGCGACGATGCGGCTATGACCGCGCTTGCTCGTGGAGACCAGGCCCGCGTCTTCCAGCCGGTCCACCTCGCGCATCACCTGAGCGGTTGAGACACCGGCCGCGTCGGCGATCTCGCTGAGTGAGAGCCGATGAGCGGGGTCGAGGAAGATCGTCGCCAGCACCGCACCCTGGGACTTGGAGCGCAGCAGGGGGAGCAGCAACGGACTCGTTGTTTTCATAACCCTGATCCTAGCATGTGCTTTATGAAAACACCCACCTCGGGAGAGATGCGGGTACTGGCGCACAGTTTGTCTGCGAACGTAGACACAGGAGGCGTGCGGCATGGCTGACCAGCGGATCAGCGGTTGGGCGGGCTTCGGTGCCACCGTGAAGGGCGCCCGCCAGGAGCAGGGTCTGACGCAGGCGCAGCTCGTAACCAAGGCGCAGGTCTCGCGCGCGTGGCTGGCCAAGTTCGAGTCCGGCCATCGAGGTGCGGAGTTCGAGCAGATCTGGCGGGTTCTCCTCGCCCTGGATCTCTCGCTGTTCGTCCGGCCGACCGTCCATGACGAACGGGACCTGGCGCTGCGCCAGGCTCTCGAGAACAAGCGCGATCAGCGGCAGGACGCCGCGAGGCACTCGTCGTCTACTGCAACACATGTGTTTCAGTAGACCGTTGCAGTAGCTGGACCGGAACGAGCCGGCGTGGGGCGTCCGTGGACCTCGCTTCGTGCCGCGGTCGACCCGCCTACGGTTCGTCAGTCGCCTGCCGGCGCGCGGCCGGCGACGAGCCACTGCACGTCGACGTCGAGCAGGTGGGCGAGGTAGAGCGAGGAGAAGTCGCCGTCGCCGGTGAGGGCTCGGGAGAAGTCGTCCGGGTCCATGAGGATGTCGGCGGCGATGTCGTCGTGCGTGCGGCCCCGTCGGGGTGGGCCCGGCCGATTGCCTCACTGATGCGCTGCCCAACCGCGGCGTCGCTTCGTTGGTCCACACCGGTGACCGTAACGGGACGTGCCGACACCCCTTGTGTCCTGCCGGCCGGGTCGGCGAGCCTGGGTGGCGGGAGTGCCACAAGGCCGGGACACTTGTGCCGCGGGCGTACGACGGTGCCGGACCTGGACGCGTTTAAGAATCGTGACCCTTCACGCGTGACACTTGTCACGAGTGTTGCGTGACAGGGCGTAGCACCGCGCACCCCTGAGCGTGAAACGTCGTACTCGGTCACAGGGTGTCGTACCCCTGCGTAGGCGTGCGTCGAGTCGCCCCTAATCCGTTGGTTCAGGGTTCGAGCCCCTGGAGGCCCACAAAACCCCAGGTCAGAGGGGGTGCGGAGCAGTTTCAAGGCCCCGCGCAAGCTCACAGTGTCACGCGAGTGTCACGAGTGTTCGGAACCAGTGTCACGCGTGACAACGAATGGAGTCACAAAAGGACACGCTGACACGGGGCGAAACCGGCTCCTGAGCAGACCAGCACTCCCCCGCACACCACGGGGGCATGACCACCCAGCCGTTCCGCGAGTCCGAGCACCCGCGTTCCGACAGCGGCAAGTTCGCCGTCAAGCAACAGCCGGAAGCCCCCACCGGTCTCGAACTGGTCGAGCCGGCACCCGACCGGCACTTCGCCGTCCTCGACTATTGGGAACCCGACTACACCTACCCGTACCCGCAGGCCAACGACCTCGAGTCGGTCGTCGCGGTCGTCGACATCGTCGAAGGCGGCGCCACCACATCCGACTCGATCGCCGACGCACTCGGGATGCACCCGCGGCAAGGCAGCTACTACTCCAACGCCGCCGCCTGGCTCGGCATGGTCGAGGTCGACAAGACCACCGAACCGCACACCTGGGGGCTGACCAGCCTCGGTGCCACCTTGCAGGTGAGCGACCCGACCATCCGCGCCGAGATCGTGGCCCAGATGGTCGCCCAGCTCGACGACGCCCACACGGTCGCCGGATCCGGCTCACAGGCACTGGAGCGACAGCTTCTCGCCGACGACCTGTCCCCTGACACCGCGACCAGGCGGGCCGCGTCCATGAAGTCGTGGGTCATGGCCACCGACGACCGCACCGGGTTGGCGTCACAGGTCGAAGCCGCCACATCGGCGTGCGCCCGACGTGTTCCCGCTGCGGCAGCGAAAGCCGCCGAGCAGCGTGCCGCGGCCCGTCTCGCCGCCGTTCAGGCCCCCGTCTACGACTTCTGCCCGTCGTGCTTCGTGGCTATGCCGGCGACCGGCGTCTGCGATGACTGCGCCTGACCTCGGGGCACGCGGGGTCACACCGGGACACGCGATGCCGAACAGGTGGCACAGGGAGCTCACACCGCCGAGAACCCCGAAACGAGCACCTTCGCCATGACCGTCACCGTCGCCGCCCCTCTCACCGAGTCGCGTCAGAAGCTCGGCTTCTCCCACGAGTCGGCTCACAACGAGTCCATCGAGTGGTACACGCCGCCGGAGATCTTCAAGGCCCTCGGGCTCGTGTTCGACCTCGACCCGTGTTCGCCGGGCGCCGGGCTGTCGCACGTACCAGCCCGCAAGCACTACACCATCGACGACGACGGGCTCACCTCCTCCTGGTTCAGTGACCAGGGCGCGATGGTCTTCATGAACCCGCCGTACGGGAAGCACACACCCGACTGGATGGCGCGGCTGGCCGAGCACGCCCGAGACGGCGGACAGGGCATCGCCCTGGTGTTCGCCCGAACCGACGTGAAGTGGTTCCAGGAGCACTGCACCGGAGCAGACCTCATCTGCTTCGTGTCCAGTCGCATCCGGTTCTACAAGGGCAACACGACCGACCAGGCCGGCTCCCCCGGCGCCGGGTCGATGCTCGTCGCGTACGGCCCCGACGCCGCGCGGGCGGTCCTCGACTCCGGCCTGGGCGCGTGCATGACGTTCAAGCAGCCGGTGGGCTGACCCGGTGGGCGCCCGTCCGCTGCCCGTCCAAGGAGAGGACGACGTCAGCTCAGCCGTCGCTCGGCGGTTCAGCGCGTTCGTGAGAGGCATCCCCGGCACCGACCTGGGCATCCTCGGCGTCGGGATGGCAGTCGAACGCGGACAGGTCCGCGTGGCGCACACCATTCACCTTCTTCCGCCGCCCGGGGTGACCGAGCTGGTCAGCGTCGCCAAGTCGTACCCGGTGTCCCCCACCGGGCTCGTCAAGTTCGACAGCAGGTTCGACTGGGTGGAGACCCTTGCCGCGTTCGCGACCGAACCGGAACCGGTCAACGTGTTCGTCTTCCTCGCCACCCGGATCGACGACGAGCTGATGGTCTCCGTCTCCGGCCTCAGAGTCCCGGGCTCCGGCATCGACGTCGTGGAAGCCGAACAGTTCCCGTCCTGGGCCATGTCCGCCACGGTGCCCTGAGCCTTGTCCGCGTACATCATCGGCTTCGCCGTCCTCGTGTTCGCGTTGCTGGCGGCCCGTTGGTTCACGACCCGAAAAGGACTCGGTGTCACCGTCGCCGCACTCGTCGTGTGCACCGTGCTCGGTGCGATGGAAGCGCGGCTGGCGTTGAGGGAGCACGCGTGGTCGTCCGCCGTGTCCGAGATGCTCGGATTCGACGCTGCCGTCCACTGTCAGCGGATGCTCGCGTACGCCGTCGACACGTCCCCGGTCCTCGGGTTCGTCCGCTACGACGTCGAGACGGGGATCCCGCACCATGAGGCGTACCTGCGGCGTGACACCTGCGACTCGTTGGCTGAGTTCGACCCGGCCGCCCCGACCGTCGACCAGGTCCAGGCGTTGCACATCCTGACGCACGAGACGATGCACATGTCGGGTGAGAAGAACGAAGCGAAAGCCGAGTGCATGGCGGTACAACGCGACTACGACATGGCCCGCGCGTTGGGTGCGACACCGGAGCAGGCGTCCGAACTGGTCGACCTGTACTGGCCGGACATCCACGTCACGTTGCCGACCCAGTACCAGTCCCCGTACTGCGGGCCCGGTGCGGTGTGGGACGAGAACCTGGACACATCCCCGTGGAACCTGAGTCCGCAGATGCAGGTGACGGTCGCCGACTGAACGCGCCCGCCGATCCCCGCACACCACGGGGGTATGAGCACGATCGACCGTAACGGCAGCGCACACGGACACGACGGCAAGTTCGAGCCCCAGTACCTCCCGGAAGGCGATGTCGGCAACCTGACGGCACCGCGCGTGGACAGGTTGGGGCTCGTCGACGGGCTCCGCGAGCTCGCGACCGGGGTGCCCCCGTGCCCGAAACGGAACCCTCGCCTGGTTCAGATCATCGCCCGCGCCCAGCAGGCGGGTGACGACGCGGCGTCCGGTTCCCTCGACGACGACGCGATCCTGTCCGTGTACGACGAGCTGGACGCCTCCCTCACGCAGTTCTGCCGGGACTCCCGCAACGTCCCCACCGGCGACAACCCGTGGGACGACCAGGCGGGGCGTGACTGGGAGAAGTTCGGTCACAACGACTGGTTGGACGCCCACAACGCGCAGACCCGACTCCGCGAGCAGTGGTCGGTGTCCACCGGCACCGTTGTTCGCACCGACTACGAGATGTTCACACCGGCGGCGAACGCCGAGCTGAAACGCCGGCTCGACGAGGTCGCCTCCCTGATCGACGCCGCCGAGATGTCCAGTGACGGGATCCACGGCACCCTCCTGGACCACGTCGAAGACGTCGCACGCATGTACCGCGAAGTGCACGACACGGAGCCGGAGCAGCACATCGTCGACGTGCTGAACCCGCTACTGGAACGCCGCGGCTACCAGCGGATCGACCGCAGCTACCTGTGGTGACAGGCGAGCACCCGGTTCGGTTCCCGCACACCACCACGACATGAGCACCTTCGACGCCCACGGCAACCTGCACGGCCCCCATGGTCGGTTCGCTGAGCAGCAGCGGGGTGAGGCCGCCGCGAACGTCACCCTCGAAGACCAGGCCCAGCCTGTGAGCGACCCGGCACGGTGGCGCGTCGGGACCGTCCTGGTCGACGAGTCCGGCCGGCAACGGGTCATCACCCGGATCACGCCTGCCGGCGCAGCCGGCACGAGAATGTCCGACGGCCCGACGTTCCACGCCCGGATCATGCGCGACGGCGTCGAGGTGCCCGGTGGGCACACCGCCGACATCCGGCTCGGCTCCATGTCGTACCCGACATCCGGCTACGCCGAAGTGCCCAGCAACGTCACCGGGTTCGACGAGACCGAATGGCCCGACGAGCGCACGTACACGTTCATGGGCCACTGGGACGGCAACGAGCTGGTCGTCGAGGCGACCGCCAAAGGCGAGTTCCTCGACCACCGTGACGACGACGGGCACTGGCCGGAGGGCTTGTGGGCCGACACGGGCACGGGTCGAAGCGAAGCGCAGATCGCTGCCACCCTGATGGGCAGGTACGAGCAGTGCCACGGCATCCGTACCGCGTACGACGAGGACGACTACACCCCGTGAACGGCCCGCCGGCACAGACCAAGCGCGTGGAGTACATCCCGCACACCACCACGCCATGAGCACCATCGACGAGAACGGCGCCCACCACGGGATCGACGGCCGGTTCCAGCACAAGAACCACCCCGAAGACACCCATGTCCGTCTCGACCAACAGACGTTCTTCCCGCCCTCGCCTCTCACCGAACGCGACCGGCAGGTACTGGCGGACTGCAAAGGCATCTTCGGCGACGGCTACACCGACGACGACATCAACCGGGTTCTCAGCCGGTTCGAGTCGGCCCGGCTGACGTGCGTGTGGGACACCCACGACGACGGGTACGGCGGCGGCTCCGAGATCTTCGGTGTCGCAATGGGGAGCCGCGCATCCGGCCCGTTCGGTGTCGGGCAAGCCATCCCTGCGGCCATGGGCTCCTACCGCACCCTGGACCCCGGCGTCTGGTCGTACCTCCACGACAACGACTCGGACATCGACCCTCACCAACTCACCTCCCTGCTCTCAGACGAGGTCTTCGACGGCGGTGACCCCGACCGTGACATGAGCGAGCTCTACGGCGACGGCTCGCACAACGTCGCCGTAGAGCACACCGAGACCGAAGAATGCGCCGCGGGCGACTGCGACGAACGGCCGACGGTGGTGACGGCCACCCGGCCGACCGTGACCGGCACAGGCAGGAACGTCCCCGACCATCCGAAGGAGGTGAACCCGTGATCGTCCCCATCGCCATCGCCGCAGCCGTGATCGGCGCTGTCGTCGTCAACGAGGTCCGGTCCGCGAACCGCCCCGCCCCGCGGCGTGTGTCCGGCCCCGCCGGCACCCGCACGCCCGACACCTGGATGACCCGCGGCAAGTAACCGACCCTTCCACCCCGTCACAACCGAAAAGAGCCCGACCGATGCCCAACCAGCGCAAGACCTTCGTCCTCGACACTTCGGTGCTGCTGTCCAGCCCGAACGCGATCCGCCAGTTCGACCGGCACGAGGTCGTGCTGCCGCTGGTCGTCATCAAGGAGCTGGAAGGCAAGCGCAACCACGACATGCTCGGGTACCCGGCCCGGGAGGCGTTGCGCGGCATCGAGGCGTTGCGCACGAAAGGCGACCTGCGCGCCGGTGTCGTCGTCAACGACGCAGGCGGCACCGTCCGGGTCGAAGTCAACCACGTCAGCCGCGCCGACCTGCCGGACGCGCTGGCGTCCGACCCCGCCAACGACACCCGCATCCTGGCTGTCGCGAAGAACCTGGCCAACGACGGCGCGGACGTGACCGTGGTGTCCAAAGACATGCCGATGCGGATCCTCGCCGAGACGCTCGGGCTGGCGGCCGACGAGTACCGGTCCGAGATGGTCGTCGTCGACAAGGCGTACACCGGAGTGGAAGAGGTCGAGGTCGGCACCGACCTGATCGACGCCCTGTACAGCGACAAGGAGATCGACCTGGCCGACGACGCGTTCGGCGACCAGGACCTGCCCGTGAACACCGGGGTGATCCTCGTGGGCCCGACGTCGACCGCACTGGCGCGGGTCACCGACCGCAAGACGCTGGACCTGGTGACGTACCGGGCCGACGCGTTCGGTGTGACAGGCCGTTCCGTCGAACAGCGGTTCGCCCTCGACCATCTGCTCAACCCCGACGTCGGTGTCGTGTCCCTCGGCGGGCCGGCCGGTACCGGGAAGACGATGCTTGCGTTGGCTGCCGGTCTCGAACAAGTCGTGGAGTCTCGCCGGTACGCCAAGGTCATCGTGTTCCGCCCCCTGTTCTCCGTCGGTGGCCAAGACCTCGGCTTCTTGCCCGGTACCGCGGAAGAGAAGATGAGCCCGTGGGGTGCCGCGGTGTTCGACGCCCTCGGCGCCATGACGACGCAGGACGCGGTCGACGAGATCGTGCGCCGGCAGCAGTTGGACGTGCTCCCGTTGTCGCACATCCGGGGTCGGACGCTCAACGACGCCTACGTGATCGTGGACGAAGCGCAGAACCTCGAGAAGCCGGTGCTGCTGACCGCGTTGTCGCGACTTGGCGAGAACTCGAAGGTCGTGTTGTCGTGGGACGTGGCTCAGCGTGACAACCTACGGGTGGGGCGCCACGACGGGGTCGCCGCGATCATGGAGCGGCTGAAAGGCCAGCCCCTGTTCGCTCACACGACGCTGACGAGGTCCGAACGCGGGCCGGTCGCTGAGATGGTGACCCGGCTGCTCGACGACATGGTCTGAGCAGCCGCACCTGGTCCCGCACACCACCGGGTCATGAGCGGTTACGACAGCAACGGACAACTGCACGGCCTCGACGGCAAGTTCGCCGAACAGCGCAAGAACGAAGGTGACGGGGTGCAGTTGGTCGACCCGCACGCCGACCCGCGAACGGTCCTGGTGCCCGGGGAGACGGCCGTGGCCCGAACCCAGGGGCTGCTGCGCCACTACGTCGCGGCGGGCCGGCTCGACGGTGAAACGTGGGTCGACCAGTTGGGCGACAACGACGTGGTCGTCACGTTCCGGAACCGGGCCGACGGGTGCGAATACGGGGTGCGGGTCGAAGCTGACGCGGTCATCGTGTGGCCCGTCGACGAACCCCGGTACGCGGTCTACTCGTCCGAAGTCGGGTGGTGGGACGAGTCGGTGCTGCACCTGCCTGACGTCGTGGACCGGGTGGTGCGTGACCGTGCCGTCCGCAACGCGTTCGACGAGGTGAGCCGTTCCGCGGTACGCAACGTCGACTTCGAGTCGTTGTACGGCCGGACGACGATCCGCGGACGCGACCCGTTCAACGGGGCCACGGTCGAGGACTACCAGTACGCCGACAAGTGGTACGGCGGGCAGCCGTCCGTCCGGGTCAGCCTGGCTGACGGGCCCGACCACGGACCGCGCCAGTACCGGCTCGTCGGGAACCCGGACGACTACACGACTCTCGACGTGTACCGCGAAGGCGACACGGAACCGTTCGAGCCCCAGACCCGTGACGCGGTCGTCGCCGAGTTCAACCGGCGGGCCGGCAACGAATGGGCGGCCCTGGACATGGTCCGCGGCCCCCGCAAGCTGTACGACGCCGACCACGCCGGGGTGTGACCCGGCGGCGGGTGCACGGACCATCGGTGCCCGCACACACACACGGGGCATGGACACCGACGACTCGACCACGCTGACCATCGACGACCTCCGTGACGGCGACGTGCTGCGGTGGCGACCCGCCGACCGGCACTGCCGCGAAGGCATCGCCGTCGTGCAGACGCGGTCGGGCGGGACCTTGTACGCCGCCGACACGTTCTGGGGGTCAACCATGGGCCCGTACATCCTGCGGCCCGACGAGATCGCGACGGCAACCGTCGAATGGAACCTCGCCGACTACCGGCCGTTCGACCCGAACACCCAGACGTTGGCCGACTACGCCCCCCCGTGACCGGCAGGAGATCACCTCCCAGCACGGGCTCCGGGCGGCGCACTGGATCCGGATCGGTGCCGAGCCGGACGCGGACACGATCGTCGCGAACGCACAGGAGCGTCTCGACGACGCCGTGGAAGCGTTGGAACGCGCCGAGTACCGGGTCGCCGTGGCGCGGCAGGAGCTCGTCGAGACGAAGTCCCGGTACCAGGGTCAGTCCGGCTGACCGGCGGCTAACGGCCCTGAGCCCACACCCGCAACGCGTCGAAGTGCTCGGGCAGCAGACCTGTGCGCGGCGGAACATGGAACGCCAACGCGTCCTGCAACGGCGGGTTGCACGCCAACGGGTGTCCGGCCGGGTAGGCGGTCGTCAGCACCGTCGAGTCGCGTTCACTCGCGTCGTCGTCGACCCAGGCGAGCCGGGTGACGCCGTGCTCGGCAGCCCACCGACGGATGTACGGCACTTTCGGTGCCCAACCCGTGTGGATCTCCACGCCGTGCCAAGAACCCGGTGTCGGAACCTGCCGCAAGTCCGTGGGGAGACCGACGAGCGGGGAGATCGCCTCGTTCGCGTTCGACCAGGTCGTGCACCAGACGAGCTCGAACACGTCGGCCAGGCCCAGGAGCCGTCGCCCGACGCGCGGGTCGACGAACAGCCGGTACGTCACACCGGTCTCGGCGGTCGCGTTGTGTCGGACGAGACCCCGTTTGCGGATCTGTCCGGAACCGGGACCGAGCACGTTGACGACGCCGTCGACGTCCACGAGCAACGGGATACGTGCAGTCATGTCGTGAGAGTGTGCGGGACGCTGCCGGCGGTGCACCCGGAGCCCGGCTGCGATCACCGCGAACCGGCCCCGCACACCACCAGTCCATGAGCGGTTACGACGCCAACGGCAGCCTGCACGGCAACGACGGCAGGTTCGAGCACCAGCACCGGGACGAAGGTGACGTCGACGACCTGACCCGACCCCTCCCCCTCGACGACGTGGTCCCTGCCGGCGGGATGGTGACAATCAGCGAAGACGAGCTGCCCGGCTACTTCGACTTCGACTCCGTCGACGTGACCCGCAACGACGACGGCACGTTCGCGATCCAGGCCAACGCCGGAACCGACGTCCAGTACGGGCTCGCGAAAGCGTACGCCGACGAACGCGGCTGGGACATCGACAACTTCGCTGACGCCGACGCCGCAGTCGAAGCCGACCTGACCGTCAACGCCTGGCTGGCCCGGCACTCCGAAGACGCGATCGCCTGGTTCGAGGACGCCACCGGGTCCCGGCTGCACCGCGAGTTCGAGTGGGACAACCAGCGGTTCTCGTGGGACACCACGATGCCGGCCGGTTCGACCACCGACCAGGTCGTCGAAGTCGCCGAAGAGGCAGTCGGGACACACCCGGACACCGACGACGGCTTCTACGCACGGATGTGGAGCGAAGCCGAAGGCTACCGAGCCCGGAACTCCGACTCCGACTGAACGACTCCCCCGAACGAGGCGGTTCCGCCGGTCGGGGGAGTCGGCCACCTCATCGTCACGAGGTGGCACAGGGACCAATGCCACCAACACACACGACGCCGCAAGGGAACGACATGACCATCTCCGACGACACCGTCAACAAGGGCGGGGCCTCCGCCGCCGGCCCGCTCACCATCGAGCGGAACTTCTCCACCGAAGGGGTCCACCCGTACGACGAGATCGACTGGGGACTCCGCGACATCGTCCAGACGAACTGGAAGACAAAGCAGGTCGTGTTCGAGCAGCGCGGGGTCGAGTTCCCGGCGTCATGGAGCGAGAACGCCGCCACGATCGTGACCACGAAATACTTCCGGGGCGCCATGGGCACCGACGAGCGCGAGCACTCGTTGAAGCAGCTCATCGACCGGGTCGTCGGACGGTATGTCGCGGGAGCCGTCGAGCACGGCTACACCGACGCCGAGAGCGCCGCGGTGTTCGGTGACGAGCTCACCTGGCTGCTGGTCAACCAGCACTTCTCCTTCAACTCCCCGGTGTGGTTCAACGTCGGCACCGCGTCACCCCAGCAGGTCAGCGCGTGCTTCATCCTCAGCGTCGACGACTCGATGGACTCGATCCTCAACTGGTACCGGGAGGAAGGTCTCATCTTCAAGGGCGGCTCCGGCGCCGGCCTGAACCTGTCCCGCATCCGGTCCTCCAAGGAGCTGCTCTCCTCCGGTGGCACGGCTTCGGGCCCGGTCTCGTTCATGCGCGGTGCCGACGCGAGCGCGGGCACCATCAAGTCGGGGGGCGCGACGAGACGAGCCGCAAAGATGGTCGTGCTCGACGTCGACCACCCCGACATCGAGGAGTTCGTCGAGACGAAGGTGCGCGAAGAGGACAAGATCCGCGCGCTGC
>ERZ1645187.3101-NODE-3101-length-14149-cov-6.917128_pt1 | contig 14149 bp, 16 predicted proteins | sample MGYA00575352_ERZ1645187 | MGnify/ENA primary metagenome ERZ1645187 (study PRJEB40837, sample SAMN11349314) | freshwater sediment metagenome | isolation source: river sediment | host: Sediment | place: India: Wazaribad , New Delhi | collected 2017-02-21 ...
TGGGCAGCTATATCACCGATGCGCTGTTTGCCAATGACATGCCGGCTGTGTTGGGCGGCACGGTGGTGGTGGGGGTGGTTTTCGTGACGCTCAACATGGCGTCAGACATCCTTTACCGGCTGGTCGATCCGAGGGCGCGGGCATGAGCAGTTTGCGTGTCTGGCTGTCCGATCCAAACCCGTCCTCGCGCCGGCAGGCCCGGCTTGGACAGGCCTGGCTGGCCTGGCTGCGGTTGCGTCGCAACCCGCTGGCGATGGCGGGGCTGGTCCTTGTGCTGGCGCTGGTGCTGGCAGCGGCCCTGGCCCCGTGGATCGCGCCACATGATCCCATCGCCCAAGACCTTGGCAACCGCCTGCTGCCGCCCGGCACGCCGGGGCACTGGCTGGGCACGGATGATTTCGGCCGCGATATCCTGTCGCGCATCCTGCATGGCGCGCGGATCACGTTGCAGATCGTGGCGCTGGTGGCGCTGACCGCGCCGGTGCTGGGCCTGCTGGTCGGCACGGTTGCCGGCTATTTCGGCGGCTGGGTCGATGCCGTGCTGATGCGCGTGACCGACATCTTTCTGGCTTTCCCGCGCCTGATCCTGGCGCTGGCGCTGGTGGCGGTGCTGGGGCCGGGCGTGGGCAATGCGGTGCTCGCCATTGCCCTGACCGCCTGGCCGCCCTATGCCCGCGTGGCGCGGGCCGAGACGCTGACCGTCCGTGGCTCGGACTATATCGCCGCGGTGCGGTTGCAGGGGGCGGGTGCGCCGCGGATCATCTGGGGGCATGTGGTGCCGATGTGCGTGCCCTCGGTCATCATCCGCGTCACGCTGGACATGGCGGGGGTGATCCTGATTGCGGCGGGCCTGGGCTTTCTGGGTCTTGGCGCGCAGCCGCCCTTGCCGGAATGGGGGCTGATGATCTCGTCGGGCCGCAAGTTCCTGTTTGAACAATGGTGGGTTGCGACCATGCCGGGGCTGGGGCTCTTTCTGGTCTCGTTGGGTTTCAACCTGCTGGGCGACGGGCTACGCGATGTGCTTGACCCGCGGAGTGCCGGGAAATGACACTGCTTTCTGTCAAGAACCTGCGGGTCAGCTTTGCCACCGAAACCGGCGTGGTTCAGGCGGTGCGCGGCGTGTCCTTTACCCTCGGGCGCGAGCGGCTGGGGATCGTGGGCGAAAGCGGCTCGGGCAAGACCATGACCGGTCGCGCGGTGCTGCGGCTGATCCGCCCGCCGGGCCGGATCGAGGCGGACGAGATGACCTTTGACGGGCAGGACCTTCTGCACGCCAGTGACTCGCAGATGCGTGCCCTGCGCGGGCGCCGCATCGCGATGGTGATGCAGGACCCGAAATACAGCCTGAACCCGGTGATGACCGTGGGCCAGCAGCTGACCGAGGGTCTGCGGATGCGTGACCGTCTGGGCCGCGCCGAGGCCGAGGCCCGCGCCATCAAGGCGTTGGAGGCCGTGCAGATCCGCGACCCGGCACGGGTGATGAAGGCCTGGCCGCATGAGTTGTCGGGTGGCATGGGCCAGCGGGTGATGATCGCCATGATGCTGATCCCCGAGCCTGATCTGCTGATCGCGGACGAGCCGACTTCGGCGCTGGATGTCACGGTGCAGGCCGAGGTTCTGTCGATCCTCGACGGGCTGGTGCGCGATCGCGGCATGGGGCTGATCTTCATCAGCCACGACCTGCGGCTGGTCGCGCGGTTCTGCGATCGGGTGTTGGTGATGTATAAAGGCCGCGTGGTCGAGGAACTGGCGGCGGGCGATCTGATGGCCGCGCAGCACCCCTATACCCGCGGTCTGCTGAATTGCCTGCCGCGCATCGGTGGGCCGCGCCAGCCCCTGCCGGCGCTGGACCGCACGGGAGATTGGGCCGAATGACCGCCTTGATCGAGATCGACGCCCTCACCGTCACCTACCGCGCCAAGGGGCAGGAGGTGCAGGCGGTGCAGGGGGTCAGCCTGTCGGTGGCCAAGGGCGAAAGCTATGGTCTGGTGGGCGAAAGCGGGTCGGGCAAGTCCACGATCCTGCGGGCGATCTGCGGGCTGGCGCCGGTATCCGGCGGCACGATCCGCATTGCCGGCCAGCCGGTCCGGCGCGGCCGCGATTTCGCCCGGCAGGTGCAGATGGTGTTTCAGGATCCCTATGCCAGCCTGCACCCCCGCCACACCATCGACCGGACGCTGTCCGAGCCGCTGGCGATCCACGGCATCGGCGGCGCGGATCAGAAGGTGCCCGCCGCGCTTGAGGCCGTGGGCCTGCCCGCCGCCTTCCGCTTTCGCTTTCCGCATCAGCTTTCGGGCGGGCAGCGCCAGCGCGTGGCCATCGCCCGCGCCCTGATGCTCGAGCCGCCGATCCTGCTTCTGGACGAGCCGACCTCAGCCCTGGACGCCAGTGTGCAGGCCGAGGTGCTGAACCTTCTCAACCGCCTGCGCGCCGAGCGAGGGTTGACGTTTCTGATGGTCAGCCATGACCTTGCAGTGGTCGATCACATGTGCGACCGACTTCTGGTGATGCAGCACGGCCGCGCGGTCGAGGAATTGGCGCGTGACGATCTGGCCGCCGCGCGGATGAAAACCGATTACGCCCGCAGCCTGTTCGAGGCCAGCGCCGACCGGCTGATGGGCGCCTGAAAGGAGTCCGGCATGATCCCGGTGATCGACGGCCATAACGACTTTGTGCAACGCCTGATCGAAGACCCGTCGCGGCGGCAAGAGATCTGGGCCAATGGCATGGGGCAGGGGCATCTGGACCTGGCCCGCATGCAAGCCAATGGTTTTGCCGGCGGATTTTTTGCGGTCTGGAACGCCTCGCCGGATCGTGGCGACGGCGCCGCCCGCAACGCGATGATGCAGGCCCCGCCCTATGATCTGCCGCTGCCCGAGCCTGTGAGCCTGCCCGCCGCACAGGCGCAGGCCATGGCGCAGTTCGGGGCGTTGCTGTGGATGGAGCGGGCAAGTGCCGGCCGCTTTCGCTGGGTGCGCAGCGCCGCCGATTTCCGCGCGGCGATGGATGCGGGCGTCGTCGCCGGCATCCTGCATATGGAGGGTGCCGAGGCGATCGATGAAGACCTCGATGCGCTGCACGTCTTTCACGCGATGGGGCTGGTCAGCCTCGGGCCGGTCTGGTCGCGGCCCACGGCCTTTGGTCATGGCGTGCCGTTCTGTTTTCCGCGCAGCCCCGATATCGGGCCTGGCCTGACCGATGCTGGCAAACGGCTGGTGGCCGAATGCAACCGGCTGCGGATCCTGATCGACCTCAGCCATCTGAACGAAGCCGGGTTCTGGGATGTCGCCCGCCTGTCCGACGCGCCACTGGTCGCCACCCATTCCAACGCCCACGCCCTGTGCCAATCCACCCGCAACCTGACCGATCGGCAGTTGGACGCCATTCGTGACAGTGACGGTATGGTGGGCGTGAATTTCGGCGTGGCCTTCCTGCGCGAAGACGGGATCAAGCGCGCCGATTGCGGGCTGGAGCCGATCTTGCGGCATCTGGACTATCTGATCGAAAAGCTGGGCGAAGGCCGCGTGGGCTTCGGCTCGGATTTCGATGGCACGCTGATCCCCGATGCGCTGGGCGGCACGCAGGGCCTGCCCGCACTGCTGCACGCCCTGGAGGGCCACGGCTTTGACCGCCCGTTGATCGAGCGGCTGGCCCATGGCAACTGGCTGGCGGCGATGGCCCGCACCTTCGGGGCATGACGGGGCATCCCATGGCCAAACTGCCGCCCTTGGAGCGCATGGCGCTGGCGCTGGCCATTGGTGCGGCCGGGGGCGGCACGTTCTTCGCACTCGGCCTGCCGCTGCCGTGGATGCTGGGGTCGATGTTTGCGTCCATGGCGGCGGCGGTGGGGCGCGCGCCCGTCACCTCTCCCGGCCGTCTGCGGCCCGTGGTGGTGGCGGTGATCGGGGTGATGTTGGGCGCGCGTTTCACGCCCGAGGTTCTGGCGCAGGCCGGCGCATGGGTGGGCACGCTGGCGATCCTGTCAGTCTACATCATTCTGGTTTCGGCGATTGTCGTGCCCTTCTACCGTTTCGCTGGGCGGTTGGACTGGACCACCGCCTATTTCGCCGGCATGCCCGGCGGCCTGACCGAGATGATCGAGTTCGGCGAGGCGCGTGGCGCCACGGTGCCGCCGATCATCCTCGCCCATAGCCTGCGCATCGTGATGACGATTGCGCTGGTGGCTTTCTGGTTCAGGGTGGTGATGGGGCATGAGGTTGGCGCGGCGCCCGGGCCAGCGGCGGGCAGTCTGACGCTGGCGGATGCAGGCTTGCTGGCCTTGGCCGCGCTGATCGGGGCGTGGCTGGGCCGCGTGCTGCGCTTTCCCGCGCCGGCCTTTCTGGGGCCTATGCTGGTCTCGGCGCTCCTGCATCTGGCCGGGCTGACCGAGGCCGCGCCGCCCGCGGTGCTGGTATCGGCGGCGCAGGTGGCGCTGGGGGCGGTGCTGGGCTGCCGGTTTCAAGGCATCGCGCCCGGCACACTTTTGCGGGCCGGCTGGCTGGCGCTGGGATCGACCGTGCTGACGCTGGCGCTGGCGGCCCTGGCCGGCCTGGCGATGCGCGCCGTGGCCGGCACGCAGATCGAGCAGGCCATCCTGGCTATGGCCCCCGGCGGTCTGACCGAGATGGGCCTGATCGCGCTGGCGATACACGCCGATGTGGCCTTTGTCGCGCTGCACCATGTGGCGCGCATCCTGCTGGTGTTGTTGCTGGCGCCGCTGGCGTTCCGGTGGGTTGAGCGGCGTTAAAGCGTGGCGGCCAGCCGTGTGCCCTGATCAATCGCGCGCTTGGCGTCCAGTTCGGCCGCCACATCCGCGCCGCCGATCAGATGCACCTCTACCCCTTGCGCATGCAGCGCGGGCAGCAGGCTGCGCTCGGGGTCTTGCCCGGCACAGATCACCACCGTGTCGGCGGGGATCACCTGTGCCGTGCCGTTGATGGTGACGGCAAGCCCCTCCGGCGTGATGGCATCATAACTGACACCGCCCAGCATCTTCACCCCCTTCATCTGCAAGGCGGCGCGGTGGATCCAGCCAGTGGTCTTGCCCAGACGGCGGCCGGGTCGCTCGGGCTTTCGTTGCAGCAACCAGACCTGCCGGGCAGGGGCCTCGGGCTGCGGGCCCTCCGGTGCCAGACCGCCGGGGGTCACAGCCGGGTCGCCCACCCCCCATTCGCGACGCCAGAGGGTCGGGTTCAGGGTCGGGCTTTCGCCGTGATGGGTCAGGTATTCGGCCACGTCAAAGCCTATGCCGCCCGCGCCGATGATCGCGACCCGGTTGCCGACGGGCGCGCCTTGCAGCACCTCGCGATAGGACAGCACATTCCGCCCGTCCTCGCCGGGCACGCCCGCTGTCCGCGGGGTGACGCCCGTGGCCAGCAGCACCACGTCAAATCCGGCCAAAGCCTGCGGCGTGGCCTCTTGTCCGAGATGCAGGGAGATCGGGCTGGCGGCCACCTCGGCCGTGAACCAGTCGATCAAGCCGGCAAACTCTTCCTTGCCGGGGATGGTGGCGGCCAGATGCAACTGTCCGCCCAGACGGTCGCTGCGGTCAAACAGTGTAACCGCATGGCCACGCTGCACCGCCGTCAGCGCGGCCGACAGGCCCGCCGGTCCCGCGCCCACCACGGCGATGCGGCGCGAAGTGGTGGCGGGGGCAAGCACGATCTCGGTCTCATGGCAGGCGCGCGGATTGACGAGGCACGAGGTCAACCGCCCCGAGAAGGTATGATCGAGGCAGGCCTGATTGCAGGCGATGCAGGGGGCAATGTGGCGGGCGCGCCCGGCGGCCGCCTTGGCGATGAAATCCGGGTCGGCCAGGAAGGGCCGCGCCATCGACACCATGTCGGCCATGCCACCGGCCAGCAGGCCCTCGGCCACCTCGGGCGTGTTGATCCGGTTCGAGGTGATGACCGGGATCGAGACTTCGGGGCGCAGCCGTCCGGTCAGATGCGCAAAGGCCGCCCGCGGCACCGAGGTGGCAATCGTCGGCACCCGCGCCTCGTGCCAGCCGATGCCGGTGTTCAGCACCGATGCGCCCGCACCCTCGATGGCCTTGGCAAGCTGCACCACCTCGTCCCAGCTTGAGCCGTCGGGGATCAGGTCGATCAGCGAGATGCGATAGATCAGCACGCCATCGCCAATGGCCGCGCGCACCCGGCGCACCACCTCGACCGGCAGGCGCATGCGGTTGGCGTAATCGCCCCCCCAGCGATCGGTGCGGTGGTTGGTATGGCGCACGAGGAACTGGTTCAGGAAATACCCTTCCGAGCCCATCACCTCGACCCCGTCATAGCCGGCCTCGATGGCGCGGGCTGCGGCGGTCGTGATGTCGGCGATCTGCTTTTCAATCCCGTCCTCGTCCAACGCGCGTGGGGCGAAGGGCGAGATTGGCGATTTGATCGCGGAGGGGGCCACGCATTCCGGCCCATAGGCATAGCGCCCCGCATGCAGGATCTGCATCGCGATCCGCCCGCCTTCGGCATGCACGGCATCGGTGACGCGGCGGTGGTTGGCGATGTCGGTGGCGGTGAACAGCCCCGCCGCGCCGGGAAAGACGCCGCCCTCGCGGTTCGGGGCCATGCCGCCGGTGACGATCAGCCCCGCCCCGCCCTTGGCGCGGGCCGCGTAAACGGCCGCCCCCCGGCCCCCATCGCCCGTGTCTTCCAGCCCGGTATGCATCGAGCCCATCAGGCTGCGATTGCGCAGCGTGACATTGCCAAGCGTGATCGGGGCAAGCAGATGGGGATATGGCATGGCGTCCTCCTGATTGCGGCCAAGATGGCGGGGTCGCGCGCCGCTGTCACCGGCAACGCTGCGTCAGTCGGGCAGATCGGTCGCCAGTTCGGCCTCCAGAAACCGCTCCAACGCGTCCAGATCGACGGGATCGAACAGCCCGAACCCCTGCATCCAGACCGAGGCGGCGCGCAACGCATCAGGCTCCAGCTTGCACCAGATCACGCGACCGCGCCGCTCGCGGCTGATGAGGCCGGCATCGGCCAGAACACCCAGATGCTTTGAGATCGCGGCCAGCGAGATGCCGAAGGGTTCGGCCACGTCGGTCACGGCCATGTCGTCCTCCAGCAACATCTGCAGGATCGCCCGGCGGGTCGGATCGGACAGCGCGGCAAAGGTTGCGTCGAGGCGGGCGGCATCAGTCATGGCGGTCACAGTGGCCGGGTTGCGGGCCATCGTCAACCGTCCGGTTGAATATGAAAGGGGGCGGATTGGTGGCGCAAACAGCCCGCGATGGGCGAGGGGCGGCGGCGCATCTGCGGGTGAAAGCCATTATAATTCAGTTGTTTATCTCTCGTTCTTCCCGCGTTATCCTTGCTTGACTCTGTCCCCCGCCCCCGTCTAGGTTCCGCCCGACTGTTGCGGGGATGGATATCATGCCGGACGAACCCGATACCGACCGTCTGCAGGCGCTTGAGGCGCGGCTGGCCAAGGTGCGGAAGACCGACACGAAGGAAGCCCCCGCCAAGGCATACTCGCAGGGCGAGGTTGCCTGGAGGATGGTGATGGAGATGGTGTCCGGCATGTTGATCGGGCTCTCCATCGGCTACGGGCTGGACTATTGGTTCGGCACAATGCCGCTCTTCCTGGTGATCTTTGTCCTGCTCGGGTTCGCTGCGGGCATCCGCACCGTGATGGGCACGGCGCGGCAGATGCAGGAAGCCCGGATGGCTCAGGATGCGGCAGAGAAGTCTGCCCGAAACGAAGGATGACGAACGTGGCGGCAGAAGGCGAAGCGACCGGTTTTGCGATCCACCCGATGGACCAGTTCATCGTGAAGCGGTTCTTCTGCGATCCGGCGCATGCCGATTGCACCAGCAACATCCAGTGGTTCGAGATCACCAATGTCACCGTCTGGATGGCGGCGGCCGTTGCCGTGATCGCGCTGCTGATGATCATGGGCTCGCGCGGTCGCGCGTTGATCCCCACCCGTCTGCAGTCGGTGGCCGAGCTGATCTACGGCTTCATCTACAAGATGGTCGAGGATGTGGTGGGCCATGACGGGGTGAAATACTTCCCCTATGTCATGACGCTGTTCCTGTTCGTGCTGTTCTCGAACCTGCTGGGTCTGATCCCGATGAGCTTCACCACCACCTCGCACGTTGCCGTGACGGTGACGCTGGCGCTGCTGGTGTTCCTGGGCGTGACGCTGCTGGGTCTGGCGCGCAAGGGGATCGGCTTCCTGGGCATGTTCTGGGTGTCGTCGGCGCCGCTGGCGCTGCGCCCGGTGCTGGCAGTGATCGAAGTCATTTCCTACTTCGTGCGCCCGGTCAGCCACTCCATTCGTCTTGCCGGTAACCTGATGGCGGGCCACGCCGTCATGAAAGTGTTCGCGGGCTTTGCCTCGATGGCCGTCATCTCGCCGGTCGCGATCGGTGCCGTGACCGCGATCTATGGCCTCGAGCTGCTGGTCGCCGTTGTGCAGGCTTACGTCTTTACCATTCTGACCTGCGTCTACCTGAAGGACGCGGTGGGCGACGCCCACCACTGAGGTCCGGACAACCAACCAACCCATCCAAGCATTCCAAAGGAGAGAACTATGGAAAACGTCGCTGAACTCGCGCTCATGGGCAAATACATCGGCGCCGGTCTGGCTGCCATCGGTCTGGGCGGCGCCGGCATCGGCGTGGGCAACATCGCCGGCAACTTCCTGGCCGGCGCCCTGCGCAACCCCTCGGCTGCTCCGTCGCAGACCGCCAACCTGTTCGTCGGCATCGCGTTCGCCGAAGCTCTGGGCATCTTCTCGTTCCTGATCGCCCTGCTGCTGATGTTCGCCGTCTGATCCAGGCCGGATGACGCTTTCGGCCGGAGGGGTGGCACGCCGCCCGTCCGGCCAAGTCTTTGAGGCTTACTGGAGAACGACATGGCGACTGAAGCGGCGCAAGACGCGGCGGCAGGTGCAGCGGCCCATGGGGCCGAGGCGTCTGCGGGTATGCCGCAGCTCGACATCACGACGTGGTCCAACCAGATCTTCTGGTTGCTGGTCGCGCTTGTGGTGATCTACTTCGTGCTGTCGCGCGTGGCTCTGCCCAAGATCGGGGCGGTTCTGGCCGAGCGCAGCAGCACCATCACCAACAACCTCGCTGCCGCGGAAGAGCTGAAGGCGAAGGCGGTTGAGGCCGAAAAGGCCTATAACGAGGCGCTGGCCAAGGCCCGTGCCGAGGCGAACCGCATTGTGGCCGAGGCCAAGGCCGAGATTCAGGCCGACCTTGATGCCGCGACCGCGCAGGCCGATACCGAGATTTCGGCCAAGGCGGCCGAGTCGGAAAAGCTGATCGCGGAGATCCGCGCCGGCGCGCTGCAAAGCGTGACCGAGGTCGCCCAGGACACCGCCCGCGAAATCGTGGCGGCGCTTGGTGGGACGGCCGACGCCAAGGCGGTTGCCGCTGCGGTCTCCTCGCGCGTGAAAGGCTGATGACGATGCGGAACCTGATCCTGTCCCCCATCGCGCTCGCGGTGCTGACCAGCCCGGCGCTGGCCGCCAGCGGTCCGTTCTTCTCGCTGCGCAACACGAACTTCATCGTGCTGCTGGCCTTCATCGTCTTTGTCGGCATCCTGCTCTACGTCAAGCTGCCGGCCAAGATCGGTGCCATGCTGGACGCCCGCGCCAAGACCATCCAGGCCGAGCTTGAAGAAGCCCGCGCCCTGCATGACGAAGCCAAGGCGATCATGGCGACCTATGAAGCCAAGAGCCGTGAAGTTCAGGCCCAGTCTGCCCGCATCGTCGAGCAGGCGCGCCAAGAGGCGCTGGCCGCCGCCGCGCAGGCCAAGGACGACCTGAAGGTCGCCATCGCCCGCCGCATCGCCGCCGCCGAAGAGCGGATCGCGCAGGCCGAGGCTGGCGCTGTGCGCGAAGTGCGGGAAAAGGCGGTTTCGGTCGCCGTGGCCGCTGCTGGCGAGATCCTTGCCAAGCAGATGACCGGCGCTGGCGCTGCCGCGACGATCGACGCGTCGATTGCCGAGGTGGGTGCCAAGTTGCACTGAAGGCTAACGGCCCGACAAGATGCGAAACCCCGGCCTTGTGCCGGGGTTTTGTCTTTCAGCGTTGGCGTTCATGCTCGTACCGCATCCGCGCCACCGCTTCGTTGCGTTCGACGCGCGCCTGTTCCTGCAGCGAGGCAACGACATAATCCATATGCGCCGAGACCGCCGCCCGTGCTGCAGCCGGATCGCGGGCCTGAATCGCATCATTGATGGCGCGGTGCTGATCCAGCAGCATGTCGCGGGTCACGCGATTGCGGAACATCATCTGCCGATTGTAGAAAACCCCCTGCCGCAGCAGGTCGAACATCGCGCGCATCATGTGCAGCATCACGATGTTATGCCCGGCTTCGATGATTGCCATGTGAAACTGGGCGTCCAGCTCGGCCTCGTCGGTCGGGTCGCGTTTCTGGTGGGCGGCAGCCATCTTCTGAAAAATGGTGTCGATCACCGCCAGGTCGGTTTCGGACCCAAGGCGCGCCGCGCGATCGGCCGCCAGCCCCTCCATGTCGCGGCGAAAGGCGATATAATCGGCCACCGCCTCGTCATGGCTGGCAAAAAGTTCGACCAGCGCCGGGGAGAAGGCCGACCCCAACACGTCGGCCACATATATACCCGCACCGGGACGACTGACCAGCAAGCCGCGCCCCTCCAGCTCTTCCACCGCTTCGCGCAGCGAAGGGCGCGAAACGCCCATCCGTTCGGACAGATCCCGCTCGGAGGGCAGGCGTTCGCCGGGCCTGAGGATGCCGCGCAGGATCAGAAGCTCGATCTGCCGTCCGACCGAGGTGGCGAGTTTTTCCGACTGGATCTTTTGAAACGGCATGTCACTTGCTCCCTGCGTGGTCAGATTTTATGACCAGTCGGGCGCTTGGGCAATGGCCATGCAAAAGGGGCGGGCCAAAGCCCGCCCCTTGCCAATGATCCAAAGATCAGCGGTTGCCGCGGATGAAGATCTCGACCCGACGGTTGGCGGCCTTGCCTTGCGCGGTGTAGTTCGAGGCCACAGGCTGGCTTTCGCCGCGGCCAATGGCGGTGAGGCGGGCAGCCGGCACCCCGGCCTGTTGCAGCGCCGCCTGAACCGCACGGGCACGACGCTCGGACAGGTCCTGGTTATAGGCGGCGTCACCGTCGTGGTCGGTATGGCCCACGATCTCGATCCGGCTGTCGGGGTAACGCTGCAGGCTGGCAGCCACCGCGTTCAGGTCGCCCAACTGGTCATAGCGCAGGGTGGCGCTGTCGGTGGCGAACAGGATGTCCTGGCCCATGGTGACCAGAAGCCCGTTTTCGGTCTGGGTCACGGTGGAGTTGCCGCTCATCTGCGCGCGCAACTCCCGCGCCTGCCGGTCGAAGTCGGCACCGATGGCCGCGCCGACAATGCCGCCCAGCGTTGCGCCGGCAGCGGCCTTCAGCAGTTTGTCATCGCTGGATTGCGCGCCGATGAAACCGCCGATCAGCGCCCCTGTCACCGCACCGCCCTTTTGCCGGGCGTTGGGGTCATTGGGATAGGCATTGGGGTCCACGCAGGCGGTCAGCGTCAGCAGCGCCACGGCAGAGGCAATGAGGGGAGATACGCGTTTCATGTGAAAGCCTTGTTCAGCGGGGTCATGACCGATGTCAGGACAACGTTATAGCAAGGCTTTGGTTCCCGGCACAGCCACCAAGGCAGGCCGGCGGGTTTTTGCCCATCACGTCTCCGCGCGCGCAGCCTCCCATGCCAGCATGGCGCGCTTGACCGGCAAACCCCAGTGATAGCCGCCCAAGGCGCCGGATTTCCGCAGCGCCCGATGGCAGGGGATCAGCCAGCTGATCGGGTTGCGCCCGACCGCCGTGCCGACCGCACGATTGGCCGCAGGATGGCCGATCGCGGCGGCCAGATCGGAATAGGTGGCGACATGACCGGGCGGGATCGACAGCAGCGCCTCCCAGACCTTGATCTGGAAGGGGGCGCCAATCAGATGCAACCGCGCCTCGCCCGGCCCGCCCCAAAGTGAGGGCAGCAAAGGCGCGATGGCTGCCGGGTCCTCCAGATGCCGGGCGGCGGGCCAGCGGCCGATCAGATCAGCCTCCACCGTCGCAGCGTCGCTTTCCGCCGCAAATCCCAGACCGCAGATGCCACGGTCAGTCGCCAACACCAGCGCCCGGCCAAAGGGCCCATCCGTCCAGCCGCGGCGGATCACCAGCCCCTCGGCACCGCGCGCCGCTTCGCCCGGCGTCATCGACTCCCAACGCAGAAACAGGTCGTGCAGCCGTGCCGTGCCGGATAGCCCCGCTCCCTCGGCCACGGTCACCAGGCTGTGCCGGTCGGCCAGCAAGTGGCGCGCCAGATCCAGGGCCAGATATTGTTGCCACCGCTTGGGCGACACGCCCACCCAGGCCGAGAACACCCGCTGGAAATGCGCCGCACTCATCCCCATGCGCGCCGCCAGCGCCTCCAGCGACAGGCCGGGGGCATGGTCGATCTCTTCAAGCGCGCGGGCAATGACGCGGTAGTGATAGGTGGTCTCCGGGTCTGTGGTCATCTGGCCCCTCCTGCCTGCGGGCAGATTAGCCACGCAAGCGGTGGCTGACGACCCGGAACCTGCGGCTTCGCTTGCGCGAACCCCGCGACTGGGGCAAGAGACGCGACACCATGGCCCGCCAACTCGATTACAATTCGATCCACGCGATCTTCACCCGCTTTCAGGCGCTCGAACCCGAGCCGAAAGGTGAATTGCACCACACCAACGCCTTCACCCTGCTGGTGGCCGTGGCGCTCAGCGCGCAGGCCACCGATGCCGGGGTGAACAAGGCCACCAAGGCGCTGTTTGCAGTGGCCGACACGCCGGAAAAGATGCTGGCGCTGGGCGAGGACGGCCTGATCGAGCATATCAAGACCATCGGTTTGTTCCGCAACAAGGCGAAGAACGTCATCGCCCTGTCAAGGATCCTGATCGAGCGATTCGGCGGCCAGGTGCCCTCGTCCCGGGCGGCGCTGCAATCGCTGCCGGGGGTGGGGCGCAAGACCGCCAATGTGGTGCTGAACATGTGGTGGCGCATCCCGGCGCAGGCGGTGGACACCCATATCTTCCGCGTCGGCAATCGCAGCGGCATCTGTCCGGGCAAGGATGTCGATGCCGTCGAACGCGCGATCGAAGACCATATCCCGGCCGAATTTCAACTCCATGCACATCACTGGCTGATCCTGCATGGCCGATACATCTGTGTCGCACGCAAACCGAAATGCGGGATCTGCCCGATTGCGGAATGGTGCCAATACGAGGAAAAGACTGCATGATCCGATATCAGGTCGTCGGCATCGGCAATGCCATCGTCGATGTTCTCAGCCAATCCGAAGACAGCATTCTGGACCGCATGGGCATCACCAGGGGCGTGATGCAACTGATCGAGCGCGAGCGTGCCGAAGAGCTTTATGCCGCCATGACCGAGCGGACCGAGGCGCCGGGCGGATCGGTCGGCAATACGATCGCAGGTGTCGGCAATCTGGGCCTCCGCACCGCTTTCATCGGCCGCGTGCGCGACGATGCGCTGGGGCGGTTCTTTGCCTCGTCACTGACGCTGGAAGGCACTGACTTTCCCAACCCGCCGGTGGCAGATGCAGACCTGCCAACCTCGCGCTCGATGATCTTTGTCTCGCCAGACGGCGAGCGGTCGATGAACACCTATCTTGGCATTTCGGCGGATCTCGGCCCGGATGACGTATCGCCCGAGGTGGCGGGCGCCACGGATTACCTGTTTCTCGAAGGCTACCTGTTCGACAAGGACAAGGGCAAGCAGGCGTTCCTCAAGGCCGCCCGTGCCTGCCATGCGGGTGGCGGCAAGGCCGGCATCGCGCTGTCGGACCCGTTCTGCGTGGACCGCCACCGCGACGACTTCCGCCGTCTGGTGCAGGGCGAGATGGATTACGTGATCGGCAATGAGCACGAGTGGCAATCACTCTATCAGACCGACGATCTGGAAGCCGCGCTGGGGATCGCCCGACAGGAATGCGCGACCGTGGTCTGCACGCGCTCGGGCGCCGATGTGGTGATCCTGCGCGGCGAGGAACGCGCCGAGGTGCCGGTGCATCGCGTGGTGCCGGTGGATGCCACTGGCGCGGGTGACCAGTTCGCAGCGGGTTTCCTCTACGGCCTGGCCACTGGCCAGAGCCTGAGCG
>ERZ1645187.3102-NODE-3102-length-14147-cov-28.340477_pt1 | contig 14147 bp, 9 predicted proteins | sample MGYA00575352_ERZ1645187 | MGnify/ENA primary metagenome ERZ1645187 (study PRJEB40837, sample SAMN11349314) | freshwater sediment metagenome | isolation source: river sediment | host: Sediment | place: India: Wazaribad , New Delhi | collected 2017-02-21 ...
TTGGTTGGTTAGTGTTTAATTATTCAGCATCACCGGCATCACCAGCATCAGCAGATCTTCTGTTTCTTCTTTTTCTGCCGGACGGATAATACCCGCTCTGTTGGGGGTAGATAATTCGATATTGATATCGCTGCTATCGAGGGCAGACAACATCTCGAGGAGGAACTTCGCGTTGAAGCCGATTTCCATCGGATTGCCCAGATATTCGCAAGTCAGTTTTTCAGAAGCTTCGTTGGAGAAATCCAGATCCTGCGCAGAAACGGTGAGTTCCGCACCTGCCATTTTCAGTACCACCTGATGCGTCGTTTTGTTGGAGAAGATGGAAGTACGGCGCAACGAAGAATAAAAATCATCTTTCTGTACGGACAACAGATTCGGATTTTCTTTCGGAATCACCGCGTTGTAATCCGGATATTTCGCATCTATCAGACGGCAAATCAGCTGGATTTTATCGAACACGAAGAACGCGTTGGATTTATTGAACTGTACGGATACTTCTGTGTCGTTATTCGGAATAATAGACTTCAGCAGGTTCAGTGCTTTTTTAGGCACGATGAATGATGCATTTCCACCCTGAATATCGCTGCGGTTGAATTTGACCAGTTTGTGGGCATCTGTGGCGACAAAGGTGATACCTTTATCATCCAGCTGAAAGAAAACACCTGTCATAGCCGGACGCAACTCATCGTTACTTACAGCAAACAGGGTTTTATTTACACCTTTGTACAATACGGAAGCCGGCAATTTCACTTCGTCCACACCTTCCGCCACCGGTTCTTTCGGGAAGTCGGCGCTGTTTTCACCACTTAATTTATATTTACCATTGTCGGTAGTAATCTCAATGCCATTAGTGGTTTCCTCCACGGCAATGGTGATTGGCTGCTCCGGCAATGCCTTCAAGCTATCCAGCAATATTCTGGCAGGAATAGCCACTTTGAATTTTTCTTTAGAATCTACTTCCATCGTCACGGACATCGTCGTATCGAGGTCGGTAGCGGTGATTTGTAAGGTATTATTATTAATATCAAACAGAAAGTCTTCCAGAATGGGCAATACCGTATTGGAACTGATTACGCCACTTATTTTTTGCAGGTTCTTTAACAACTGAGCAGAGGATACAACAAATCTCATAGTACTTAAATTTTTTCAAAGTTAAAAAAAGGAATCTAATATAAAATGGCCTGAAAATCTTATCTTTCGACAGATTGTTAATAAGTGATTAAGAGTGTGCATAAGCAAACTTCCAGTAATTCATGAAAATTGGTGTAAATACACGCTTTCTGCTCAAAGGCCAACTGGAAGGCATCGGTATGTATACGCAGGAAGTCTTCCGGCGTGTAGTGCAGCTCCTGCCGGAACACGAATTCTATTTCTTCTTCGACCGGCCGTATGATGCATCCTATATCCGGGCGGAAAACATTACACCGGTGGTAGTCCATCCGCCGGCGCGTCATCCGTTTTTGTGGTACTGGTGGTTCGAATATGCGCTGCCTGCCGCCCTGAAAAAACACGGCATACAGCTTTTGCTTTCACCGGACGGCTATGGCTCCCTGAGCACAGAAGTTCCGCAGATAATCACCATCCACGATCTGGGATTTGAACATTTTCCGGAACACAATCCGCCGCTGGTAAGATGGTATTACCGCCATTTTGCACCGAAATATTGCCATAAAGCCACCCACCTCCTGACGGTATCCGATTTCACCAAACAGGATATTATCCGCCGATATGGCATCGCTCCTGAAAAGATAACTGTTGCTCCCAACGGATTTGACACCTCCGAATTACCGGAGAATATACAGACAATCGCAGAAAACTATGACTTGTCAGACGCTCCATACTTCGCGTATCTGGGTGCTATTCATCCGAGAAAAAACATCCTGACATTACTGAAAGCATTTGAGCATTTCAAGAAAGAAACCGGACTTCCGCACCGGCTGGTGCTGATTGGCAGGGATGCCTGGATGAATGATGCATTGGAAGATTTTTATAGCAAGATGAGTTTCCGCACCTCCGTGATACGCGTGCCGAAGTCAGAAAGGACGGAAGCGCTGCGCTTGCTGCGCGAGGCATGTGCGCTGGTTTATCCGAGTTGGTTCGAAGGATTCGGCATTCCGATACTGGAGGCTATGTCGCTGGGCGTGCCTGTGATTTGTTCCAACACTTCTTCCATGCCGGAAGTCGCAGGCGATGCGGCGTTGCTGGTCGCACCGGACGATGTGCAAGGCTGGTCGGATGCGATGCAAAGGCTGGCGACAGACAACGTATTGCGCGATACACTCACTGAAAAAGGGCGGAAACAGGCGTCTGCATTCAGTTGGGAGGAAAGTGCCCAAAAAATAACGGCCATCATCCGTCAGCAACTGGCGGACAATGACCGAAAATATTTCTCAACCACATAAGAAACAGTAGCAGCATAAGCTATGGATGAATATCCTCCTCAGTGCTTATGTGGTTAAAACATTTAGATATTTTATCAAAAAGTGGTAAACTAAACTTTTTGTCCTTTCAGCAGCTTCTCAATATCTGCTTTCACATTCACATACTGTTCATTGGTGAGCGTGGATTTGAGTTGTGCATCGAGGTCCTGCAGCAATTTTCCCAGTTCCTGCGCTGCAGCCTGCGGGTTTGATTTTGCAAGCAGATTAATGGCATCGCCGCGCACTTTTCCCTGTACCATCACTAATACAACGGAGGACAACTGCGCATCATTCATATTGTATTTGGTACGCATTTTATCGATAAATGCTTTCTGATTGGCATCCAGATTTTTGCCGGACAAAATATTTTCCTGCATAGTAGCTGCCAGCACGAGTTTCCCCAACTGATTCGGATCGAGTATAGGCTTCAGCGACTCCACGGTTTTGCCATTCAGGGCAGCCAGTTCCGATTGTATTTTTCCGTTGTTGCCCGCAAAATTTGTTTTGATGCCCACCACTTTCTGGTCATAGTCCTTGAGAATGGGTGTCACCTTCGCTGTCTGATCCGGAGTGGCATTCATATAGCCGGTCAACTGATGATACAACCCCAGCACATCCGATTTCACGGGCATTGCCGCCGGCGTTGGTGCAGATGCTACCGGTGCCTGCACCGGTGCAACTTGCGGAGCAGGCGCTGTTGGTTGCGGGGCCGGAGTTGTCACTTTGTTGGCAACAGAGGTACCGTTCAGTTTTACTTTTGTCGGGTCGAGCTTTCCAGCCTGAATCATCTGATTCAGTTTGGAGAACTGTCCGTCGTTCATATAGCTTCTGAACTGCATACCCGCCTTGAATACCAATGCCTGTGTATTGGCATTGGGCTTGGCATTCTCTTTCAGAAAATCGGTATAGTCTTTTGTGAATTTTGCCGTTTGCGTCGGATTCAGGTTGCATTCCGCCTGTACATTGGCGATAATGGACTGTACTTCCGGTGAAAGGTCAGCCGCCGCCGACTGTGTGGTGGTTCCTGTTTGTGCCCATACAGGCGTTGTAACGGAGGCAGACAAAGTGCCTATGAGGGCGAGATAGAGAAAAGGTTTCATACGTTGAATCATATTTTAAAGATACAATATGCCTTCCAATAACTATACCAAACTACTCCTGATTCCTGAAAATTACTTGTTTCCGTGTATAAATTTCAGCACATCAGTGACCGATTGTGCCGGATTTTCCTCCTGCGGGCTGTGGCCGATTTTATCATATATCACCACTTCCGCGTCGGGCAAATTTTTGTAATGTTTGACTTTGGACACCGGAATGAGCAAATCTTCCTTTCCCCACATCACGAGTGTTTTCGCTTTTACCGCCGCGATGTCCGCATGCTCTTCTTGGCCGATGAGTTGCACTCTGTCAGTAAATGCCTGTCTGTTGCCCGGGCCCATACTCATGTCGTAGTATAATTTTATTTTTTCAGGCGTAATCAGCGAATCATTATAAAATACATCCTCGAGTGTTTTCTTGACAATCCAGCGGGTGTCGAGACGATTGATGATACGCGCGAGCCAGTTGACACGGGCAATTGTAAACACAGACAATCGCGGAACATCGTTTTTTTCAATAAATCCACCCGGATCCACGAGTAGCAGGTGGCTCACCTTGCCGGGATACAATGCGGCATAATTCCAGGCAATCTCTCCGCCCAGCGAATTGCCGCCCAGCGCGAATGTATCCACACCGAGCTGTGTGAGAAATTTATCCAGAAAACGGCAGTAGGTTTGCACAGAATAATCTCTGTCCGCCCGCGGTCCGGTGAGTCCGAATGCAGGCATATCCAGACTGATAACGGTATGGTATTTTTTGAGGCTATCTGTCCAGGCCGCCCATGTATGCAGCGTCGCTCCGGTACCCGGAATCAAGACGACAGGGCTGCCGCTTCCTTCAACACTATAATGCACATTTAATCCGTCGACCTGCATGAAACGGGAATTTTCTCCGGCATATTCCGCCTTCAGTTTTTCGAGCGGAATATCTTCTTTTTTCAGGAAAGAGAAAGCTACAAAAAGCAGCAGTGCCAGCACGGCGATGGCGCGAATGAGTTTTTTCATACACTAAAGATAACTAAGCCACGGGAAATAAAAAACCCGATGCAGTGCATCAGGCAAAACTTAAGTCTGAATGAAAATCCGGTTACATTGCAAAGATATATGATGGCTCTTATGTGGCTGTTAAGGCCGTTTGTTTTAATCGTGTTATTGTGGTGACAGATGGTGTACTTTATGTGCTTTAAACAATAAAAAAACCTCGATGAGAACATCGAGGTCACACACAGATGAATACTGCCGGCAATCACACACATTGCCGACAGTAAGCTTTCCAGATATTAGTATACTTTTACAGATGGATTCCATTCTGCCCAGCCGGACGTCCAGTCTGTTGCACCGAAAGCGCCTTTAAATGCCACGGATTCAAAGCCCGTCAGACCTGTGAAGCTGGCACCTGAGAGCAGGGAACTTCCGGCGTTTGGCAACAGTGATAATGCCGCGAAATCGAAAGAAGAAGCGCTTACGCCTGCATCCTGATATTTTGACACAAAGCTATTTCCGAAGCCTGCGGTATTGAACCATGTTTGTGTATCAAATCCGCTGGTTGGGAGGAATGCAGCACCTCTAGGGTTGGTAGCATGCTGTTTGCCGATCCAAGGAGACACGGAAGAGTCGATGCCTACTGTTGCATTTACAAACACTGTACCTGCAGAACCGAAGCCATTGCCGCCCCAGTTTTCTACACCTGCGAGTACGGTATTTTTGATCACCAGATCACCGGCAGTTGCATTTGCTTGTGTGGTAGAACCATCGATGAAGATGCCGTTCGGATAACCTGTAACGAATGCGTTATGGATTTTGATTTTGCTGTTTCTTCTCAGCTGCATCGCGTTCTGATATTGTAAGCTGATATTTACTTCTCTGTTTCCTTTAGGGCCAAACAAAGACACGTTGGAGAATGTTGGCGCTGTAACAGGTGTGTTGGAAGAACCTGTTCCGTCGTTGTCCACTTCAAATCCATTAGAACCTGACTGGTCAGCAATATTCGGGTCTTTGATAGACACTACGAACTGTACGTTTCCTCTGAATCCGTTGTCTACGTCGAGATCGTCATCCTGACATCTGTAAGCAATCAGATTTTTGCAGTTAACGGTTCCGCCAAACCATTCGAAAGCATCATCACCACCGAATGAGCACTGGATATTTTCCACTACAGTTCCGCGACCTACGCTACCCAATGTCAGAGAGTTTACTTCCTGATTTGGATTGATAGCGATACCAGCAAACTCGATGCGGATGAATTTCAGTACGCCTGATGTATCATCATCATTAGTACCGCCGTGGAATGCACCGTAACCACCTTCGAGCTCGCCTGTACCGCCCGGCAGGTTGTTGGTTGCTTTACCGCAGATAACCACACCGCCCCAGTCGCCCGGCGCTCTTAAGCCAACACCTCTTTCTGAAGTGAAAACGATAGGTTTAGCTGCTGTACCTTCCGCGTAAATTTTGCTGCCTCTCTGCACGATCAGTGTTCCTTTGGAAGCTCTGTCGCCGATGATAACAGTTCCCGGCTGAATAGTTAATGTTCCCGTTTTTGTTGGTGCTCCGCCCGCTGTCAGGTCTTCCCCTACGCGCACATAACCTTGTAATTTGTAGATAGTATCACTGCTCCATGTCACATTGCCGGTGAGTGTACCGGAAACAGTCACCACTGATTTGTCGGTGTCGACAGGTGTTTCTGTTTCTTCTTTTGAACAGCTGGATAATGTCATCGTGCCGGCCATTAATGCTGCAGACATCAGACTAAGAAATTTCATCTTTTTCATACAATTGAATTTGTTTAATGATTTATTTTTTGTTTAGTTAGAAAGTATATTTTACGCCAAAAGAGAATTGTCTGCCCAGTTTATATTCCTGCAAACGCTGGTCTTTCTTTCTTTCGAGTTTGCCATCCTGATTGCCATCCTGCGTCAGAATAAACGGCATATTGATTAAGTCAGATGCTGCGAAGCTCAGTTCCACGCCTTTCTTGAAAGTATAGCTGGCATTGAAATCCAGGATATGGCGTGGCAGTTCATACACATCCGGATACTCCTGAGATCCCACGAACACGATGCGTTTTCCGCTCACGTTATACATCAGGTTGAACTGGTATCTGTGGTCTGTATCCGTATAGAAAACGCCTGTGTTTACGGTATAAGGCGATTGTCCCTGTAATGGTCGTTTATTGGATTGTCCGACAGCGATTTCTCCCAGACTCACCACACTCTTGATGTAGGCGGCATTGAATAATACGCTCCATCTGTTGAGGAATTTATTATCAACGGAAGTAAAGGATTTCTTGATTTCTACCTCTACGCCATACAAGTCTGCTTTCTCCGCATTGCTGTAGGTGAAGTTCTTAGCCCCGTTAGAACCAGCGCCCGGCAGGAAAACCACTTCTATCGGGTTGAGGAAACGTTTGTAGAAACCGGAGATGTTAATTACCTCGTTATTGCTCGGATAGTATTCTAATTTCACATCCGCATTGTGGATTTTGCAGTATTCCAGTTCCGGATTTCCCTTATTGGTGAAGTTGGTATTAAAATCATAGAAACTGAATGGTGCAATCTCCCTGAATTCCGGTTTGTTAATACTCATTCCGTAAGCCGTTCTCACGAGTAATTTCGGAGAAATGCTGTAGCTGATATTAGCAGATGGCAGCACCGCGTGAATCGGATTATTCACCACCACCGGATCGCCGGTCTGATTTTTAGAATCCAGTTTCTGCAGATTGTATTCATATCTCAAGCCCGCTACCACTCTCAGCTTCTTGAAGAAGGTAACATCCATATTTCCGAATACTGCCGACTGAAGACTTTGTGCTTTGTAGGAGTCGTTAGGATTGGATTGTTCGTCAATCATGATACCTGTCGACGTATTGATATTCTCCGGTTGAAATAATTCTGTAATGCTGTTATTCAACAGGTTGTTGTCAAAGTTGATGATATTCCCTTTCACATAGCCGATATTTCTCGCGGCGAAGTTTCTGAATTTATATTCTGCATACGCACCTGCCGATAATATTGGAATTATTTTTCTGTCTTTTTTGTAACCCACTTTATGTGAATAGGACACAGATCCTGTAGTTGAATGCTCTTTCAATTCTGAGAAAAACCTTCCCAAAAACTCCGGATTTGCTTGTGTAGAAATGTACAGCGTAGACTGACCGGTAGCAGTATCCAGATCAGAACGGTATCTTCTGTAGTCCGGTTGATTTCGGTAAGAATATCCGTAGCCGGCCACCCACTCAATCGTACCGATGTTTTTTACTACTTCGTGTTTACCCAGCAATTGCGTGGAATAGATGCCTCTGTAAGTCTGATCGAAAGAATGGTTGTTCGGGAAATAGTTAGACTCGATATGTCTTCCCATACGTTGTGTATACTGTGAGTTAGCGTTGAAATTGACGAGATTTTTAATTTCAAAACTATTGCTGTTGTTGAATTTAAACGCCCAGTTATGGAGCAAGCCAATCTTTACGCTTCTGTTGTTTTGTCGGTCGTCGAAGTTGTAAATCGGTGTGGATTTATCTTTGATAAAATCATAGAGGTTGTAGTCGGAACGTTTCACATTCAACTGCAGATTGGATACGGAATAGTTCAGCGCCGTTACATTTCCGATTAATACCTTGTCTGTTTTGATGCGTGTGCCTTTCACGATACCGATGCGCTGATCCGGAAACGCAATGGTCTCTTTGGTGGTCCAGTTGTTCTTCAATGAATTCGCTGTCTTCACCAGTGTTTCCGCGTCATTTATTTTTCTGATATCCGTCGGGAAATTATTCGGCAGTGCATTTTTGTTATCAAAACCGAGATAGAACAATGCGCCGTTATTCTGCAGTTCAAAATCCTCGAAGGTCGTACCTGTACGAATGGTGGTACCATAATTCACCGACCAGTAATTGCTGTCCGGGAATGATTTGGTTTGAATCTTCACCAAACCACCCGCAAAGTCGCTGATAGCATCCGCGGAAGGACTTTTCTGTATGATGATTCTTTCCAGCTGCGAGCTTGGAATGATATCAAATGCAAATGATTTGATGTCTGTTTCCACACTCGGCGCAATCACGTTGTGCAGCATCACGCTGTTGTAACGCTGATTGAGTCCGCGTATATTGATAAAGCTACCCTGAATCGTTACACCCGGAATTCGCTTCACCACTTGTGCCGCATCTCTGTCTGATGAGCGGTTGATTTGCTGAGAAGAAATACCACTCGCCACGAGGGAAGCATTTTTCATTTCCAGCAATACGGAAGCTTCTGTATTTGTTTTCTTGAAATCTACAATCTCTACTTCCGCGAGTTCATTGTCCGCCACATCCATCACGATATTCAAGGTGGTAGTTTCATCTGCTTTTACCGTAACATTCGCTACCGTTTTATCAGCATATCCGATGTAGGAAAATACCAGTGTGTATGTACCCGGATTCAGGCCGGTGATTTCATATTTGCCATCTAAATCTGTGGTGGCGCCCAAAGTGGTTTCTTTCACTTCCACATTCACACCAATCAGTGTTTCCTGCGAGGCTTTTTCATAAATGGTTCCTGAAATGATTCCCGTCTGGGCAAACGACAAGCACGGTAAGAGTGCTATAATCGCCATCAATGTGTGTTTAAATAAGTTCATGCTGTGTGACATTTTTGATGCTGCAAAATAAGTCAGAGCGTATAACTAGGGCGTAAAGGGCGTTTGAATGTTGCGTGGTTTAATCCCTGCTTTTGCGTTCTTTGTGTGCCGCTGAAAGAATAAAGAATGTATGTTGTGTGTGCTTTGTGTGAACATCGTTTCAAAAGCACTGTAAACAATAGATTTTGTATATTCGTCACATGGAAGCATTTCTGCAAAAGATAGCCAACGGGGTTTCGAAATCGGATTTGCCGTACCTTTACAGTTCGTGCTATATTTTCCCCACTAAGCGAGCCGCCCTCTACTTCCAGCAATATCTCACCGACCACTTTCAGGAAGAAGCTTTTCTCTTCCCGGAAACACTGACCATTCAGGAGTTTATTCATCAATATACCCGTTATGAAATTATCGATGACTGGGATTTGATACTGCAACTGTATAAAATTCAGGAGCAGCTGATTCAGGAAAAACAGGCTTTTGAAAAATTCCTGCCCTGGGGCAAGATGATTATAAAAGACTTTGATGAATGCGATAAATATCTTGTCAATGCACCACAGTTGTTTGACGTCCTGAAGTCGCAGAAAGAAATAGATACGACATTCCAGCTTTCTGACGAAATGCGCGCATTGATTGAGCAATTCATTTTCACCATGAAATCCGCGCAAGCTGATACGAAGGAAGAAACATACAAGAAGGAATTCATCAAAACATGGCAACTGCTCGGCAACATGTACACTGCTTTACAAAGCGAATTGCAAGCCTCTCAAAAAGCATACGAAGGCATGGCCTACCGCGATGTATATGAGCGACTGAAAAACGGTGAACTGCATTTGCCATACAATCGCATTACACTTTGCGGATTCAATGCATTGACAAAATGTGAAGAAGAAATTTTCCGCACGCTGGAAACACAATATGATGCGCAGTTCTGGTGGGACACTGATGAGCTCTTTACCGAAAACACCCGACATGAGGCCGGCAACTTCATGCGCTACTATCAGCAGATTTTTCAGGGCAAACAGCATCACTGGGTTACAGACCGAACAGATGCCGCGACGCAGCATATTCATATCACCGGCATCTCTTCCAACACCGGACAAACGGCATATACCGCGCATTGCCTGCAACAACAGCATGGCGGAAAAACAGCGATTGTATTGTGCAATGAACATCTGTTGCTGCCACTACTGGAAAAAACCGACAGCGACAATATCAACATCACGATGGGATATCCGCTGCAGCACAGCGAGCTGTATCTCTTTACGATGTCTCTGCTGAATTTTTATTGCAGAACTGATAACGAGCGCGGAGAACCCGCCTATTACCACAAAGATATTCAGGCATTGCTGCAGCATTACTATCTCGACAAGCAATGGAAAGAAAGAAAAAAACTGGAAGAAATATTACCCCTGTTTGTACCCTATTTTCCGCACGAAGCGGCGCTGCAATTTTTTCCGGAGATACTCTTGCAGGCACCACAAAACACACAGGAAATACTACAAGCCTGTTTAGCGCATATCCGCTCGCTGAACGTCATGGATCCTTATTTCCCGCCGGCGCAGAAAGTCATCACGGAGCAACTGGAACATTTGCGGCAGGTGTTTATCCGACACGACGTGGAGCTCGATAAGAGCGTGCTGCCTTACATCGCGCGGCAGTTTCTGGGCAGTGCGAAAATTCCGTTTGAATCGCCGGAGAATCCGGAAAACGCCATACAGATCATGGGCTTCCTGGAGACGCGTATCCTCGACTTCGACCAACTGTATATTCTGTCGCTGAACGACGACCGCCTGCCCGGCAGCAACAAAAGCAGTTCTTTCATTCCCTACAACCTGCGCAAGGCATTCGGACTGCCGACCTTTGAACAGTTTGATGGCATCAATGCCTACCATTTCTACCGCCTGCTGAAAAGGGCGAAGCAAGTGCATCTCATTTACAACAACCAGATGGGTGAAAATGCCAGCGAGAAAAGTCGTTTCATCCGCCAGATAGAATTTGAATTTCCGGCAAACGGCATTGCAGTCAGCCACCATATCGGCTTGCTGCAGGAAGATCCGGTGCAGGAACAGGAATTGCCACCACTACAGATTCCGAAGACACCGGAGATCATCGAACAGCTGCGCGCACGCGAATATTCTCCGTCTTCCCTGAAAGTGTATTTGCAGTGTCCGGTACAGTTTTACCTTAAATATGTCGCAAAAATTGAAGAGCCGGAAGCGCTCTCCGAAGAGATAGATGCAGCCGTATTCGGACGCATCTTCCACCGTGTACTGGAAACGACTTATCTTCCTTATCTCGGACAGCAACTGAGTAAAGAACAACTGCAACAACTAACGGAAGCCGGCCACATCCGCAGCCTGATTAAAGAAGCGTGCATTCACGAAGAACTGCCCAGACAACTGCTGTACGGCAGCAACCGACTGCAACTGAAAATCATCGAACGCATTGCCCAAAAAATCATACAGAACGATATGAAACTGGATACCCTATGTGTGATACAATGTGAATCCGAAATAAAATGGGAACAACTGCCGCTGAAAGACGGCAGCTTCGCGATACTGAAAGGCACCATCGACCGCATTGACAAAATAGACGAAAACACCATCCGCATTATTGATTATAAAACGGGAAAAATAGAACTGCCAGCTTTCCCGGAAGGCACGGAAGACGGGGCTTTGCAGGAATTTCTGGATACGCTGTTTGACACATCCGGCAAAGATTACAGCGCTCCGTTTCAGGGATTGTTGTACGCGCTGATGTGTCACAAACTATACGGCTACAACAATATTTATGTCGGCTTTCACCATGCCAAAAGCATGAAAAACGGCATCGCCTATCTCAATAACCAGCAGCCCATTCCGATGGCGTTGCTGATGGCTTTTGAGGAAAGATTGTCCGACTTATTATCTGATTTGATTTACCGGGAACCATATTTCATTCAATCGACTCATGAAAAGGCCTATCAATATTCGCCTTACGCGGATTTACTCGGCCTATAAATCTACATCCTGAAAATCCTGTTGCGCTCTCGCGTAATCTTCAGGAATGCCGATATCGATGAAATAATTATCAAAAACGACGCCTGCAATACGGAGTTCAGAAAGATGTTTTTCAAGGACCTCTTTTTCAAAGGAAAATTTCTCCGGCGTTTCAATTTTTTCAAACAACGATTTTCTGAAATAGTAGATGCCGCCGTTAATCAGTCCGTGCTCGCAGTATTGTTTTTCGTTGAATGACACGATGCGATGTTCCTCATTGAGTTCCACCGTGCCATATCTGTCAAACTGAAACATAGGTTTGAGCGCCAGCGTGATATCGGCACCTGTTGCTTTCAGCTTGGCTAATTCAATATCAAAAAAAGTATCGCCGTTCAACACGAAGGCGTCGTCCTCCACATATTGAAAGGCGTTTCTGATGCCGCCACCGGTGCCGAGTGGCTCATATTCCACCGCGTATTTAATGGAAATACCGAGATAATTATCGCCGAAATAATCCTGTACCACCTGATTGAGATAGCCCACCGAAAGGATGACCTGCTGCATCTGCTGCTGTTGCAACTCGCGGAAAATATAGTGCAAAAAGGGCTTCCCGTGAATCGGCGCCATCGGCTTGGGCACATCTTTCACCACACTGCTGAGGCGTGTTCCGAAGCCGCCTGCCAGGATAATCACCGGTGTTGTATGTTGGATATCGGATTGCAGAAAAAACGGTTTATGGATTTTTAATCGGGATTAAATACCAAAATATTGTTCTTCCACCAACTGACAGATGATGTGTCCGACAGTGATATGACACTCCTGGATGCGCGGTGTGTCGGTGGATGGAATATTAATCAGATAATCACAGTATTCCTTCATCTTTCCGCCCGTAGCACCCGTAAATCCGACGATAATCATACCGCGTTCTTTCGCCACTTTAAAGGCCTCGATGATATTGCCGGAATTACCGGAAGTGGACAAGCCAATCAACACATCTCCTTTGCGGCCTTTGGCTTTCACGAGGCGCGCATACACTTCGTTGTAGCTGTAGTCGTTGGCGACCGCCGTCAGATAAGATGTATTGACGTGCAGTGCTTCCGCGTACAAGGGCTCTCTGTCGACATAAAAGCGACCGGAGAATTCTGCGGCGAGATGCTGCGCGTCGGCAGCGGAACCGCCATTGCCACAAAACAGCACTTTGCCGTCGTGCTTAAAACAATCTACCACCACTTTCGTTACAGCTTCCATCGTCTGCAGCAAATGTTCATCCTCGAGCACCTGCTGTTTCACCGAAAGGGAAGCTTTTAATATGTCTGTTATTTTTGATTTCATACCATACCATTCGAGCGGGTAAATATAGCAATTCGGTTTGAATGATGCGTAATTTGATTTTTCCTATATTTGACAAAAGCTATGGGCACCATCGAACCGGACTACCGTGCAGGATGCATCCACATCCATTCCGTCTTTATCACTTACGGCGGCGCGGCGGATTTTGCCATTACCCGACAGATAGCGGCAGAAACGGAAATGATGTGGAATGACGCCGCCGCCCGCATCTACTGGAAAAACAGGCTGTACAAAGTACAGTTTCGCATTACCGCGCAATACAACAGTCTGTTGCAGCCGGACACCGTCACACAAAACAGGCAGCCAAAGCATAATTTCATCCGCATTGAAGACTATGCACACCGGAACATCTCGGTGATGGACGCCGTAGGCAGCAATACAGGCTATTTCCTGCGCGACAACCTGTATCCGGGCTCGACGACTGCCGCGCATGAATACGGGCATTCGCTGGGGCTGCCGCATCCGGCAGATTTGAATATAGTGGGCAAAGGCATTCCGGGCATCATGTATCCGAGAGGAACACTGGTGAGTCCGGAATTTCAGTACGACCCGAAAGTGCGGCCCGGCGAAGGCGGCGGCACACTGAATCCCGTTTTCCGCAAGGTAAGGCAGCAAGACATCGACTTACTGGATATCGCGGGATGGCTGGAAAAAGACCGCTATGTACTGGGGAAATTCACCAACAAATACCA
>ERZ1645187.3103-NODE-3103-length-14142-cov-4.288635_pt1 | contig 14142 bp, 5 predicted proteins | sample MGYA00575352_ERZ1645187 | MGnify/ENA primary metagenome ERZ1645187 (study PRJEB40837, sample SAMN11349314) | freshwater sediment metagenome | isolation source: river sediment | host: Sediment | place: India: Wazaribad , New Delhi | collected 2017-02-21 ...
CAGGAAAACCAGCCCCCGGTAGCAGATTGCTCTTATGATTATTATGTTTATTTAGATGATTATGGCCAGGTAATTATTGATGCAAACGAATTTGGCCGGTTCTCATATGATCCTGATGGTGATCAAATCACTAAAGTGCTCGACAGAAATATTTTTACCTGCGCTGATATCGGAGAAATAACCGTAACACTTACGGTGACTGACCCGGAAGGGGCCTCCGATTTTTGCACCAAAACAATTAAGATTGTTGATGAAGTTCCTCCTGTGGCACAATGTGTCAGCGAGGTTTCGGCTTATCTGGATGCTGAAGGTGAGGCAACCGTAACAATCGACGAAATCAATGATGGGTCGTATGATAATTGCGATGATGTTTTCATGAGCATTTCTGATAACGTTTTTGGCTGCTCCAGCCTCGATGGCCATTTGCTGGTTGCCACGTTAAGTGTTCGCGACGCAGTGGGCAATGAAGAATATTGCTACACAAAGGTGAATTTGTTCGATATGATCCCTCCGAAAGCCGAATGCCCTAATTGGGATATTGATGTAAAGCTCGACAGGTGGGGATATGGTGATATAAATGTCTTTGATGTTGATTTGGGTTCGGATGATAACTGTGGAATTGAAAGTCGCGAATTAAGTCAGCAAGTATTCGGGTGCCAGGATGTGGGTACTAAATTGGTGTATCTAACTGTGAAAGACGCCAGTTTGAACAGTTCCACCTGTTCATTCAATGTAAATGTTATCGACGAATTTTTGCCCGTGTTTTATTGTAATTCACTTGATCTTCCGCTTGATCCTGTCAATGGTGAAGCAGAGATTGAAAACCTTGAAGACCTTGTGGATTTCTGGGATCCCGACAATTGTGGAGAACTTATAATCACAATTGATCCGCCTCAAACATCTTTTAACTGCGATGATATCGGTATAAAAGATTTAACGGTTACTGTAACTGACGTAAATGGGAATAGCGATTTTTGTCATACAACAGTAAGGGTGCACGACCCTGCAATACCCGAAATACAGTGTGAGCCATACATAACAGTTGTAAGCGATCCTTATTTCTGCGGACTGGAAATTGATGATGTTTATCCTAAACCGGTTGTTACCGACAATTGCGGCCCGGTTACGCTTTCCAACGATGTTTTTACCTATCTCGAAATAGGTGATAATCCTGTTGAATGGACTGCTACCGATCCATCAGATAATCATAATCATTGCCACCAAACCATTCATGTAATTGATGCAACGCCACCAATAATTACATGTAAACCAGGGCTTGAATTAACTACTGACCCGGGATCGTGTTTTGCAACAATCAGTGAAGCTGACCTGGAAAAAGCAATTGCTACCGACAATTGTTTTGTAGTTAATATAACCAGCAATTTTGCAGATAAGTTCCCCGAAGGAAAAGTTCCGTTTGGCGAACATTGTGTTTATTGGACTGCTGTCGATCCTTCAGGAAACAGTGCCATCTGTTGCCAAACAATCAACGTGAATAAAGTTCAGACCATTACCGCAGTGACAGTTACACCGGCAGTACAGCAATATTCCGATCCGGTAACCCTGAAAGCCACTATTGACCCGGGTTGGTGCGTTGAAGCCGGACAGGCTGCCACGCATGTTACTTTCTACATCAACCTTCAGCCCATGGGACCACCGGTTGAACTTGAACTGGTAGGCGATCTGCTGGTGGCTGAAGCCACTTATAACCTGCTTGAATTGCCGGGTTATGAAGGTTCGATGGAACCGTCTGCAGTACCAAAAATGGTAAAAGCTTCATTCAGCGGTTTGAACGATAATTTTATCGTTGATAATCCGAATACCGGACTGACAATTACGCCCGAAAACGCCTGCGCTTCGTATGCTGGGGTCCTGTTTGCATCAACAGCAGGAGCTAACAGTTCACAGGCGGTTGTTACACTGGCTGCCACGGTTATTGAGGAAGCCGACGGACATACCAATGACTTGCTGAATTATTCCACCTTGCAGTTTTACAATGGCATCACCCCGATTGGCCCGCCTTTGCAACTGGGCTGGATTACCGAAGGCGACAAAACGATGGGTACTGCCATGTATGAATGGCCGGTTGACCTGGGTCAGTCAAACGGTACCACCTATTCCATTTCGGTAGAAGTGACAGGCTATTATGCCAATGCACCGGGCGACTGCTGGGCTGCCAGCGATGTAACCGTTTCGAAACCATTGGGTGAATTTATTACCGGAGGCGGTTATTTGTTACTCGAAAATTCTGCCGGAATTAAAGCCGGCGATGCAGGGACTAAAAACAGCTTTGGATTCAATGTAAAATTTACCAAAAAACTCACCAGTTTGCAGGGTAACATCAATACAACATTCAGGCGTACCGAAAACGGAAAAACCAAAGTTTTCAACGCTAAAGGAACTGCATTTACTTCTTTGGCGGTTGTAAATAATTACGCTGTTTTTACAGGGAAAGCCGTTATTAAAAATATAACCGACCCTCTGTATCCGTTTGACGAAGAAGGAAATGCCACCATGCAGATGTCGATGACCGATAACGGTGATGGAACCCTTGATTTGCTGGGTATCACGCTTTGGAACAAAAAGGGCGGTTTATGGTTTAGCAGCAACTGGAGTGGCACAAAAACAATAGACAAGCTGCTGGCGGCAGGGAACCTGGTTATTCATAAATCACCGCTGAAATCGGGAGAAGTAGCTGAATTTGGAATTGATGGCAATTCTCCGGATCTGAAGGTTTACCCGAATCCATTCTCCAAAACGCTGCGTTTCGAATTTGTATCGCCGGCGGCTGCGGATGCCCGGATTGATTTATACGATGTAACCGGCCGACTGGTAAAAACAATCTTCGAAGAGCCAATCGAAGGCGGAGTAAGTTACGAAGCCGAGTTCAGTCCTGAAGCCGAAGTAAGCGCCATGTACATTTACCGCATGGTAATAGGCAATATGGTTTACAACGGCAAGGCAACATTTAAGAAAGAATAGTTAAAATGTTACAGGGGGACAGTGTGTTCCCCTGTAATTATTTAAAAACAACCTGACTTTCAGAATGCATTGCAGCAATATCTGAAAGGTGTTTCTATTCAAATTTTAATTCAAAAATTAACACTTTCATGAATAAGAATATTTTACCACTTGTAGCGGTATTTGTAATTTTCGCAAATACTATTAGTGCTCAGGAATACTATACAGGCGCAAGAAAACCTGACAACTATGTGATACAGAAATCGGCAACCCTGCAAATGAGTGCCTGGACCGGATGCTTCCCCTGCGCCATTCCTGAAAACGAACCGGATATTGCTGACGACGGGGAAGATGTAACCAATGGTGGTTGCAATTCAACTCCCAACGTTTTTACAGAGATTCAGATTGGCGATGTTTTTTGTGGCAGAGGCAATCAATATACATTCGGAGGCAATCCATACCGTGATACCGACTGGTACCGGTATATTTTATCAGAGGAAAAAACACTCTACTGGTCAGCATCTGCCAGTTTCAACGCTTCCATTATAATTGCAGGAGGCCCATGCAATGCAATCCAGGTCTTAGCTGCTGAATCGGTTTTTCCTGAAGCACCATCAACAGTAAGTTTAACTCTGAGTGCGGGTGAATACTGGTTTTTTATTGCCCCTTCAGGCTGGGATCCTTCTCTTGAAGGTGATTACATGGTTACCCTTACCGATACACCTCCAGCTGAACCGTGGTGTAACCCGGTTGATATTGCATGGTTGATTGAACCCGCCGATCATTCGGTTGCCTGTAACGAGGAACAGAATGCGCAAAGTTTTTTTAACTGGATGAATATGCCAACAGCAACCAGCAGCTGCAATGCAATATTTATCGGGAAAGATTATGATTTAATGAAAGTAAATTCCCCTACTGAAATTATTGGCCCTTACTACCATACCAACGCAGTATTCGGGCCCCAGTCATTTAATGTAACCGGCGAGTTATTGTACGACAATACAAATCCAAACGGCTGTGTATCCTTTTTACCGGGGACTTTTACCGGAAAAATCGCAGTAATTGACCGCGGAACCTGTTACTATATCACCAAAATAAGAAACGCCCAGGATGCCGGAGCAATTGGAGTACTTATCGTAAATAATGCCGCCGGCATTATGGGGGGTATGGGAATTCCTGAAGGTGAAACTGATGATATAACAATCCCTTCGATGATGATCGCTTACAGCGAAGGGAATATGATAAAATCAGCGATGGCAGACGGACCGGTTGAAATAACCATGCAGCGCAAAGTTTTCGATTGGGAATGTACGGCCAGCAACCTGCCCCGTCAATACCAGGTTGAATTTACAGCTGTTGACGGTTGCAGAAATATGATCACAAAAACAGCTGGTTTTACCTTGTTCGAAAACACACCTCCGGTATGGGATGTAGCACCGACCTATACTTCTGCTGCATGCACCGATGATAATGACAATCCGTTTGCAAAATGGTTAACCGGATTTACCGCCACTGGCACTTGTGAACCGGTAAAAGTGAGTAATGATTTTTGCGGATTAACCATCGACTACCCCTATACAGCTGCTATTAAATATCCATCAACATGGGCAGCATTCGGACCTGAATATTTCAGCATTTCCGGAATCCCTGAACTTGCTTATGACAATGGCAATCCGCTGTGTTGTGATGAAATTGACGGGTTTACCCCCGGAAGGATTGCTGTAATCGACCGGGGAGTCTGCACATTTGTCAATAAAGTGATCAATGCACAGAATGCAGGGGCAAGCGCTGTCATCATCTGCAATAAAATTGGAGATCCTTATTTTGTCATGTCGGGCACAAGTGAAGATATCTATATTCCTGTAATCATGATTTCGAATGAAGACGGACATGATTTAAAGGCAAAAATGGCAGATCAGCAGCTGCAGATTACACTGTTTAAAAATAACCTTGACAGGAACTGGTGCAGCGGTATCAATGTTGTATTTACCGCCACCGATGGATGCGGCAACTTTACATCTGCCAATGCAGGCTTTACTATCACACACGAAACTCCGATATGGACCGTGGAACCGTCCAATGTTACGGTGGTTTGTGATGGACTTTACCAGGCCAGCAAACTGACAAACTGGTTGAACTCCCCCAAAGCCATGGGTTGCAGCGAGGTAAAAGTGACACACGACCTGTTTTCACTAACTGTTAATTCACCATATTTTTTATCAGGTCCTTATGTTTGTGAAAAGGCTTCCTTTGGTCCGCAGGATTATAATGTTTCGGGTAATCTTAAAATGGATGAATCGAATATGTTAGGCGGTTCTGCTTTCCCACCCGATTTCTTTGCCGGTAAAATTGCTGTTATTAACCGGGGAACTTACAACTTTGTCAACAAGGTGAAAAATGCACAGGATGCCGGTGCCACAGGTGTAATTATCTGTAATAATACCGACTCGCCACCTTCAGGAATGGGAGGCACAGATCCATCCATTACCATTCCGGCCATGATGATCAGCAAAACCGACGGCGAACTGCTGAAACAATACCTGGCATCGGGAACTGCCATTCATGTAACCCTTGCAAAAAAGGACTACAATACTGAATGCAGCGACCTCCCGAAACCGATTGAGGTTACTTTTTTTGCCATCGATTATTGTCACAACGTTTCAGCTTTAACAGCCACATTTACTTTAACCGGAAACAATCCGCCGGTGTGGACTGCTGAACCGGAAAACCTGACCCTCGCCTGTGAAGGAGCTTCAGATTACAATGATGTATGGAACTGGATATCTTCTTACAGCGCCGAATCAAGTGATGTAAATTGTGGCGATGTAAGCATTACCAATGATTTCAGCCAATGCATGGTCAACCTGCCGGTTGAGGCTGCCCGACCTTTGTTTAATAGTTGGGCAAACTTCGGGCCTCGGTCATATATGTTAGTTACTGCTGATATTGAACTGGCCACTGATGGAACCAGCTCGCTTTGTGCAGGACCGCTTGTTGGTTTTACCCCGGGCAATATTGCCTTGATTGACAGGGGTGGCGGAATAACCTTTGTTACAAAGGTAAGGAATGCACAAAATGCAGGAGCAAACGCTGTGATTATTTGTAATAATACGGATGGATTGCCAATTATAATGGGAGACGATCTGACGGGAGCCGATATTGTAATTCCTTCCATCATGATATCAAAAGCCGATGGCGAACGCCTGAAAGTTTTGTTGACCGAGGGACACCAGGTGAATATTACGATGAGTAAAAGGGGTCTGGATGAGAATTGCGCCGTTAACGTGCACTACCCCGTCAATTTTGTTGCAATCGACAACTGCGGAAATGTGGTGAAAAAAACAGCAGACCTTAATATTTACCCCATGTTTACCATCGAAAAAACGGTGGATAAAAATTATGCTTTGGAACCAGGAGGCGATTTCATTTTTACCATTACGGTTACAAACATCAGCCCGCAGCCACTCGATATCAGTATTACTGACACAGAAGGAATCAGCTTCTCTTTTGGACAGGTTCAGCCTGGTGCATCATCAACAGGCAGTTATAGCAGAACCTATACCGAAGCAGGCGATTATTGGAATATTGCATCGGCAACAGCAACAACACCCAACGGAGTTGAGGTCAGCCTGTCGGCATCAACCTATGTTTATATTGAAGATGTTCAGCCTCAGGTCGTACTTACAAAAGAAGTTACACCTGATGTTTTATGCGGATCGGGTGATTTGTTCTGGAGTATTCAACTTTCCAATAACGGACCAGAAGATATTACCGCCCAGTTAAATGATGAACAGTTAGGCTTAAATCAGACAATTACGTTAAATGCCGGATGGACGTATTCATATTCAGGCGAAACAACTTACACTGATCCTGTTGGCAAAATTGTAATTCAGAATACTGCCACTGCGGTTGTTAGCGACAATGATGGAAACACTCAGACGCTTACTTCAACGGCTGAAGCAACAGTTTATGGGGTAATGCAGGTAACTTCGGCAACACTTGTGGCATCGGAAGGCACTCCGGGTCCTCCCTGGGATTACCCGATTGAAGGAGATTTTAAATACGGAGGTTTTGAGATATGTCTCGATCCTGATGTTCCGTTCTATTACTTTGATTTATTACAAATTGGTTCCACTTCTCCAATATTAAAGAATATCCTGCATTCGTTTTATCTGGATATTACAAGTGTGCCACCCGGGTTCTATGAATATTGGGCAGCAAAAGGTGTAGTAATGGGTGCAACCGGTTGGCAGGGGTTAATGTGGGAAATCATCAATGGTCAGACTTCACTTTTCTACCTGAGACATACCGGAACTGATATAGAATTGATTGATGTTCTTCAGTATGTAATTTCAGGTGGAACTTTAATCAGCCCATTGAGGATTAATGGTGATTTTCCACCAGGCGATTATCGCTTTATAGGTTATGTACCCGACGAAGTATCATGTAACAGGGATGAAGTTGTTGTAAATCTCAAAATCAAACAGTCGGCAAAGATTACCAAAGCGCCCGAAAATCTGGTGGTTTGCGTGGGTGAAAGTGCCCTGTTCTCGGTTGAAGCCAGCGGAGAAATAACAGGTTATCAGTGGTACAAAGATGGAGTACTCTTGCCTGAAGAAACATCTTCAACACTGCTCATCAATCCGGTTTCGGTTTTTGATGCGGGTGATTATTCAGTAACTGTTAATGGATTATGCAGCTCGGAAGAATCGCTGGAAGCAAAACTGGCAATCAAAGAGGTTCTTATCGATCCGGTGGCACAGCAATACAGCGATCCGGTAACGTTTACCGGAATCATTCATAACGGTGCGTGGCTGGCAGGGACCTGTAATGTGGTTACATTCATGATTGGCACTCAGCCAATGGGAACTGCATCATTAAATATTGAAGGAGAAGATCTTAAGGCAATAATGGCAGATGTTCCGCTACTGGAACCCGATCCTCCAACCGGGCAATTGGCTCCGGGTATTAAAACAGTAAAGGCTTTATTCAAAGATGCTGGTGATAATATATTGGGGTGTATCGGGGAAACTCCACTCGAAATTTTACCCGAAAAAGCACAACTTGCCTATAACGGCATGGAATTTCAGGCAACTGCATCGGTTACTGAATCAAAAGCGACAGTTCAGTTAATTGCGGTAATAAATGACTGGGATGACGGCTGGTCTGGCGATATCCGCAATGCCTGCATCACTTTCAAAATATTTGATGAACCGGGTGGAGCCCTTGTTGAATCGGTGACACTTCCGGTTAAACGGCTGATAATTCCCGGGGATTTCACAACCGGTGTTGTTTCGTATAACTTTATTGCTGATTTGGGTTCTGCCGATTACAAGACTTATACGGTAAAAATTATTGCCGATTGTTACTATTATGCAAAACGATCTGTGGCACTTACCGTTTACAAACCGGTGGGTGACTTTATTACCGGTGGTGGGCATATTATCACTTCTAATTCATATGGAACACGGGCCGGTGAACCAGATACCGAAACCAATTTTGGTTTCCATGTAAAATTCAACAGGAAAAATACAAACCTCATTGGTGGAATGAACCTGATTTATCGTCGGATGGCAAATGGTGAAATGCACGAATTCCAAATTAAATCGAATGCAATGAGCATTCTGGGTGTAAATATTGCTGACCCAACTGCCAAAATCGGGAGCTTTTCAACGAAAGCCAACCTTACCGACCTTACAACCGGACTCTCTGTTGAAGGTAACCTGAAACTGATTGCAACACTCACTGACCGGGGAGAACCAGGCATCAATAATGATGGCATTGGATTTACACTCTGGAGAGAAAACAAAAAAGGTTCTCCTGCTACTCTTGTTTATTCAAGCTCATGGAACGGTGCCAAAACAGTTGAATCAAAGTTGTCTGGTGGCAACCTTGTTGTTCACAGCGGATTCGACCTGTTGAAAGATGCTGAAATAGTTAGTGCCAGCGAAATTTTGTTTGAAGGTACTCAAAATCTGAAGGTCTATCCAAATCCGTTCAGCAGCAGGTTACGTTTTGAGTTTGTTTCGCCGGAAACAGTTGATGCCCGGATTGATTTATTTGATGTAACCGGCCGACTGGTAAAAACCATCTTCGAACAACCAATCGAAGGTGGTGTAAGCTACGAAACTGAGTTCAGACCCGAAGCCGAAGTAAGCGGCATGTACATTTACCGCATGGTAATGGGCGACGCGGTTTATAATGGTAAAGTAACGTTTAAAAAATAAATTACTCAGCAGGTGGCTTTGAGGCACCTGCTGAATGATCCCGGGAGGGACCGTTCTTAATAAACAAAATCTTTGGTTGAGTTTACCGGAGGGGCAAACTCAAAGTACATTCAAAAAGCGCTTTCTCACGCCTGAGGTGTGGGAGGCGCTTTTCAGCTATTTACTTTAACTGTGCAGGTAAAAACCCGGGGGGGCAATAATATTAATAACCGGATATAATTTGTATATTGAGAGTAAATTGGGTACTTGTATAAATTCAGGTTCGAGATTTGGAGTAATATACCTGTTTTACCTCTGACCCGGCGGGTATTTCAGAAACAAAACAATGGCTGTCATGAGTAAAGTTATTGCGTTTTTTGTGACCATCTTTACCTGTTTTACCTTTTGTACAGCACAGGAATCAAAATATCCGTTAAAGCCGGACGGTTCATCATCTCTGCATCTGGTTCCTCTTCCCGATTCGATCAATCTGCTTGGTCCCGACATCATTAGAAAAGGCCAGATTACAATGCCCGACAGCGTTGAAATTCAATTCTCGGATCTAAAATTAATAAATAACTCAGTGGTGTTTTTTCAAAGTGGGAAAGAAGTTTCAGTTTTGCCTTTAGCAACAATCAGGGGAATCACAAAAACAAAATCTAATCCCGGTACCGGAGCATTGATAGGCGGACTTGCCGGTATGGCCGGAGGATTACTTCTCGGCGGAATTGTGAACCCACGACGGACGACAGAAGAATGGATTAATGACCAAATCGACGGAGAGGAGGAAGTACAGGAAATTCGCAGGGAAGACTTGCCTTACATGGCAATTGGAACTGCTGTCGGCGCGGCAATAGGGGCACTTGTGGGGCTTTCGATAAAAAAAAGTACAGTGGTTTATTTCAATAACAAAAAAGTTGATGTTTTTCCTGCACTCGTATTTGCCCCGGGGGAATATCCAGCCATGCTGATCACCGTGAAATTTAATATTGATTAGCAAATCATTTCGAACAAATAATTGTTAAAATACAGGCATTCATAAAAAAGTTAAAAATTTTAAAAATGGAACATATGAAACATTATTTATCTTTTGCCGTGGTTTTGATGTTGGCCATAACTGGTTGCAAAACTGAGAGTGATTACCTCATGCAGGATTCAGACATTGCTACGCTGAAAGGCGCCGTAAAAACCAGCAAAATGCTGGTGGGTGATGCCTCTGATGTAAAAACAAATACAACCGGCGGTGCCTGTCTGATGGGTGGCAGCACCGATGTGGATGAAGCGTTTATATGGATGATTAACAAATCGGGGGGCGGCGACTTTGTGGTGATAAGAGCCGACAATTCTACCGGATACAACAGTTACATTTACAATCTTATTCCCGGGAGAGTCAACTCGGTTGAAACCATAGTAATTGCCAAATCAACCGATGCCAAAAGCGATGTAATTGCACAAAAAATCAAAAATGCCGAAGCACTGTTTATTGCCGGTGGTGACCAGAAAAATTACGTCACCATCTGGAAAAACACTCCCGTTGAGGATGCCATCAATTATCTTGTGAATATCAAAAAAATACCGGTTGGCGGAACAAGCGCCGGTTGCGCCATACTCGGATCTTCTTACTTCGCAGCTCTTGCAGGTACAGTAACCTCTGCAGAAGCAATGGCCAATCCATACAGTCCGCTGGTAACACTCGAACATGATGATTTTTTAAACCTCCCCTATCTGCAAAATACAATTACTGACCAGCACTTCTCACAACGTGACCGCGAAGGCAGATTGATTACTTTTATGGCCAGAATGGTTAAGGATTTTGGTAAAAATCCGCGGGGAATCGCAGTGGATGAACAAACAGCAGTTTGTATTGATGAAAATGGTATTGCAAAAGTGTTTGGGTTAAATAATGCATTTTTTCTGCAAAAAACCAATGAAGGACCCGAAGAATGCACACCTGGAGTTCCGCTGACATGGAACAAAAATCAGCAGGCGATTAATGTATACCGAATAGCCGGATCAGCCGAGGGAAATGGCTCCTTTGACCTGACCAATTACACCAAAGCAACAGGAGGTAACTGGCTTTATTATTATGTGACTTACGGCATGTTTTATACAAACTGAAATGGCGAGGATTTTAATCAATATTAAACATAAGACAATTATTAACAATCGGTTTAAGCATCGATACTTATTAATCTATAATAAGTTAATAAGTTACAATACAATATTTATTATTCATTAAATAAATATTTCTAAATTGGTCAGGCTTTTTGTTCGGATGTATGATTGGTTTTCATGTTCCTGGATATGTAAAAATAATGGGAAGGAAATTGGAATATGAAAAGTATTAAAATTAGGCAAATGACCAATTTTATCATTCTACTCACAATTATTTTCAGTTGTCAGGATGTGGATAAAAATATGATTCCGGATGATAAGCCCAAACTAAAAAGTGCAGTTGAAATTCCTGTACCTAATTGCTCCGCTATGGCATTTGATTTACTTATTAAACAACGTGTAAAAGCCGGAGATCTTAAAATTTCAAATAACAATGATTACCTGGTTTTGGAGTATTTTCCGGTTGAAGAATTGTCGTTTACCGAAATTAAGCTTTGGGTTGGCACCAATCCCAAAAAAGTACCTTCAGATAAGGATAAATTTCCCTTATCCGATAAATTCAAATACAAATCAACTTCTGCCGGTGAGCTTGTATTTGTAATACCATTGAATGAAATTTACTCCCGTAATCCTGAAACTGACTGTGAATCTAAAAAACTTTACATTTTCACCCATGTTATAGCAGATATAACCGATACGCAGGAAATTGAACAAATAACAGCCTGGAGCGAAGGAACAACAGTCGGAAATTCGCAAACTGTTTCCTATAGTACTTACACCACCTGCTGCAAATCAACCGGAGGAGGAGGATGTTTTCCTCATGTGGCATGGGGCGGAAACTTTGATCAAAGCGGCAGCAATTATTATTACACAGGAACAGGAGGAATACAAAACATACTTGCCGACAACGGGGTAGTTGCCGGTACAATTAAATGGGAATCTGGAGTATTTACTTTTTCATTTACCTCTGATTGGATGTTTTCTGACCAAAATCCACAAATACCACTCTTAGAAATTTATGGATTATATGAACCAGGCGGAGCCTCCACTTCATTGTATAAAGGATCACCTTCCTCTTATCAAGGTATTTATTCAGTTAATATTTCAGGTTATCCATATTATCAGATAGTTTTTAATCTTCAAAACTGTTATTTAGTTAATCCATAAATCCACTTAACCCAATTAAAGTGGATAACCAGAGTTCATAAGAACCACTAATAAGCCTCTTCGGAGGCTTATTTTTTTAATAAAAAGCTTGGGTACATTCAACAATTGAATCGTCATTAATGATTTTTTGAACTAAAACTAATTTCGCTGAATTATTTTCTATTTTTATTTCACTTTATTCTAACTAAAGATAAAATTATCAGCTTATGAAAAGTCAGAAAATTGAACCAGGTTATCTATTTTCAAAAGGTTATACCAACTACATTTTTGTCCTGCTGTTTCTTTTATACATGTTCGATTATATCGACAGGATGGTGGTAACTTCAATGTTTACCTTTATTGAAGCCGAATGGGGAATCAGTCATACACAGAGCGGAATGCTGGTTTCTGCGGTTTACTGGTCGATTGTATTACTCACTTTCCCCGTTTCAATTCTGGTTGACCGGTGGAGTCGCAAAAAAACAATCGGCATTATGGCGGTCCTCTGGAGTTTGGCAACTTTGCTTTGTGCTTTGACCGGAAATTTTACACAATTGTTTCTGGCCCGTATTCTGATCGGTGTTGGTGAGGCCGGATATGCGCCCGGAGGTACAGCTATCATTGCCGGACTTTATCCACAGGAGAAAAGAGCAAAAATGATCGGTTTATGGAATGCTTCCATCCCGTTGGGAACTGCGTTGGGAGTTGCCCTTGGTGGTATTATCGCAACAACATGGGGCTGGAAACATGCTTTTGGAATTGTTGCACTGCCGGGATTAATTGTTGCCATCCTGTTCTTTTTTATAAAAGATTACAAAACGGTTAATCTGGTAAATTCAGACGAAGCATCCGGAAGCAAAAAACTGGGAATCGGTAAAATTCTGAAAGAATTCTCGGCAAAACCTTCATTGTTTTATACCTATTTCGGGATTGCATTTGTGATTTTTGTTACAACGGCTATGATTACCTGGCTGCCCCGCTATTTCCAGGAAACATTGAATATTTCCGAAAAAGCAGCTGGTGTAAAAGCCAGTTCTGTAATGGTTCTCGCCATAATCGGGGCCCCGCTTGGCGGTTATCTTTCCGATCGGTGGAGAAAATACAGAGTTCGTGCCCGGCTTTTGTTTCCGGCCGTAACCACCACCATTTCCGCAATTCTGCTTTTTGTGGCTTTTAACTTTCTGACCGGATTTCCACAATATATCTGTTTGTTAATGTTTGGAACCATGGTAACTGCCTTTATTTCGGCAGCAGCCGCTGTTACGCAGGATGTGGTCCACCCCGGGTTGCGTGCTGTTTCCTATTCGTTTGCCGTTATCGTCCAAAACCTGCTAGGAGCATCAACAGCGCCCGTGGTAATTGGGGCTATTTATGACGCTACAAGTATTTCAACGGCCATGAAGTTGTTACCTATCTCACTGATTATTGGTGCCTTCCTGTTTTTCCTCGGATCACGATCTTACGAGCAGGATTTGGCCAAGGTTGGAAAAGTGGAACTGGTGGCAGAGTAAAATTCCTGAATATAATCTCATTCAGAATTGACTTACGTATTTGTATTTCATAACTTTAATCTGATTAAAAGATTTATCGTATGAAAACAAAAATCGTCTGTCAAATCATTCTATTAACGACAATTGGCTTTTTTCTATCGTGTGACTTAATTGAAAAAGCCGATGATGTCAGTTTCGACGCGACACAAACTGTATCGTTTCAG
>ERZ1645187.3104-NODE-3104-length-14136-cov-171.214544_pt1 | contig 14136 bp, 16 predicted proteins | sample MGYA00575352_ERZ1645187 | MGnify/ENA primary metagenome ERZ1645187 (study PRJEB40837, sample SAMN11349314) | freshwater sediment metagenome | isolation source: river sediment | host: Sediment | place: India: Wazaribad , New Delhi | collected 2017-02-21 ...
TGGTGGCCGGTCGTCTGGAAGACGCCCAGTCCTTCTTCGATGAGGCGCAACGCCTTTCCCCTGAGTTTTATCCCACCGCTAATGAAAATGCTCGAAAGGTGCGCACGCTCAAGGGAAAATAAATCAATAAAGGATTGTTCCTTCTGAGGTTGTCGAAATAGTATGTTGCCAGACGGACCCCGGCAATAAAATCGGATTATAGGCGTGGGTCACGGTGATGCGGATCGGATCACCTGGGTCCTGAGAAGCATTGGGTAAATTAAGTGCGACTTGGAAAGCACCCCCATGCCCTTTGATTTCATTTACATAGTTCTGGATGTCAGCTTGGTTGGCAGGGGCATCCGTACGGGTGTTGTCATCATCGTAAGCTTGATTGCCTCGCACCACTGCATATCGAAGCGCTTGTTGAGCCAAGTAATTGTTTATGTTGTAGGCATACAAGTACATCGAAATTTCCATCGTTGTCAGGATAAGAAAAAGGAAATATCCCACAATCAAAGCAAAATCTGCCATTGCAATCCCTTTATGGCGCTTTCTTCTCAAGCTCATCACCGTGCCGCCCTGATATTGGTTTATCGGTTTAATTTCGGATGCTTAGTAGGCCGCAACTAAAGCCCTTCTCGTAATCTGGTAGCTACCTGGCAAACCGAAAAAGTCCCAAAACAAGTCGAGTTGACTTGTTGCCGTCATTTCAAAAAAGACTTCAGCTCCATATACGCAATTTCGGATAAGGTTGACACCTGCACAAGCGCCTAGAGCACTGTTGCTAGGTTCTGAGTCATCATAGGGAGGGCAGCGGCAGTAGGTCGCGACATTGATTGTTGCACCATTAGGGGCCTCGGCCGCCGCAATTTGCCTCATGGTGTTAATTGTTGCCGTTGGAACAACGATATCCTTATCCGCATTGGTAATGGTCACGCCCGGTTGGTTCAAAAGACTTGCACCGGCCGTGGTACCCATCCGGACCGCGCTTTCGAGTGCAATACCCGTCGTTACGATCCTGACAATATCAGCGCTTCCTACTATGAGAAATGCCATAAAAGGGAGCAGAATCGCAAACTCGACGGATGCTGAGCCACGCTCTGATTGAAATTTATTCATTATACAATACTTGACTTTAGAGAACGAGAAAAGCAAAGGGCTCTTTTGGTGAGTAACAAGGATTTAACCCGCCATTATATGGCAGATATCTAAGTGTTGAGCTCTCCAGGTATAAATGATCTGAATAGAGAATTAGTGAGCCCCCTAATGTACTATCAGTGAGACTAACCGCGAACTCACTCCCTGAAGCATTCGGTGCGTAAATGTAAACTCCCGCATTAGCCACGCCACCGTTACTGCCATCAAGGATGCTATTGCTAATACGTAAATGTCCATCCCTAAATTCTTTAAAAAATTCTGGAGTATTATCCTTGGTACAAGGTTTTGTAGGACAATCTTCATTATAATGAGTGGAACTTATTGTCCCATCTCTGTCTTCGAAATAAAAGACATCGTCCGTGACATCCATGCCAGAAACAATCGGTTTTAGAAGTAGGTTCTTTCCGTCAGGTATATCCTCAATTGTCAACCCTCCACAGTAGGTGCCCGCACAAATGCCTCCACATCCAGGACCTGGAGGGGTAGATGATGGTGTGCGTGCTACGATGGCGTCAATATTATCAGGCGTGATGTGGCAGTTGACATAAAACCAACGAGTTTTTCCCCCCGCAGATCTTGGATACATGTCACACAAATTATCCTTCGTATCTGCCATCGGAGTTGACGCGCAATTCACGCCTACATCGGGATATTCCGGCACTGGTGGCTCGTAGCCCCTCAATAAACTCTCCGATACTCCCAACTCCGGACAAGTACCTCCATCTCTGCATGTGAAATCAATATTAGGGTTTGAATTAGCGCCTACTGCCTTGATCCAGTCGGCGGTTACTCCACTTCTGGCACCGGATGCGCTGAATACAAGATTGGGATCATCAGTGATTAAAAGCCCCCCTGGCTGCAAGATTTCGAATTCCGAATTATCTTTTAAACTAATGGTTTGAGGATCGTTTGATCCCTGCTTTTCCGTGAAATAGCCTACACAAGACTCGCCATTATCCCTTTCCTTAACTGCCGCCGTGGCGGAAATCCATACAGGTGGGAAGTTCATGAGATTCATTATTCTGCCAAAAATAGTGCTGACTTGAGATTGGATGGCAACGTGCACGTAAGCTGCCGAATCCTCTTTTGACCCTCCCGCTAATTCGCTCGCGTTAGGATAGTAGACTAATGGGTTAAACTTTCCTGGAATAGAAGCGGCGACAGCCGTTGAATAAGAACCAGGTGGTGAACTGGAGGGAGGCAGGTCGAAACAGGGGCCACCGGCCAAACCACTATCATCCTTCTCAGACGATATTGGGCAATAAGTGATCACCAAATCTGCATCAGCAATCCGGGGTGTGAGTCGGCTCGCGGCTTCTCGAACCGCTGCAAGGACATTGTCTGCTTTTTCTTTTGCAGTCATTTCTTCTTGTTGCAAATAAAATACTTTTTTTATGACATTGACGCCAGCCAAGGCTAGGGTATCCGCATCGGTTTGCGACCTCGCCCTCGCGGTATTGAAAACACCGACATCGTATGAAAAGAATAAGAGGCCAATCAGGGTTGTCAACAATACCGCCAGCCATACAAGGAAGGAGCCGGATTGCGATTGTGGTCCCCGGTTTTTTGAATTAAATATGGTAGTCATGGGATTTATCAATAAATTAAAGTGGTTGTGTTGAACGGGCCTCTTTGGGGTAGGTTCCACCATCCTGGTATCTGATAACTTTTGTCTATCTCGATGCCCTGACAATCATCCACATATTAAGTGTAGACTATGAATTGCACCCGATGCGTCCAAGTTGCGATGTCCGGTCACGGAATGGGAGCAGGCTGGTGAACAAGGTGAATGAATATCGTTTAGTCTTTAGAGGGATACCCCGTGGCTATGCGCTGCCAATGCATCACCAGTATGATCAGGATCAGGGGGCTAAAAAGCGGGAAGGACATCCCATCCCGCAGCAGCAGCGCGACCATGCCATAGAGCCATAGCAGCCCGAACATGACCAGGTCCCGCCCATCACCCGCGCGAAAATCCTGGACCAGGCAGACCAGACTGACGGCAACGTCATAAAAGAGCGTTTGCGGCGAGAGCCAGAGCACCAGGTGTGGCGCCAGTACGAACCGCTGGGGATCGCGCCGCATGTAGCCCACCGCCAGTAGGAGGAGGAAAGCCGCCAGGCCGTAAGCCCAGGGGAGCAGCCGCGCCCCCGCCCCTTGCCACGCTTCTCCGATCCAGTACATCAGTCCGGCCAGGGAAGTCATGTTGCCCGCGTTGATGGTGAAGTTGAGGTCACCGAATGCCGTCGCCGCTCGCAGCCAGATCAGGGGCCAGGTCGGGCCCTGTACCGGGATGCCGAGCAGGTAGAGGGCGAGAGCGCCGAGGCCCCAGCCCAGCAGAGCGGTTTTTTGCCCGCGTCCCAGGAGGAATAGCAACATCAGGGCCCCAAACTGGGGCTTGTACAGCATCAGGGCGGCGCTGAATCCCGCCAACCCGTGGTAGCCCTGCCGCGTTGCCCAGTACACCAGGGTGAAGAGGAGGATGGTCAGACTGGTGTTTTGCACGCCAAAGAGGGCCATTTGCAGCGGGGCGAAGGTGACGAGCAGTACCAGGACCAGGGCAAAATGTTCGCGCACGAAGGGGCTGGTCCGGCGGAGCAGTAGCAGGGCCCCCAGCAGGGAGGCGAACAGGATCAGGGATGCGACGACCTTGGCGGCCAGCGGGGTGAGGGCGGCCAGGGGAGCGAGCAGGAGGGCGAAAAAGGGCGGATAGGCGAAGATGTAATAGCTCCCGCCGAAATCCGGCCAGTGCCGGTTCTCCAGTTCCCGTTGCAGATCAAAGTCATAAAGTTCCGCCCCTCTGCCGGTCCAGACGAGCTCGGCGGCGGCGTAGAAGGCGGGAAAGTCACCGCGGAACAGGGCGGAACCCGCTGGCTCGCCCTTCAGCAGATACAGCAGCACACCGAGCATGAGGCCCAGGCCTAGGCCCAGGGTGATTAGGGCGAGCCTCTGGTGGGTGACGCTGATTTCTTCTGGCATCCGTTAGTCCCTCGCCGCGGTGGCCAACGGGCGCTGGGGGACGCCAAGCCGCAGAGTCAGCCAAGCACCTGAGCGGCCAGATCCAATCAGCATGCGGGCTCCTCCGTCTTGCTCATTCAAAAGCCTGCGCCGTGATACGCCAGTCTGGGTAAAGGTCTTCTTCCGGCCAGGCCAGCGGGCTGATGGCATTGAAGTAAACGACCGTTTTTAATTGGGGAAAGGATTCCACGGTGCGGAATAAACTGCCCAGCCATTCCCGCTGATCGGCCGGTTCTCCCGCGATCCCGAGTTCGGCGATCATGATGGGCCGGTCGAAGGGCGTGAGCAACCGGTACAAGGGCGTGAAGCGGTCGGGAAAAAGGAGGGCATGGCCCAAGTGCTCATGCTCCAGCGTTGAAGAGGTAAGCAAGGTGACCCCGACGTAGTCGGCATACGGTTTGCCTGGCCAATAATCCGCCAGCCCCGGATACCCGAGGGGTGACCAGACGTAATAGCCCTCCGTGACCCAATGACGGCATTGGGTCACGAAACGCCGATAAGCGGCGATGTAGTCTTCCGGGGGCTGGCTGGACCAGGGGTAATTGACCTGGGGTGGTTCCATTTCGTGACCCCAGCGAATGAAGACCGGGGCATCCAAGGCACCGATCTGGCGGCATGCCGCGGCGATGATCGGGTCATAGGTACCGGCGGCGACGTGGTGCAAATAACCTTCCGCGCCGCTGGTGTTGCCGTCCGGGTAGGGTTCAATGGTGATCATCAGCCAGCGTTGCCGTTCTTGCGCATAGCGGCCCATCTCCTCTAGCGTGGACTGGTCCGAGGTGCGGTGCGGTGCCAGCCAGGAAATGAACACATGCTCGATCGCAATCCCTTTCGCGGCACTGAAGGCTTTCGGGCCATTGCCCGCCGGTCGCGGGTCATGGACGCCGTAGTTGACATGCGCGTGTTTGTTGACGGGGAAGATCGGGTCCAGCAGGGTCCAGAGTCCGGCGGTGACGACGCTGACGGCATTATCCTGGTGGGCAATCAGGCCGATGATGGGTAACCACAGTAGCAAACCGATCAGGGCGCAGAGGAAGCTGCGGAAGGCCATTCACTGAGCTTCCGGGCACGGCGGGGTGTCCGCCGGGACGATGTCGGGGGCTGGCGAGTTCAGCAGGACGGCGGCAGCCAGGATGGCGTAGATCAAGGCATTGATGACGCTGAACAGCACATAACCCGCGGCGCTGTTGGGGTAGCTCAAGGTGGCCATGGCGCCGATCGAGAGCAAGGAACACAGGAGATAGGGCAGGGCAAATAGAAACGTGCTTGGCGGCGCGGTGGGGGATCCCGGCTTGGGGGTGATGTGGATCCTTGCCGATTGGTCCCGCCAGCGATCCCAGACCGCGATGACGCAGCCCGCCAGCGTCCAGGGCCAGCGGAGGGGCAGGTAACATAGCGCCTCCCAGGAGAGTATTTTGGCCGTGACGGGTCTGGTCAGGCCACAGCGCGTCAGGCAGAGATCGATGAGCCAGAGGGGCGCGATCAAGAGAGAGATGCGCCATAGGAAATCCAGGAATACCACCTTGACCAGCGGGGTGTGGGAGAGGATGGCGATGACGGGTAACAGGATCAATAACAGCATGAACAGGGACGAGAGGGGGTACCAGAGCTGGCTGAAGGCGAATTGCAGCTTGAGTCGCCAGGGCAGGCGCGGCCAATAGGTCGGGGTGTGTTTCAGCAGGATCGTGGTGATGCTGCGCGCCCACTGAAATTCCTGGACGGCAAAATCGACGAAGCTGCGGGGGCCATGGCCACGGGCATGTGCCTGGATGGCATGGACGCCGCGCCAACCGGCGGCGTTCATCATCAAGGTTGTGGAGTGGTCCTCCGCCAGTTCCGGCCCAAGCCCCCCTATCTCGCGCAGTGCCTGGGTGCGAATGCCGTAGTGGGAGCCAAAACACAGGGGGGCAAAGCCATGGGTGTAACCCGCCTGCTGGATCCCGTGCAGGTGTCCCTCCGCGTGTAACCGGCTTTTGGCAGACCAGCTCTGGTCGGCATTCAGATCACAGATGCTCGGCGCGGTGACATACCCGATGCGGGGATCGACGAACGGCCGCAGCATGTTCTCCAGATAATCCCGCTGGGGAATATGATCCGCATCCATCTGAATGACAAAATCATAGTGCTCGTAGCCGAACTTATCGTAAAAATGGGCGAGATTGCCTTCCTTGCAGCGGGCCTTCCGCGGCCAATGCGGGCGATGATAATCGTTGATGTCCTTGCGACTGCAGATCCTGACGTGGTGGGCGTGGCACCAGGCAAGGGTGTCCGGTGCGGGATCTTCATCCGCCAGCCAGATGTCGGCGGGATAGTGTTGGCGCAGCATGCCCTTGAGGGTTTCCTGAATGACGGTCAGGGGTTCCGCCGGGACCTTGGTGACGATCATGGCCACGCGCCAGTCGGCGGGTAGCGGAAGCTGGGGATTGGGGACCCGTGCCCGGAGCATGAAGTACAGGAAGTATGCCGGTAGCAGGGTGAACCAGAGTACTGGCAAGGTATTCAGAGTAAACAGCGCCAGGCTCACCCGATGATCGGGGTCGAACCACCAGTGATAAAAGTGCAGGAGCAGGACAAGCCAGATGAGGGTCAGACCATACAGGACGGCATGCTGAAACCGGGTGTAAGGTTGAACTAGCAATGACATCCGGTGGTATTCCATACCGTTAACTGACATGAAGGGGCACGCCACGAAGACCAAGCCTCCGGGTCCCGCCTGCCTTCCAGTACCAGGGCACCGAAGCGGCCGAGCAGGTGCCGGCAGTGAAGGTCATGATTTTACGGCCCTGGCAACCGGTGGCAAGGTGGATTGCCGGGGCGTACTATGTGAAACCAATTTGTAACGACGCCATTGGGCACGTTGCATGGCTGGTCTCGGCGCGGGTGTCGAGGGGGGGGTGGGGTGAGCAAGGCGCCGGCCGGCTGGTCAGGTTGAGGTCACCTTGCCCTCTGCTAGGGGGTGTTCTTGATTTCGTACCTGAGGTTTTCGGCGGTGTGGTTATTGAACCGGTTCTTTATGTTGCTGCCAGCGGTTGCCATGCTGCTTGCCGCGGGCTGCGCCACCCAGCAGGTGAGTAACGATCTGCCCGTGATCTGTGTGGACACGCCCCAAGTGGGTAAGTGTGGCGGAAAAAAACCGGGTTTCTATTACGACTATCCCAGTGATACTTGCCGCCCGTTCCAGTATGGCCCCTGCCATGGTCCCGTGCCGTTCTCCAGTCGGGACCAGTGCGAAACAACCTGCGTTGCCCGGGGTAAGTAGGGTTTCTGTGCTCGTAACCTTTCAGTTCCCCTTTCACCAACCGAAGGTTATGTCTGGCCCGCTGGTTCCTTGGGGTTATCCGGGCGCTTGAAGAGGAGGCCGTGGCACTTGGGGCAGGGCGGGATGTGCCCGGTCTGGGGCATGCGCAGCTCGGCGCCGCAGGCGGTGCAGATCAGGGTGCCGGGGCCGGTGATCTCCCCGGTGTGGTAGCCGACGGACTGGCGGGCCTGCCGCGCCCAGTTCTGAAGCTGGACGCTGGTCTGGTCGGCGACGCTGCTGAACATCTCCAGCATGCGCTCCTGCACCTGGCTGACGTCGAAGCGCCACCACTGGCGCAGGTCGGCGCCGGTGTCGGTCAGGTAGGCCGCGGCGTCCTTGATGTCGCGCTCCACGTATTCCGCCACCTTGGCGGCCTCCTCGCGGGTCAGTTCGCCCAGTTCCACCATGTTGTCGCGGGCCTTGTCCAGCAGCTCGCGCAGGGCGGGCAGGGTCTCCTTTTCCGCCTGCTCCATGGCGGCGTGGGTGCGCTTGAGCATCTCTTCATAGGCGTGGACCAGCCGGTCCTGGGTGGATTTGGGTTCGTCGGTCATGGCGGTCACCGGTTGGCGCTGGGGTGGGGCGGTTGGAGAATTGCGAGGTCGCGTGGTCGGGCGGAAGAGGGGGGTAGCGGTAGGACGTTAGGGGGTGTGTCGGGTCTCTGGTGCAAGTTTGACTGAACAGCGGGAAATGGCAAGGTGGAACCACCCTTCCTGCTTGAGCTGAACCAGAACAAGGCCCGATCAGCTTCATTCCGCATCTACTGGCGGGAGCGCAACCAGGAGGTTGAGTTCGTGGTGCTGGCTGGCCGGCGGTTGGTGGCAATCGAGGTCAAGAGCGGCTGCACGCTCCAGGTCCTGCCTGGTATTAAGGCCTTCAATGCCGCCTTCAAGCCCGGACGGCTCTTGCTGGCAGGCGGTGACGGGATTCCCCTGGGTGAATTCCTGTCGACACCCCTGACCGACTGGCTGGGTTGTGGGGGGCGCTGACCTTTCTTGCCCCTCCCAAGACCTACCAGCGTGATCTGAACTATTATGCCTGGGCCACTGGTTCCTTGGGGGTATCCGGCCGTTTGAAGTAGAGGCCGTGGCATTTGGGGCAGGGCGGGATGTGCCCAGACTGGGGCAAGTGCAGCTCGCCTCCCCGGGCGGTGCAGACCAGGGTGCCGGGGCCGGTGATTTCCCCGGCGTGGTAGCCGACGGCCTGCCGGGCCCAGCACCGGGTAAGTGATCGCCTGGGTGGCTGGGCTTGCATTCAAGTTTGTCCGATAGGAAATAGTGGCTAAGGGGTTAATCCTGACCACCTTCACATTTATCGCTCTTAGCCCCATACTACTTGTATCCTGACGTTCCAACCAGTACCGGAGCGGTGGAGGTGCCGCGTTAGCATCATGGGAATCCAGATGGTGGAATTCCAAGACGGCGTTTTATCCCGTTAACCTTCTTCCATGACAACTGTCAGAGGTAGCGCAATGTCGATTTTTACAAGGTTCATTATATCGATCATAAGTGCCCTTTTTTCCCTCCAACTAGCCGCGGCGCAGAATGATCGTGACGTGGTTGTCGTCAACAACCAGGGAATCCGTAATCTTACGGAGGCGCAACTTCGCTCCCTGCCTGAGGTCATCAATAAGTTACCTGCCCCTGATACATCCAGAATCTTTGTGGATGAAGACAATGTCTACGACGGGGTGCCAGGTATCATGACTCGGAATGGGATTGTTGAAGACATGGATAGCCGCGCGTTTGGTTCTTTTGGTATTCCTTACACAACTACCCGGGTGCAGGATGGCATCACAACCGCTTTGGGGGTTTGGAATGCGAATCGCCTCAGCACGACCTATCCGTATCGAACCGTCGGCAAGCTGACCTTTTCCGCGGGATACTGTTCCGCGAGTTTGATTCGTAGAAGTGTCATAGTTACGGCGGCCCACTGCATTCAGCGCTTCGGTACGGGCGATAACATCTACTCTAACTTCCAGTTCCGACCTGGCCACTATGGTGCGACAGGCGCAACGGCCAATCAGATCGCCCCCTATGGGACCTGGAACTGGCTCGGTCTGGTACGTCCTGCAAGTTGGGCCTACGGCACTGACGTTGGTTCCGGCTCGGCCCGGGACAACGACCTGGCGGTTATCGTCTTGGCCAAGAACGCGGCGGGCCGGTTTGTTGGCGATCTAACCGGATATATGGGCTACGGTTGGAATAATTATTCGTTCGTGTCGTCTTCTAAGACCGGATACAAGCTGACGGCGGCCGTAAGTTCCCTAGGTTATCCTGGTTTGATGGACCTAGGCAGAATTATGCAGCGTACGGACGGGCCTACCTATACCACTACCATCGGTGGCGCAGGACAGTTGTTGCAGGGAAGCAACTTTACCGGAGGTTCCAGCGGGGGTCCCTGGGTTGTTAACTTTGTTTCCAGTTCCCCAGTCCTGTCAGGCGGCGCCGTCCAGGGTACCCAATCGGGCATGGCGGTTGTGGGGGTGACATCATGGGGTACGAATGATCCCAATGTTCCCAAAGATAATTATTCCTCTCAGTTCCGTCAAAACTCGCGTTATCCGAGTTCTGACTACGGCGGATACGGAGCGGGTAATATCGCATCACTCCTGAATACGCTTTGTAACTCGTCCGCCCCTGGGGGCGGAACCTATAAGTCCCAAGGCTATTGCAACTAATCATTCTGAATTGGTGGGTTGAGGCGGACCAGGGGGGGGCGAGATGTTTAACGCTCCCCCATCTCCTTTTCTAACGCGAACGGCCTTGGGAGGGCGTATGGCTCTTCCGCTATTGAAATTCTGGAGGTGGCTATGTGGAGGATCCTCGGAACAATCTTGGCGTTATTGGGCATGCTCGGCGTTAGCCTGATGCCCTCTCTTGCCGGCTCCCTGACAGTTGATGATCTTCAAGGGACTTGGAAATTGGTGGAGATCGGATCTCACCCCATGCGGCCCAACTCCACAATGGCCTTGCCGGAATTTACTGTCTCCAGTGAATCGATCGCGGGATTTGACGGCTGCAATAATTTTTGGGGGCGCCTCGACCAACCGGGTAGCGTGGGCACTACGCGAATCGGCTGCCCCGAGGGTGTCCTGAAGCTGCCTTTGGATCTCAGCGATCCTTTGTCTCATCTGCGCAGCGGGCAAATCCATCAGGGGAGGTTGATATTGCCTCATCGTAACGCGACACCCTCGGCGGTATTCAAGCGGTTAGACTGAGTGCATTTGGGGAAGTCCCATCACCTGGCGGATCTGTCCCGTTATTGGATCAGCCAAGCTGCACTAACCGTTCAGATCCCCTCTCCCCCGCTACGGGGGAGGGAGCAAGAGAATCAGCGGCTTGAGCTAGTTAAGCCAGCCAAGCGGCATGGGGGTGTGAGCGTTTACTCGCTGCCGTTTCCTTTTGCTGCGGTATCAAGGATTGACCTGAATTCTGTCAAGCCATCCAAGGGCGACTGATCACCTTTCGGGAGATGGCGATGCCGAATGCAGCGGTGTTGATTTACCAGGAAGCTCGGACACTATCAGAACCTCTTTGCGCAGAAGTTTTTGATTTTATAAGTTTATTTACGTACCGGCCACCCACCATCGCCGGTGGCGGAAGATTGAGATGCCCGGCTGGCCACGTTGGAGGCCCTTTTTTCTATGGAGGCAAACTTAGCTTGACGAGCCGCCTCTCCAATGCCGCCAGATAATCCTCGGGATGCTGGCGGAACTGCCGCTGCAGAACGCGCGCGTGGCGGAGTCGGCCTAGACGTCGGCGCTCTTCGCGCCACAAGGCCGGATCGGCTTGGCCCAACTGCAGCGGCGAAGGGGGCTGCAGCCAGGTGAGGACCGCCGCCATCACCCGTACTGAGCCACGCACGATCAAACTGTGACTGACGACCTTGCGTCCGGTGATGCGCCGCTCCTGATGACGTAACGATCCAAACAGGTGTTCGAGATCGTTGTTGGTGCGCGGCAGTTGGGCGACCTCATAGGTGTGTAAAAAGCCCCGCCCAATAGTGCTGAGTGATCGTGAGAAAGTGCGTGCCCCCGTGGCGAATCGCCTCGCCGGCGGGGATCGTGACCAGCGCCGCTAAGCGCTCCCTCCAGGCCGCGTAGGATGTCCCCTCAATCGGCTGTTTTTAAGAAGGGGTCTGAACTTGTACGGGTGCTTTTGCCGAAGAGTGCGGTGTCGCCCTTGCTGCGGATCAGGGCAAAGTTCCTGTTACCGCCGGTCTGTTCGTAGATGACATCCGACAGTTCTTTCTCGGTGGCTGAGAGTTTCTTGCGGGCCGAGACCCGTTCCGCTTCAAGCAGACGCTGCTCGATCAGTTCCGCCTTGCGGGTCTGCATGGCGAAGTAGGTTTGCGCAAAGGCGATCTCCTGCTTGGCCGGATCGCCATTCTGGGCAATCAGATAGCAGGCGTAGCGAGTCAGTCAGCATGATGTCGCTGATCTCTCGCTGGCTACCGGAGCCGAGCTCGACCATTTTCCCGACGTCGGCAATATGGACGGCGATGTCGTGGCCCGACACCTCGCAGGCGGTCTTAGCTTTGGAGATGACATTGAGGAAATTGTCCCACTTAGTATAACCCAGCAAAAGCTGTAAGTCACGAGCCAGCCAATACTCGATTCCGTTTTCGGTCTCCTGGGCATGGCCCTCGAAGCTCTCCGTCAAGGTGTGGACCAGTTCAGGTTTCATCTTTCGCTCTCTTCTGGTTATTCATACGCCGCTAACCCTGAAATCTCCCGTCCACCCGCCTGCTTCTTCAGCAGCGGCGCCAGATCGTTCATCAACGCCAGCTCCGCCTGGCTGCGCGCCTTCCAGCCCAGCCCCAGCGGCGCGAACAACTCGCTCAACTGCTCGCCGTCGAAGATCAGCCGCTCCAGCACCCCCGTGACGAAGCCCCGCAGGGCCTCGGGCGCGAGGCCGTGCATCCCGGCCAGGGCGTCCAGCCCGGCCTGGGTCTTGTGCGCGCTGAACACCTGGTAGTCGCCCTTGATGTCCTCGATGCCGCCGTGCCCTTGGCCGGCTTCCAGGGTGTTGATGTAGGCAATGATATCCTCGCGCTCGTCCATCAGGTTGCTGCTGGCGCTAAGCAGGTTGATGAGCTGCTCGCGGCTCAGGGTCTGCTTGCCCGGCTTGGCCTGGCTGAAGCGGGCGTTCAACTCCATGATGTAGTCGTAGTCGATCACCGCCGAGGAGAAGAGCACGAACTCGAAGTCGAGTTGCTCGATGGTCTGCCGCGTGATGTTGCTGTCATCCCCGTCTTTGTCCTGCTGGGCCCTGAGGCGTTGGGCCGTCTCCAGATACATGCCCCGGAAGCCGCGCAGCGTCTCCTCCGGCAGGCGCTGCTCGATTTGTGCCTTTTGCGCTTCGTTTAGGTCGGTGTACTGGTCGAGCTGGGTCTTGAGGCGCTGCACCTCCTTAAAGCGGTTGATGAACTCGGCGCGGGCGAGGTCGCCCCGGAGGTTGGTGACCGCCTCGGGCGTGCAGGGCTGGCCCTGGGCCTTCATGAAGCTCTCCAGTTGCGCGACGGCGGTCTCCAGCTTCTCCATGACCTTGGGCGCGGGGTCCACCAGCCAGATCTCGCGCGTGCGCTGGGCGTCCTCGCCGGAGAAGAGCGCGATGGCCTCGTCGACTGCCGCTTGCTGCGCGCGGAAGTCGAGGATGTTGCCGTAAGGCTTGGTGTCGTTGAGCACCCGGTTGGTGCGCGAGAAGGCTTGAATCAGGCTGTGGTGCTTGAGGTTCTTGTCGACGTACAGGGTGTTGAGGTATTTCGAGTCGAAACCGGTGAGCAGCATGTCGACGACGATGGTGAGGTCGATCTTGTCTTTGCGCGGGACCTCGCTGTGGGGATACTGCTGATCCTTGATGCGCTGCTGCACGTCCTGGTAGTAGTAGCGATCAAACTCACCGGGGCTATGGTTGGTGCCGTACTGGGCGTTGTAGTCGGCCATGATTCGCTGGAGCGCGGCCTTCTTCTGCTCGGGCTCCTGCTGGTTGTCGGCCTGCTCCTGCGGCAGGTCTTCCTGCAATTGCCTCACGTCGCGGTTGCCCTCGGCGGGCGGGGAGAAGACGCAGGCGATGTTGAGGGGACGGTAGTTCGGGTCCGCGGCCCGGCGCTCGGCCTGGATCTCTTGGAACAGTTCGTAGTGGCGGATGGCGTCGTTGATGGACGCCGTGGCCAGCAGGGCGTTGAAGCGGCCGTGGTTGGTGGCGGCGGGGTGCTTGTCAAGGATGGCGTCGACGATGGCGCGCTGACTGAGGGCCGGGCTGGGCTTAGACTGGGGCTGGGGCTGGGGTTTTTTGCTCACCATTGCGGCCTGGTCGGTCGCGGCGGCTGGTGACGAAGGGGCGGCCTTGCCCTCCGGCTGGTAGTAGTCGATGTGAAACCGCAGCACATTGCGGTCGTCGATGGGGTGGGTGATGGTGTAGGCGTGCAGTGGCTTCTCGAAGAGGTCCTGGGTCGTCTTGAAGGTGCCGACGGTGCCGTCGATCTGCGTGTAGCTGGCGTTTTCTTCGAAGATAGGCGTGCCGGTGAAGCCGAAGAGCTGGGCCTTGGGGAAAAACGCCTTGATGGCCTGATGGTTGTCGCCAAACTGGGTGATCGCCTGGACGGCGTAGATCTGGTAAGGGCGCATGGTAACTACTCGCCCGGATCGCAGGCTTTTCGCTAATGGCGGGCAACCGGTA
>ERZ1645187.3105-NODE-3105-length-14136-cov-13.066899_pt1 | contig 14136 bp, 11 predicted proteins | sample MGYA00575352_ERZ1645187 | MGnify/ENA primary metagenome ERZ1645187 (study PRJEB40837, sample SAMN11349314) | freshwater sediment metagenome | isolation source: river sediment | host: Sediment | place: India: Wazaribad , New Delhi | collected 2017-02-21 ...
CTCGATGTACGAGATCGACGAGGTGTACCCCGTGATCGAACGGGCCGCCGAGATGGCGGGCACCCGCTACGGCGCGCGGGAGGAGGACGACGTCCGCCTCCGCATCGTCGGTGACCACGTCCGATCCGCGCTCATGCTCATCGCCGACGGCGTGCGCCCGGGCAACGACGGGCGCGGGTACGTCCTGCGGCGCCTCATCCGCCGCGCGGTGCGCTCCATGCGGCTCCTGGGCATCAGCACCGCGGTCCTGCCCGAACTCCTCCCGGTCTCGATGGACGTCATGAAGCTGTCCTACCCGGAACTGGAGGCCGACTTCCCGCGCATCTCCGAGATCGCCTACGCGGAGGAGCAGGCGTTCCGGCGCACCCTCGCCGCCGGTACCACCCTGCTGGAGGGTGCGATCGACCAGGCCCGTGACAGCGGCGCGGAGGTCTCCGGCGCCGACGCCTTCGCGCTCCACGACACCTACGGCTTCCCCATCGACCTCACCCTCGAGATCGCCGCCGAACAGGGCGTCCGGGTGGACGCCGACGGCTTCCGCACCCTCATGGCGGAGCAGAAGCGCCGCGCACGCGCGGACGCACTCGCCAAGAAGGCCGGCCACATCGACACCTCGGTGTTCTCCGAGATGCAGGGGCGGCTCGGCGGCTCGGTCGACTTCCTCGGCTACCACGAGATCTCGGCCGAGGTCCGGGTGGTCGGCATCCTCGTCGACGGGCGGCCGGTCCCCAGCGCCACCGCCCCCGCCGAGGTCGAGGTGATCCTCGACCGGACCCCGTTCTACGCCGAGGCGGGCGGCCAACTCGCCGACCAGGGAACCCTCCGGTTCGCGGGCGGCGCGATCGTCGACGTGTTCGACACGCAGGCGCCGGTCAAGGGCGTGCCGGTCCATCGCGGCACGCTCACGGAGGGCGAGCTGACGCTCGACGAGCGGGGCGTCGCAGAGATCGACACGCTGCGTCGCCGCCAGATCTCGCAGGCCCACACCGCCACGCACATGGTGCACAAGGCGCTGCACGAGTTCCTGGGGGAGCAGGCCACCCAGGCCGGCTCGGAGAACGCGCCCTCCCGCCTCCGCTTCGACTTCCAGCACGGGGCGGCCGTGCCGCGGTCCGTGATGGACGACATCGAGGGACGTGTCAACGAGCGGCTGTCCGAGAACCTCGAGATCACCGACTCCGTGATGGACCTCGCTGAGGCGCGCCGCCTCGGCGCCATGGCCCTCTTCGGCGAGAAGTACGGCGACCGCGTGCGCGTCGTGACCATCGGGGACGGCTGGTCCCGTGAACTCTGTGCGGGCACCCACGTCCCGCTGACGGGCAACATCGGGCGCGTGAACCTCCTCGGGGAGTCCTCCATCGGCTCCGGCGTCCGCCGCATCGAGGCGCTCGTCGGGGCGGGGGCCTATGCCCACCAGGCGAAGGAGAGTGCTCTGGTCTCCCAGGTGTCCCAGCTCGTCGGCGCCCGGCCGGAGGAGATCCCCGAGCGCATCACCCAGATCATGGCGCGCCTGAAGGCCGCCGAGCGCGAGCTCGCCCAGGTCCGGACCGCGCAGCTGCTCGGCAGCGCCGCCACCGTGGCGGGCGCCGCCCGGCGGGTGGGTCCGCTCGCCGTCGTCGTCCACGACGCCGGAGAGGTCGCGGGCGCCGACGACCTGAGGACGCTGGCGCTCGACGTACGGAGCAGGCTCGGCGCCGGCGGCGTCGTCGCCCTGTTCGGCCGCTCCGGCGACCGCCCGCTCCTCGTCGTCGCCACCTCCCCGGAGGCCCGCGACCGGGGACTTCGAGCGGGTGCGCTCGTCCGCGAGGCCGCCACGGTCCTCGGCGGGGGCGGCGGCGGGCGCGACGACGTCGCGCAGGGCGGTGGCACCCGACCCGAGGCCATCGGCGCGGCGATGGCCGCCGTCGAGTCGGCGGTCGGGCGTACGGTCGCGTGAGGACCGGGGCGCGCATCGGCGTTGACGTGGGGGAGGTGCGCGTCGGCGTCGCCCGCTCCGACACGGCGGGCGTGCTCGCCCTGCCGGTGCGGACGCTGCGCCGGGCCCCGGACGGCGCCGAACTCGCGGTGCTGGGCCGGATCGTCGAGGAGTACGGCGCCATCGAGGTTGTGGTCGGGCTGCCGCTCAACCTCTCGGGCGAGGAGGGCGAGGCTGCCGCCAGGGCGCGCCGGTATGCTGGGCAGATCGCACGCCGGACAGGGATTCCGGTGCGTCTGGTCGACGAGCGTCTCACCACGGTGAGCGCCCACCAGGCGCTCCGGGACTCGGGCCGGCCGGGCCGGCGGCACCGCAGCGTGGTGGACCAGGTGGCGGCCACGATGATCCTGGAGCAGGCCCTGGCGATGGAACGCAGCACCGGGGAACCCGCAGGCGAACTTCTGGAGGAGAGGCGATGAGCGAGGGCGAGGGTGTGTCGCGCCGTGAGGCGCGGCGGGCGGCACAGCGGACGCACCGCGTGCGGAGGCGCCGGCGCACGATCGTCGCGATCGTGCTCGGGATCGCACTCGTGGGTGCCGGGATCGCGGTCGCCTGGCCGATCGTCGCCGGCCTCTTCGCCTCCGAGCCGCCTCCCGAGGACTTCGCCGGTCCGGGCAGCGGGGAGGTCGTCATCGACATCCCGTCCGGTGCCAACGGCCAGGACATCGGGATCATCCTGAAGGACGCCGGGGTGGTGAAGACCGTGGACGCCTTCAGCGCCGCCTTCCGCGACAACCCCAACTCGGCCTCCATCCAGGCGGGGACCTACGCCCTCATGGAGGAGATGAAGGCCTCCGATGCCGTCGCCGCCCTCCTCGACCCCGCCAACCGGGCGGAGCTCACGATCACCGTGCCCGAGGGGTTCATCGCGACACAGGTCTACGAGCGGATCGCGAACGTCATGGAGATCCCGCTCGAGGAGGTCACGGGGGCCGCGGCGGACACCGAGGCGATCGGTCTGCCGGCGGAGGCGGGAGGCAACCCGGAGGGCTGGTACGCTGCCGCCACCTACCCGTTCGCCCCGAACGCCACGGCGACCGACATCCTCGCGACCATGGTCACCAAGACGGTGACCAACCTCGAGGAGATCGGCGTCCCGAGGGAGGAGTGGCAGGAGACGCTCATCATCGCCTCGATCGTCGAGCGGGAGGGCACCCCGGAGTACTACGGCCAGGTGGCCCGCGTCATCGAGAACCGCCTCACGGACAGCACGGCGGACGTCGGCGGCCGGCTCCAGATGGACTCGACCGTGCTGTACGGGGTCGGGCAGATCGGCGGGGTCCCCACGCAGGCCCAGCTCGACACCGACACCCCGTACAACACCTACCTCAATCCCGGCCTGCCCCCGACCCCCATCGGATCCCCGGGCCGCGCCGCCATCGAGGCCGTACGCAACCCCCCCGAGGGCGACTGGCTCTACTTCGTCACCGTGAACCTCGACACCGGGGAGACCAAGTTCGCCTCCAGCCTCGAGGAGCACCTGACGTACGTGCAGGAGTTCCGGCAGTGGAGGGACGAGAACGAGGGGTGACCCTCGCCCTCGCCCTCGCCGTCGCTCTGGCCGCCGCCGCCGTCGACCTCCCCCACGTCCTCGTGGGCGGGGGCCTCGGCGCCGTGCTCGGCTGGCTCGGAGCCACCGACCTCAGGACGCACCGCGTCCCGAACCGGGTGGTCCTGCCCGCCACGGGGGCGCTGCTCGCCGTGCTCGCCGCCTGGTCCGTGCCGTCCGGGGATCCCTCACGGCTGGCCGACGCCGTCCTCGGCGCGGCCGGGGCCGGCCTGGTGCTGCTCGCGGTCGCGGCGGCCACCCGCGGGGGAGTGGGACTGGGGGATGTGAAGGTCGCCGCGCTCGCCGGGCTCTGGACCGGGTGGCTCGACCCGTGGGGCCCGGCAGCGATGCTGCTCGCGGCGGTGGTGGCCGGGGGAGCGAGCGCCCTCGTCCGCCGGCTGGTGCGCCGCACCAGCCTCCGGGAGCACGTCGCGTTCGTGCCCTCCCTCGCCCTCGGGACCGTCGTCGCCACGTGGTGGACGAGGTGGGGAATCTGATCGTGCTCTGGCAGGATCGGGGCATGTTCACCTGGCAGACCGCTGGCGAGTCCCACGGCCCCGCCCTCGTCGCCCTCGCCCAGGGGGTGCCGGCCGGGATCGCGATCACCACGGACGACTTCCGGGGCGCGCTCGCCCGGAGGCGCCTCGGCCACGGCCGGGGCGCGCGCATGAAGTTCGAGCAGGACGAACTCACGATCCTCGCCGGCGTCCGGCACGGGCGCACCCTCGGCTCCCCGATCGCCGTGATGATCGGGAACACCGAGTGGCCGAAGTGGCAGGAGGTGATGGCGGCGGACCCGGTCGGCAGCGATGTCACCACCACGCCTCGCGGCGCCCCCCTCACCCGGCCGCGGCCGGGGCACGCCGACCTCGCCGGCATGCTCAAGTTCGGCCACTCCGAGATCCGCCCGGTCCTCGAACGGGCGAGCGCACGCGAGACGGCGGCGCGCGTGGTGATCGGGACTCTCGCCGAGGCGATCCTCGACCAGGTCGCGGGCATCCGCCTCGTCTCCCACGTCACGGGGGTGGGCGCCGTCTCCCTGCCCGACGACGCCCCGCGCCCCGGCCCCGACGACACCGCGGCGCTGGACGCCACGGCCGTCCGGTGCCTTGACCCCGCCGTCGACGCCGCGATGGCGGCCGAGATCGACGCCGCCCACAAGGACGCCGACACCCTGGGGGGTGTCGTCGAGGTGATCGCGTACGGCGTCCCGGTGGGCCTCGGCACCTACGTGAGCGGGCCGGAGCGGCTCGACGCGCGGATCGCCGGCGCCCTCATGGGGATCCAGGCCATCAAGGGCGTCGAGATCGGCGACGGGTTCGCCACCGCGCGCCGGCGTGGCTCCCGGGCCCACGACGAGATGACCCACGACGGCCGGATGACCAACCGCGCCGGCGGGATCGAGGGCGGCATGTCCAACGGCTCGCCCATCGTCGCCCGGGCGGCCCTCAAACCCATCTCGTCGATCCCGCGTGCGCTCCGGACCGTGGACACCCTCACGGGCGAGGCCGCCAAGGCGATCAACCAGCGCTCCGACGTGTGCGCCGCCGCCCCCGCCGCCGTGGTGGCCCAGGCGATGGTCGCGATCGTCCTCGCCGAGGAGCTGTTGAGGAAGACCGGAGGGGACGGGCTCGAGGAGGTGCGCCGGAACCTCCGCGGCTACCTCGACTCGATCGGGCCGTCGGTGGCCCCGATCGTCGGCCTGTGATCGCGCTGGTGGGGCCCCCGGGGTCGGGGAAGTCCACGGTGGGCCGGGCGGTCGCAGCGCGTCTCGAACTGCCGTTCGTCGATCACGACGCGGTCGTCGCCGAGCGGCACGGCGAGATCTCCGGCATCGTGCTGGACGACCCGTCACGGCTCCCGGCGCTCCTCGCCGAGACGCTCGAGGAACTCCGGGGCGCCGACATCGTGCTGGCCGTGGGGTCGGCCGCCCTCGACGACCCCCGCTCGGCCGAGGCGCTCCGGGACGCCGTCGTGGTGCACCTGTCGGCCGACCTCGCCCACACGTTCCCCCGCTCGGACCTCCACCGACCCCAGCCGCCCGGGCTCGTGAGCGCGCGCCAGCTGTGGGCGCGGATGCTCGCGGAGCGGGAGGCGGCGTACCGGTCCGTCGCCGACCATGCGGTCGAGGTGGGGGACATGACGGTCGAGGAGGTCGTGGACGCCGTCCTCGTGCTGCTGCCGGCCGGGGGACCCGCCGGGCTGGGGTAGGATTTCCTGCGCGCACACTCCCCAACCGAAGGACTGAATCGGTGGCAACCACGAACGACCTCAAGAACGGCCTGGTCCTCAACATCGACGGCCAGCTCTGGACCGTCGTCGAGTTCCAGCACGTCAAGCCCGGCAAGGGCCCGGCGTTCGTCCGTACGAAGCTGAAGAACGTCCTGTCCGGGAAGGTGTTGGACCGCACCTTCAACGCCGGGATCAAGGTCGAGACCGCGACTGTCGACAAGCGGGACATGCAGTACCTGTACAAGGACGGCTCCGACTACGTCTTCATGGACACCGACACCTACGAGCAGGTGCACGTCACCGCCGAGACCGTGGGGGACGCCGCCAACTTCATGCTCGAGGAGCAGGTGGCCATCGTCGCGATGCACGAGGGCAACGTCCTCTACGTCGAACTCCCGGCCTCCGTCGTCCTGGAGATCACGTACACGGAGCCGGGCCTCCAGGGCGACCGCTCCTCGGCGGGCACCAAGCCCGCCACGCTGGAGACCGGCTACGAGATCCAGGTGCCGCTCTTCCTCGAGCAGGGCACGAGGGTCAAGGTCGACACCCGGACCGGCGACTACCTGGGCCGCGCCAACTGATGACCGACCGTCGCGTCACGGCACGGACGAAGGCGCGACGCCGCGCGGTCGACGTGCTGTTCGAGGCGGACCAGCGCGGCCGCTACCGTCCGCTGGAGCTGTCCGACCTGCTGCAGGAGCGCCTCGCCGTCACCGCGGCGCAGACGGCGCTGCCCCAGTACTCCGCGGACATCGTCGACGGCGTGGCCGCCAACCTCGCGGAGATCGACGAGGTGCTGGCCACCCACCTGCAGGGCTGGACGCTCGAACGGCTGCCCGCGGTGGATCGGGCCATCCTGCGCATGGCGGTGTGGGAACTCCTGTACAACGACGAGATCGACGACGCCGTCGCCATCTCGGAGGCGGTCACCCTCGCCGCCACGCTGTCCACCGACGACTCCCCGGCCTTCGTGAACGGGTTGCTGGACGCGCTGCGCGTGCTCGGTCCGGCGCTCCGGGCCGAACTGAGGGGCATGTCCCCGAGCGCCTGACCCGTGGTGCCCGGTCGCTGGGCTATGCTGGGCCGCGACCAGATCCTTTAACCCCGTCCCGTGAGGCGGACAAGGAGGCACATGCCCATGTCCCGGCAGGTTCTGAGCGACAGCGACATCGCCCGCTCCCTCAAACGCATCGCGCACGAGATCCTGGAGCGCAACCACGGAGCCGAGGACATCGTCCTCCTCGGCATTCCCACCCGGGGGGTTCCCCTCGCGCACCGGATCGCCGAGCAGATCGAGGCCACCGAGTCCCGCGTGGACGTCGGCTCCCTCGACATCACCCCCTATCGCGACGACCTGCGGTCCCAGCCCATGCGGGCGATGGAACGCACCGAGATGCCGCTCGCGGGCATCGACGGCAAGGTCGTCGTCCTCGTGGACGACGTGCTCTTCTCCGGCCGCACCGTCCGGGCAGCCCTCGACGCGATCAACGACATCGGGCGTCCGCGCCGGGTGCAGCTCGCGGTCCTCGTGGACCGCGGCCACCGGGAGCTGCCGATCCGCGCCGACTTCGTCGGCAAGAACCTGCCCACCTCCCGGGGCGAGCGCGTGCTCGTCCGGCTGGCCGAACTGGACGGGACCGACACCGTGGAGATCGAGGACGAACGATGAAGCACCTCCTGTCCGCCGCCGACCTCAGCCACGCCGAGGCCCTCGCCATCCTCGACACCGCGGAGGCCATGGCCGAGACGCAGTCCCGCCAGATGAAGAAGCTCCCCACGTTGCGTGGCCGCTCCGTGGTGAACCTGTTCTTCGAGGACTCCACCCGCACCCGCATCTCCTTCGAGGCCGCGGCGAAGCGGCTGTCCGCCGACGTCATCAACTTCTCCGCCAAGGGGTCCTCGGTCTCGAAGGGGGAGTCGCTCAAGGACACGGCCCAGACCCTGAACGCCATGGGGATCGACGCGGTGGTGATCCGCCACCAGGCCTCCGGAGCGCCGCACCGGCTCGCCGAGACCGACTGGATCGACGTCCCCGTCATCAACGCCGGCGACGGCACCCACCAGCACCCCACCCAGGCGCTCCTGGACGCCTTCACGATGCGTCGCCACCTCACCGGCGCGATGGACGGCTCGCCCGCCGCCACCGGCGCCGACCTCGCGGGCCGCACCGTCGCGATCGTGGGGGACATCCTCCACTCGCGGGTGGTGCGCTCCAACGTGGACCTGCTGCACACGCTCGGCGCGGAGGTCGTCGTGGTCGGCCCGCCGACGCTGATCCCTGTGGGAGCCGAGTCCTGGAAGGCACGCATCAGCTACGACCTCGACCGGGTCATCGCCGAGGACCGGCCCGACGCGGTGATGATGCTGCGCGTGCAGCGCGAGCGCATGTCCGGTGCCGGGGGAGGCTACTTCCCCTCGCCGCAGGAGTACACCCGGGCCTACGGCCTCGATGCCGCCCGACTCGCCGCCCTGCCGGACCACGCGATCGTGATGCACCCCGGACCGATGAACCGGGGCCTCGAGATCTCCGCCGCGGCCGCCGACTCGCCGCGCTCCACCATCCTCGCGCAGGTCGCCAACGGCGTGTACGTCCGGATGGCCGTCCTGTACCTCCTGCTCGCCTCGGACGAAGGGCTCGACGCATGACCTCCTACCTCCTCACCTCCGCTGCCATCCTCGGTGGCGAGCCCACCGATCTCCTGCTCGCCGACGGCGTCATCGCCGCCGTCGGCCCGGACGCCGCCCGCCTCGCCGGCGAGCGCGACGACGTCGTCACCGTGGAGGCCGCCGGTCTCGTGGCGCTGCCCGGCCTCGTCGACTTCCACGTGCACCTCCGGGAGCCCGGCCGCGAGGACGCCGAGACCGTGGAGACCGGCACCCGTGCCGCGGCGCTCGGCGGCTTCACCGCCGTCTTCCCGATGGCGAACACGGACCCGGTGGCGGACACGGCCGGAGTGGTCGAGCAGGTGCTGCGCCTCGGCCAGGACGCCGGCTGGGTGGACGTCCACCCGGTGGGTGCCGTGTCCGTGGGGCGCAAGGGGGAGCACCTCGCGGAGCTGGGTGCGATGGCGGCCTCCGCGGCGCGGGTGAGGGCCTTCTCCGACGACGGCACCGCGGTTGCGGACCCCGTCCTCATGCGCCGGGCGCTGGAGTACGTCAAGGCCTTCGACGGGGTGATCGTCCAGCACGCCCAGGACCCGCGCCTCACCGCCGGCGCCCAGATGCACGAGGGCGTCGTCTCCGCGGAGCTGGGGCTCGCCGGCTGGCCGGCCGTGGCGGAGGAGTCGATCATCGCGCGCGACGTCCTCCTCGCCGGGCACGTCGGCTCCCGCCTGCACGTGCAGCACGTCTCGACCGCCGGTTCGGTGGAGATCATCCGCTGGGCCAAGTCGCGGGGCATCGACGTCACGGCGGAGGCCACGCCGCACCACCTGTTCCTCACCGACGAGTACGTGCGCAGCTACGACCCCGTGTTCAAGGTGAACCCGCCGCTGCGTACCGCCGCGGACGTGGAGGCGGTGCGCCAGGGGCTCGCGGACGGCACCATCGACATCGTCGCCACCGACCACGCCCCGCACCCGGCCGAGGACAAGGACTGCGAGTGGGCGGCGGGTGCCCACGGGATGCTCGGGCTCGAGACCGCGCTGTCGATCGTGCAGCGGACGATGGTGGAGACGGGCCTGCTCACGTGGGCGGATGTCGCCCGCGTCATGTCCGCCACCCCGGCGCGGATCGGGCGGCTGACCGACCAGGGACGGCCACTCGAGGTGGGCGAACCGGCGAACGTCGTGCTCGTGGACCCGGCCGCGACACGGACCATCCGGGCGGACGCACTCGCCTCGAAGTCCACCAACACCCCGTACGCCGGCATGGAGCTGCCGGGCCGGGTGGTCGCCACCTTCCTGCACGGCCGGGCCACCGTCCTCGACGGCGCGCTCAACGAGGCGCGGTGAACGGGCCGGACAGGGAGCCGGCGGTCCTCGTCCTGGAGGACGGGTACGTCCAGGTGGGCCGGGCGTACGCCGCCCGGGGCCGCACGGTCGGCGAGATCGTCTTCTCCACCGGCATGACCGGGTACCAGGAGACCCTCACCGATCCGTCCTACCACCGGCAGATCGTGGTCATGACCGCGCCCCACGTGGGCAACACGGGGATGAACGACGAGGACCCGGAGTCCCACCGCATCTGGGTGGCGGGGTACGTGGTCCGCGACCCCGCCCGCCGCGCCTCCAACTGGCGCTCGCGGCGGGAGTTGGAGGACGAGCTCGTCGAGCAGTCCGTGGTCGGGATCTGCGAGGTGGACACCCGGGCCCTCACCCGGCACCTGCGCGACCGCGGTGTCATGCGAGGGGGCATCTTCTCGGGCGCGGCGCTGCCCGCCGGCGCCGAGGAGGGCCAGGCCCAGGCCCTGGAGGTCCTCCTGGACGTGGTCCGCCAGTCCCCGTTCATGGCGGGCGCCGACCTCGCCCGGGAGGTGACCACGAGCGAGGTGTACACGGTCGAGCCGCCGGAGGGGACCGCCGTCGTCGCGACGGTGGTGGCGGTGGACCTCGGCATCAAGTCGCGCACCCCGCAGCAGCTGGCCGAGCGGGGCGCGCGGGTGCACGTGGTGCCGCAGTCCTCCACCCTCGCCGACATCCTCGCGCTGGGACCCGACGGGGTGTTCTTCTCGAACGGTCCCGGCGACCCGGAGGCCGCCACCCACGAGGTGGAGCTCCTGCGGGGCGTGCTGGACGCCCACCTGCCCTTCTTCGGCATCTGCTTCGGCAACCAGCTGCTCGGGCGGGCCCTCGGCTACGGCACCTACAAGCTGGACTACGGGCACCGGGGTGTCAACCAGCCCGTCCTCGACCGGGCGACCGGCAAGGTGGAGATCACGGCGCACAACCACGGCTTCGCCGTCGACGCCCCCATCGAGGCCCCGTCCGTGGCACCGTACGACGGCGGCCGCTACGGCCGCGTCGAGGTGTCCCACGTGGGCCTCAACGACGGTGTCGTCGAGGGGCTGCGTGCCCTCGACATCCCGGCGTTCTCCGTGCAGTACCACCCGGAGGCCGCGGCCGGCCCCCACGACGCCGAGCACCTGTTCGACCGCTTCATCGCAATGATGGTGGCCCGGCGGGCCGCCACCGACGGGGGGACATGATGCCACGACGCCGGGACCTCACCTCGGTCCTCGTGATCGGCTCCGGGCCGATCGTCATCGGCCAGGCCGCCGAGTTCGACTACTCCGGCACCCAGGCGTGCCGCGTCCTGCGGGCCGAGGGACTCCGGGTGATCCTCGTGAACTCGAACCCCGCCACGATCATGACCGACCCCGAGATCGCGGACGCCACCTACATCGAGCCCATCACCCCCGAGGTCGTGCGGCACATCATCGAGAAGGAGCGCCCGGACGCGCTCCTCCCCACGCTCGGAGGCCAGACCGCGCTCAACACCGCCGTGGCCCTCCACGAGTCCGGGGTGCTGGAGGAGTTCGGCGTCGAGCTGATCGGCGCCCGCGTCGAGGCCATCCGGGCGGGGGAGGACCGCGAGGCCTTCAAGGCCGTGGTGGAACGCTGCGGCGCCGAGTCCGCCCGCTCGGTCATCGCCCACACGCTCGCCGAGTGCCACGCCGCCGCCGGGGAGCTCGGGTACCCCGTCGTCGTGCGCCCGTCCTTCACGATGGGGGGGCTGGGATCTGGCATCGCCCACACCCCCGAGGACCTCGACCGCATCGCCGGGGCCGGACTGTTCCACTCGCCCACCACGGAGGTGCTCCTCGAGGAGTCCATCCTCGGCTGGAAGGAGTACGAGCTCGAACTGATGCGCGACCACGCGGACAACGTGGTGGTCGTCTGCTCGATCGAGAATCTCGATCCCGTCGGCGTGCACACGGGCGACTCCATCACCGTGGCACCCGCCCTCACCCTCACCGACCGCGAGTACCAGAAGCTCCGCGACGTCGGCATCGCGGTCATCCGGGAGGTGGGCGTCGACACCGGGGGCTGCAACATCCAGTTCGCCGTCCACCCCGAGACCGGACGCGTGGTGGTCATCGAGATGAACCCCCGCGTCTCCCGCTCCTCCGCACTGGCCTCCAAGGCCACCGGCTTCCCGATCGCGAAGATCGCCGCCCGCCTCGCCGTCGGCTACACCCTCGACGAGATCCCGAACGACATCACGACGACGACGCCCGCGTCCTTCGAGCCCACGCTCGACTACGTGGTGGTCAAGGTGCCGCGGTTCGCGTTCGAGAAGTTCCGCGCCGCCGACCCGACGCTCACCACCACGATGAAGTCCGTGGGGGAGGCGATGGCGCTCGGACGGAACTTCACCGAGGCCCTCGGCAAGGCCATGCGGTCCATCGACACCCGGGACTCGTCCTTCCACTGGCGCGGCGCGACGCCGGACGCGGAAGCGGTGCGGGCGCTCGTCGCCGACGCCGCCGTGCCCACCGTGGACCGCCTCGTGAAGGTGCAGCAGGCCCTGCGCGGGGGAGCGACGATCGAGGAGTTGTACGCGGCCACGGGGATCGACCCCTGGTTCCTCGACCAGGTCGCCCTCGTCAACGAGGTTGCCGACCGGGTGCGCCGTGCGCCCGCCCTCGACGCCCGCCTCCTCGGGGAGGCCAAGCGGCATGGGCTGTCGGACGCGCAGGTGGGGGAGCTCCGCGGCCTCAGCGAGATCACGGTGCGGGAGATCCGGCGCGCCCACGGGCTGCACCCGGTGTTCAAGACCGTCGACACGTGCGCCGCCGAGTTCGCCGCCACCACCCCGTACCACTACTCGAGCTACGACCTGGAGACCGAGGTGGCCCCCCGCGAGCGCGAGGCCGTGCTCATCCTCGGATCCGGGCCGAACCGCATCGGCCAGGGCATCGAGTTCGACTACTCGTGCGTCCACGCCACCATGGCGCTGCGCGACCGGTACGAGACCGTGATGGTCAACTGCAACCCGGAGACCGTCTCCACCGACTACGACACCTCGGACAGGCTGTACTTCGAGCCGCTCACCTTCGAGGACGTCATGGAGGTGTACGAGGCGGAGCGGGCCGCCGGCCCGGTGGCCGGCGTCATCGTGCAGCTGGGCGGTCAGACGCCGCTCTCGCTCGCCCAGCGACTGGCTGACGCCGGCGTGCCCGTCCTCGGCACCCAGCCCGCCGCCATCGACGCCGCCGAGGACCGCGGCGCCTTCGGCGCGGTGCTGGCGGACGCTGGACTGCCCGCGCCCGCCTTCGGGACCGCGATCACCGCCGCGGAGGCGGTGGCGGTGGCGACCCGCATCGGCTACCCGGTGCTCGTCCGCCCCTCGTACGTGCTCGGCGGGCGGGGCATGGAGATCGTCTACGACGAGCACCAGTTGCGCGACTACCTCGTCCGCAGTGCCTCCGACATGTCCGCCTCGACCGGACCGCTCCTCATCGACCGCTTCCTCGACGACGCCATCGAGATCGACGTCGACGCCCTGTACGACGGCACCGAGCTCTTCCTCGGCGGCGTGATGGAGCACATCGAGGAGGCGGGGATCCACTCGGGCGACTCGGCGTGCGTCCTCCCCCCGGTCCACCTCGCGCAGGCGGTGGTGGACCGGATCCGCGACTCGACCGAGGCGATCGCCGCCGGCGTCGGTGTGCGCGGCCTGGTCAACATCCAGTACGCCCTCGTCTCGGACGTCCTCTACGTCATCGAGGCCAACCCCCGGGCCTCCCGCACGGTGCCGTTCGTCTCCAAGGCCACCGGTGTGCCGCTCGCCAAGGCGGCGGCCCGGATCATGACGGGGTCGAGCATCGCGGACCTGCGCGCGGAAGGGCTCCTCCCGGAGCGGGACGGCACGCGGGTGGACCTCGACGCCCCGATGAGCGTGAAGGAGGCGGTGCTGCCGTTCAAGCGCTTCCTGACCAGGGAGGGCAAGGTGGTGGACACCATCCTCGGCCCCGAGATGCGGTCCACCGGTGAGGTGATGGGCATCGACGTCGACTTCCCGCGCGCCTTCGCGAAGTCCCAGATGGGCGCCTACGGCGGCCTGCCGACCGGTGGCACCGCCTTCATCTCGGTGGCGGACAGGGACAAGCGGTCCATCATCTTCCCCGCCGCGCACCTCGTGTCCCTCGGGTTCACGATCCTCGCCACCGACGGCACCGCGGCGGTGCTGCGCCGCAACGGCATCCCCTCCACCGTGGTGCGGAAGGCCTCCGCGGGTCGCGGACCCGACGGCGAACCGACGATCGTGGACCTCATCACCTCGGGTGCGGTGGACATCGTGGTGAACACCCCGAACGGGCAGGGCGCCCGCATCGACGGCTACGAGATCCGCACGGCCCCGACGGCGGCGGACCAGGCGATCGTCACCCCGGTGCAGCAGTTGGGGGCCGCCGTGCGCGCCCGCGAGGGCATGTCGC
>ERZ1645187.3106-NODE-3106-length-14136-cov-12.813081_pt1 | contig 14136 bp, 14 predicted proteins | sample MGYA00575352_ERZ1645187 | MGnify/ENA primary metagenome ERZ1645187 (study PRJEB40837, sample SAMN11349314) | freshwater sediment metagenome | isolation source: river sediment | host: Sediment | place: India: Wazaribad , New Delhi | collected 2017-02-21 ...
CCCACGACCTCTTCGTCCCGAACGAAGCGCGCTACCAAGCTGCGCCACACCCCGTTGGCCCGTCAAGCATAGCGGTTGTGGGGCCGTGCCCAGAAATCGGGCTCTTGTGATGCTTCCGGGGGTCAGTCCCCGCTGGATGTGGAGGGCTGGCGGGACTCGCGGGGTCGATTCGTTGCACCGGCGCGGCAAAGTTGCCCCGGGAGCTCTCACCGATCGTCCGCTCCTGCGCCATCCGACATCCCGGCCGGTCGCCGGTCCGCTCCCCGGTGAGGGCGGGGTCTGTGAGCAGTTGCATGCGGATCCGCAAGGTACTGCTCACACGCCCGCCGCTGACGTGCCACCCATCGGTCGGGAGGTCCCACCTCTCACCATCGGCTCATCCTCTCGCCAAACAGGCGATGGTTGGCCGCATCCTCTCGCAAACCGGCGGCCTTCGAGTAGGCCGGACCTGTGTCCAGTGCGCACCGTTCGACGAGCCGACAGGTCGGGCCACAGCGTGGGCTCGCTTGCTCAGCGGCTCGTCAGGACCAGCAGGCTGGCCTCTGGCGGGCACGCGAACCGCACCGGGGCGTATGGCGAGGTCCCCAGCCCGGCGGAGATGTTCAGCCACATGGTGGGGGCGGGAGTGGCCACCCGGGCCTCGTGGGGGATCGGGGCGAACCGCCGCTCGGGAGCGACCGCGACGCCGTCGGGCCGGAGGCCGGGCCACGCCTGGAGACCCGAGGCGCGCCAGCGGGGCATGTCGCAGTTGGTCACGAGGGCGCCGTACCCGGGCACGCACACCTGGCCCCCGTGGGTGTGGCCCGCGAAGGCCACGTGGCACCCGTCGAGGAGGAACTCGTCGAGGATCCGCGCGTACGGGGCGTGGGTGACGCCGAGGTGCAGGCGGCCGCGCACGCCGTCGTCGGCAGGGAACTCGTCGTAGTCACGGTGGGGGTCGTCCACGCCCACCAGTGTCACGTCCAGGCCGGCCGCCGTGAGGTGGCCACGCGCGTTCGTGAGGTCCACCCAGCCGCGCGCCGTGAAGGCGCGGGCCAACTCGTCCGCGGGCAGGTGCTCGGGTTCCGCCCGCCGGTGGCCGGAGGTGGGGGAGAAGAAGTAGGTGAACGGGTTGCGGGGGGTCGGGCCGAAGTAGTCGTTGGACCCGAACACGAACGCCCCGGGAACACCGAGGAGTGGGTCGAGGGCCTCGAGCGCGGCCGCCATGCCCTCCCGCGACGCCATGTTGTCCCCGGTGGAGATCACGAGGTCGGGGGCGAGGTCCGCGAGGCCCCGGACGAAGTCGACGCGGCTCCGCTGCCGGGGCAGCAGGTGCAGGTCCGAGACGTGGAGGACCCGCAGATCCGGTGTCCCGGGAGGCAGGACGGGCACCACGTGCCGGCGGACGCGGTACTGCTGCGCCGCCTCGTGGAGGCCCCATCCGAGAGCGCCGGCACCTGCCGCGGCAAGGAGTCCAGTGCCTCGGAGGGCTGCGCTACGGAACGCGCTCATTGCCGCCGCCGCGGCCCTCGTCGTCGTCACCGCCGCCGTCGTCCGCCGGGGGCTCGGGCTCGGGTTCGGGTCGTGGCGGTGGGGGCGGGGCCGGCGCGGGACCCGCGGACAGGTTCAGTACGATCACGGACCCGGCCGTGAGCTGCGTCCCCGGCCCGGGCGTCATGCCCGCCACCGTGCCACGGGCGTAGGAGGAGTAGATGTTCCGGCCCGTCTGGACGGCGAACCCGGCGTCCTCGAGGATCTCGGTGGCGGAGGCGAGGCTGCGTCCGTAGACGGAGGGGACCGAACGCTTCTCGCCGTAGATCGTCTTCTCGTTCGGCGAGGGGAAGCCCTGCGGCGAGACGCCGGCCAGCGCCACCTCCATGTACTTGCGCCAGGTCGGGGCCGGCAGCAGGCCACCGTACACCTGGCCGTACTGGATGCCATTGATGCGCGCCCCCACCATGGAGACGTCGCCCTCGCTGTGGCCCATCCAGACGGCGGCGGCGAGCTGGGGGGTGTAGCCCACGAACCAGGCGTGGTAGTCGTTGTTCGCCGTCCCGGTCTTGCCGGCGATGGGGCGGTCCGGGAGCGCGGCCCGGAAGCCGGTGCCCCCGGTCTTCGTGACCTCCTGGAGGGCGTAGTTGATGCCGCGCGAGATCTCCGGTTCGATCACCTGCGTACAGGTGGATTCCGGGACGGCGAGTTCCTGGCCATCGCGAGTGGTCACCCGCGAGATCGCGATCGGGCTGCAGTAGACGCCGTCGTTCGCGTAGGTCGCGAAGGCGTTGGCCATGTCGAGGGGGGCGATGGTGTTGGACCCCAGGGCCATCGAGGGCACGATCAGGAGCGGTTCGCCGTTGCCCTTGTCGAGTCCCATGGAGCCCGCCACGTCCGCGATCCCGCACAGGTCCATCTGGCTGGCCATCTCCACGAAGGGCAGGTTGATGGACTTGCGGGTGGCCTCCAGCACGGAGACACGTTCGCCGCCCACGCCCTCGAGGTTCTTGGGCTCGTAGGGCTCCAGGGGCACGTTCTCCGGGGCGCAGGAGATGTTCCACGCCTCGCGCGGGTAGCTGCGCCGGTTGCCGGCGACGATGTCGGAGAGCGAGTGCCCGGTGCGCAGCCACTGGGTGAGCACGAGGACCTTGAAGGTGGAGCCCGTCTGGAAGCCCTCGCCGCCGCCGTGCGCGCGGTCGACGGCGAAGTTCACGGCCGTCCGTGACGGATCCTCCGGGCTCGCGGTGGTGCCGTAGTTCGTGTTCTGCGCGAGCGCCTGGATGCGCCCGGTGCCGGGCTCCACCGAGGCGAGCGCCATCTTGATGTTGGAGGAGTCGTTGATCGGGACGGTGGAGGTGACGGCCTCGAAGGCGGCCTTCTGACGCGCCGGGTCGAGGGTGGTCTCCACCACCAGCCCGCCGCGGAGCAGGAGGGCGCGCCGCTCGTCCACAGTGCCGCCGAAGCTCTCGTCGTTGAGGAGCTCCTTGACCACGTACTCGCAGAAATAGGCGGCGGATCCGGCCGAGGCACAGCCACTCGAGATGGTCTGCGGCTTCATCATGTCCTCGATCGGCGTCGCGACCGCCTCGTCGTACTCCGCCCGGGTGATGTAGCCCAGCTCGAGCATGTCGTAGAGCACCACGTTGCGCCGTTCGACGGCGTTCTCCGGGTTGCGCAGCGGGTCCCACTTGCCGGGCGCCTGGGGGATGCCGGCGAGCAACGCCGCCTCGGCGATGGTCAGATCGATGGCGCTCTTCGAGAAGTACTGGCGGGCCGCCGCCTCGACGCCGTAGACCGACGCGCCGAACTGGGCGATGTTGAGGTACCCGGTGAGGATCTCCTCCTTGGAGTACTTCTCCTCGAGTGCGATGGCGAAACGGGCCTCCTGCAGCTTCCGGCCGTAGGTCTGCTCCGTGGCCTGCTCGAACAGTTCCTGGTCCCCACTGACGCGGGAGCGCTCGATGAGGATGTTCTTCACGTACTGCTGCGTCAGGGTCGAGGCACCCTCGGTGGAGCTGTTGACGGCGTTGTTGACGAAGGCGCGGCCCATGCCCTCGACGTCCACGCCGTTGTGCTCGTAGAACCGGCGGTCCTCGACCGCGACGATGGCCTCCCGGATGGAGGGTGCCATCTCGTCGGCACCCACGATGATGCGGTTGTCCGCGTAGAAGGTGGCGAGCACGGAGCCGTCAGCGGCGAGCATGATGCTCTGCTCGGACGGCTTGTCGATGTCCAGCTCACCGGGCAACTCGTTGAACAACCCGGTGGTGGAGTTGGCGACGGTGCCGGCGGCGGTCACGAACGGGACGGCCATGCCGGCCATCAGGAAGCCACCGACCCCGCTCACGAGGAGGAAGGCGAGCAGCATGGCGAGCACCTGCGGCGGGCGCAGGATCCGGCTGGAGGACCGCGGAGACATGCCTCAAGGGTACGTGCCCGCCGTGGGACCCACCAGTGGCCGCACCGCCCACCATGTCACATCGTCCGCGACCATCACCGCAGGTCGATGCCACTGTGGCCGGAGAGGGCGGCATTGCGTTGAGCGCCCTTCTTTCGATACGGTCAGGGAAAGCTCAAGCTCGGAGGATCCATGGGCGTCAACGATGACCAGACGTGGGCCGCTCGTGCAGCATGTGCCTCCGCCCCACCGGACTCGCTGTTCGTCCGGGGTGCGGCGCAACGTGAGGTTCGGGGGCGTTGTTTCAGTTGCGAGGTACGCATGCAGTGCCTCGCGGACGCACTGAACTCACGGACCACGTTCGGCGTCTGGGGAGGCCTCACCGAACGTGAGCGTCGCGCCCTGCTGCGGCAGTACCCGGACGTCACGGACTGGACGGAGTGGCTCGCGAGCGACGACGAGGCCGCCGCGGAACTCCGCACCCCGATGCCCCCTCGCATCATCACGCGGCTCCGCCAGCAGCAGGCGGGCCTGCGCAGCTGCTGATCGCGCTGCCCGACCCCCGCCCCTAGGATTGCCCCATGACCACATGGGAGTACGCCACGATTCCGCTGCTGATCCACAACACGAAGGCGATCCTCGACCAGTGGGGTGCCGACGGGTGGGAGCTCGTCCAGGTGGTCCCGGGCCCCGCGGGCTCCACGAACCTGGTCGCCTACCTCAAGCGCCCGAAGGGCGAGGCGTGAGCCTGTCCGGCCGGCTCGCCGAGCTCGGCATCGCCCTCCCTCCCGTGCCGAGGCCCGTCGCGGCCTACGTCCCGGCGGTGCGCGCGGGGAACCTCGTGTTCTCCTCCGGCCAGCTCCCGTTCGTCGACGGCGCGCTCGCCGTGACCGGACGGGTGGGCTCCGCCGTCACGGAGGCCGAGGCGACCGACGCCGCCCGGACGGCCGCGTTGAACGCGCTCGCCGCCGTCGCCGCGGTCGCGGGTGGGATCGACGCCGTCGAGCGGGTCGTCAAGATGACCGTGTTCGTGGCCTCCACCGACGACTTCCACGCCCAGCCCGCCGTGGCGAACGGGGCCTCCCAGCTCATCGGCGAACTCTTCGGGGACGACGGCGCGCACGCCCGCAGCGCCGTTGGGGTGGCGGCCCTGCCGCTGGACGCCCCGATCGAGGTGGAACTCGTCGTCGCCCTGCACCAGTGATCGCACGGGTCGGCGGCCCGGACCGGCCGAGCACTCAACCGGCGTGACCAGCGGCGGCCCTGCCTGACGTGCTCAGCGGGCGCGGCGCCGCAGGCGGTCGACGTCGAGCAGGTGCACGCCCCGTCCCTCGAGGCGGATCCACCCGCGCGAGACGAACTCGGCGAGGGACTTGTTGACCGTCTCACGAGAGGCGCCCACCAGCTGGGCGAGTTCCTCCTGGGTGAGCTCGTGCGGCACGTGGATGGTGCCGTCGTCCGCCCTCGTCCCGAACCTGTCGGAGAGGTCGAGCAGCGCCTTGGCCACGCGGCCGGGCACGTCGGAGAAGACCAGGTCGGCCAGGGCCGTGTTGGTGCGGCGCAGCCGCTGCGCGAGGGCCTTCAGCATGTGCTTCGCGAGCTCGGGGCGTGAGTCGATGAACGACATCATGGCCTCGTGGTCGAGCTGCATCATCCGGGTGGGCGCCACGGCGGTGGCAGTGGTGGACCGGGGGCCCGGGTCGAAGAGCGTGAGCTCGCCGATCATCTCGCCGGGGCCGAGCACCGCGAGCAGATTCTCGCGGCCGTCCGCCGCGGTGTGCCCGAGCTTCACCTTGCCCTCCACCAGCAGGTAGAGCCGGTCACCGGGGTCACCCTCGTTGAAGAGCTTCTCCCCCCGGCGGAAGACGACCTCGCTCATCATCGCGGCGAGCTGGTGCTGGTCCTCGACGTCGAGGGCTGAGAACAGGGGCACGGCGGCGATCAAGGACTCGTCCACGTTGGTTCCTAACTGTTGGCGCTGGCTCCATACTGCCACCGACTGTGACGCACAGCACCGGAAAACGCGGGCGGGCGCGCCCGGAACATGCTCGGACCATAGGGTGGAACCCATGAGGGAGAGCAGGAGGGCCCTGCGGGAGCGGGCGCGACTCGTCAACGACCGGCTCGCCGAGCTCCACCCGGACGCCCACTGCGAACTCGCCTTCCGGGATCCCTACCAGCTGCTCCTGGCAACCGTGCTCTCCGCGCAGACCACGGACGCGCGGGTCAACCAGGTGACCCCGGAGCTGTTCGCCCGGTACCCGGACGCCGTCGCCCTCGCCGGCGCGCGGCTGGAGGACCTGGAGGAGATCCTCCACTCCCTGGGCTTCTTCCGGGCGAAGGCCCGTTCCCTCGCGGGGATCGGCATGGCGCTCACCGAGCGCTTCGCGGGAGAGGTCCCCGGCACGCTCGAGGAACTCGTCACCCTCCCCGGAGTGGGACGGAAGACCGCCAACGTGGTGCTCGGCAACGCGTTCGGCGTCCCCGGCATCACGGTGGACACCCACGTGGGCCGCCTCGCCCGCCGGCTCGGCTGGACGCGGAACACCGACCCCGTGAAGGTGGAGACGGACATCGCCGACCTCCTGCCGCCCGAGGAGTGGACGATGGCCTGCCACCGCCTCATCTTCCACGGCCGGCGCGTGTGCACGGCCCGACGGCCCGCCTGCGAGACCTGTGGCATCGTGGACCTGTGCCCGCGGATCGGGGTGGGCGCGCCAGCGCGCACCGCCCGGTCCGGACCCGCCCGGAGGGGGAGCGCCCGATGATCGAGTTCAAGGACGTCACGAAGGTGTTCCCGGACGGGACACGGGCCGTCAGCGGGGTCTCCCTCCAGGTGCCTCCCCACCGCACCACCGTCTTCGTCGGCACGTCGGGGAGCGGCAAGACCACGCTGCTGCGCATGGTGAACCGCATGGTGGACCCCACCTCCGGCAGTATCGAGATCGACGGCGTCGACGTCGCGACCCGCAACCCCGTCACCCTGCGGCGGTCCATCGGGTACGTCATGCAGAACTCCGGCCTGCTGCCCCACCGGACCGTGGCGGACAACATCGCCACCGTCCCGCGCCTGGAGGGGACCTCTCGCCGCGACGCGCACGGCCGGGCGCTGGAGCTCATGGACCTGGTCGGCCTGGACCGGGCCCTCGCCGAGCGCTACCCCGCGCAGCTCTCCGGCGGCCAGCAGCAACGCGTCGGCGTGGCCCGCGGGTTGGCTGCCGACCCCAACATCCTCCTCATGGACGAGCCCTTCGGCGCCGTCGACCCCCTCGTGCGCGCGGACCTGCAGCACGAGCTCCGCCAGCTTCAGGACCGGCTCGGCAAGACCATCATCTTCGTCACCCACGACATCGACGAGGCCTTCACCCTCGGCCACCAGGTGGTCCTCCTCCGCACCGGCGGCACGATCGCCCAGCGGGGCACGCCCGCCGAGATCCTCGCGGACCCGGCCGACCAGTTCGTGGCGGACTTCATCGGCCTGAACCGTGCACAGCGCCGCTTCCGCCTCGAGACCACCCCGCGGGGCACCATGGTGATCGACGGTGAGGACCGGCCGGCCGGCTACCTGGCCGACGGCGAGGGGTCCGCGGCGCCATGACGTGGGTGCTCGCGAACCTCGGCCTCCTGCTGGACCGCACGCTCGCCCACCTCGCGCTCGCGGTCCCCTCGATCCTCGCCGCGTTCGCCCTGTCCATCCCCCTCGGCTGGGCCGCCTTCCGGTACCGGCTGATCCGGGGGCCGCTCCTCACCGGGGCCGGCCTCCTCTACGCGATCCCCTCCCTGCCCCTGTTCGTGGCGCTCCCGGCGCTGATCGGCACCGGGGCGCGGGATGCCGTCAACGTGATCGTGGCCCTCACCCTGTACGGCATCGCCCTCATGACGCGGTCCGTCGCGGACGCCCTCGCAGCCGTCCCGCCCGAGACCCACCAGTCCGCCACCGCGCTCGGCTACTCCCCGTGGGGCCGGTTCTGGCTGGTGGAGATCCCCCTGGCGGGGCCGGCGATTTTGGCGGGCCTGCGCGTGGTGACCGTCAGCACCGTCAGCCTCGTCACCGTCAGCGCGGTCCTCGGGGTGGACAGCCTCGGCCTGCTGTTCACCGACGGCTTCCAGCGCGGCATCGTCGCCGAGGTGGTCGCCGGGCTCGTCCTCACCATCGTCGTGGCGCTCGCCCTCGATGCCGCCGCTGTGCTCGCGGGCCGGATCCTCATGCCGTGGACCCGGGTGGGCCGGCCGCGCCGGCGGCGTCGGGCCCAGCCGGCCGTGGAGGTGGGCGTGTGAACCAGTTGGCCGCCGCGTGGCAGTGGATCCTCGACCCGGCGCACTGGGCCGGACCGGACGGCATCCCCGTCCGGATGTGGGAGCACCTCTGGTACACGTTCGCCGCCGTCGGCATCGCCGCGGCCATCGCGATCCCCATCGGCCTCGCCATCGGGCACACCGGCCGGGGCCGGGCGCTCGCCGTCGGCAGCACGAGTGCGGCCCGCGCCATCCCCACCCTCGGCCTCATCACCCTCCTCGCCCTCATGTGGGGGGTGGGCCTGACCGCTCCCATGGTGGCGTTCGTCGTGCTGGCGATCCCCTCGATCCTCGCCGGCGCCTACGCCGGGGTCGACTCGGTGGAACCCCACGTCACGGATGCGGCGACGGCGATGGGCATGACGGGCACCCAGGTGCTCGGCCGCGTCGAGGTACCCCTCGCGCTCCCCATGATCTGGGGTGGGATCCGTGCCGGCACGCTCCAGGTGGTGGCCACCGCGACCCTCGCCGCGTACGTCGGGTCCGGGGGGCTGGGCCGCTACCTGTTCCGTGGACTGAAGACGCAGGACTACCCCCAGATGCTCGCCTCCGCCCTCCTCGTGGTGGGCCTCGCGATCGCGCTGGAGGCCGTGCTGGCGTTCGCCCAGCGCGTGATGGTGCCCCGGGGGGTGCGCGAACGCTCCCGCCGCTGACAGGATGGCAGCAATCAACGGAAGGGCAGGACGATGAAGAGGATCAGGACTCTCACGGTGGTCGCCGCCGCCACCCTCGCGTTGGCGGCCTGCGGCAGCAGCGACCCCCTCGGCGACGACGACTCCACCACCGCCTCGACCGGTGGCGCGGCGGACGGCGGCACCGTCGTCGTCGGATCGCAGCAGTACTACTCGAACGAGATCATCGCCGAGGTCTACGCCCAGGCGCTCGAGGCCGCGGGCTACGAGGTGGACCGGCAGTACCAGATCGGGCAGCGGGAGGTGTACCTGCCGGAGCTGGAGTCCGGTGCGATCGACATCCTCCCCGAGTACTCCGGCAACCTCCTGCAGTACTACGACAGCGGCACCACGGCCACCACCCCGGACGAGGTGGTCGCCGCCCTCGGGGAGGCGCTGCCGGAGGGCCTGCGGGTGCTGGAGCCTGCGACGGCGGCGGACCAGGACTCGTTCAACGTCACCGCGGAGTTCGCGGAGGAGTGGGGCCTTGAGTCGATCGGCGATCTCGCCGAGGTGGACGTGCCGCTCATCGTCGGCGCGAACTCCGAGTTCGAGACGCGCCCCTACGGACCCGCGGGCCTGTCGGAGGTGTACGGCGTGGAGGTGACCGTGCTGCCGATCGAGGACTCCGGCGGCCCGCTGACGGTCAAGGCGCTGCAGGACGGCACCGTGAACGTGGCGGACATCTACAGTGCGGACCCGACCATCCAGGAGAACGGGTTCGTCACCCTGGAGGACCCGGAGGCCCTGGTGCTGCCGCAGCAGGTGGTCCCGCTCGTGTCCGACCGGGTGGATGAGGAGATCGCCGCGGTGCTGAACGGGGTCTCGGCCGAGCTGACCACCGCGGACCTCGTCGCGATGAACGCGCGGAGCGTCACGGAGCAGCTCGCCTCGGACGTCATCGCCTCCGACTGGCTGGCTGAGAAGGGCCTGGTCTGACGTCCTCGAGCCCAGCCGCGAGCCGGACCGTCGCGACGGCCGGCGACCCTAGCGGCTGGGCTCGGGGCCGTCCCCGCCGAGGAACTCGAGGAGGGCGCCGGTGACGGCGTCCGGCGCCTCCTCCGGGAGGAAGTGACCGGCACCGGGCACCAGCCGGTGCTCGGCGTGCGGCGCCACCTCGGCGTCGTAGCGGTAGAGGCTGGGCGGCAGCACCCGGTCGTGCTCGCCGAACAGCACGAGGGTGCGCACGGCCGGAGCGGTGCGCAGCCGGCGCATGTAGGCGCGCCCGTCGTTGCGGCCCGCGGAGCGCACCTGCCACCGGAAGTGCTCCATCGCGCAGTGCGCGGCGAACGGCAGGCGCATCGCCTCCGTGTAGAGCGCCGCCTGGGAGACCACCGGTTCCTGCACGTGGGAGCACGCCCGGAGGTAGCCCTCCACGGCGTCACCGTGCGTGATCGAGCGCTCGGGGAACCACGGCGCCTGGATCCACTGCAGCCACGCGGCGGTCCCCACGGGGAGCCGGTGGCGCCGCAACGTGAGCGGGTGCGGGGCCGAGAGGGCGACCACCGCCGTCGTCACCTCGGGCGTGAACGCGGTCATCGACCACGCCGCGAGCGCGCCGACGCCGTGCCCCACCACGGTCGCCCGGGAGTATCCGAGGGCGGAGACCACGCCGGCGACGTCGAAGCACGAGCGTGGGGTCGCGATGTTGCGGGGGGACTTGTCGGAGGCGCCGAAGCCGCGCAGGTCCATGGCCGCCACGTGGTACCCGGCGGCGGCGAGCGCCGGGATCTGGTTGCGCCACGCCCACCAGAACTGGGGGTAGTCGTGGAGGAGCACGACGAGCGGCGCACCGTCCGTCCCGGCCTCGGCGAGGTGGAACCTCGAGCCGTTGGCGGTGATGGTGCGGTGCTCCCAGGGGCCCGGCACGAGGACGGACGACGAATCGGCTACCACGCATGCGAGGGTACCCCAGTGCCGGTGGGTCCCCGGCAGGGCCGGGACGCACCGGTGACCGCGCCGGGGGTGCGAGCGGCCCCCTACCTCCCGGCGAGACCCTGCTGGATCAGCGACATCACCGAGGAGTCCGCCAGTGTTGTGACGTCCCCCACCTGGCGGTGCTCGGCGACGTCCTTGAGCAGGCGGCGCATGATCTTGCCCGACCGTGTCTTCGGCAACTCGTTCACGATGAGGATGTCCCGGGGCTTGGCGATCGGGCCGATCTCGTGCGCCACGTGCGCCCGGAGTTCCGCGACGACGTCGCCGCCCTCGCCGGGTTCGTCGGCCCGTTCCGTGACCTCGCCGCGCAGGATCACGAACGCCACCACGGCCTGGCCGGTCGTGTCGTCGGCGGCGCCCACGACGGCGGCCTCGGCCACGTACGGGTGGGAGACGAGAGCCGACTCGATCTCGGTGGTGGAGAGGCGGTGCCCGGAGACGTTCATGACGTCGTCGACCCGCCCGAGCAGCCAGATGTCGCCGTCGTCGTCCTTCTTGGCGCCGTCGCCGGCGAAGTACATGCCGGGGAAGCGGGCCCAGTAGGTGTCCCGGTAGCGGTCCGGGTCCCCCCAGATGCCGCGCAGCATGGACGGCCACGGCTCGGTGAGGACGAGGTAGCCGCCGCCCCCGTTGGGGACGGGTTCGGCCATGTCGTTCAGCACGTCGACGCCGATGCCGGGGAGGGGCCGCTGGGCGGAGCCGGGCTTCGTGGCGGTCACGCCGGGGAGCGGCGAGATCATGATGGCGCCGGTCTCGGTCTGCCACCAGGTGTCGACGATGGGGCAGCGGTCGTGGCCGATGACCCGGCGGTACCACATCCACGCCTCGGGGTTGATGGGCTCGCCCACGGAGCCGAGGAGGCGCAGGGAGCTCAGGTCGTGGGCGTCCGGGTACTCCTCGCCCCACTTCATGCAGGCGCGGATCGCGGTGGGGGCGGTGTAGAGGATGGTGACGCCGTACTTGGCGACGATCTCCCACCAGCGGCCGCGGTGCGGGGTGTCCGGGGTGCCCTCGTAGATCACCTGGGTGGCGCCGTTGACGAGCGGGGCGTAGGCGACGTAGGAGTGCCCGGTCACCCAGCCGACGTCGGCGGTGCACCAGTACACGTCGGTCTCGGGCTTGAGGTCGAAGACGGCGCGGTGGGTGTAGGCGGCCTGGGTGAGGTAGCCGCCGGTGGTGTGGAGAATGCCCTTGGGCTTCCCCGTGGTGCCGGAGGTGTAGAGGATGAACAGCGGGTGCTCGGCCGGGACCGCGACGGGGGCGTGGTCCGCGGACTGGCGGGCGACGACGTCGTGCCACCAGTGGTCGCGCCCCTCCACCCAGGTCTGGGGCTCTCCCGTGCGGCGGAACACGACCACGTTCTCCACCGGGGTGTCGCCGTGGGCGAGCGCCTCGTCGACGGCGTCCTTGAGGGGCAGTGCCCTGCCGCGGCGGTACTGGCCGTCGGCCGTGATGACGAGGCGGGCCTCGGCGTCGAGGATGCGCGAGTGCAGCGCCTCGGCGGAGAAGCCGCCGAACACCACGGAGTGCGGGGCGCCGATCCGCGCGCAGGCGAGCATGGCGATCACGGCCTGGGGGACCATCGGCATGTAGATCGCCACCCGGTCCCCGGTGGCGACGCCGAGCTCGGCCAGGGCGTTCGCGGTGCGGGCCACCTCGTCACGGAGACGGGCGTAGGTCCAGGTCTCCCCGGTGCCGTCCTCGGCCTCGAAGTGGATGGCCACGCGGTCCCCGAGGCCGTTCTCCACGTGCCGGTCCAGGGCGTTGTACGCGGCGTTGAGCGTGCCGTCGGCGAACCAGCGGGCGAACGGTGCGTCGGAGAAGTCGAGCACCTCGGTGAACGGGGTGTCCCAGCTGAGCAGCTCGCGGGCCTGGCCGGCCCAGAAGGCCTCCCTGTCGGCCGCGGCCTCGTGGAGGGAGGCATCGGCGTTCGCCTGCGCGGCGAACTCGGGGCTGGGCGGGAAGGACCGGTCCTCGCGGAGGAGGTTCTCAAGGTTCTCGGACATGGCCACCTCTCGTCGGATGCTGTGCGCCAGGTCACGATTCTGGCAAGGCGGTGCCCCGCTGTCCACGCGGCACCGGCGTCGTCAGACGGCGGCCGCCTTCCGGCGGTCGATCGCCTCACGGATCGTCTGCTCGCGCCGGCCCCGGCGGCGGGCGTTGTGGGAGACGATCCCGACGAGGATCAGCGCGATCCCGGCCACGAGGATCCGGCCGGTGGAGCCGTCGGCCACGAGGTGGTGGGCGATGTTCCCCCCGAAGTCGTTGTAGTCCCGCAGCCACTGCAGGTACGGCTCGGCGAAGTCCTGGGTGACCGCCGGGAACAGTACGAACGCACCGCCGATCAGGGCCACCAGCGAGCCGACGACGAACGCGCCGAGCGAGGAGGCCCGCGCGGCCAGGAGGATGACCGCGAGCACCACGATGCCACCGAGCAGTTCGCCGAGGGCGGCGAGGTTGAGCACCCCGGAATCCCACTGGTTGTCGGCGGGCAGGGTCATGCGTGCGCCGGCGTCGGAGAGCAGGTACCACGCGACCGGCGTCAGCAGGAGCGTCCCGAGCAGGCTCCACCAGTGGGCGCCGGCCCGTGAGGGCACCTTGTCGTAGGCGGCGCCGGCGAACAGGTCGTCATCGGGGGCGTAGCGCTCGGCACGGTCGTCCGCCTCCGTCTCGGTCATGAGGCGGCGCGGTTCGTTCGAGGGGGCCTGCTGCTGCGGCATGAGGGAGGACCTGCGGACCGCGGTGTCGGCCATCGGGGCCTCTCCGCGCACCGGCGTGTCGGTGCGGGTGGCGGCCAGACCGGCTGCCGCGGCTGCCCCACCGGCGGCCACCCCACCGGCGGTGCCGGCGGCGGACCAGCGGGCGGCGACGTCGTCGTCCTCCTCGGCCGACCACGCGGCGGTCTCGTCAGGAGCGGGCTCGGGCCGCGCCTCGGTCTCATGGGATGTCTCGGACGCTGCGGGAGTTGGCTCGGACGGCGACGCGGCGGCCGGCTCGGACGACGGCGGTTCCGGAGTCGCGGGGGCGCTCGGCTCCGCCGTCACCTCGGCGTACTCGGGGGAGTCGTCGAGCCGGTAGGGCTCGGGTTCTGCCTCCGTGGCGGGGGCGTCGAGGTCCGAGTCGTACGGGCTGAGCGCCACGCCCTCAGTGGACGCGTCCGTCTCCCCGGTGGTGCCCTCGGTGGTGCCCTCGTCGTGTTCGCGCATGCGTTCCTCCTGAGAAAGTCCTCTTCCCACGGTATCCAGCCGCACCCCCGGGCTGCGCGTGGCGCGCCGATCGCCGCGGATTACGGCTGTGCCGGGGCTTGACCGGGTCGTCGATCTCGGCCCGTGGCCGGCGGGGTCACAGCCCCCGCCGAAC
>ERZ1645187.3107-NODE-3107-length-14132-cov-5.513817_pt1 | contig 14132 bp, 19 predicted proteins | sample MGYA00575352_ERZ1645187 | MGnify/ENA primary metagenome ERZ1645187 (study PRJEB40837, sample SAMN11349314) | freshwater sediment metagenome | isolation source: river sediment | host: Sediment | place: India: Wazaribad , New Delhi | collected 2017-02-21 ...
AGCGCCTACACCGGCACCGACGCCTGCTCCGACTCCAGCGCCTACACCAGCGCCTACTCCGGCACCGACTCCAGCGCCTACTCCAGCGCCTACACCAATCGGCGAATAAAGCCAAAAAAGAGCATGAAACGTGTTATTAACATGTTTCATGCTCTGTTCGATGTCACTAAATTGACATTACATACTATATGATATATAATATTACATTATACGGAGATCTTTGTGATCAAATTAAAGCCCTTCTTCAAGGTCGGTCTTGCTCCAGACGTCGTTTTCTTGATGTCAGAAAGCACCGTTCATCAGTTTGATAATGATTTCAAGCCACTGATCGAACAGTTACAAACTGATAACTTTGACCCTCAGTCAATATCAGATGCTGATCTCAATCGGCTAAGAAAACTTGATGAGTTAGGAATCGTTTATAATGTTCCTGACACTAATACCGGTGTAATTAATTTTTTCGAGTTTCAAGGTTGGCGTGGAACATATGTGCTAGATCAACTTAAACATGCTCGAATTAAAGTAAATAATCACCATCAATCTCCTGATTATGCACTGCGAATCGCAGAAGAACTTCGATCTCTTGGTGTAACTATCGTTGATACAGATCCAACATTGACAATCAATGTTATTGAGCGTCAACAACAGTTAGATTCTGCTCCCCTGCCATCATTAAATGTAAGAATTGGTTCTTACGTTGTCAGTGTAGGACCTCTTATCTCTCCGACCTTGACAGCTCAACAGCTTCAACAGTATATTCTTCCAGGTAAGAAATTTTTTGAAGAAGAAAATTTCATGGTACAAGATCTTCCTTCTGTGCTACAAACCTTGTCAGTATCCCTTGCTGTTACTGAGATTTTTAACACGATCATCAAGGGCGGCAATCATGATACGATCACCGCTATCGTTGATTGGCAACTTTCAGGTATGAGGAGAGTGGTATGGCGTTTTTGAATGACGGTACGATCCATCTTGGATACAATGATCAGCCATGGACATTTACAAATAGCAATTCTGACGTTTACACATTTAAAGCAGATCCAATAAGACGAAAGCTTGGATCTTTTAAAGATGAGTGCATCAGAGCTGCTAAAGAGATCGGTGAAGCTTACAAGGATAAACCAATCTATGTGCTTTACAGCGGCGGAATCGACAGTGAAGTTGTATTTCACTCATTTCGTTTAGCTGGAGTCCCAGCTATCGCAGTTTGTATTCAGTTTGAAGATAATCTCAACATTCATGAACTTAAGTATGCGTTTCAATATTTTGAACGACATAAAGTTCCACCAAGCCAGATTAAGATCATTCCATTTAATGAACGTGACTGGTTGCAGTCTGCTGCTTGTAAAGAGATTGCAAATAATGTACAAACCGTCGAGCTTGGGTACACTCATCTGTTTCAGATAGCTCTTGACCACCTCAGTGACGGCGTTGTGATTACAGGTCATGAAGAACCGTTGGTGTGGGCTGAAGATGATCCAGAAACTGGAAAACGAAAATGGTCATTTTATTGCCATGAACGCCATTACAGTATTCATAAATTTTTCATGAAATATGAGCGTCCCGGGGTTCCATCGTTTTTCCAATGGAGCACAGAGTTACTAAACTCATTTATGCACAATGATTATTGGATTGCATTATTCAACAATCAATATGCCCCTGGGATCTGGATTACTGAACAATTAAAATATGGCTTCTTTGGAAACCAATTTAATCTAGCTCACCGAAAGAAATATACCAGCTTTGAACGATTGGTAGCTGAAATTCTTGATGCAGATAATGCATGGGGAGAATCATTACCTATTAAATGGACTCGGTCTCAAAGTGTCGAGATCTTTGAATGGTTTGATCGTTGCAACGTGAGGACTATATGGTAAAAGAAGTTCTTCAACTAAGGTCAGAGCATACAGCATCGCTGTATAAAGTAATCGTCAAGCATAGTCCATATGGTTCAGCGATGCTTCATGCTATCGTATATCGTGATTTTTTCTTACAGGCTAGAGATGGTTTGGCTGTTGCTAGTTTAGAAGACGGTCGCATTGACCAGGTGTTACTGTGTGAAATAGATGCTAACGAGCTTTTAATTGCACGAGCATTTTATGGGGAATACGGAATTCACACAACTGAGATTCTTGACACTCTAGCAAATATTTGCTCCAGCAAGACTCCACAGATTTTAAACTATGCAATTCTTATTCCAGTTAAGAATTTGGTTGAATTTGAAACTGCTTTTAATCAATCGATTTTAAGTAAAGAACCTCTTGAAATCATTCAAGTTAAAAGCGGAGTTCGAAACACTGACAAATTTATCTGGGACAAATGTTTAGCCAAAAATATCCCAGATGAAGCAATGGTTATTTTCAAAATTGGAAAGTAATGGAAATTCGGAGGCTTGTACCGAGTGATGTTTCAGCTATTCAAAAGCTGAGATTATCCAGTATTTCACATCTTGGTGTAAGTTATGCAAGTAACATTACTACACTACGATTTTTACATCATGAATTTGCTGATTATTATCTAACCGGTAGTGATCGTTATGTCGGTATCGGAGTCTTTCACGAAGATCGATTAGCTAGTTTTATGACATCAATCGTAGATGAAAAGACAAACTCTTGGTATGTTCAGATGATCATGTCATCAAGAGCAGAACGGATTTCAAAATTCAATGGTATTGAATTATGTACCGATTGGATGATCGAACATGCAGAAAGACGTAGTATCAAAACTTTTTGGTATTCGATACCTCTTCGATATGAAAAAGTTCATCGAACTGCTTGGAGAAAAGTAACAACACTTTTGTCAAGATACGATCGAGTTGATTATTCAACCGTCTATAAATACAAACGTTGTATGGATCCGATCGTGTGGAAGTATTTGATGTCTGAGATGGTCTTACCTGTTGACATGCTCATTCGTAGAAATACTCTTATAGAATAGAAAGAATATATGAAACTACAAAAGCTTTTTACGAAAGATTTCTATACCAAAGACACAAACCTTTTTACGATATTGACAGTTTTGCTACCGATCCACGTATTTGGAATCGCAGCTCTCTTCAATCTATCGGCAACGGTTCTTTGGACTTTGCTAGCTGGATATGTTTTAATCAGCGGTTTCGGTATAGCAGTTTGCTATCATCGGTATTATTCCCATAAAGCCTTTGTCACCAGTAAGTGGATTCAGGTTGTAATCACTTATTTTGGAGTGCTCGCTGGACAAGGCTCTCCGATCTTCTGGGCTTCTGTTCACCGAGGCTATCATCATCCGTTTTCTGATACTGAAAAAGACCTTCATTCTCCTGTAGCTCACAGTTGGTTTACTGCTTATATCGGATGGATTCTCTTCTTTGTACCTAAAAAGTTCAAAGTTCGAGCAGTCGGCGACATGCTGAAAGATCCTATAGTTCTATTTTTCCACAACCATTACTACAAGATTTTGTGGTCTACTTGGATCATCGCGGCTTTGATTAGTTGGCCGTTCTTTCTTGGTCTGTGTTTAGCTCAGATGTACGCTTTTCACCAAGAGAACCTGGTTGATCTTTTCTGTCACATTAAATCTCCCATTCTTGGCGTGTCGTATCGTAATTATGAGACAAAAGATAAGTCTGTAAATGTTTTCCCGTTTGGTTATTTTTCATGGGGACAAGCATGGCATAATAATCATCACGGAAAGCCAGCTGATTATGATTTTGGTAAAACGTGGTGGGAATTTGATCCAGCGAAAGTACTCGTATGGATGATCAAACGAAAGCCTAAACTTGGTTGATGTTCTTCTTTTTACAGATCTTGCTCAATTAGCTTTTGGAAGAGCAGCCGGTGCTTATCGAATCGCAACGGAACTACGTAATCATGGGTATACTGTTCAAGTTGTAGATCATTTTACTTGGCTTATTCGAGATGACCTTTTAAAACTTGAAGCAATCATCGAAAAATTTGTAGGACCAAATACTCTGTTTATTGGTTTTTCTTCAACATTTTTCAACCTGGAGCATGATCTAAAGCTTATTGATTCACAAAAATCAATGCCAGGTAAAAATAATTTAGAATTTGGTAGAGTTGATGGTGTTCCGCTCAGTGATGAGTCTATGTTACACATCAAAACTTTAGCTAAATCTAAAAATCCCAAGATCAAACTTGTTGTGGGTGGAACTAAGGCCGTACATAAGCATGGAATTCATATAGATATCTTCGTCGAAGGGTATGGAGACACTGCGGTAATTAAACTTGCTAAATGGTTACAAGGAAGCAATCCATTCTTTCAGTATAAAAATCTAGGTGACGGTAGAATTCTTGTAAATGATGATCCAAAAGCTTCTCAGTTTGACTTTAAACAGTCAAACATTACTTGGCATGAAAGTGATCTCATAGAACCCCAAGAAGTGCTTCCTATGGAGGTTGCTAGAGGTTGTATTTTTAGTTGCAAATTTTGTGCATTTCCACTAAATGGGAAAAAGCGTCTTGATTTCATAAAGAGTGAAGATGTTCTTTATGCTGAATTTATGCGCAACTATGAAATGTTTGGTGTAACCAAATATGTTTTCGCAGATGATACTTATAATGATAGTCTTGATAAGCTAGAAATTTTAGCAAATGTTTACAATCGACTACCGTTCAAGATCGGATATTCTACATATCTTCGACACGATCTAATGTATGCTCATCCTGAGATGATTACCCTACTAAAAGAAAGCGGCTTACAAGCAGCAACTTTTGGGGTAGAGACTCTTAATTGGAAAGCTGGAAAAGCTATCGGTAAGGGGCTTCATCCAGAAAAAACTAAAGAGATTTTACAAAGAGCTAAAGATGAGTGGGGACCTAATGTTTCAACATATTCTGGGTTCATTATAGGTCTTCCTCATGAGACACCAGAAACTGTAGCTGAATGGGCAGAAGAAATTCTAGATTGCAAATATCCGATCGACTCTGTACGCTTTGTTCCATTAGCTATTTTTCCTAATTCCCCTGCGACATTTAAATCCGAATTTGAATTGAATTATCAGAAATATGGATACAAGTTTGATGATCCCTCTGACAAATTTAATTGGTCAAACGATGCGTTTACATACAATCAAGCAAATAAACTAGCATATGATATTTACTTACACGCTAGACATACTGGAAGATTAAGAACAGGATCTTTCTTTTCAATGATGCTTCTTAACTGCGGTGTTCCATGGGAAGATATTCGTACTTATTCCGAATTACATCTTATTCAAAAATACAATAGGATTAACATGCGACAGCGTATGTCAGACATGTATTATGAAAAACTAATGAAAGTTTCAAATGGCAGCGTATGATGTAATTGCACATCCAATTCTGTCCGTCGATGATACAGAATTGCTTCATGTTATGTCAGAGCAGCTGAAGTACGCTATCAACAATAAAGCGTGTAGAATAACTAGAGGTCATTTGTTTACTTACAATGGAACCGGGTATAATGTAGATCAGCTTTGTATGATCTATGGATTACCAGAACTAAACAAATGTCTTACTAAGCTCGAATCTATGATGGATTCTGTTCCACTGTTAACAGGACTTAGAATTCGTGAACGTGGTGCTGATATTATTGAAGCCAACACGATCATTAAAAATGCTTACAATGGCAAACGACTTGATAGTAATTGTCACAAAGTTCTATTGATCACATCAGGCAGTTTTAAGATGACGAATCATAATGGCAGCGTTGAAATACTACCAGGAATGATCTATGCAATTGATAATAAAAACAAAGCTACTATTGAAATTGCAGCTAACACTATCGGATATGTTTGGTATTTTGGATTTGCTTCAGTAGATAAAGTACCGATTTGGGAACTTTATAAGACGGAGAACGTTTAATGTTTTTCAATGGTCTTATTCGCCCACTTGGAATTATTGAAGTCGAAGAGCTGCAAACTTATTTGCACTCTGTAATGAAAAGTGTAAACCCTAATAATTTTACTACCAAAATTTCGCTATTTGGAAATTCATGCTGGGGTATACTTGATAGATCTTTCAAAGATCCTAAGCAATCAAATGTCTATATACCACCACCACCCGGGTATGATAAAATAGTTAAAGAAGTTCTTAGTCGGGCAAGTCCAAACCTCTATCCTGTAATGTCGCAAATCGCATGGATTAGACCCGGAGATAAAGTTGATAAGCATATAGATCTTCAAAGAATCTATGCAAAAACTAGAAGATTTCATGTTCAATTAGAACAAACTATCGGTGCAGTTATGCACGTATATCGTGGAACTGATGCAGTTCCATTTAGAGAATCTGTTGGAGCTGTATATGAATTAAACAACCGTGTTTATCATTCAGCTGAAAATTCTGGACCTGGTATGTATATGATTTTAGTGATTGATGCTGCTAATATTGGTGACGTATTTGATGAAGCTGATAATGAAGTAAAAGATTTGAATCTGCAAGACTCGTATAATTTACCAACTATCGCTTGGAGATAACTATGATTGGTATCAACAATAAGCCATATGTAAATCTAGATTCATTAATAGACACGTCTATTCTTGATCTTGAGGAAATTGAAGTTGGAATTTCTGCAGCTCCTGGTCGAATTATTAACTACTTTGGCATGGGTACAGACCCAAAGTACAACGATCTTGCAAAGTATCTACATGTAAAACCTGAAGGCTTATCTCAGCGGGAAGAATATCTTTGGCAGCTTCAAAATGAACGTCCAAACTTTTGGCGAACCTATGCGAAGATTAAGTATGGTGCGTATTCTGCATCTTATGTAATTCCGTTGACGATGATGCGACCAAAGATGGGATTTGATCGCTACACATCTATTGATGATGAGAATGCATTTGAAGTCATAAGCGAACACATGAAATTATTCCCATCAGTAAAAGCACTTCTAGATACAGGGTTCATGTCAGTGATCGGTAGAGTTACATTTTTCTTACAAGAGCATGACTGTGCGATTCCTGTTCATTCTGATAATCCAACATTAGCATTTGATGCTATAAATCAGCAAAGTGCTGTTAATGAGTTTGTATGGATTTCTCCTAGACAGTATAAAAACTTCTTTATATTAGATGAGGAAACTAACGAGAAGCATGTTATTACATCTAAAACTGCTTGGTTTAATTCATTTGACAAGCATGGTGGTGATCCTACAAACCGTATGACTTGGTCTTTACGTATTGATGGAAAATTTTCACCAGAGTTAAGAAAGCAGATTTATGATCGGGATTAATGGAAAGCCTTTTATCGATTTAAGTTCAATTATTGATATATCAATACTTGATCTTGATGAGATCGAAGTAGGAATTGCATTATCCAATAAATTTTGGGGCTACTTTGGTAAGGGGACTAATCCAACAGAAGAAAAGCTTCAACGATTTCATCATTATATCAATCCACCCACAAATACAAATCCCGCGGTACAGAAGTTGTGGCAAGATTTATGTGAAAAGAAACCTGGAGCAATGAACGCATGGCGTTGGTATGCAAAGATTGCATACGGTGTTTATTCGCCATCAACCTTTATCATGCTTCGTTCACAAACCGGTAAATATCAATTTGAGCGAAATGATGATCCCTTGATCCATGTTGATACTGCTAACTATGCATTATTTCCTTCTCTTAAACGATTAGTTAACTCAAATATTTTTAGTGGCATTGGTAGAATTATAGTTTATGTACAGGAACATGATGCGCCAATTCCATTACACTCAGATCTTCCAAATGGAGATTATTTTGCGCCAAATACAAAGGCTGCAAATTCTGAATTTATCTGGATATCTCCTCGGTCGTTAAAATCTTTTTATATCTACGATGATAACAATGCTGTAAAGCATCCAGTTAATACATCTATAGCCTGGTTTAATCAAAATGATAAACATGGCGGCGATCCTATAGATCGGACGACGTGGTCGATTCGGATCGATGGAAAATTTTCACCTGAACTGCGGGAGAAAATCAATGTACTTTAATGCAGCCTTTCAAGATCTAGGTGAAGTTGCTTCTGATTTAATGACATCCGCGGTACAAGCATTATCAAATCTTACAGATGATGACTATACATATCGTGATTACAATGTCAAAGAGATAAAAGAAAGCTGGCTAAGAATAGACTTTGCACGAGAACCGGCATCCGAACACCTGAAGCCAATTTATCACGCATTTTCAACGATCGCTGAACATATCGTTTCTCAATATAAGCTTCCACCGGTTTCTAATATTTCATTATCACAGCTCCGTCCATTGCAGATTCTAGAAGAACATGTAGATGGGCGATTCATTCATAAGATTACAGATCGTTATCTAATTCCATTGTCGAATTCATCTAAGAATTATAACTACGGATATTTTAAAGAAGAAAAGATAATCTATCCTCTTCAATATGGGCGAATCTATCGCATCAATAACTCAATCGTTCATTCAGCTGTGAACCTTGAAAATGATGATCGTTATAATATCTTAATAGATGTCATGGAACCTAGACTTCGATCTAAATTTTCTAAACATCCAGATCTATTTCGATCATTGAATGCTCTTGCTGTTAATTGGAATTTTGAAGAGCGACTTAGAATAAAGAAAAAAATGAATTTAAGGTAAAGTATGTACATGAAAATTCCAATGCAACAACTTTTTACCGTGCCAAAAGAAATTCTTAATGATGCACGTCAGAAAATTTTGAACATGGAAGCCACAGAAGGCTATTCATTTAAATTACAAGCGTGGAAGCGTGTTGATAGTTATGCCTTTAATTCTCCACCAGATCTTTCAAAATATGTCGGCTCTGATCTTGTTGACTATGTAATTTCTAAATTCCCAGACGATGTCTTATTTGGTTGGAGTTTATCGTTGTTGCCTTCTAAAGAGAAGGTGATTGAACATACCGACCGAATGTTTTTCCATAGATTTGCGAAACGCATTATAGTTCCTATAGATGGAACCAAAGATGTGCTTAATTGGTCATATGATAATGACAAGAAAACAAGACGTTATTATTTGATGCCAGAGGGGTTTGCGTATCAACTAAATACTGCTATTACTCATGGACTATCAAACAATGGACCATTTGACCGCAGAGCAGTATACTTTGATATGATTGATCAACGACTTAATACCAAGTTCAGCTCTCATCCTGATTTGAAAAAAGTCATTTTACAACAAAATACAGGAGTGATTCATGTACTTTAAAAATCTAGTAGAAGTATTACATGATATCCCGGCATACTTAACTGAAGAGGTTGCTGAGAGCTTAGCTAAGTCAAAAGAACAACCGTCATCAGATTTTCGTAGATTTCTTGGTGTTAAAAATCAAGTATTGGGTTGGCGTAAGATGGAAGTAGATCTTCGGATATCTACTATGTCAATTCAACAATTCATAATGAGCCAACAAAATTTATGCTTGAAAAACTTAGTTCAGTATGAAACAGTTATCGCGATTCCAACCACTGAAGAAGTTTCGGAGCTGTCCAAGAGATATGTTGATAAGATCGGTGAATTGATAGTTGTCGTGTTGCAGGGATCATTGACTATTCAATCCCCTGAGTTTGATGAGACCACAACATTAACTAGTGGATTTGTATATAGAATCAATAATAGGGTTCCATCTAGCATCACAGTCGCCGATGGGACGATCGCTCTTTGTTTACTAATGATTGACTTTGATCTCAAACACTACCTGAAAGAATGGGATCTACAAGGCAACTTTCTACGGCAAAAAGAAGAGCATAAAGTAATATCGGATGTAATAGAAGAGAAGGTGACATATTAATGGAACTTCAACCACTTGTTGGTTCTGTCGGACCTCTTCACTTCGGAGTATCACTTCGGCTCACATATGACGAGGCGATGAAACTTGATCAAAAAGAAATCATTGACCTGTTATACTCAAAGCGTTTCATCTTGATTCGCGGTATGAAAGATCTTTCTCCTAATCAATTTTGGGAGCTATGTTCTAGATTTGGGGATCGCGCTTGGAGTTATGACGATTATCTTGTCAGCGGAGAAAATCGAACATATATCGATGCTGACAAAACAAGGGCAATCACGATTTATGACAACATCTATTACAAGAAAGCTCTTGGAGATGATGAAATGTCATGGCATGTAGATGTTCCATTATGGAATACTCACGATCACCCAATTCGCTGTTTCTATGCAACTAGTATTCCCGACAATCGATACGGAGTAACGAGGTTTGCTGATAGGGCTTGGCTTAATCTAAATGGCACACAGGCTGAATTGGATGAATTAGCACATTGGGAGCTTCTACATCATAGTTGGTACAAACCTTATACCAATCTTACATATCTTCCAGTTATCGCAAAGCATCCACATCTTGACGAGAATTACATGGAATTTACATCTTTCAATAATTCATTGAAAGAATACTCCCACGATTATTACAATTGGAAAGTTCATGGATGGATCATCGGAGCAAAGCGCGATGGGGTTCCACACAATGCTGATATTGTAAGCTGGTTGCATCAAAAGACTCTTGTTCCTGAAAACATCTATGATCATCACTGGGAAGAACAAGATTTTGTCATCTACAGTAATCTAAGCATGATTCATGCTAGAACAAAGCTGAATAGTCATCTCAATCCAAACAAACCTCGTAGTTTTTACAGGATGAATGTTTTTAATCACTGGCAAAAGAAAAATCATGGCTAATCAACATTGGTTTCGATTTAAAGATCTATCGGTTGACACCGCATTAAAACCTGATTGGAAACCAAAAAGTTTAGTCCCAGGAATATGGCGCTGTGTTCCAGAAGAAAAGCTAAATGTAGATTGGATACAATATCTATCTGCAAAAATTAATGCAAATGTTAATAACATAATGTTGTTTTACAAGCCGCCACATTTCAATAATACTGTGGCTCATGTAGATTTAACTATTACACCAGGGTACATCCCTCGGTATTATGCTTTAAATTGGTTAGTTGATGGAGCCGACAGTGAAATGCGTTGGTATAAAACACCGTTGAAAGAAAAAGCTGTTGAATTAACCCCAGCAAACACTCCCTATAAATCTTGGCCGATTGAAGATGTTGAACAAGAAGATAGCTGTGATATAGGTGGCAGATTAACTCTCGTCAGAACAGATTCACCACATGCGATCTTTACGACCCACCAAGGCCGTTGGTGTTTTAGCATTCGTCCTGTACTTTTAATCAAGAGCAACCACGATCGTGGGAAGAAGCTGTTGATGTTTTCAAACATTTATTAGAGCCACGACCATGATTTTTCCACAATGGGCTATAGCCCCACTCCGTTATCAACAAGAAGCAAAAGTAAAGCATTCACCTGGGTTTGACGAGGAGGTTCGTCTTGCAAAAAAGTTATATGAGCTAGAAGAATGTGATACCTTGATAGATCTTGGATGTTGGCTTGGTGTTCTTGGGATGAAATTTAAGAAAGTTATCAAACCAAATAAACTGTATTTGATCGATGCAATTCCACTTTATCTCAATGTAGCTCAAACATTATTCAAAGAATGTTACATCGATGCTACATTTATTGAAATGTGCATCGTTCCAGATCCAGCATCTTTTAATCGTAGATTCAATGTTATATTGAATGATTCGATTAACACATCATCGGCAGTCATCAATAAAAAGTATGACCCTGAAACCATCATAGTTTCACTTCCAACAACATCAAACATTGTCGATCCGATGGCCGCAGCAACTGCCTTGAAATTGTTGTGTGGAGAGCAGGGATACCTGAAGATGGACATCGATGGGATGGACTATACTCTTATTGATGCAATTCTTGCTTCTGATTTTCGTCCAAGAGTTCTTCATTTTGAAGGTCTAAAATACCAGTTTACTGACCAGCTGAAGCTGATCATTCAAAAAATCCGTGCCGCAGGTTATCAACTTCCACCTGACGATCAAATTTTAGCTCCTGGTACCGACATGTGTTGTATTACATGCTCAGCAAACCATTGGGGAATTATCTACTACAAAGTAATTAATGGTATAATGACTTATCAACCGTCACTAACTATGGAGAGCTAGCAGTATGTTCTTCGAAAACTTTTATGAAAATCTTGGGTTTCTTCCCACCTCGCTGACAGCTCCACTAGCATCAGAACTATTTGGAGTAGATCTCGAAGATCCACTGTTAGCAAGGCCAGAATACTGCTTCAAAGATGGCGGTAAGCTGATCCTTCCGTATCATCTAGCTGCAGTTCGTGATGAACACTATTTTAGTTTCATCCAACCATTGATTGACTACACAAAGGAATTAGACCCTCCATGTGTCAGGGGCTGTGTTCCGTTTCGTGTAGAAATTTCAATCCTACAACCGAAGAAGTCAGTTTTGTGGCATCACGATCAACACTTGTTTCATAAGTTTTCAGAACGTCTTCACTATCCGATTGTAACAACAGATAAAGTTACATTTCTTGCTAAGTGGTTCACAGATGACTCTATCTATGAATTTAAGATGCTGCCAGGGCATATCTATCGATTCAACAATAGAACTCCACACTCTGTAGACAATGATGCTGATACGTTTCGATGTCATGTAATGATCGATTGGATCAAAAAGGACGTGTTAGACTATTTCCAACAAAAAGATGCAGTTTTGGAAATGACAAAAAATGTGGCAATTACACCAACCGATGAGATCTTTTATTACGTCAATCGATCCCCAAAAGATGTTGAGCTACGTGGAATCTTAGATGCTGACACTAAGAAAAAGCTTTTTGAAACTGGCAAATATTAGAGGACAAGATGGCAGAATATACTGAAAAACAAAAACTTGACTTCGTTCTTTCTGCTTTAAAGATTCAAAATGAGCGTGTAAAGCTTGGAGCTATCTTTAGAAAAGAAGCGGAATTGATCACAGCTCTTGCAAAGAAAACTGGAGCAATTGCTGTTAGTGATTTTGGTTGTTGGACTGGCATTCTAGCTGTTGAGATCTTTAAAGCTTGGCCAGAATTGAAAACTTATAGAGCAGTTGAAGCAGTTCCACTTTTTGTAGAATTTGCAAAAGACCAGTTGAAAGATCATCCAGTTGAATTTATCGGTGCAACTTTGGTTCCAAGACTTCTGAATCTCCCAGAAGTCACTCATCTTAGCGTCAATCCATTTGACACTCTGAATACTGCATCAATCTTTACCACAAAAAAGATGGTAGATATGTTGGTAAAGATTCCAGTGTACCCAAATACAAGCATAACTCCATTTGTTCAAACTCATCCAGAGCTTTTTAAAGATGACGTTTATGTCAAGATAGATCTTGATGGTGTAGACATTGCAACTGTTGAAACTGTTCTATCTCAAAAACAAAGTCCAGCTGTAATTCAATTTGAAGTATGGAAGTACTTTTATGACAAGGGTCTACCAGATCTAATCGATAGTTTGAATGCTGATGGGTATAGATGGCCATCAGATCTTGACTATAAAAAGTATACGCATTTCTCTATTGCGTTATCAAGGGGACATGGTTGGTGGTTTGTTGGATATTCACCAAACCCCTATGATGAAAAAGCACTGGTGTCAGACTACAAAGTTGAATTTTAACCAGCATGAAACATTTACGATGATTTCAAGATGACATACTCTTCTGTACAACATGAAAAAACATTAGCAAACTCAAAAGCGTTTGCATTCGTGATCCGTGAATATGCTGATCTTATTGAACGCGGCTATGCAGATAACGAGTTAGTTTTTGGGAATGGTAGTAAAGTTAGTTACATTCTTGCAACTGACGGTTCAGTTGTTGCGGCCTCGGTTTGGCATATTGATGAAACGAAACGCTCTGCTTGGATTTTATTTTCTGCAACCAAGAAGCAGCATCAGGGCCAGGGACTGTACACTAAACTTTATAACTTCATCGAAGATCTGTGCAAGAAACAAAATGTTGTTGTGATCTATTCTGGTGTACATGTGGACAACCAAAAGATGATCGATGTTGCAAAGTCTGTTGGTCGCATACCTAGTTCGTATCGAATCAAAAAGATGCTTTACTAAGCTTTTGTTGTGTGATATGTGGTATTTTTACTTTTTAGGAACTTAAAATGAGCTATTGGGGGTATCATCTAATGATAGATGTTCATGGATGTAATGACAACATCAAAGATAAAAATACTGTTATTGCTTTCTGTGATACTCTAGTTCGTGAAATTGACATGGAAGCTATTGGACGACC
>ERZ1645187.3108-NODE-3108-length-14125-cov-7.283653_pt1 | contig 14125 bp, 16 predicted proteins | sample MGYA00575352_ERZ1645187 | MGnify/ENA primary metagenome ERZ1645187 (study PRJEB40837, sample SAMN11349314) | freshwater sediment metagenome | isolation source: river sediment | host: Sediment | place: India: Wazaribad , New Delhi | collected 2017-02-21 ...
TGTTACCGACCCGGCACCACGCGCTCCGCGGCCGGATCGCCCGCTGGCTGGAACTCACCGGACTCCGGCCAAAGATCGTCGGCGAGTTCGAGGACAGCGCCCTCCTCAACACCTTCGGACGGGGCGGACTGGGTATTTTCCCGGCCCCGCTGGCGCTGGCCGAACAGATCGCTGCGCAACTCGACGCTCGTCCGCTCGGGGCAATGCAGGGGGTCAGCGAACAGATCTACGCCATCTCCAGCGAACGTCGTATCCGCCATCCGGCCGTCGAGGCGCTCTGTGCCGCAGCCCCGCAGGCCAACTTGCCCTCAGGGGTATAATTCGCGGCCCCCAACGTCATCCAGAAAAAATCCATGCTGTTTCGCTCCTTCGCCACCCTCTTCCTCGCCCTGGCCCTGCTTACCCCGGCTACTGCCCAGCAGATGCCGGTGCCGCCGTCGCTGGCCGCCAAATCCTGGCTGTTGCTCGACATCAACTCGAACCAGGTCCTGACCGCCGAAAAACCCGACGAGCGCCTGGAGCCAGCCTCGCTCACCAAGTTGATGACCGCTTACATCACCTTCGCAGCCATCCACAAGAAATCGATCGCGCTCGAACAGCCCCTTCCGGTCTCCGAAAAGGCCTGGCGAACCGGTGGCTCCAAGATGTTCATCCGCGTTGATACGCAAGTCCCGGTCGAGGATCTGATCAAGGGCATGATTGTCCAGTCCGGCAACGACGCCTGCGTCACGCTGGCCGAGGGCATCGCCGGTAGCGAGGAGAATTTCGCGCAACTGATGAACCGCGAGGCACAGCGCCTGGGCATGAAGAACAGCCACTTCATGAACTCGACCGGCCTGCCCGACCCCAACCACTACACGACGGCACGCGACCTCTCCCTGCTCGCCTCGGCACTGATCCGCGATTTCCCCGAGGAGTACAAGAAGTACTACTCGATGAAGGAATTCCGCTACAACAACATCACGCAGCCCAACCGTAACCGTCTGCTCTTCATCGACCCGAGCGTCGATGGCGTCAAGACCGGTCACACCGACGCTGCCGGCTACTGTCTGATCTCCTCGGCCCTGCGCGACAAGCGCCGGCTACTCTCGGTGATGCTCGGCACGGCATCGGATTCGGCACGCGCCAGCGAGTCCCAGAAACTGCTGAATTGGGGCTTCCTGTCCTTCGATTCGATCTCGCTGTTTGCCAAGGATCAGGAAATCGCCAGGCTGCGCGTCTGGAAGGGTGCCCAGAGTGAAATCAAGGCCGCCTTCCCGAACGACTTCACGATTGCCTTGCCCAAGGGTTACAGTGACAAGGTCAAGCAGGAGTTCATCGCCGAACCGCGCCTGATCGCCCCGATCGAGCTTGGCCAGAAGCTGGGCGTCGTCAAGGTGACGATCGACGGCAAACCTTACGGAGATTTTCCCGTCACGGCGCTTGAAAAAATCGAACTCGGCAACATCTTCGTTCGTATCATCGATACCATCCGCCTGTGGTTTGCCTGAGACCGTGACCCCTTACGTCGCCGACCCCGTCTATCTGAATGGCCGCTTCCTGCCGCTGGCGGAAGCGGGCGTATCGCCGCTCGACCGCGGCTTTCTGTACGGCGACGGCGTCTATGAGGTCATCCCCGTATATTCGCGCCAGCCGTTCCGCATCGACGAGCACCTCAAGCGCCTGCAGGCGACGCTGCACGGCATCCGCCTTGCCAACCCGCTGGCCATCGAGGATTGGAAAGCCGTTGTCCTGCGTCTGATCGCCGAAGCCCCCTGGGATGACCAGTCGGTCTACCTGCAGGTGACGCGCGGCGCCGACAACAAGCGCGACCACGCCTTTCCCCCGGCCAGCGTGCCGCCGACGGTCTTCGCCTTCAGTTCGCCGCTGGTCACCACCTCGGCCGAGGTTCGCGCCAAAGGCGTTTCTGCGATCACCGTGCCCGACCTGCGCTGGAGCCGCTGCGACCTCAAGGTCGTGTCGCTGCTCGCCAACGTGCTGGCCCGCCAGCAGGCTGTCGAACACGGCTGCGCCGAAGCCCTGCTGATCCGCGACGGCTTCATGAAGGAAGGCGCCGCCTCGAACATCTTCATCGTCAAGGATGGCGTGCTGGTCGCGCCGCCCAAGACCCACCTGATGCTGCCCGGCATCACCTACGACGTGATCCTCGAACTGGCGGCGACCCATGCACTGCCGCTCGTCGTCCGCGAAATCGCCGAAGCGGAACTTCGCACCGCCGACGAGGTCTGGATGACCTCATCGACCAAGGAAGTCCTGGCGATCACGACGCTCGACGGCCAGCCGGTCGGCACCGGACAGCCGGGGCCGGTCGGTGAACGCATGTGGCAGTGGTATCAGGATTTCAAGAACACCGTAATGCGCAAAGGCTGACATGGCTGGCTACAAGGACACCCTGCTCGAATTCCCCTGCGACTTCCCGCTCAAGATCATGGGCAAGGCGCACGACGAACTCGCCCAGACCGTGCTCACCATCGTCACCAAGCACGCCCCCGATTTCGACGGCGCCACGATGGAAATGCGCGCCAGTTCGGGCGGCAATTACCTGAGCCTGACCTGCACCGTCATCGCCACCTCGAAGCCGCAGCTCGACGCGCTGTACATGGAACTGACCGCGCACCCGCTGGTCAAGGTCGTCCTCTAAGTGAACGTCGTCGTCAAGCGCCTGGGGCGGGTCGATTACGAACCCACCTTCCAGGCCATGCAGGACTTCACGGCGGCACGCACCGCCGAAACGCCCGATGAATTGTGGATCGTCGAACATCCGCCGGTCTACACGCTGGGCCAGGCCGGCAAGCCGGAGCATATCCTGCGCGATGTCGGCATCCCGCTGGTCAAGATCGACCGCGGCGGCCAGGTCACCTACCACGGCCCCGGCCAGGTGGTGATCTACCTGCTGCTCGACCTGTCGCGACTGAAGATCAAGGTGCGCGAACTGGTCACCGCCATCGAGCAGGCCGTCATCGACCTGCTGGCCGGCTACGGCGTCACGGCCGAACGGCGCGACGGCGCGCCTGGCGTCTATGTCGGTGACGCGAAAATCGCCGCGCTCGGCCTGCGCATCCGCAACGGCTGCTCGTATCATGGCGTCTCGCTCAACGTGGACATGGATCTCTCGCCCTTCGATGCGATCAACCCCTGCGGTTACGCCGGGCTGAAGGTGATTCAAACCAGGGATCTGGATATTCCGCTCACCGCTCACGAGGCCGGCGAGCGTCTTTCGCAACACTTGCTACAGCAACTGGACACAACGCATGGCTGATACCGAAAACCCGAGCGGCGCGAAGCAAAAAGGCGTCAAGCAAAAAGGCGAACTGAAAACCGCCCGCATCCCGATCAAGATCGTTCCGGTCGACCAGCCGCTGCGCAAGCCGGAGTGGATTCGCGTCAAGGCCGGCAACAGCGCCGGGCGCTTCGGCGAGATCAAGTCCATGCTGCGCGAGAAGAAGCTGCACACCGTCTGCGAGGAAGCCGCCTGCCCGAACATCGGCGAATGCTTCGGCCGCGGCACGGCGACCTTCATGATCCTCGGCGACATCTGTACCCGCCGCTGCCCGTTCTGCGATGTCGGCCACGGCCAGCCGCTACCACCCAACCCCAACGAACCGGCTGAACTGGCCAATTCCGTCTCGACGCTGAAGCTGCAATACGTCGTGATCACTAGCGTCGACCGCGACGACCTGCGCGACGGCGGCGCCCAGCACTTCGTCGATGTCGTCCGGGCCGTCCGCGAGGCCTCGCCCAAGACCACGATCGAGACGCTGGTACCGGACTTCCGCGGTCGCATGGACATTGCCATCGACATCCTCGGGCAGGCCCTGCCCGACGTGCTCAACCACAACATGGAAACCGTGCCGCGCCTCTACAAGCAGGCCCGCCCGGGTGCCGACTACGCCCACTCGCTGGCCCTGATGAAGCAGTTCAAGGCCCGCTACCCGCAGGTCAAGACCAAGTCCGGCCTGATGGTCGGCCTGGGCGAGACCGACGAGGAAATCCTCGAGGTCATGCGCGACCTGCGCGCCCACGACGTCGAGATGCTGACCATCGGCCAGTACCTTGCCCCCTCCGGCCACCACCTGCCGGTCAGCCGCTACGTGCATCCCGACACCTTCAAGATGTTCGAGGAGGAAGCCAAGAAGATGGGCTTCTCCGGTGCCGCCTGCGCGCCGATGGTCCGCTCCAGCTACTGGGCCGACCAGCAGGCCCACAGCGCCGGCGTTGCCTGAACTTTCGACGCCTTTCCGGCAAGCCGGACGGTCAACCGGAAAAATCGGCCAAAATTGAAAAAGCCCGACATCCATGGTCGGGCTTTTTGCTGTCTGCCACTTGCCTTACTTGACGTTGGCCGGCGGCGGCGGGGGCGATCCCGGCGGCGGCGGCGGGATGTTGGCATCCTGCGCCCGAACCGGCGCCGAGTAGCTCATGTTGCCAGGCACCGGCACCCGGTGGCCCTTGGCGTACATGCACTGGATATAGGCGTTGTCGTACTGCCGTTGCGTGCCGACACCGGAGGCCCGCGCCGAATCGCTGCCGACCGCCGTGCCGAGCAGCAGGCCCGAGCCAGCGCCGATGGCGGCACCGCGCGCGTCGCCACCAATCGCCGCACCGGCAACGGCACCGACCGCCGTCCCGACGGCCGCACCGGTGATCGCCGATTGTCGCTGGTTATCCTGTGCCGTCTTGCCACCCGTCTGGTACTGCGCATACTGACGGCACTCCATGTCGTCGGCGCGGAAGAGATCGAAGCTCTTGCCCTGCCCAGGCAGCACCATCACGCTCGGCCCGGTCGGCAACACCGTACACGCACCGAGCAACAACGCTGCGCCAAGCAAGCCCGGACGCGCCATCCATTGCAATTTCGTCATGTTCACTTCTCCGGTTGCGGCAGAACTTTCTGCCATCCTTCAGGGCATTCCTTGACATAGGGGTAGTACCCCTTGCCGCTCTTGCAGTAGTACCAATAATTCTGGGGCGCCTCATATTGCTCGATGTACACCGGCGGCGGCGCCGGTTGAATGACTACAGGCGTCGGATAATAGACGGGTGGTGGATACCACCACGGCCCCCATAGCGGGGCGCCGACGTAAACACCGACATGCCGATGGATACGCGGCCCGTGTGCCCACGCACTACCTCCTGCCGCAACAAGCAGCAGCGCGAGGGCAACGGCAAGAATCTTTCGGAAGTTCATGTTGCAGTCCAATCAGCCAATGACTCACTATCAAGATAGCGAATTATCGGCCGGTCGGCTGCAGGAAATTGCTACAGTTTGTAAGCACCGGATGCAGGCAGCAGAAAGAAAAACACCGCGCCGGACTTGGCGCGGTGTTGTTTGCCATGGCCGGCGGTGCTGCGCTTATAGCAAGTTCATCTTGCGCGCTGCCTCGCGCAATTCGCCGCGGAAATCCGGGTGGGCGATGGCAATCAGCGCTTCGCAACGCTGCTTGGCAGTCTTGCCGCGCAACTGGGCGACGCCATGTTCTGTCACCACGTAGTTGATGTCGTTCTTGCTGGTGGAAACATGCGTACCTGGCGACAGCGTCGGCACGATGCGCGAGATGGTGTCGTCCTTGGCCGTCGAGGGCAGCACGATGAAGCCCTTGCCGCCCTTGGAACGGTTGGCGGCGCGGATGAAATCGGACTGACCGCCGGTACCCGAATACGGCACCGGGCCGAGGCTTTCCGAACCGCACTGGCCGAGGAAATCGACCTGCATCGTCGCGTTGATGGCATGCAGGTTGTCGTTCTGGCCGGCCAGGTAAGGATCGTTGGTAATGTCCACCGGGTGCATTTCCAGGCCCGGGTTGCGGTGCATGAAGTCGTAGAGCTTCTTCGAGCCAAGCGCGAAGGTGGCCATGATCTTGCCGCGATGGACGTTCTTGCGCCCACCGGTGACAACGCCGGCCTCGACCAGGGTCATGATGCCGTCGCCGACCATTTCGGTGTGGATGCCAAGATCCTTCTTGTGCGTCAGCTGCATCACCACGGCATCGGGAATGCCGCCATAGCCGATCTGCAAGGTCGCACCGTCCGGAATCATCTCGGCAACATAGCTGCCAATCGCTTCCTGGACGGGGCCGATCTTGGGCAAGCCGATTTCGAGGATCGGGTCGCTGCTTTCGCATAGCGCCGCCACTTGCGAGATGTGCACATGGCAGCAGCCGTTGGCAAAGGGCACGTTGGGATTGACCTCGAGCACGATGGCACGCGCTTTGGCGATCGCCGCCATGGTGTAGTCAGCCGCCAGCGACAGCGCGAAATAGCCATGCTCGTCCATCGGCGAAGCGAGGCCGAAGACGACGTCGGCCGGCATCAGGCCGCGTTCGATCAGCATCGGCATTTCGGAGAAATAGCTGGGAATGAAGTCGATCCAGCCCTCCTTGCCGCCCGGGCGGGTCGCGCCGCTGTAGAAATAGGCCGTATGGCGGACGTTTTCAACGGTTTCCGGGTCGATGTAGCCGTACTTGCGCAGCGGCAGGATCTGCGACACGGTGACGTTGCGGAAATCGCGCCGGGCATCGGACAGCGCCGTCAACAGGGCCGGCGGCTCACCTACGGCAGTGGGCACCACGATGGTGTCACCGTTTTGCACAACGCGGATGGCGTCGGCAGCAGACATGCGTTTTTGCTGGTACTGGGCCTGGACGGACATGCTATCTCCTGAGTTCTTATGCAAAAGTTCGATGCTCGCACAGCGGTCAGACCAATTTGCTGACGCAAATCAAATGCGGATGCTTATTGCATCGCACAACCAAACGCTAGCGTATGGTCTACTTTAACCCAGATTGCCCGGCGGAGACCGCGTTGGCCATGTCCCAGAGATGATGCGCCAAGGCCTGCCCACAGGCGTGCAGGCCGCACCGCGACATGGCAGACGGCCGGCACCGTGCCGCAGCCCCGGGCAGCGGCAACAGCACATCAGACCGGCGGATGCCTCGGCCTTCAGGCCTTGCGGTTGCTGCCCGCCACCATCCGGATCTCGAACAGGCGGCACTCGAGCGGCCCGTTGAACAGCGGCGTCTTGCGGCTCGGCTTGAGGCCGACGAGCTTCGGCAGGCGCAGGTCGGCGGTGAAGAAAAAGCAAGTCCATCCGGCCCAGCGCCGCTTCAAGGCGGCACCGAGTTGCGGGTAGAAAGCCGCCAGCTCTTCCTGCTCACCAATCCGCTCGCCGTACGGCGGGTTGCACAGCATCACGCCGGCTTCGGCCGAAGGCTCGACCTCGAGCAGATCGCCCTGCTCGACCCGGACCATGCCGCCGAAGCCCGACTCCTGCAGGTTGCGGCGCGCAGCGCGGACGGCACGCTCATCGATGTCGTAGCCACGGATGGCCAGCGGCACATCCGACTTGACGCGCGCTTCGGCCGCGGCACGGATGTTGGCCCAGTTGAGCGCCTCGAAACGCTTCAGGCGCTCGAAGGCAAAAGTACGGTCCAGGCCAGGTGCACGGTCGAGCGCGACCTGTACGGCTTCGAGCAGGAAGGTGCCGCTGCCGCACATCGGATCGACAAACGGCTGATCGGGCTGCCAGCCGGTCAGCTTGAGGATGCCGGCGGCGAGGTTTTCCTTCAGCGGCGCGTCCACCGTCGCCTTGCGGAAACCGCGCTGCCACAGGGGCTGGCCCGAGGTATCGAGATACAGCGTGCACTCGTTCTCGGTGAGGAAGACATGGATGCTGACATCCGGATTGCGCGTATCGATGTTCGGCCGCTCGCCCAGATCCTCGCGAAAACGGTCGCAGACCGCATCCTTGACGCGCAGGGTGACGTAGTCGAGCGACTTGAGCGGGCACTTGATCGCCGTCGTGACGACGCGCATCGTGCAACTGACCGCAAAGTGGTTGGGCCACAGCTGGCGCGACGCCAGGCGGTAGATATCGTCTTCCTTGGCGTACGGTCCCTTGACGATATGCCAGAGGATGCGGGTGGCGATGCGCGATTCGAGGTTGGCGCGGTAGCACACCGACCAGTCGCCACCGAAGAAGACGCCGCCGTGCGTGACGCGAATGTCGGCGCCACCGACGCCCGTCAGTTCGTCGGCCAGCAGGTTTTCCAGCCCACGCGGGCAGATTGCGAAATATTGGTTCATGTCAGAAAGGCTTGAGGACGACGAGGAACAGGACAACGAGGAGGATAACCACCGGCAGCTCGTTGTAGAAACGGAACCAGACGTGCGAGCGGGCGTTGCTGCCCTGGCGGAACTGGTTGAGCACGATGCCGCAGTGCCAGTGGTAGGCAGCCAGGATGACGACCAGCGCGGTCTTGGCGTGCAACCAGCCGCCGGCGAAGCCGTAGCCGAACCACAACCAGAGTCCAAGCACGATGGCCAGGATGCCGAGCGGCGTCATGAACTTGAACAGCTTGCCGGCCATCAGCAGCAGGCGCTCGCGTTCGGCATGACTGTCGGCCGGCACCATGGCCAGGTTGACGAAAATGCGCGGCAGGTAAAAGAGGCCGGCGAACCAGGAAATGACCATCCAGATATGGAGCGTCTTTACGACGAGCATGCGTTTCTCCGTGTCAATGCGTCCGCGATGCCTTCCTCGACGGTCGGGAAGGCGAGGCGCAGTTTGAGTTCGTTTTTCAGACGACGATTGCCGATCCGCCGCGATTCGCGCATGAACGACCATTGCACTGGCGACATCGCCTGCCGGGCCTCGGCCCGGGAAAGGCGCGGCGGGTGCGGCAGGCCGAAGGCGTCGGCGACGCGGTCGAAATAGTCGGCCATTTTCAGATCGCTGTCGTCGACGACATTGTAGGCCCGGTTGGCGGCCGGATGGCGCAGCGCAGCCAGGCAGGCGGCGGCGAGATCGTCGGCGTGGATGTGGTTGGTGTAGACATCCTCGGTTGCCAGCAGGGCCGGCGTGCCGCGTTGCAGGCGTTCGAGCGGCAGGCGGTCGGCGGCATAGATGCCGGGAGCGCGCAGGATGCTGACCGCGACGCCGTGGCGTTTGCCCCAGGCGCGCAATTGCCGTTCGGCATCGACGCGGCGGCCGGCGCGGGCGCTTTCCGGATGGAGGCGGCGCGTTTCGTCGATGGCAGCGCCGTCGCAATCGCCGTAAACCCCCGTCGTGCTTACGTAAACCAGCTGGCGTGGTAGACTTTTCGACTGTCCCAGCGCCGCCAGCAGGTTGCGTGTCCGGGTATCGCGCGGCCCTTCGCCGGGCGGCGGTGCCAGGTGCAGCACGACGTCGGCGAGGCCAGCCAGCCGCATCAGGCTGGCGCGGTCGTCGAGATCGGCTAGCACCGGCTTTGCCCCGGCCTGCCGCCACTCGGCGGCACGCGCCGCATCGCGCACCAGGGCATGGACGCGGTCGGGACGGGGGAGACGGGAAAGGATGCGGCGGGCGACGTCCCCGCTGCCGACGATCAGGATTTTTTGCACGGCTGCATTGTAGCCGACCAGTAAGGGGAACCGATGAGCTACCAAGTCACTGTCCAGCCGAGCGGCCGCCAGTTCGCCGCCGAAGCCGATGAAACCCTGCTCGACGCCGCGCTGCGTCAGGGCCTGATCATTCCGTACGGCTGCAAGGATGGCGCCTGCGGTGCCTGCAAAGGCAAGGTGCTGGAAGGCCAGGTCGATCACGGCAAGGCACAGCCGCACGCCCTGAAGGACGAGGAAAAGGCGGCCGGCCTGACGCTCTACTGTTGCGCCAAGGCCCAGAGCGACCTGGTCATCGAATGCAAGCAGCTCTCGAGGGCCGGCGATATTCCGGTCAAGACGCTGCCGGCCCGCATCGAGAAGCTCGACAAGCTGGCGCCGGACGTCATCGAAATGCATCTGCGCCTGCCGGCCAACGAGCGCCTGCAGTTCCTCGCCGGTCAGTACATCGACATCCTGATGAAGGACGGCCGCAAGCGCAGCTATTCGCTGGCCAATGCGCCGCACGACGACGCGGTGCTGCAGCTGCACATCCGCCACGTGCCGGGTGGCGCCTTCACCGAACAGGTGTTCAGCACGATGAAGGTGCGCGACATCCTGCGCTTCAACGGCCCGCATGGCAGCTTCTACCTGCGCGAGGACTCATCCAAGCCGATCATCCTGCTGGCCGGCGGCACTGGCTTTGCGCCGATCAAGGCCATCGTCGAGCATGCCATCGCCGAGAACTGCCAGCGGCCGATCGTCATCTACTGGGGCGCCAAGGCCCGCGTCGATCTCTACCAGCACGACCTGCCGCAGCAGTGGGCCGCCGCGCACGCCGGCATCCGCTACGTGCCGGTCCTCTCGGAACCGGCTGCCGACGATGCCTGGCAAGGCCGCACCGGCTTCGTGCACCTGGCCGTGCTCGAGGATTTTGCCGACCTGTCCGGCCACCAGGTCTATGCCTGCGGCTCGCCGGCGATGATCGATGCCGCCCGCCGCGACTTTGCCGCGCGCGGCCTGCCGGAAGAGGAATTCTTCGCCGACGCCTTCACCTTCGCGGTGAACTGAGCCGGTTCAGTTTTTCGATTTTGGCCAAAATTTCCGGTTGACCGTCGGCGACGGCCGACCGGAATTTCAACGCTGCCAGGCGCAGCCCTTCAGCACCTGGCCGTCGACCGTCACGCTCGCCGTCCAGCCGGTGATCATGTCGGCCATGGTGTCGCGGCAGGCCTGCTGCTCGAAGCGCAGCTCCAGACGATGGCCGTCCTTGGCGACGCCATAGCTGGCCGCGCCAGGCGCCAGCGTCAGCGGCGCCGCCGGGAAAACCAGATCGGCCTGCCCCAGGCGCTTCACCTGTACGACTTCGTCACCAAAAGCCAGGACCCAGCCCGGTTCGTTGCCACCGGCGCGCCAGATTTCGCTGCGGCCGCCCGGCAACTGGCAATGCCCCTCGGTTTTTGCCAGGTTGATCCGCTCGGCCTTGAGCAGGTTGCCGTCGAGGATACCGAGCAATTCGACATAAAGCTTCTTGCCCTGCGACAAGCCGACCTCATCAAGGCCGCGTAGCACGCTGCCATCGCCTGAGGCATCCTGAAACTCGATATAGCTGCGGTCTCGACAGGGCGAGAAAACAATTTTCTCGCCGTACTTGAGCATTTGGCCGTGCGCCAGTTTCGGTTTCTCCGGCTTGGCAGGCGCCTCCTCGGCACGAACGGACAGGGCAGCGACAAAGGCGGCAAGGGCAACAATGGCGAGGCGGGAATTCATGGCAGAACCGATCCGGTGTTGGGACATGGCCGGCATTGTCGCCTGTCGGCCGGCCGATTCGTTTGATGCAGCTAAAAAACGGCGCTCACTCGCCGAGATAGGCGGCTCGCACCTTGGGGTCGTCGAGCATGGCCGCCGCTTCGCCGTGCAGCGTGATTTCGCCGCTTTCCAGCACGTAGCCGCGCTGGCTGGTCTGCAAGGCCAGCTTGGCGTTCTGCTCGATCAGCAGCGTCGTCATGCCGCTCGCCGCGACGGCGCGAATGACCTCGAAAATCTTCTGCACCATGATCGGCGCCAGGCCCATCGACGGTTCGTCGAGCAACAGCATCTTCGGCCGGCTCATCAGCGCCCGGCCGATCGCCAGCATCTGCTGTTCGCCGCCGGAGAGCGTGCCGGCCAACTGGCCCTCACGCTCCTTGAGGCGCGGAAAATAGCCATAAACCGCCTTGAGGTCGTCGTCGATATCGCTGACGTCGCGGGCATACGCCCCCATGCGCAGGTTCTCGAAAACGCTCAGGCGGGGAAAGACGCCGCGCCCTTCCGGCACCAGCGCAATGCCCTTGCGGATGACGTCGTGCGGCGCGATGCGGCTGATCTTCTCGCGGCAGAAATGGACGTCGCCACCGACACTGTCGATGACGCGGGCGATCGCCTTCAGCGTGCTGCTCTTGCCGGCGCCGTTGGCGCCGATCAGGGCCACCGTCTCGCCTTCGTTGACGTGGAAGGTGATGCTGCGCACCGCCTGGATGCCGCCATAGGCGACGTGGAGTCCGGTTACTTCAAGCACCTAGGTAAGCCTCAATGACGCGTTGATCCTTTTGCACGACGGCCGGCACATCCTCGATGACCAGCGCGCCGTAGTCCAGCACCGCGACGCGGTCGCACAGGCCCATGACCAGCTTGACGTCGTGTTCGATGAGCAGCACCGTCGTGCCGTCGCGGCGGATGCCGTCGATCAGCTCGCGCAGCTCCGCTGTTTCCGTGCCGTTCATGCCGGCTGCCGGTTCGTCCAGGCAGAGCAGCTTGGGCTCGGTGGCCAGGGCGCGGGCAATCTCGAGCCGACGCTGGTCGCCATAGGAGAGGTTCCTGGCGAGGTCGTCGGCCCGATCCTCGATACGCACGTAGTGCAGCAGCGCCATCGCCCGCTCGCGGATGGCCTGCTCCTCGGCTCTGGTCGCGGCATTCTGGAACATCGCTCCGAAGACGCCGGCCTTTGTCCGCACATGGCGGCCGACCATGACGTTCTCCAGCGCCGTCATGTTGCCGAACAGGCGGATGTTCTGGAACGTCCGGGCGATGCCGCGCGAGGCCGCCTGATGCGGCGCATCGGCGAGCAGTGGCACACCATCGAAGTCGAAACCGCCGCCGTCCGGCACGTACAGGCCGGTCATGCAGTTGAAGAAAGTCGTCTTGCCGGCGCCGTTCGGACCGATCAGGCCGTAGATCTCGCCCCGCCGGATGCTCAGCGAGACATCGCGCAGCGCCTTGACGCCGCCGAAATGCTTGGCGACCGCGTTCGCCTGCAGCAGCACCTCCGCCATCATGCCTGCTCCTGCAATTCACGCCGCCGCTCGGGCGACGGCCACAGGCCGGCCGGCCGGAAGCGCATGACCAGCACCAGCGCCAGGCCGAAGATCAGCATGCGCAGGCTTTCGGGATCGACCAGTTGCTTGCCGAACAGGGCCGTCTGCAGCGGCCCGACGCCGTAGCGCAGCGCCTCGGGCAGGATGGAGAGCAGTACCGCGCCGAGAATCACGCCCGGGATATGCCCCATGCCGCCCAGTACAACCATCGCCAGCACCATGACCGACTCGATCAGCGAGAAGCTCTCCGGCGATACGAAACCCTGCATCGCCGCGAAGATGCCGCCGGCGATGCCGCCAAAGCTGGCGCCCATGGCAAAAGCGAGCAGCTTGATGTTGCGGGTATTGATGCCGACCGCCTTGGCGGCGATCTCGTCCTCGCGAATCGCCTGCCAGGCGCGGCCGATGCGCGAATTCTGCAGGCGCAGGTTGATGATGATGACGAAGATCGCCAGCGCTACGAGCAGGAAGTAATACTTCTGCGGCCCGCTCAGCGACAGGCCGAACAACTCCGTCGTACCGGAAAACTTGAAGCCGCCGAAGGCCACCGGATCGATCAGCGTGATGCCCTGTGGCCCGTTGGTGATGTTCACCGGTGCGTTCAGGTTGTTCATGAAAATGCGCACGATCTCGCCGAAGCCGAGCGTCACGATGGCCAGGTAGTCGCCGCGCAGCTTCAGCGTCGGCGAGCCGAGCAGCACGCCGGCGACGCACGCGAAGGCGGCGCCAACCGGCAGAATCACCCAGACTGGCAGATGCAGTCCGAAATGCGGGCTGGCGAGCAGCGCCCAGGTGTAGGCACCGACCGCGTAGAAGGCGATATAACCGAGGTCGAGCAGACCGGCATAGCCGACAACGATGTTCAGGCCCAGCGCCAGGAAAACGTAGAGAATGGCGAAATCGAGGATGCGTACCCAGGCCTGGCCACCCATCGCGGCGACAAAGGGCAGCGCCAGCAAGGCGCCGGCGACCATGACGATGCCGGCGGTCGACCGGAAAAATCGGCCAAAATCGAAATTCATGCGGCCTCCATGGCGAAGGCGAGACGAGGCGGCAAGCAGTGTGCCGACGAGACAGTACTCGGGTACGGCAAGTCGGCGCGCAGCGCAGCCAACGACGTATGGGCGAGCCAGAGGGGCTGCATCATGCGCGATCCCCCGTCTTCTCGCCAAACAAGCCGGAAGGTTTGAACATCAGCACCCCGATCAGCACGATGAAGGCAAAGATGTCCTGATAGTGGCTGCCAAGGAAGCCGCCGGTCAGGTCACCGATATAGCCGGCCCCCAGTGCCTCGATGATACCGAGCAGCACGCCGCCCAGCATCGCCCCGGCCAGATTGCCGATACCGCCCAGCACCGCTGCTGTGAAGGCCTTGAGGCCGAGCATGAAGCCCATCTGGTAATGGGCGATTTCGTAAT
>ERZ1645187.3111-NODE-3111-length-14119-cov-7.051550_pt1 | contig 14119 bp, 11 predicted proteins | sample MGYA00575352_ERZ1645187 | MGnify/ENA primary metagenome ERZ1645187 (study PRJEB40837, sample SAMN11349314) | freshwater sediment metagenome | isolation source: river sediment | host: Sediment | place: India: Wazaribad , New Delhi | collected 2017-02-21 ...
GCGGCTGGAACTTCTTCCGCGCCGAGCGCAACGAATATCTCGACATCCTGCCCGCGAGCCAGCGGGTCGATGAGAGCAAATGGTATATGGGCACCGCCGATGCGGTCGCGCAGAATATTGATATCATTGAAGATTATGGCGTGAAATATGTCGTGATCCTGGCCGGCGACCATGTCTACAAGATGGATTACGAGATCATGCTGTTGCAGCATGTCGAGACCGGCGCCGATGTCACGATCGGCTGTCTGACGGTGCCGCGGCGCGAGGCGAGCGCGTTTGGCTGCATGGCGGTGGATGCGACGGGGCGTATTACCGAGTTTCTCGAAAAACCGAAAGACCCGCCCGGGATGCCCGGCGATCCGAGCCAGACGCTCGCCTCGATGGGGATCTATGTGTTCGATTGGCAGTTCCTGCGCGAGCTTCTGATCCGCGATGCCGAAGACCCGCATTCGAGCCATGATTTCGGCCATGACCTGATCCCGCAGATCGTCAAATACGGCAAGGCGATGGCGCATAAATTCTCGGAAAGCTGCGTCACCTCGGGGCTGGAGACGGAGCCCTATTGGCGCGATGTGGGCACGGTCGATGCGTTCTGGCAGGCCAATATCGACCTGACCGATTTTACGCCCAAGCTCGATCTTTACGACAACGCCTGGCCGATCTGGACCTATGCCGAGCTCGTGCCGCCGGCGAAATTCATCCATGACGAGGACGGTCGGCGCGGCTCGGCGGTGAGCTCGCTGGTCTCGGGCGATTGCATCGTTTCGGGCTCGGAGGTGCGCAATTCGCTGCTGTTCACCGGCTGCCGGGCGCATAGTTTCTCGAGCCTCGATTACACGGTCGCGCTGCCTTACGTCGATATCGGGCGCGGCGCGCTCCTGAGCCGTTGCGTGGTTGATCGCGGCGTGAAGATCCCGGCCGGGCTCGTCGTCGGCGAGGATCCGGAGGAGGACGCGAAATGGTTCCGGCGGACCGAGGGGGGCGTGGTGCTGATCACGCAAGCGATGCTCGACCGCCGCGCGGCGGTGCTCGGCTGAGCGGCGAAATGGCCGGGGAGGGCGCGATGAAACGGGTTCTGTCGGTGGCATCCGAGGCGGTGCCGCTCGTGAAAACCGGCGGGCTGGCCGATGTCGTGGGGGCGCTGCCGGCGGCGCTCGCGGGGCAGGGGTGGCAGATGCGGGTGATGATCCCGGCCTATCCCGGGGTTCTGGCGAAGCTCGCGCCGGCCGAGGAGGTCTGGAAGACGGCCGATCTCGGCGGCGGCCCGGCGCGGCTGATGCTCGGCTCGGTGGGCGGGGTCGAGGTTCTGGCGCTCGATGCGCCGCATTTCTTCGACCGCGCGGGCGGGCCTTACGCCGATATGTGGGGCGATTACGGCGACAATGCCGAGCGGTTTGCGGCGCTCTCTTGGGTGGCGGCGGTGGTGGCGCGCGACGGGGTGGCGGGCTGGAGGCCCGATGTCGTCCATGCCCATGACTGGCAGGCCGGGCTCGCGCCGGCGTTCTTGCGCTATTGGGGCGTGGCGGTGCCCTCGGTGATGACGATCCACAACATGGCGTTTCAGGGCCGGGTGGGGGCGGCGAAAATGGCCGCGATGCGGCTGCCGCCGGAGCATTTCAACCGCGAGGGCTTCGAGTTCTGGGGCGATATCTCGACGCTGAAGGCGGGGCTGATGGCGGCCGATGCGATCACCACGGTCAGCCCGCGCTATGCCGAGGAGCTGATGCGGGCCGAATTCGGGATGGGGCTCGAGGGGGTGATCCAGGCGCGCGCGGGCGTTGTCCATGGTATCCTGAACGGCGTCGATACCGCGGTTTGGGACCCGGAAACCGATCCCGAGATTCAACCGTTCTCGGCCGCGAAATTTTCCGCAAAATCGCGCAATCGCAAGGCTTTGCAGCGCGAATTTCATCTAGATGTGCCGGGGCCGCTCGCGATCCTCGTCTCGCGCCTGACGCCGCAAAAGGGCATCGATCTGCTGCCCGGCGCGGTGGCCGATTTTGTCGCCGCAGGCGGCGGGCTCGCGATCCTGGGCTCGGGCGATCCTTGGGCCGAGGATATGGTGCGGGGCCTGGCCGCGCGCTTCCCCGGCCGGGTCGGCGTCAAGATCGGCTATGATGAGGGGCTCAGCCACCGGATGTTCGCGGGCGGCGATGCGGTTCTGGTGCCCTCGCGGTTCGAGCCTTGCGGGCTGACCCAGCTTTACGGGCTGCGCTATGGCACGGTGCCGGTGGTGGCGGCGACCGGGGGCTTGGCCGATACGGTGATCGGCGCGAGCCCGGCCACCGAGGCCGCGGGCGCGGCGACGGGCGTGGTCTTCCACCCGGTCGATGAGCTCGCCCTGCGCCAGGCGCTGCGCCGGCTCGTCACGCTTCATGCCGATCGCAAGGCCTGGGCGGCGATGGCGAAACGCGGGATGAAGGCCGCGCTTGGCTGGGAGGCCTCGGCCGCGCGCTATGCCGCCCTTTACGAGGGGCTGATCGCGCGATGATCATCGAGCCGGGGCGCGGCACGCATCTGGGCGCGAGGCTGGTGGGCCCGGCCGATGCGCCCGAGGGGGTGAATTTCGCGCTCTTTTCCGCCCATGCGGAGCGGGTCGAGCTCTGCCTTTTCGAGGGTGGGCGCGAGACGCGGCTCACGCTGCCCGAGCGCTCGGGCGAGGTCTGGCACGGCTTTGTGCCCGGGCTTGGCGCGGGGGCGCGCTATGGCTACCGGGTGCACGGGCCTTGGGCGCCCGATCTCGGCCATCGGTTCAACCCGGCGAAACTGCTCCTCGACCCCTATGCCCGCGCGCTCAGCGCGCCGCTCATCTGGGATCCGCTGATGCAAGGCGGGGTTGGCACCGCGCGCCCCGATCGGCGCGACAGCGCCCCGGTGATGCCGCGCGCGCAGGTCTGCGCTGTTGAGAAACTGGATTGGGAACGCCCCGCAACGGCTTGGTCCGAAACGATTATTTATGAGGCGCACCCGAAGGGGCTGACGATGGGCCACCCCGAGGTGCCCGCCGCGCTGCGCGGCCGTTTCGAGGGGCTCGCCTCTGAGCCGATCCTGCGCCACCTGCGCCATCTCGGCGTCACCACGCTCGAGCTTCTGCCCTGCGCGGCCTTTCTCGACGACCGCTTCCTCGTCGAAAAGGGCCTGCGCAATTATTGGGGCTATCAGCCGGTCGGCTTTTTCGCGCCCGACCCGCGCTATGGCGGGCCCGAGGCGTTTCGGCGCATGGTGCGGGGGCTGCATGGCGCCGGGATCGAGGTGATCGTCGATGTGGTGTTCAACCATTCGGGCGAGGGCGATGGCGCGGGCCCGACGGTGAGCCTGCGCGGCATCGACAACGCCGCCTATTACCGGCTGGCCGAGGGCGGGCGGGCCTATGTCAACGACACCGGCACCGGCAATACGCTCGATCTCTCGCATCCCTTCGTGCTGCGGATGGTGATGGATTGTCTGCGCCACTGGGTCGAGGATCTGGGCGTCGACGGGTTCCGCTTCGACCTCGCCGCGACGCTCGCGCGCGATGCGACGGGTGCGTTCAACGCGCGCGTGTCGTGTTTTCTCGCCGCGATCCGCCAGGACCCGGTGCTCGCGCAGGTCAAGCTGATCGCCGAGCCTTGGGATATCGGGCCGGGGGGCTATCAGCTCGGCGCCTTTCCGCACCCTTTTGCCGAGTGGAACGACCGCTTTCGCGACGGGATGCGCAAGTTCTGGCGCGGCGATGCGGGGCAGATGCCGGAGGCGGCGCGGCGGTTGGCGGGCTCGGCGGAGGTGTTCGACCATTCCGGCCGGGCGCCTTGGGCGAGCGTGAATTTCCTCTCGGCCCATGATGGCTTCACCCTGCAAGACCTTGTTTCCTATAGCGAAAAGCAAAACCAGGCGAATGGCGAGAACAACCGCGACGGCCATAATGCGAATTTCTCCGAGGCGCTGGCGGAGCCCGGCGCACGGGGGGCGCGCAAGCGGGCGATGCTGGCGGCGCTGATGCTCGGGCAGGGGGTGCCGATGGTGCTGGCGGGCGACGAGATGGGCAACACGCAAAGCGGCAACAACAACGCTTACGCGCAGGATAACCCGCTTGGCTGGGTCGATTGGGGGCGCGAGCCGGAGCTTGTCGACTTTGTTGCGCGGCTCGCGCGGATCCGGCGGGCGCATCCGGTCTTGCGTCAGCGGCGGTTCTTGCACGCCAATATCCGCGCCCAGGACGGGATCCGCGATCTGATCTGGCGGCTGCCGAGCGGGCAGGAGCCCTCGCCGCAGGATTGGCACGACCCGCAGGCGCGCTGCCTGTGCGCCGAGATCCGCGGCGCGGCCGAGGGGCCCGAGGGCGCCGCCGCGCGCGAGGCGGTGTTCGTGATCTTCAACGCCGGCGCCGCGGTCGATGTGGCGCTGCCCGAGGGGCGCTGGACGCAGATCCTCGACAGCGCCGCCCCCGATGCGCCGGAAACCGCCTGCGACGCCGCCACGGCTTGCGTCGCGGCGCAATCTGTTCAACTCTTCACGCGGCCTACCGCCCCACAGGAGCAATGATGACGACCTTCCCGACCCGGCCCTTTGACGGCCAGAAACCCGGCACCTCGGGCCTGCGCAAGAAAACTCCGGTCTTCATGCAATTGAATTACCTTGAGAATTTTGTTCAGGCGACCTTCGATGCGATTGGGGGCGTGGCGGGCAAGGTTCTGGTTCTGGGGGGCGACGGGCGCTACTTTGGCGCCGAGGCGGCGCAGGTGATCGTGAAGATGGCGGCGGCGAACGGGGCGGCGCGGGTGATCGTCGGGCAGGGCGCCTGGCTCTCGACGCCGGCGGCCTCGAACCTGATCCGCACGCGCGGCGCCGATGGCGGGATCATCCTCTCGGCGAGCCACAATCCGGGCGGCCCGGAGGAGGATTTCGGCGTCAAATACAATATGGCGAACGGCGGGCCCGCGCCTGAGGCGGTGACCGAGGCGATCTTTGCGCGCACCAAAGAGATCACCGCATTTCATAAGCTCGAGGCGCCGGATGTGAACCTCGAGGCGATCGGCGAAAGCGCGCTCGGGGGGATGGTCGTCGAGGTCGTCGACCCGGTGGAAGCCTATGCCGACATGATGGAAGAAATCTTCGATTTCAAAGCCTTGCGCGGCCTTTTTCATGAAGGTTTCACGATGCGCATGGACAGTATGTGCGCGATCACCGGGCCCTATGCGGTCGAGATCTTCGAAAACCGGCTTGGCGCGGCGAAGGGCACGGTCGTGCATGAGCAGCCGCTGCCCGATTTCGGCGGCATGCACCCGGACCCGAACCCGACTTGGGCGCATGAGCTGATGGCGGAGATGATGGGCGATGCGGCGCCTGATTTCGGCGCGGCCTCCGATGGCGACGGCGATCGCAACATGATCGTCGGGCGCGGGGTCTATGTCTCGCCCTCCGACAGCCTCGCGGTGATCGCGGCCAATGCGCATCTGGTGCCGGGCTATGCGGGCGGGCTGAAGGGCGTGGCGCGCTCGATGCCGACCTCGGCGGCGGTGGACCGGGTGGCCGCGGCGCTCGGGATCGATTGTTACGAGACGCCGACGGGGTGGAAATTCTTTGGAAATCTGATGGATGCGGGGCGTGTTTCACTCTGCGGCGAGGAGAGTTTCGGGACCGGCTCGGACCATGTGCGCGAGAAAGACGGGCTCTGGGCGGTGCTGATGTGGCTCAATATCATCGCCGCGCGCGGGCAAGGCGTGGGCGAGATCATGGCCGATCATTTCGCGCGGTTCGGCCGGAATTACTATTCGCGCCATGATTACGAGGCGCTGCCGGTTGATCAGGCGAACGCCATGCTGGGCGATCTGCGCGACCGGCTCGAGGGGCTGAAAGGCAAATCTTTCCAAGGGCTTGTGGTCGAAAGCTCAGATGAGTTCTGTTACACGGACCCGGTCGATGGCTCGGTTTCGGCGCATCAGGGGTTCCGGATCCTGTTCGAGGGCGGCTCGCGGGTCGTGCTGCGGCTCTCGGGCACGGGCACCGAGGGCGCGACGCTGCGCGTCTATCTCGAGCGCTATGTGGCCGGGCCCGAGGGGCTCGACGAAGATCCGCAGGCCGCGCTCGCACCGATCATCCGCGCAACCGAGGAGATCGTCGGGATCGCCGCGCGGACGGGGCGTGAAGAACCGAACGTAATTACCTGATTAAACGCAGAAATCGGCGCTCATAGGGGCGCCGGTTTCCCGCCACCAATAGCGCCGATAATCGGTATTATGGAAAATATGCACGCATTTTGGGGGCCCTGAGCGCGGACTGGCCTTGCAAAGCCCGTGCGATGAGCGCAACAAGTCCCCAACCAGCGCAAGGAGTTTGCCATGTCTCTCGATCTCGACGGTTTGGATCTCGCGCCCGATCTGGCCGATGTGATGCAGCGGTTGACGGTCGTCGGTGTCGAGCTCGCGCGGCTGATCGCGCGCAGCGGGCTTGAAGGCGATCTGGCGGCCGCGCAAGGCACGAACGCCGGCGGCGACGGTCAGAAAGCGCTCGATGTGATGGCCGACGCGGCTTACTTGCGCGCGCTGCATGGCTCGGCGGTCGCCTATTATGCCTCCGAGGAGGAAGACGAGATCCTGACGCTCGGGCCCGGCACGCTGGCGCTGGCGGTCGACCCGCTGGACGGGTCTTCGAATATCGACGTAAACGTCTCTATCGGAACGATTTTTTCGATCTTCCCGGCGGCCGGCAACGCCGAGGCGAGCTTCCTGCGCAAGGGCTCGGAGCAGATCGCGGCGGGCTATATGATCTTCGGGCCGCAATGCGCGCTGGTCGCGAGCTTTGGCCGCGGCGTGCATCTGTGGATCCTCGACCCCGATACCGGCCGGTTCGAGCGGCTGCCCGATATCGCCGGCGTGCCGCGCGACACGGTGGAATTCGCGATCAACGCCTCGAACCGGCGCCATTGGCCCGCGCCGATCCGCGCCTATATCGACGACCTGATGGCCGGCGTCGACGGGCCGCGCGGGCGCAATTTCAACATGCGCTGGATCGCGTCGCTGGTCGCCGAGACGCATCGGATCCTGCGCCGCGGCGGGGTTTTCCTCTATCCGGGCGACAGCCGCGCGGGCTATGAGCGCGGCCGCCTGCGCCACGTCTATGAATGTGCGCCGATCGCCTTTGTGGTCGAGCAAGCCGGTGGCGAGGCGACCGATGGCTATCACCCGATCCTCGATGCGGTGCCGACCTCGATCCATGCACGCACGCCGTTCGTCTTTGGCTCGGCGCCGAAAGTGCGGCGCATCGCGCGCTATTATGATGATGCGGAACAGGCCGCGCTGACCCCGGACGAGCATCTGTGAGCCTTGCGTGCGGGCGGGTTTTGCGCCAAACAACGGGCGCGCGCCCTGCCCGCTTGGCCGCGTGGATGAACTTCGCCTTGTAACCCCTTGACTGGGCAAGCTAAGCCCTCTCGCCGCGAGGATGCCATGACCGCTTTTGACCGTTCCATCAAGATCGCCCCGTCGATTCTCTCCGCCGATTTCGCCAATTTCGGCCAGGAAATTCAGGCGATCGAGGCCCAGGGCGCCGATTGGGTCCATGTCGATGTGATGGATGGCCATTTCGTGCCGAATCTGACCTTCGGGCCGCCGCTGTGCAAGGCGATCCGCCCGCATATCAAGACGGTGATGGATGTTCACCTGATGATTGCGCCGGTCGACCCCTATATCGAGGCCTTCGCCGAGGCCGGCGCCGATGTGCTGACCGCCCATCTCGAGGCCGGGCCGCATATCCACCGCACGCTGCAGGCGATCCGCGCGGCGGGCTGCAAGGCGGGTCTCGCGCTCAACCCGGGCACCGGGCTCGACGCGCTCACGCATCTGCTCGACATGATCGACCTGGTCTGCATCATGACCGTGAACCCGGGCTTCGGCGGGCAAAAATTCATTCATTCCCAAGTGGATAAGGTAAAAACTTTGCGTGCGATGATCGGCGATCGGCCGATCCATATCGAGATCGACGGCGGGATCACGCCGGAGACCGCGCCGCTGATGGCGGCGGCCGGGGCCGATGTTCTGGTGGCCGGGTCCGCCGTTTTCAAGGGCGGTTCGGTGGCCGACCCCGCCCCCTATGGCGCGAATATCCGCGCGATCCGGGCCGCGGCGGAGGCCGCGCGTTAAGATCGGCGCGCAAGGCGCGGAAAAGACAAGAAAAGCGGCGGCGTGATCACTTTTGATCCGCCGCCGCTTGCGTTCAGGGCCGCAGCGGTTACCCTGAGGAAAATTCGCAGGAGAGACCGATGGCCGTCAGCCCGCCCGTGTGTGATTTCGGCGCCCCCGCGCCCGGCTTTCGCTTGCCCGGCACCGATGGCCGCGCGTGGAGTTTCGAGCAGATCCGCGGCCCGCGCGGCACCTTGATCCTGTTCATCTGCAACCACTGCCCCTATGTCATGGCGGTGCTCGACCGGATCCTGCGCGATGCCGAGGGGCTGATCGCCGCCGGGATCGGCGTCGCGGCGATCTCGTCGAATGATGTCGAGGCCTATCCCGAGGACAGCTTTCTCAACATGGTACGCCTGAGCCGCGAAAAGGCCTTCCCCTTCCCCTATCTCTTCGATGAAAGCCAAGAGATTGCAAAGGCTTACGGGGCGGTCTGCACACCGGATTTCTTTGGCTACAATGCCGAAGACGCGCTGCAATACCGCGGTCGGCTCGATGCTTCGGGGCGCTCGGCGGGCCCGCCCGAGGCGCGGCGCGAGCTTTATGAGGCGATGCTCGAGATCGCCGAAACCGGCCGCGGCCCGGCCGATCAGATCCCCTCGATGGGCTGTTCGATCAAATGGAAAAACGCATGAGACCCGCTGCGCTGATCTTCGACCTCGATGGCACGCTGATCGATTCCGCGCCCGATATTCACGCCGCCTCGAACGAGGTTCTGACCGCGCATGGGTTTGCGCCGCTCGACATGCCCGCGGTGCGCAGCTTTGTCGGCCGCGGTGTGCCGCATCTGGTGCATTGCCTGCTCAAGGCCTCCGAGGCGGACCCGGATGGTCCGCTCCACGCCCAGATGGTTGCGGAATTTACCGCGCATTATCATGGGGCTGTGGGCCTTACTTCACTTTACCCCGGGGTGCGCGAGGCGCTTGAGGCGCTGGCCGCGGCGGGCCATCCGCTCGGCATTTGCACGAACAAGCCGCTCGGGCCGACGCGGGCAGTGTTGCGGCATTTCAACCTCCTTGATCTTTTCGCAACGATCGTTGGCGGGGACAGCCTGCCCCAGCGCAAGCCCGCGCCCGAGCCGCTTCTGGCCGCGCATCTCGCGCTTGGTCAAGGGCGCGCGCTGTTCATCGGCGACAGCGAGGTGGATGCCGAGACCGCGCAGCTGGCGGGGCTGCCGTTCTTGCTCTTCACCGAGGGCTATCGGCGCAGCGCGGTGGCCGATCTGCCCCATGCGATCGCCTTTTCCGATTTCGCGATGCTGCCCGGCATCGTGGCGCATTTCCCCTGGGGTGCATGAACTTCGCATTTGAATGTGTTGATCGGTAACGAAATTCCGGTTTTGCGCGATGGGCGCTTGATCCCGGGCGCGGGGCGCGGCAAAGAGAGAGTTGAGAGCGGGAGAGAGCCATGGATTTGCGCAAGATCACCCCTGAATTCGCGGTCGCGCCGCAGCTTCTGCCCGAGGATATCGCGGCGGTAGCGGCGCTTGGGTATCGGGTGTTGATCGACAACCGCCCCGATGAGGAGACCGACCCCGGTCAGGACAGCGCCGCGATGGCCGCGCTCGCCGCGGCGGCGGGGCTCGGCTTTCATTACCTGCCCTATTATCCGGGCCTGATGACGCCCGATCTCGTCGCCGATTTCGAGGCGCTGATGGCGGGGCTCGAGGGGCCGGTGCTCGCCTATTGCCGGTCGGGCACGCGCAGCTCGCATCTTTGGGCGATGTCGCAGGCCGGGCGGATGCCGATCGAGGAGATCGTCGGCGCCGCGGCGCGGGCGGGCTATGACCACACCGGGCTGATGCCGCTGTTGGCCGCCCATGGCGCGGCGCGCGTGAAGAACGGCTGACAAGCCCCCAATTTCAAAGCTATTTTTCTCGCGGTCTGGCCAAGGCCTGACGCTCGGGCGCGGCTTGTCAACGGGGTTGCGAGGCTGTTACAGTGATGCCAGGGTTTGATGGCGAGGGTGAGAATGCTCGATCACCTCGAGAAGTTGCTCGATTGTCGCACGATCGAGGGGGTGTGGGCGCTGCATTGCGACCGCATGACGGGCTATGGTTTTGACCGTCTGCTCTACGCCTTCACCCGGTTTCGCACCGCCAACGGCTTTGGCAGCCTCGATGACACGCTGATCCTGTCCAACCACGACAGCGCCTATCTCGACGAATTCGTCGGCGGCGGGCTGTTTGAAGATGCGCCGATGGTGAAATGGGCGGCGAGCCATGAGGGGGTGTGTTCGTGGCGCTGGATCGAGGATCTGGCGCGTTCGGGCAAGATGACGGCGGCCGAGCAGCGGGTGGTCGATTTCAACCTGCGCCACGGGGTGCGCGCCGGGATCTCGATCTCGTTTTCCGATGTGAATGCGCGCACCAAGGGCGGGATCGGGCTTTGCGCCGAGCCGGGGCTGCGGCAGGTCGATGTCGATGCGATCTGGGCCGAGCATGGGCGCGAGCTCTTGGTGCTCAACACGCTCACCCATCTGCGGATTTCCTCGATGCCCTTCGCCACCGCCCGGCGCGCGCTGACGCCGCGTCAGCGGGAGGCGCTCGAATGGGTGGCCGATGGCAAGACCGCCGCCGATATCGCGACGATCATGGGGCTGACGGTGGCGACGGTCGAGAAGCATCTGCGGCTCGCGCGTGAGGCGCTCGATGTCGATACGACCGCGCAGGCGGTGCTCAAAGCCTCTGTGCAGAAACAGATTTTTCTCAGCGGCAGTCTGCATCCGGCGCCCGTCGAAGACGGGGCGCGGGCGCGAAAAGTCAGGAAAACCTGACTGCCACGGCCTGCCGCTTTATGGTCCAATCCTCGGGTTCCGAGAGTGGTGGCTTCGGCCAGGAACAGGGGGAGCTGAGCGAATATTGGTCCGTGAGGGCCCCCACCGGGCAACCGGATTGGGCCGGGCGCGCGTATTTTCGGGCGCTCGGCCTTTTGCTTTCCGGGGGGCGGGTGCCCTGCCCCGGCCAAATCCGAAACGGCCAAATGCAAAACGCCGCCCCGGGGGGCGGCGTTCGCATTCGGTGGTCCGAAGGATCAGGCGTTGCCCAGGGTCTTGGCGACCTCGGCGGCGAAATCCTCTTCCTTCTTCTCGATGCCTTCGCCAACCGCGACGCGGGCATAGCCGGTGATCTCGACGCCGGCTTCCTTGGCCGCCTGTTCGACGGTCAGATCCGGGTTGATCACGAAGGACTGGCCGAGCAGCGTGTTCTCGGCGAGGAATTTCTTCATCCGGCCCGGGATGATGTTGTTGTGGATCACCTGCTCGGGCTTCGGCTTGGCCGAGGTGGCGTTCTCTTCGAGCGCCTTGGCGGTTTGCACCTGCAGTTCGCGCTCGAGCAGCGCCGGGTCGAGGGTGGCTTCCGACAGCGAGAGCGGGTTGGTCGCCGCGATATGCATCGCGAATTGCTTGCCGATCTCTTGCGCCTTGGCCGCATCGCCCTTCAGCGCGACGAGCACGCCGATCTTGCCCATGCCATCGGTGGCGGCGTTGTGGACATAGGAGACCACGGTGTCGCCTTCGAGCACATGCATGCGGCGGAAGGTCATGTTCTCGCCGATCCGCGCGATCGCGTCGGTGAGGACTTGCTCGACGGTCTGGCCGTTGAGGTCAGCCGCCTTCACCACCTCGATCGACTCGCCGGTTTGCAGCGCGATCTTGGTGATTTCGCGCACGAGCGACTGGAAGTCGGCGTTCTTGGCGACGAAGTCGGTTTCCGAGTTGATCTCGATGGCGACGCCACGGCCGGCGTCGACGGCCACGCCGATCAGGCCTTCGGCGGCCACACGGTCGGCCTTCTTCGCGGCTTTCGCGAGGCCCTTGGTGCGCAGCCAGTCGATGGCGGCTTCCATGTCGCCATTGGTCTCGGTCAGCGCCTTCTTGGCGTCCATCATGCCTGCGCCCGAAGTCTCGCGCAGCTCTTTCACCATCGCAGCGGTAATCGCCATGGGATCTCTCCTCTGAATAGGGTCTGGGCGGGTATAAACCGGCCCCGTCTCAGGACTGTGACGAAGCGCGCCCCGGGGCCCGAGACGCGCGAAAGGGGGGCCGAAGCCCCCCCGAGGCTCAGGCCTCTTCGGTAACTTCTTCGACCGGCGCGTCTTCGAGGGCGCCAAGGTCGACGCCGGCGGCGCCGAGTTGGGCCGACATGCCGTCAAGTGCTGCGCGCGAGACGAGGTCGCAGTAGAGCGAGATCGCGCGGGCGGCGTCGTCGTTGCCCGGGATGATGTAATCGACGCCCTTCGGCGAGCAGTTGGTGTCGACAACGGCGACGACCGGGATGCCCAGCTTCTGCGCTTCGAGGATCGCGAGGTCTTCCTTGTTCACGTCGATGATGAACAGCAGATCCGGCAGGCCGCCCATTTCGCGGATGCCGCCGAGCGAGGCTTGCAGTTTGACCTGCTCGCGTTCCATCTGCAGACGCTCTTTCTTGGTCAGGCCCTCGGCGCCGGCGGCGAGCACTTCGTCGATGTGCTTCAGACGCTGGATCGATTGCGAGACGGTTTTCCAGTTGGTGAGCGTGCCGCCCAGCCAGCGGTGGTTCATGTAGTATTGCGCGCATTTCTCGGCGGCGTCGGCGATGGCTTTCGAAGCCTGACGCTTGGTGCCGACGAAGAGAACGCGGCCGCCCTTGGCGACGGTGTCACGCACGACTTGCAGAGCCGCGTCGAGCATCGGCACGGTCTGGGTCAGGTCGACGATATGGATGCCGTTCCGCTCGCCATAGATGAACTCCGCCATGCGCGGGTTCCAGCGTTGCGTCTGGTGACCAAAGTGAACGCCAGCTTCGAGCAGCTGACGCATGGTGAAATCGGGAAGCGCCATGTCCATTTCCTTTCCGGTTTGCGCCTGAGCGGAGGTTCTGAGGGTTTGCCCCAACCGGTGGACCTGACCGGGATGTCTCCCCGGAAGGCCCGCCTCCGCCTGTGAAGTGCGCGCCGTATAGCCGCCGCCGCTGGTGCTGACAAGCCCCCTGCCCGGCCGAATACGCGGTTTTGCGGGCAGATTTTGCGTATTTTTGCCAAGAAGAAACGAAAGTCGCGGCCAACCCCAGCCCCTTTCATCTTGCCCCAAATATCCCGGGGGGCGTTTGCCGCAAGGCGAAGGCGGGGGCAGCGCCCCCTCGCGGGCGGGGCTTGCGCCGCCTTTCCCCTTGCGCGCGCCCGCATCTCCTTTCCCCTTGCGCGCGTCCGCATCTCCTTTCCCCTTGCGCGCGTCCGCGCGGGCAGGCACCAAAGGATCATGACCCAGACACCCGACATTCTCTGCATTGGCTCGGTGCTGTGGGATATCATCGGCCGCGCGCGTCTGCACATGCGCGCAGGCTCCGATGTCCCCGGCCGGATCGAGCGCCTGCCCGGCGGCGTCGCGATGAATATCGCGATGACGCTCACCCGTTTTGGCCGCCGGCCCGCCGTACTCACCGCGATCGGGCGCGACCGCGAGGGCGAGGAGCTGGTGCGCGCCGCCGAGCTTCTCGGCGTCGATTGCGGTTTCGCCTATCGCTCCGAGGATCTGCCGACCGACAGCTATCTCGCCATTGAGGGCGCGAACGGGCTGATCGCGGCGATCGCGGATGCCCATTCGCTCGAGCGCGCGGGCGAGAAGATCCTGCGTCCGCTCGAGGATGGCCGTCTCGGGCGGCCGGGCGCGCCCTGGCGCGGGCCGGTGGCGCTCGATGGCAATCTCACCCAGGCGCTTCTGGCCGAGATCGCCGCCTCGCCGCTCTTCGCCGCGGCTGATCTGCGGGTGGCGCCCGCCTCGCCGGGCAAGGCCGAGCGCCTCGCGCCGCTGCTCGCGCACCCCCGCGCGACGCTCTATCTCAACCTCGAGGAGGCCGGGATCCTCTGTCAGGCCGAGTTTGCCTCCGCCGCCCAGGCCGCCGAGGGGCTGATCGCGCGCGGCGCGCGCCATGTGCTCGTCACCGATGGCGGGCGCGCGGCGGCCGATGGCGCGGCCGAGCCGGG
>ERZ1645187.3112-NODE-3112-length-14118-cov-6.590130_pt1 | contig 14118 bp, 11 predicted proteins | sample MGYA00575352_ERZ1645187 | MGnify/ENA primary metagenome ERZ1645187 (study PRJEB40837, sample SAMN11349314) | freshwater sediment metagenome | isolation source: river sediment | host: Sediment | place: India: Wazaribad , New Delhi | collected 2017-02-21 ...
TTTCGGGGCTGCCGAACATCACGCCGATCTTCATGCGGATCTGGTTGATGAACACAACCATGCAGTTGCTGCGCCCGATCGAGGCGGTCAGCTTGCGCATGGCCTGGCTCATCAGGCGGGCCTGGCTGCCCATCTGCATGTCCCCCATGTCGCCTTCGATTTCCGATTTCGGCACCAGCGCCGCAACCGAGTCGACAACAATCAGGCTGACCGCGCCTGAACGCACCAGCGTGTCGACGATCTCCAGCGCCTGCTCGCCCGTGTCGGGCTGACTGATCAGCAACTCGTCCAGATTGACGCCAAGTTTCTTGGCATATTGCGGGTCAAGCGCGTGTTCGGCGTCGACAAAGGCGCAGACCCCGCCCTTTTTCTGGCTTTCGGCCACCAGATGCAGCGTCAGCGTGGTCTTGCCCGAGCTTTCCGGCCCATAGATCTCGATGATCCGGCCCTGCGGCAGGCCGCCGACGCCCAGCGCGATGTCCAGCCCCAGCGAGCCGGTCGAGGTCGCCTCGATGTCCAGCACCGCATTGTCCTGGCCCAGTTTCATGATCGAGCCCTTGCCAAATTGCCGCTCGATCTGTGCCAGCGCGCTTTCCAGCGCCTTCGCCTTGTCCATGCCCTTGTTCCCGTTCACGTCGAGGAGGTTCGCCACCGCCACCATTGCCGCTCTCCTTATCACATGGCCGCGCCTTGGCGGCAATCGCCTGTATGTTCCCTCTTTGTTTCCGTTATATGCAGACAAAAGAAGAACATTTCAATCGAATTCTTCTGAACCCAGCTTTCCCCCAGCAGGATTAAGGAATAGTGAACGGGGCAGCAGATTTGCGGGAAAATCAGGGGATTCTTCACCATGATGGTATTCTGGCAGCAGCGTCTGGCGTTTCTGGCCACCCCCAAGACCGCCTCGACCGCCATAGAAGCCGCGCTGGGGGCCTTGGCTTCCCTGGTGATTCTGCGTCCGCGCGAATTGAAGCATACCGATGCCACGCGATTTGAGCGCTTTCTGCAGCCCTTCCTGTCTGAAAGCCGCAAAGCCTCGTTCGAAGTGGTGGCCCTGATGCGCGAGCCGCGTGACTGGCTGGGCAGCTGGTATCGCGACCGCCAGCGCGAGGATGTGGAGCCCGAGCATTCCACCGCCGGGATGAGCTTTGATGACTTTGTGCGCGCCTATTGTGGCCAAGGTCCGCGACCGGCCTTTGCCGATGTGGGGTCGCAGGCCGAATTTCTGACCACGCCCTCGGGCGCGCAGATGCCGCATCTGTTCCGCTATGAGGCACTCGACGGCTTCGTGCAGTTTCTGGAGGACCGGCTCGGCTGCGAGATCACCCTGCCGCATATGAACGTCTCTCCCAAGGGCAACACCGCGTTGACCGCCGAAACCGAGACCATGCTGCGCGCCCGGCTGGCGCAGGACTTTGCGCTCTATGAAAGCATTGGCGGCTGATCAATGCAGCAATTGGCCCTGCACCGTCGCGGCCAGATCTGACAGCGAGAAAGGCTTTGGCAAGAAGACCGAATTCGGGATGCGCGCCTGCATCTCGGACAGGGCATCCTCGGCATAGCCCGAAACGAAGATCACCCTGACATTCGGCCGGCTTTCCAGCGCCTTTTTCACCCATGTCGGACCATCGAGGCCGGGCATGACCACATCGGTCACGAAAAGATCGACCTGCAGCGCCGGGTCTTCCAGCTTTTGCAGCGCCTCTTCCGCGCTTTCAGCCTCAAGCACGGTATAGCCCCGCATCCGCAGCGCGCGGCTAGCAAAGGCGCGCACCGGGGCCTCGTCCTCGACCAGCAGAACCACCCCTTCGCCGGGCCGCATCACGACGCCCGCCTTCAGGGCCTGTGACGGGGCAGCATCCTCGAGATCGGCACCGCTGTAGGCCGGGAAATAGACCTGGAAAACACTGCCCTCACCTTCGGTCGAATCGACAAAGATGAACCCGCCCGACTGTTTGACAATCCCATAGGCCGTGGACAGTCCAAGCCCGGTGCCCTCACCAGGCTTTTTCGTGGTGTAGAAGGGTTCAAAGATTTTCTGCAGGCGATCTTCGGGGATGCCGCAGCCGGTATCGCTGACCCGGATGAGTGTATATTCCCCGGCCGGAACCAGCGCCCGGTCGCGCCGCATGTCATCACGCAGCGTCAGCGCTTCGGTCTCGATGTGGATCGTGCCCCCCGCAGGCATCGCATCGCGGGCGTTGACAACAAGGTTCATCACCACCTGTTCCAACTTGCGCCGATCTGCGCGGATGGGTGAAAGCCCCTTGCCATGGGTCAGACGCAGCTTGATCCGCTCGCCCACCAGACGGTTCAGAAGATGGGCCAGATCGGACAGAAGATCCTCAAGCTCAAGCCGCTCGGGCTTGAGTGTCTGTTTGCGCGAATAGGCCAGAAGCTGCCCGACCAGCGCGGCGGCACGATTGGCGTTCTGGTGGATCTGGATCAGGTCGGCATAGGCGGGATCATCGGCCTTGTGACGCAGCAACAAGAGGTCACAGTGCCCAGAGATCGCTGTCAGCAAGTTGTTGAAGTCATGCGCAATGCCGCCGGCAAGCTGGCCGATGGCCTGCATCTTCTGGCTTTGCACCACCTGCGCCTCAAGCGTCTTGAGGGCGGTGGCATCCTGCAGGATCGCCAGCGCCCCGGGCCGGCCGCCTTCGACGATGCGGCGCAAGTTGATCTGGACAAAGACTTCGCTGCCCAGTTGGCGGGCGGTCAGAACCTCGGCGCCGGCGGGTTTGCGTTCGGCGACCACGTCGGCAAGCCAATCGCCGACCGGCCGGCCAAGCCCATCAAACAGGTCGTGAAAGGCGGGCATGACGCCTGCTTCCAGCTGCAACAGCTCACGCGCGGCGGCGTTGGCCGCGCGCAGCATGCCGTCGGGAGCCAGTTTCAGCAGCGGAACCGGCACATGTTCAAAGTCGGTCTGCACCGGTGCCGGCCTCTCGGTGCGGGGCAAGGGCAGCAGAAAGATTTCCCGGCGTTCGGCCGGGCCTTCCACCTCGGCCAGAATGGCGCGCATCGGGCCGTCGACGGCATTCACCTCCACCTCTTCGCCCGAGCGCAGCAGGGGAGAGGTGAAAACCCGATCCAGCCGCTTTGGCCTGCCGCCCAGAAGCCGGCGCATGGCCTCGTTGCAGAAAAGCACGACACCGGCGCGGTTCACCGTCAGCATCGGCAGGCTGAGCGTTTCGGCCCCCCGCCCCTGAACGCTGCGGTCAATGAATTCCTCAAGCCGCCACAGAAACCGGTCATCCGACAGGCGATGCACCGAAAGCCGGGTATGGCCCCGGCGGGTGACGACATCTTCGCGCGCGGCGCCAGCATGCGAGGCGCGGGTCTGCAGGCGATAGAAAACGGCCGAAGGCGCTGCAAAGGAATCGCCGAGGGTCGCGATCAGGGTCTTGCCTTCGGCCCCGCCAAACCGCTCTCGTGCGGCGGCGTTCTGATAGCGCACCAGACCGTGCAGGTCGGTGGTAAAGCTGGGGGTTGCATCATGGCCGGTGAGCGCCTGCAGCCCAGCCTCAAGTCGGCGTTCCCGCCAGTCCTGCCACAGCCCCATCGAGCGCAGCATGAACACCAGCGCGACAAAGGTCAGCCCCACCGCAGCTGCGCCAATCTGCAGGCCGCGATTGTCGGTCAGCGACACAAGCGCCAGTGCCGTGATCGACAAAACGACCAGCAACGCCACGGCCCGCAGGCCCCCTTGTCGGCGGTCGAACGCCCCTGCCAGCTTGCCCGCCTGTCTGCCCGCCAAGGCCCTGCCCCCCAGATACCTGCCGCGACTCCCCGCAGGGAATCGCCTCTCGCCCATCAAACCGGGCAATGGTTAACCGGGGTTTAATGAACATCTCCCCCAACCGCATTTTGAGCGGAAAAGGCGAGAGAAGTCATTTCAATTCTCGTAAAGGTTGATAATTTACGCCTGCGCCAGCAGCGCCACATAGAACCCGTCTCCGCCCGACAGGGGCGAGAAACGCTGCTGCGCCCGGCAGGTCCATCCGGGATGGGCGGCAAGGAACCGGTCGATCTGTTCCTCATTTTCCTCGGACAAGAGCGAACAGGTCGCATAGGCCAGGACGCCAGAGGGCCCGACAAGGGGCGCGACACGCGCCAAGATCTCGGCTTGGGTCTTGCACAAAGCCTCCAGCCGCTGGGGCGTCAGGGCCCATTTTCCCATCGGATCGCGCCGCCAACTGCCCGAGCCGGAACAGGGCACATCGGTCAGGATCAGGTCAAAGCGTTGCGACGGATCGATCTTTTCTAGGATCTGAACACGCGCGCCCGCCCGGGCGGCGCGGGCGGGCAGATCGCGCATCCGGCCCTTGTCGGCGTCATGGGCAAAAAGCGTCAGCCGCGCCCGGGCCGCCATGGCCAGCGACTTGCCGCCGCCACCGGCGCAATAATCCAGCACGCGCAGGCCGTCGCGCAGCGGCAAGGCCTGCACCACGGCCTGCGAGGAGGCGTCCTGCAGCTCGACCAGACCTTCGGCATAGGGCGAGCTGGCTGCGATCTTGCGGGCGCCCTCGGTCACCCTGAGCGCCAGCGCGATGCCCTCGACCGGGGTGGCCCGGATGCCTGCATTGGCCAGAGCCTCGATGGCCTCTGGCAGGGTGGCCTTGCGGGCGTTGACGCGCAGGAACACCGGGGCGCGGGCGCGCATCGCGGCAAGCGTTGCATCGGCCTCATCGCCCAAGGCCTTGACGAACAAGGGGTAAAGCCAATCCGCGACATCCAGCGCCTCGGCCCCCTCCGGGTGGCGGCCCTGATCGGCGGCGGTCAGCGGGGCGGGGGCATGGCCTTGGCCGGTGAAGAGAAGGTCCGGGTCCTGACCTTCCGCGCGCAGGCCGCCCAGAACCAGCCCGCGCCCGGTCATCCCGCCGCCAAGCGCCGCGAAAGACCGCTTGCAGCGCAGCGCGTCATAGACAAGATCGCGCACCGCGTGGCGATCCCCCGACCCGGCAAAACGGCTGGCGCGGCCCCAGTTGGTCAGCGCCTGTTCGGCGGGTTCGCCGCCAAGGATACGGTCCAGAACGGCAATCGCGGCGGCAGCACGGGCGGCGGGGGTCATGCCTTGCGCTCCTGCAGGATGTTGCCGCCATCGACGACCAGCGTCGCCCCGTTGACATAGGACGCCCCGGGCGAGGCAAGGAAGGCAACGCAGGCGGCCACTTCGTCAGGCCGGCCTGCGCGGCGCGGGGGCGTGGACCGGGCCGCGCGCAGCTCTTCAGGGGTGGAGGCCTCGGTCGCGATCCAGCCGGGCGCGACGGCGTTCACGGTGACGCCATGGGGCGCGACCTCAAGCGCCAGCGCATGGGTCAGGCCCACCATTGCTGCCTTGGCCGCCGAATAGGCCGCCTCTCCGGGGTTCGACACCATGGGGCCGGTGACCGAAGCCATCATCACCACCCGGCCCTGCCCCGCCGCCACCATGGCGGGCAGATAGGCGCGCGTCACCAGAACGGCGGTGGTCAGCGTCGTATCCATCTGACGCCGCCACTGCTCGGGGGTCAGGTCAAGAAAGGCCACCTGCTCGGCCGGGGCAAGCTGCGAGCCCATGCCGGCGTTGTTCACCAGAACCTCGGCCGGGCCGGTGGCATCATAAAGCCGGGCCACGGTGGCCGGATCGGTCAGATCGCCCTGAAAGGCGGTCACCCGATGGCCTTCGGCCATCAGCTCGGCCCGCCGCGCCTCGATCCGGCCGGTGGTGGCGGTGATCGCCAGATCAAAGCCCGCCGCCCCGAGGGCACGCGCGCAAGCCATGCCGATGCCGCCCGGGGCCCCTGCCCCTGTGATAACCGCCAGTGCCATGCCACGCTCCTTTTGCCTTCCTTAGCGCGCGCCCGGCCATCCCGCAACGCGGGGGCTGGCAATTCTGCCGGCCAGACCCCATGTCAGGGCGCATGATGTCAGGGCGCATGATGAAAACGAACGACGGCGACAGGCTTTCACAAATCCTCCCCCGGCTGGCCGAGGGCGAGGAAGAGCGGATTTCCATTGGCGATCTGGTGGCCCGGCTGGACCATCGGGCCCATACGACCCTTCTGGTGCTGTTTGCGCTGCCCAATGTGCTGCCGGCCATTCCGGGCACCTCGGCCTTCACCGGCCTGCCGCTGGTCTATCTGTCGCTGCAGCTGATGCTGGGGCAACGGCCCTGGTTGCCCGGTTTCATCGCCAACCGCTCGTTCACGCGCGAAGGTCTGGCCTCAGTCCTCGCGCAGGCGAAACCCTGGCTGGAGCGGAGCGAGCGGTTCCTGCACCCCCGGCTGGGCCTGCTGACCCGCGGCCGGATGGAGCAGGCGGTGGGGCTGCTGATCTTTCTTCTGGCCGTGGCCGTCGTGCTGCCGATCCCCTTTGGCAACATGTTGCCCGCCCTGGCCATCATCTTCCTGTCGCTGGGGCTTCTGGAGGAAGACGGGCTGTGGATCATCCTTGGCCTTGTGACCATGGCCGTGGGCGTGGTGGTCTTCTCCACCCTTCTTTGGGCGCTGTTCAAGGCCGCCGTCTTTGTATTCCTGGGCGCCTTTGGCTATGCGCCCTGAGGGGAAGGGGGCCGCGGCAAGCGGCCCCGCATGGCCGGGTCAGCCGATCCGGTAGTTCGGGCTTTCGCGCGTGATCTGCACGTCATGGACGTGGCTTTCCTTCAGGCCCGCCCCGGTGATCCGGACGAACTTGCAGCCCGAGCGCATCTCGGCAATCGTGCGGTTGCCGGTATAGCCCATGGCGGCGCGCAGGCCGCCCACCATCTGATGCAGCACGGTTGCGACCGGCCCCTTGTAGGGCACCTGGCCTTCGATGCCTTCGGGCACCAGCTTGTCGCTGGCGGCATCCTTCTGGAAATAGCGGTCAGCCGACCCGCGCGCCATGGCGCCAAGGCTGCCCATGCCCCGATAGGCCTTGAAGCTGCGGCCCTGATACAGGATTAGCTCACCCGGCGATTCGTCAGTGCCCGCGATCGCGCTGCCCACCATGGCACAAGAGGCACCCGCCGCGATGGCCTTGGCGAAGTCGCCCGAATACTTGATGCCGCCATCGGCGATCACCGGAATGTCGCCCGCCGCGCGCGCCGCATCCATGATCGCGGTCAACTGCGGCACACCGACACCGGCCACAATGCGCGTGGTGCAGATCGAGCCCGGGCCGATGCCGACCTTGACAGCATCCGCCCCCGCGCCGATCAGCGCCAGCGTGGCCTCGGCGGTGGCGACGTTGCCCGCCACCACCTGCACGGTGTTCGACAGCGCCTTGATCCGCTCCACCGCGCGGGCCACGCCCTCGGAATGGCCATGGGCGGTGTCGATCACCACCATGTCAACGCCAGCCTCGATCAGCGCCTGCGACCGTTCAAACCCCGCGTCCCCCACGGTCGAGGCGGCAGCCACCCGCAGCCGGCCCATCTCGTCCTTGCAGGCCTGCGGGTTCAGCACCGATTTTTCGGTGTCCTTCAAGGTCAGCAGGCCCGTCAGCTTGCCCGCCCCGTCGGTGACCAACAGCTTTTCGATCCGCCGCGACTTCATCAAGCTGATCGCCTGCTCGCGGTCCACCGGCTCGCGCAGAAGGGCCAGATTCTCCGAGGTCATCATCACCGAAACCGGCGTCTTGTCATCGCTGGCAAAGCGCATGTCGCGGTTGGTCACGATGCCCAGCACGCGGCCCTGATGATCGACCACCGGAAAGCCGGTGATCTGATAGCGCTCCATCAGCACCTTGGCATCGGCCAGGGTCTGATCGGGGGTCAGGGTGACCGGGGCATAGACCACGCCGGATTCGAACCGCTTGACCCGGCTGACCTCGCGCGCCTGCGCTTCGATGTCCAGATTGCGGTGGATGACGCCGATCCCGCCCGCCTGTGCCATGGCAATCGCCATGCGGCCTTCGGTCACCGTGTCCATCGCGCTGGACAGCAGGGGAATGTTCATGCGGATGGATTTGGTCACCAGCGTCGATGTGTCGGCATCCGACGGCAGCACGTTCGATGCAGCCGGAACCAGAAGCACGTCATCAAAGGTAAGCGCCTCGCGAATCTCCAAGGGGGCCTCCATGGGGTTGGGCAGGGGAGTGTTCGTTTGACGGCTCCCCTTTTCACGGGCCGCCCCCCGATGCAAGTGCCATTTGCCCCCCTTGCGGCGATTTGCCCGAAGTGCATTCATGCGCCCGCGAACAGGAGGGCCCCATGCGCGTCGCCATCATCGAAAACACCGCCGTCACCCATCACGGACAGGTCGGCGTCGCCCTGCACGAGGTCGGCGCGCGGATCGATCTGTGGAAGCCCTGGCGCGACAATGCCCTGCCCGACCTGGGCAGCTATGACGCGCTGGTCGCCTTTGGCGGCGAGCAGAATGCGCTGGCCGATGACACCCACCCCTACCTGCCGCGCCTTGCCCGGCTGATGAAGGACAGCGCGCAGATGGGCATTGCCACGCTGGGCGTCTGCCTTGGCTCTCAGGTCTTTGCGCGCGGGGTCGGGGCTGACAACCACATCGGCACCGCCGGCGAATATGGCTGGTGCGAGGTGGGCCTGACCGACGAAGGCCGCCGCGACCCGGTCCTCGGCCACCTGCCCGAGCGGTTCCCGATCCTGCAATGGCATTCCGACACCTTCACCCTGCCCGCGGGCGCGGCGCATCTGGCCGCCTCGCCCAAGGCGGCGGTGCAGGCCTTCCGTTTTGGCCGCGCAGGCTATGCCACCCAGTTCCATTTCGAGGCAAACCGCGCCGTCGCCGCAGACTGGGCGCGCGAATTCGCCCCCGCCTTCGAGGCGGCCCGCCCCGGCTGGGTGGCCAATTTCGAAACCCACGCCGCCGAACATGCCACCGCCGCCGATGCCCATGGCCTGGCCATCGCCCGCGCCTGGGTGGCGTTGATCTGAAGGTTGCGAGCTGTTTGCATTCCGCCCCAATCCGCCGCATCCTTGGCGCCCGCAAGACGAAGAAGGCCTGCAGGCGCCATGACAAAACCCCGCACCCGCATTCAGGAACGCAACTCGGCCGTCATTCTCGAGGCGGCGCTGGACGTGTTCTCCGCCCACGGATTTCGCGGCGCGACGCTGGACCAGATCGCCGAGGGGGCGGGCCTGTCGAAACCGAACCTGCTGTATTATTTCCCGTCAAAAGAGGCGGTGCATACCGCGCTTCTCAGCCGGCTGCTCTCCACCTGGCTGGACCCGCTGCGCGCCATGAACCCCGAGGGCGAGCCCCTGGACGAGATCATGGCCTATGTCCGGCGCAAACTGGAACTGTCGCGCGATTTCCCGCGCGAAAGCCGCCTCTTCGCCAATGAAATCCTGCAGGGTGCGCCGCGGATGAAGGCGGTGATCGAAACCGACCTGAAATCGCTGGTCGATGAAAAATGCGCCGTCCTGACAGGCTGGATGGACCAGGGCCGCATCGCCCGGCTGTCGCCCTATCACCTGATCTTCTCGATCTGGGCCCTGACCCAGCATTACGCCGATTTCGACGTGCAGGTGAGGGCCGTCCTCGGTGAGGGCCACGACCCCTATGCCGAGGCGGGCGAGTTCCTGCAAACGCTGTTTGCGCGCCTTCTGGCGCCCTGATTTTTCGTCGAAAAATCGAAAACCCCGAATTTTCGACGAAAATTCGGGGTCTTGTTTCTTCAGGCCAGTTCGCTGCCGGGCTGGGCCGAATGGGTCAGCAGCCCCATGACATAGGCCGCAACCGACCGGAAGCAGACCACGGTGAACCCGTCGCCATCCTTCCAAAAGGCCGCGGCCACCTGCGCGGCGCGGGTGCGGCGCAGCTCGCCCTCGGCCAGCATGTCCAGATCCACCGGGCACAGCTTGGCCAGCACCTGCGGCGCCTTGGCCCCTTCAACCCGAAAGATCGCGCGGGCGTCCGACACCACGGCCGCCAGATGATGCGCCCCGCCCATCTCGCGGGCGATCGCCTCCATCGCGGCCCCGGTCTCGGCATAGGGCAGGATCAGCAGGTATTCATCCGGGCTCATCCAGCCGCAGGCCTTGCCACCGGCGATTTCGATGCGGCGCTGCGCCGGCACGGCCGTGCCCACCGCCGCCTTGATGGCAGCGGGCAGCTCGGCCACATCGGATTTGGCGCGCAGCGAGATCATCCCGAGGGGACCGACTTCGCGGATCTTGCAAAAGCCGTCGAACGAGGCGTTGCCCAAAGGCGAAACCGGATCACGCATTGCCCTTCTCCCCTTCCTTGTCATAGAACACCGGGTCCACGACCCGCGCCTTCACCGTGCCGCCGGTGATGGTGTTGAACTCCACCACCTCGCCCAGACGGTCCATGCCACCCCGGATCAGCCCCATCGCGATGCCCTTCTTCAGGGTCGGCGAGTAATAGGTCGAGGTGACGCGGCCCTGGGTGTTGCGCTGGCCATTGGCGTTGAAGCCATCGGCGATGATATAGGCACCGTCCGGGATGACCCCGCCTGTCAGCGTCTCGAAACCCGCCAGTTTCCAGCGGTCGGGGCTGGCCAGATGGGTGCGCTCCTGGCCGCGCTTGCCCAGATAGTCGGCCTTCTTCTTGGAAATCGCCCAGCCAAGGTTCAGGTCCTGCGGGATCACCGTGCCGTCGGTTTCATCGCCGATCATGATGAAGCCCTTCTCGGCCCGCATGATGTGCATGGCTTCGGTGCCGTAAGGCATGACGCCAAACTCCTTGCCCGCCTCCATCAGCGCCTCCCACAGCGCAAGGCCGTGGCTGGCAGGGGTGGCAATTTCATAGCTGAGCTCGCCCGAGAACGAGATGCGGTGCACCCGCACCGGCAGCCCGCCCAGCGTGCCATCGGCGAAGGTCATGAAGGGCATCGTTTCCTTCGAGACATCCATCCCGCCCAGCTTTTCCAGCACCTTGCGGGCGTTGGGGCCAGCGACGGCGATCTGGGCGTATTGCTCGGTGACATTGGCGGTGTAGACCTTCCAGTCCCACCACTCGCACTGCAGCCAATCCTCCATCCAGGCGTGGATCCGGTCAGCCCCGCCGGTGGTGGTGTGGCACAGCCAGCTGTCCTCGGACAGGCGGATGACCACACCGTCATCGGACAGGAAGCCCTGCTCGTTGCACATCAGACCATAGCGGCACTTGCCGATCCCGAGGTTCGACATGACGTTGGTATAGAGCATGTCCAGGAACTTGCCCGCATCCGGGCCCTTGACGATGATCTTGCCCAGCGTAGAGGCGTCCAGCATGCCGACATTGGCGCGGGCGTTCAGGATCTCGCGGTGCACGGCCTGTTCGTGGGTCTCACCGGCGCGCGGATAGCAATAGGCGCGGCGCCACAGGCCAACCGGTTCCAGATAGGCGCCATTGGCCTCATGCCAGCCATGCATCGGCGAGCGGCGCAGCGGCTGGAAGATCTCGCCCCGGCTTTCGCCCGCCAGCGCGCCCAAGGGAACGGGCGTATAGGGCGGGCGGAAGGTGGTGGTGCCGACATTCGGGATCTTGTCGTTCAGCGCCCCGGCCAGAACGGCCAGACCATTGATGTTCGACAGCTTGCCCTGATCGGTCGCCATGCCCAGCGTGGTATAGCGCTTGGTGTGCTCGACCGAGGTATAGCCTTCGCGCGCGGCGAGCTGCACATCCGACACCTTCACATCGTTCTGGTAGTCGAGCCACATCTTCATCTTCAGCGCCGGACCTGCGCCCTGCGGCATGATCCAGACGGCCTCCATAGGGGCCTCTTTCACCACAGCCGCCTGCACGGCCGCGCCGCCCAGCTGCTCTGCCACATCGGCAAGCACGGCCGCCGCCGAAAGGTTGCCATTGGCCGCACCGACCACGGCCACCATGGCCTCGCCGTCCTGATTGGTCGGCGGACGTTTGGGATCGGGGCGGAAATGGGCCTGGGCTTCATCCCAGACAAGTTTGCCTGCGCAATGGCTCCACAGGTGAACCACCGGCGACCAACCGCCCGACATGGCGACCGCGTCGCAGGCGATCTCCTCCAGCGGTGCGCCCTCACCGGCCTGCAGCCCGATCGAGACGCCGGTCACGCGCTTGCCGCCCTTGACCTTGACAACGGCCTTGCCGGGCTCGACCCGGATGCCCAAGGCGCGGGCCCTGGCAGGCAGCTCTCCGGTCAGGGTCGAGCGGGCATCGACGATCACCGGCACCTCAAGCCCGGCCTCTTTCAAGGCGATGGCCGTGCGATAGGCGTCGTCATTGTTGGTGACAACCACGGTGCGGTCGCCGGGCGACACGGCCCAGTTCACGACATAGTCGCGCACCGCGCTGGCCAGCATCACGCCGGGAATGTCGTTGCCGGCAAAGGACAGCGGCCGTTCGATCGCGCCCTGGGCCGAAATGATCTTGCCAGCCCGGATGCGCCACAGCCGGTGGCGCGGACGCCCGTCGCCCGGAGTATGGTCGGCCACCTTTTCGTCGGCCAGCACATAGCCATGGTCATAGACCCCGGCCGCCATGCAGCGCAGGCGCATCGTGACATTGGACAGCTTTTCAAGGGCCTGAACGGTGTCTTTGACCCATTGATCCGCCGATTTGCCGTCGATCACATCGCCATCGACCGGCGCACGGCCACCCCAATGCGCGGTCTGCTCGACGAGGAAAACCCGCTTGCCCGCCTGCCCGGCCACCAGCGCCGCCTGCAGACCGGCAATGCCGCCGCCGACAATGAACAGGTCGCAGAAGGCATAGGCATATTCATAACGGTCGGTTTCGGGGCCCTGCGGCACCTTGCCAAGACCGGCGGACTGCCGGACGATCGGCTCGAAGACATGTTTCCAGGCAAAGCGCGGGAACATGAAGGTCTTGTAGTAGAAGCCTGCGGGCAGGAAGCGCGCTGCATAGTTGTTGACCACGCCCACGTCGAACTCAAGGCTCGGCCAGTGGTTCTGCGAGGTTGCCGTAAGGCCATCGAAGAGCTCGGTCGTGGTGACGCGCTGGTTCGGCTCGAACCGGCCGCCCTCGCCCATGTTGACCAGCGCATTCGGCTCTTCGGCGCCCGAGGCGACGATGCCGCGCGGGCGGTGATACTTGAACGACCGGCCGACCAGCATCTGGTCATTGGCCAGCAGCGCGGCCGCCAGGGTGTCACCGGCCAGACCGGAAAGGCGCTTGCCGTTGAAGGTGAAATTCGCCTGACGGCTGCGGTCGATCAGACGACCGCCCTTGGAAAGACGGGTGCTCACTTGTAGCCCTCCCAGTTGGGCCGCTTGGCCTTGATCTTGGCCTGCAGATCGGCAGGCGGTGCGCTGGATTGCGCCGGATAGGTGCCGAACACCTCCAGCGTGGCGGTGCAACGGGCGGCCAGGAACCACTTGCCGCAACCATAGGCATGGCGCCAGCGTTCGAAATGCACGCCCTTGGGGTTTTTCCGGGCGAACATGTAGGCCTCGAACTCTTCGGGGGTTGAGCCGGGTCCGAAACGCTTCAGATGCGCCTCATAGCCGGGGGTCAGTTCGGTCTCTTCGGCCTTCACGCCGCAGTAGGGGCATTCAAGGATGAGCATGTCTCACTCCACCTTTGTCCGGGGGCCGGATTTTTCCAAAAATCCGGTCCGGAATTTTCCAAAATTCCGGCGAAAATCCTTGCAAGGATTTTCTTGCGCTGCGGGGGCCATCAGTGCGCCACACCGGCAGCCACCGACTCGTCGATGAACTTGCCTTCCTTGAAGCGCCACATGCTGAACTCTTCGGCCAGGGGGCCGGGCTCGCCCTTGGCCATAAGCTCGGCCATCGCCCAGCCCGAGCCCGGGATGGCCTTGAAGCCGCCCGTGCCCCAGCCGCAGTTGAAGAAGCAGTTGCCCAAGGGGGTTTTCGAGATGATGGGCGAGCGGTCGCCGGTCATGTCCACGATCCCGCCCCACTGGCGCAGCATCTTCAGCCGGCTGATCATCGGGAAGGTTTCGACCAGCGCCCGCAGGGTTTCCTCGATATGGTGGAAGCTGCCGCGCTGGGTAAAGTTGTTGAACCCGTCGGTGCCGCCGCCGATCACCATTTCGCCCTTGTCGGACTGGCTCATGTAGCCATGCACGGTGTTGGCCATCACGACCACATCCATGCAGGGCTTGATCGGCTCTGATACCAGCGCCTGCAGCGCCACCGCCTCGATCGGCAAGCGGAAGCCCGCCATCTCGGCCAACTGGCCCGAGTGGCCGGCCACGACAACACCC